>Ga0187827_10001337_pt1 | contig 36573 bp, 32 predicted proteins | sample ETNtaG_39_FD_167969 | JGI IMG/M metagenome (GOLD analysis project Ga0187827, IMG submission 167969) | Marine microbial and viral communities from oxygen minimum zone, Eastern Pacific Ocean - ETNP2014_SV_150_PacBio MetaG (Illumina Assembly) | ecosystem: Environmental > Aquatic > Marine > Hypoxic...
CTTTCAACTCGGCGGGTCCGGTGTTGTGGTGGTACGGTTATACAACAGGCACAAAACAGTCCCTTACACGGCATCAATCCGGCGTATTGTAAATCAGCAGAATGGTTTGTCGATGAAGAACACCGTCATGCGGAAATACTGTCCGGTTGTGTTAAATCATTGGACGGAGAATGTATTCAACACAACCGGACAGCCGATCCGGCTGTATTTGGAGAGCGGTTGATGGGCTTACGTTTTAAGTCTCTGGTACCACTCGCCGCTGAAGTCGTCGGGATTTGCTATTACAAACTGCTCGCCATGAGATTGCCTGCCGGACAGGTACGTGATTTAGTAGACGGGCTGGCAAAAGATGAAAAAGCCCATCTGAAATTTCACAGTGGCTTCCCGCGACTGTATGTTCAAGGCATACTTCCAGGGCTGATCTTCGGACCGGTATGGCGGCTGGCCACGTATGCGGCCTCGATCGTTGTAACCATTGACCATCGACATGCCCTGAAGCAAATGGATATTTCACTCAAACCCGTCTGGCAGCGCTGGATGTTCCCGGTGCATGAAACCGAAAAACAAATCACCACGACAAAACCGGACTGTCAGTTTTTGCAGCAGGTCAATATTGACTATCAGTTGTATGCTATTCGGTAAACAAACTGATATAGGTAAAAAACAAGCTTCTCTATCATTAGAGTTCATTACCTCTCGTACGGTTTTTCTTTATTGAAAGACTGATCTGATCCGATGGTGTAGGTGTTGTCAGGAGACAAATAAAAAAAAAGGGCGGAGTGATCACCAGTATCACTCCGCCCTCTGTCCGCTGTATCTGGCTATCAATCAACACTAACATTGAATGATGCACCGTCAGGTATATCTACAATCGTATCCTGGTTAAAGATGGCCCAGTTATTTCCATCATACCAGACGCCGATAAAGTTAGGATTGAATACCTCAGGACCACCACCCGGGTTCCAGTTCTGTGTGACCTGGAAGGTTGCATCGGGATTACCATCAAGTTCCGGGTGAGAAATGACTGTCGAGTTGAAGCTAATATTACCCGCATCCGCAGTATGAACAAAATCATTTTCCCCGGACAGGATCTGCAGATTAAATGTGGCACCGGCCGGAAGTTGTTCAAGATTCTGATTAACGATAGCCCAAGCATTGGCGATGGTAGCTTCATACCCGACTATCACGGGATCAGTTATGTGGCAACAGTTGTTCTTCCAGGACTGTGTCGTCAGGAAGAGCGCATCGGGATTACCATCAAGATCCGGGTGTTCGATAAGCGTGTAATGAAATAAAATCCCTGTCGGAACAGTCAGGTGCGTAGCGGCGCTACTCAGTCCTGTTATCACACGAACATTAAATGCCGCGCCTACCGCAATCGGATTGCCGCCTCCCTGATTAAAGATAGCCCAGTGGTCGTCGGTATACCAGACACCGATACCGTGATTATTATATGTGCCGCCAATACCACCCGGGTTCCAGTTCTGTGTAACCAGCAAAATGGCATCTGGGTTACCATCAAGTTCCGGGTGAGAAATGACTGTCCAGTGGGCGACAATATTATCCGCAGCCGCTGTGTGCACGAAAGCCGTTGCGGTCGGTTCAGGACTTGAGTCATCTCCACCACACGCTGCCAGTGACAACATCACCTGTCCGACACAGGGGCGAAAGAATCCGTACCTGCGCTCGAACCGGTCTTTATAGACCTGCCCGAATGTTTCAAAATGACCCTCAACACACTGATAGTACGGTGAGTTTTGTGGGTTGCGTTGTCGATAAACTGATTCCAGCATCGGTACGGTACCTTTCTGAAATGTGGGTCTTCAACATATCCTCAGGCAACAACCGTGCAGAAAGCAAAGATTCCATCAAAGCCACCAGATGTTGATCATAAGCAATAGCAGATCACAATTTAGATAGAAAACGGAATTCAATTTGGCGTAATACCATAATTTTACAGGTCACGTGCGCAGCAATCATACCATTCATCGGTCGTGCGACATCTCGCGTGCCAAATCGCAGTATAATCGCACACGGTCGACAGGCGTCGAAGGTGTCACCGGACTGCCGAGGCACACCACGAAGCGGTTCTGGTTGCGCCGGCCGGCAGCGATCTGTTCTGTGATTGCATCGCGAAGCTGGGGGTCGCTGCCGTTCTGGAGAATGCCGATCGCGTCCAAATTGCCGAACAGGGTGCACCTTCCGTCGGCATATGCCGCCAATTCATTAATGTCCACAACAAAATCTTTCTTGCTTTCCTCAAGCGCCAGGGCATCGGCGCCGACGGAGAGGATCGCGTCCAGTTTGCCGGCCGGATTGCCGGAGAAATTATAGATGCTCTTGATCCCCAGGTGGCGGCATTCCTCCACCACCCGGCGCATCCCGGGTACGCTGAAGGCTTCGTAGGCCTGGGGAGAAATCATATCGGTGAAACTCTCCCAAATCCAGACGCCGGCCGCGCCCAGTATGGCAGCCTCGCGGACGGCAGCGAGGGTGCGGGCGGTAAGATGCGGGCAGGCGCGTTCGACCAGATCCGGCCGTTCGCCGATCAGGGTCATCATTCCCTCAAACCCCCACGATTCGTATAAATACCAAAGCGGTGCGTAGACTTCCGTAATGGGATACAGTTCTGTGCCGTGGGCCTGCAGCAAGGCGCAGGCAAGGTCTGCGCGGCCGTCCGCAACGATTCTTTCGGTGTCGACTGGAGCCGGCAAGGCGACTGCGACCTCGAACTCATCCGGGGTTGTCGGCAAACGGGCGAAGCTCGCTGACTCCATCTGTCCGAACTGGGACCATCCGCCAATGATCGGGGGCTCGAGCTTCTTACGCTTGCTGCTTACCTGATCGATGAGGAACACACCCTCGGGTCGGTCGACAATCGTCAGGTGCTCGCGTTCTTGGCGGGAGTAGAATGACGGTACAATTAGCAGATCCTGCCCCGTGCGCGCCAGTGCTTTGCTGCGCCAGGCCATTTGCCGTTCGAGGTCAGGTGAATATTGATCGTACCAGGGCGTGGCCGTCAGTTGATCCCAGTGGTCCCGAACAAATACATCCTCCCAGCAAACCGCCGCCGCAAATTCACGGGATCCATCGCGTGTAAAGGCCGCTTCGATCTTTTGTCTTCCGGTCAGCATACTGAATTCTCTGCGAGACATGAAAGCGAAATAATGAATTCTGATACTTTTCAAGATGCTGGTTCAATTATGATCTGTCCACTTTTCTTTGAAACGCTACACAGACGAAGACCCCAGCGGAAAATATTCAAGAAATGTTTTTTGTAAATCATTTGCTTAAAATATTATAGAATAATTACCTATATCCAACGCCTGACCCTGTCCTGATAGTTTTTATAGTCCTGTCCAAATACTTTTTGCAGTGCTTCTTCCTCCGGTATAATTTGGTATTTACTTATAAACCATACATAGATGGGCAATACGAACATGCTTGCCAGGTTCTGCAGGTACCACCCTATGGAAAATAAGATTAGAAGCAGTCCCAAATACATTGGATTTCGTGTATACTGATAGATACCTGTTGTAACTAGGTTGCTCGCTTGATCCGGATACAATGGTGTGGTCGTCGTTTTTGCCATTCTAAAAGTTACTATGCCAAACCCTATTATCGCAACACCGGCTGTCAGACAGAATAACGCAAATTCATTATTATATTTGAAGTTAAAGCTAAAGTTGTCAGCATATATACTTGAAAACCACATTAGGCTCCCTAAAATAACCAGCTGCAGAAGAGGTGGAATTTTTAATTTCATGAAGGATAAGAACTCGCTTTTTGAAAACAGATCAACGGAAAAACAGAGTTGTGCAGCCACCGGAGATAAGTCACAACATATTGTATTGCAACGATGCGACAGCAAGTCCCAAGCGGCTTCAGACAACCAAAATTCAAATACCGGGTAAAGGTCGTAGTGTCAAGAAGGCATTTTGCCGCAAATTGGTTAAAAAACAAAATTTTTTCTTGATGCCCTCAATTAGAACTCACCTCGCTGTCCTGCCCCCTAAAATGATCTCGGCCTCTTTGACTTGCCTTCGATCCCTAGTTTTGTTAATATAAAAATATACTTACAGGGTTCGCTTACAGGGAATTTACTCTCTGAAAAGAGAATAGTCATGTAAAAGAAAAGCATGCTGTTAAAGGTAATGATGTTGGTCTCCATTCTTCTACCAGGCCTTCTGCCAGCCCCGCTTTCAACCGGTTACGGCACAGGGGAGATATCGGCTGCTAGCGGCCAATATTTTCGGGCAATGGAATCCCTTTGGCGGTCTTTTGGCCGGTTACCTTTTTGTCTATGTTGACGATTCTTGTTTTGTCCGGAGCCGTTATCCGGTCTCGCCCACCGGCTGCTTTGGGAAAACATTACGAAACCAATAGATGATGCCACGATCGATGTCGGTGTGTCTTAAAAACCCTGATATTTTGATTTGCTGTAAATTCTCACATTTTTATTTATGATCATCCGGGGTTCGATTCGATGTATAATGATTTCTTTGGTTTTAATGAAAGACCGTTCAAACTTGTCCCCAATCCCGCCTATCTCTTCCAGAGCAAAAGCCACGAAGAGGTCCTGGCCCATCTGATCTATTCAGTCAACCAGGGAGATGGCTTTGTTGAAATCACCGGCGAAGTGGGAACCGGAAAAACAACGCTTTGCCGGGTGTTTCTCGAAAACATCGGGAAAAATGTCGAGTCAGCCTACATCTTCAATCCAAAACTGGACGCAATCCAGCTCCTGAAGAACATAAACGATGAGTTCGGAATCGATTCCAAGGCAAATAACACCAAAACCCTTATCGATACGCTCAACGCTTTTCTGATGGAAAAAATGGCCGGAGGGGTGAAGGCCGTCCTCCTCATTGACGAAGCCCAGAATCTGACCCGGGAGGTCCTGGAACAATTAAGGCTTCTCTCAAATCTGGAAACCACCAACCGAAAACTCTTGGAAATTATCCTGGTCGGACAGCCCGAACTCCGTGAAATCCTCGCATCCCGCGAACTCAGGCAGCTAAAACAACGAATATCGCTGAGGTGTCGCCTTACCCCTCTGACATATCAAGAGAGCATCGAGTATATTCAGCATCGCATCGGTATTGCTTCCGGCAAGTTGAAAGCCGATTTTACACCGGCTTCCTACCGGGCGATTCACAAATATTCAAAAGGAATTCCCAGATTAATCAACATTGCCTGCGACAGGATTCTTCTTGCCGCATACGTCCTGCGTCAACAGAAAATCACCGGGAATATCGCCAGGAAAGGAATCAAAGACCTCTCCGGCGAAGGTGATGGCAGACTTCACCGTTTCGCGATGATGAGAAAAGTGTTGCTGGCCTGCGCCGTGCTGGGGTTTCTGCTGGTGCCTTCTGCGCTTTACCGCTACATAAACCCTGACATAAGCACTGTTTTAAAAACAACGAAAGGCGAAAAAGACAGAACCGATCCATCGGAGAAGCGGAAAGCGAATCCCCGATTGGATCAGGCCCCGGCTCAAAAACCGGCCGAAACACGCGCCCTGAAATCAGGCGCGGTAGAATCTGCCGCAAACCCCGTGCAGGATCTTGATGTTTTTCTCAAGGAATTGAATCTGCGCGATTTGAGATATGCGGCTTTTAAGGATGCCGTAAACCTGTGGGACATCAATGTCATGACCCGGTCATACCTGGCGGCGGCGGATGACGATCACACTTTTTTCCAGCTTGCTGCCAGGCAAAATGGCTTTATGCTCCTTCGGGTTAAATGCAAACTGAATCTGCTGAAAAAGTTGAATCTCCCGGCCATTTTAAAATTTAATGTCAGGGAAAATCCACGTTCGGCATATCTTGCCCTCAGCAAAATCGATGATGGGGCTGTAATCCTGAGAGATGGGCAGGAAGGCGGTTTGATTTCCGTCAGGCCGGAACAACTGGCAACCCGCTGGTCGGGTACGGCATACATCCTCTGGAAAAATTTTCTAGGCTTCAGGGGGATTATTCCACTAAGCAGCCCGGGTGATTCGATCATCGCACTGAAGATGCATCTTCAGGATATTGGACTGGGTGAATTTGGAATCGACCCGGTTTATGATGAAAAAACCCGGGCTGCTGTCAAACGCATCCAGACAAAACATGATCTGAAACCCGATGGCCTGGCAGGCCCTCTGACACAAATTGTTCTTTACAATGAAAAGAAATCATTTAAAATACCGCATATTGCAAGTGAAACAAGGACGGATTCCCATTGAGTTTCATCCTGAAAGCCCTTAGAAAACTGGAAAAAGAGTCCCCGGAGCCGTCGAACGGTATCGATCGGCTCTCGGACTCAAATTCAAAACAGTCTGCCCCATTTGCCGGCAAAAATCCATCTTTATCCAATAATATCAAAGATATAAAATCACCTTACAAACATACGAAACAGAGATGGTCCATCATCAGATATGCGTCTGTCCTTTTCACGGCCGTCATTATTGCTGTTGCCGGATGGATGATCCTTCAACAAAAACCGCCTTTTAGAAAAAAGATCCCTCCCGAAACCGTTGCGCTTGAGTCGGATAGCCGGACAGCCCCGGGAAAATCCGTATCCGAGCAAAAAACATCCACGGAAACAGGACATCCCGCCTCCGTGATGAAGTCGGCGGATCCGGTTCGCAAATCGCCGCTTTTAAAAGCATCCAGACTCAAAGGCGCTGAAAAACAAAAAAGCAAAACAGATGAAAACGCTTCAACAGCCGATCAAAACAATGATTACCGGTTGACGACAGAAGACCACTACAACCTGGGCGTTTCTTACGGCAAAATCGGCCAGTATGATGAAGCTCTGGAAGCTTTCGGGGAGGTGATCCGGATAGATCCTGACCATGCGGCGGCACACTACGCCATGGGATACTGCTACAGCCGGCTCGGCCTGCAAAAAAATGCCGCCAGAGCGTATCGAAAGAGTATCCGGCTCGAACCGGATTCTGTAGACGCCCGTTACAATCTGGGCATTATCCGCCTGAAAGCCGGCGACAGGGACGGGGTCATTGAACAGTATGAAGCCCTCAAGGATCTGGATAAAGACAGCGCAAAACAATTGCTTGACGCTGTCCGGGCGCACCCGACACTGGACATCGAGGGGGGCGATAATTGAGAATTCAGGGGGCGGAAGGGAGTCAGGGGAAAAATTAAAAGTTGGTTGTTTTGTTGTAGGCGTTTATTTTGTATATCTTGCTTGAATCTACTTTATCCTCGCCACAGGCAATGTACCCGCCGTCTGCTGCGTCACCTTGTTGGATATAAAACTGATAATACTCCCCGTTCAGCGTCTCATCGCCTCCGAAAAGGTTTGTATTGATGTCGGCGGTTTTGTCCCCTTCGCCGGTGGTGTAATATTCGTCGTTGTCAGAATTATACTCTTGCTGCATCAGGTGGATAGAGCGCAACCCGTTCTGGGCGTCGGTGGCTCTAGCGCTGTCGATGTAACCGAGATACATGGGAACCCCCACGGCCGCCAGAACCCCGAGAATGGCGACCACAACGATCAGCTCAACCAGGGAAAATCCTCTATCCAGGGGCTTCACTCTTTTTTAACTGCAGCTTCCCATTTCTGAGCTGCACTGTCTTTGTCCAGGTAATTGGTTGTGACAACGATCGTATCCGTTCCACTCATCGTCAGCACCGTGGTTCCGGTGGTCGTGCCTGCAGCGACCACTGCAGAATTGGCGGTGGAATATGGATTTTTGATATTTTCAAACCCGAAATGAGCGATAAATTTGGTTCTAAACGTGCCGGCCGACTCACTGCAATTGACGGGATCATACGCAACGGCGCTTTTTTTAAGGCTCGATGTTTCCGTTGCAGAAGAGCACTTGGCCAATTCAGCCTGAATGAAATTGACCACGTTGGAGTGATTCCCGTTGGTAGCGGTTCTTTTGGCATTGGACTGATATCCCATGTACATGGGAACCCCCACAGCCGCCAGAACCCCGAGAATCGCAACAACAATAAGCAGTTCGATCAGGGTAAAGCCGGACTCTTTTTTCGCAAAAACTTTCATTTCAACCTCCTGTTATTTTACATTGATGGCTTCGTAAAATTCGGTTTTATGATGTCATCCAAAACCGGGGCGGCATGGCCTAACCAGAGCGAACAGGCCGATGCTGACCCCTGTTCCAGTGTCAATACCATTCTTATATCACAATTTGCCCAAAAGCAACCATTTTAAACCCCGATTGCGAATTCGATCTCCGGCGCCAATTCAGGCCGGTACTTCTGTCATCCCATCAACTGGCCCATCTGAAAGATCGGCATGTACATGGCCACAATGATAAAACCGATGGTGACCCCCAAAAAGACGATCATCAATGGCTCCAGCATGGAAGTCATTCGATCGACGGACGTGTCAAATTCTTCTTCGTAATAAAAGGCGATGGCATTGAGCATGTCCTCCATATTTCCGGTCTTTTCGCCCACGGCAACCATCGCGGAGTAGGTCGGGGGAAACAATTCTTCCTCTTCAAAAAGCGCCGAGAGGGATTCCCCGGAAGTTATCCCTCTTTTTATCTCGACAAGCGACTCTTTAATCACCACATTATTCGTTGAGGTGCTGGTGATATCCAGGGTTTCAAGCACCGGAACACCCGCAGAGGTCAGGTTCCCCTGAACCATGGCCAATTTTGAGAGTGTCGATTTGTGAGCCATGTCCCCCATCACGGGAATCCTGAAAATCTGGCGATGAGCCCACCTCCTGAATTTCAAGTTATTTTTTACAAGCATGCGGAAGATGACCACCAATCCGACAATCCCCGCAAAAAAGGCGCCACCGCCCAGCGGATTCCGTATAAAGCTGCTGACATTCATCACAATTTGGGTCGGCAACGGCAAGGCGCCTCCGACGCTGCCATACATTTTAACAAACACCGGAACCACGTAAATCAGCATGACCGTTATCACGCCCACTGCCACGGTAAACAGGATTGCCGGATAAAAAAGCGCGCTTTTAATGCGCGATCTGATGCCCTGGGTTTTTTCGATGCTTGTAACCAGTTTCGCAAGGAAAAAATCGAGCTTGCCGCTTACCTCGCCGGCTTTTATCATGTTCGCGTAAATGCTGTCAAAAACCTTTTCATGTTTGCCGAAACTCGTTGCAATCGGGGTTCCGGCCTCTACATCCGAGTATATTGTTTCCATAATGGCTTTAAAACGGTCATGTTCGATCTGATTTTTCAAAAGCTCCAGGGTTTCAATCACGGTCAGGCCCGCGCGAATCATGGTGGAGAACTTTTTTGTAAATTCCATGATCTCTTTGACGGGAACCTTGCTGGTAAAGAGCGCCCGTTTTTTAAAGGGCTCATCAGTCCCGATCTCTTCGCCCTCTATCTTTTCAAGATAGGTGATGATAATTTGCTCTTTTTTGAGCTTAAAAGCGGCCTCGTCCTTGTTTAGCGCCTCGATCTTCTCGTTGAGAAACTTATCCCCCTTTATCCCTTTCCACCTGTAAACCGCCATCTGAAATATTATCCTAAAATCCTGTTGTTGATTCAAGAAACAGAATCCGGAAAGTCCGACTCCCTCATCATGGACTTCCCGCCCCCCGATCCCTGTGAACCCTGAATCGCCTCAGCGTTTACATCAGCACACGCCTATACTCATCGGCGGAGATGACGCCCTGCAGCATCATTTCGCGGCTGGCCGTCTGCATACTGGAAAATCCCTCCTCAATGGCCAATTCTCTGAACTGGCTTTCTCCTTTTCCCTGCAATATCGCCTGTCTGATGCTGTCACTGATCGGCAATACCTCATAAACCCCCTGCCGCCCCTTGAAACCGGTTCCATTGCAATCCGGGCAGCCCTTTCCCCTGTAAAGTGAAGTCCTGGATGCTTCTCCAGGGGAGAATCCGAACGATACGAGCAGGTCGGGCGTGACCGTGTCATCGATGACATTGCAGGACTTACAGTTTTTGCGGACGAGGCGCTGGGCCACAGCCATGCGGAGAGAACCCGCAATCAGGTAATCGGGGATGCCCATGTTTAAAAGGCGGGTAACGCTGCTGATCGCATCGTTTGTGTGCAGCGTGCTCAGGACAAGATGTCCGGTGAGTGCCGCTTTAATCGCGATATCCGCTGTCTCTGTGTCCCGTATCTCTCCAACCAGGATAATTTCCGGGTCCTGTCTTAAAAACGATCGCAGCGCCGCCGCAAAGGTTAACCCGATAGCCTCCTTGATCTGAACCTGCCCGACCCCGTCAATACTGTACTCGACCGGATCTTCCGCTGTCAGAATATTGACCTCCTCACGGTTGAGACGGCCCAGGACGGCATAAAGCGTGGTCGACTTGCCGCTGCCCGTCGGTCCGGTCACCAGGATCATCCCCTGTGGCGAATCGACAGCCTGTTTAAAGTTTACCAGATCTTTACTGTCAAATCCAAGGGAGTCAAGTGTCAGTTTCAACGCGCCTCTGTCCAGAATCCGCATCACGATCCGTTCACCGAATGAGGTCGGCAAAGAAGATACGCGGATGTCCACCTCATTGCCACCGACATCGATAATAATCGAGCCGTCCTGGGGCAGCCGCCGTTCGGCAATATCGAGCAGCGACATAATTTTGATGCGTGTCGCAATGGCGGAATAGTGCTCGAACAGGTATTTTTCCTTCTCCTCGATTGCCTGCAGCATACCGTCGATGCGAAATCGCATCCTGGCATGGTCCTTGAATGCCTCGATGTGAATATCGCTGGCCCCCCGTTCAACGGCTTCCCTGAACATGCTGTTGACAAAGATGATCACCTCCGAGCTGGCTTCATCCTCTCCCGGCTTTTTTTTGGCTTTCGGGAGTTTTTTTACGGCAGTTCGCTTTACGGCAGGGGCTGGCTTGTTTTTATGCTGCTGAATCTCGGCAACCTGAAGCTCCTCTGTCTCTGTTCCCAGATTAAAGAGTTCGGCAAACAGATTTTGCAGCTCGCTGAAACCTGTGACATGCGGTTCAATCTTTTTTTCGGTAATAACCCTGACGTTTCCCATCATTGCGAGGTTGGCCGGGTTTGCGACGGCGACTTTGAGAAGGTTGTCGTCAACATCAAAAGGGAGAATGCGGTTCTTCGTGATAAACGTGTCGGGAAGTTCGGCGAGCGCTTCCGGATTGATCTCATCTTTACTTTTAAACGATACCTTTTTCAGTCCGTAAAATTGACCGATCACATCCGTAATCTGGTCTTCGGTGACATGGCCGAATTCAACCAGTGTTGCCAGCAGGTTCCGGCCGCTTTCGCTGCTGGCGACACTGGTTCTGCTGACCGTTGTATCTTCAAGGACGCCGTTTTCAACCAGCAGGTTTGCGATGCTGCGGGCCACAACTGGCTGGACGACGATCATAAATATTCCTTTCCGGGTTCAGGCTTCACATTAGACCCAATCACAAATTCATTAAACCGGACCTATATAATACGGGGCGAAATAAAAACCAGCAGCTCCTTGCGCTCAATTTCACTGCTTTTCTTTTTAAACAGCCATCCCAGTACCGGGAAGTCGCCAAGAGACGGCACTTTGCTTTCACCGTCGCTCTTGCCGTGAATGAAGATCCCGCCGATGACCACGGTCTGCTTGTCGGGCACCAGAAGTCCCGTCGTTATTTCATTTTTCGTTATGGGTGGGTCTTCAACTGTTGTATCCGCTGAATCCTTCTTGATGTTGAGTTTGAGGATCACGTTGCCATCCCCGACCACGGAGGGCGTCACCGTGAGCTCCAGCATCACTTCCTTGAATTCCAGAGCAGCATTGCCTTCTTCGTCCACGGTTCTGTATGGAATCTCATACCCCTGCTTGATTACGGCTTCTTCATTGTCGAGTGTGAAAACGTGCGGGTTGGACAGAATCTTGGTGACGCCCTCTTTCTCCAGGGCGTCAAGCTCCACCTCCAGGTCGAACAAAGACGTGGAAAGGATGTAGAGCAAATTTGGCGCGCCTCCGCCGACCTGAAGCCCTGTGCCTGTTCCACCCGTAAAGGTCTGCGCCTGATTATTAAACGCTATCCTCGATCCGAGCTCCCTTTTAAAATCGTCTGTGGCCTCGACAATGAACGCCTCGATCAGCACCTGCGGCGTCCGAACGTCGATCTCATGGATGAGCTTTTCGATCAGTTTCAGGCTCTCTTTCCCGGCCATGACAATAAGGGATTTAACCCGGTTGTCGATGGTGATCTGAAGTTTTTTTGCGGAAGATGAGGCCTTTCCTTCCTCGGTGACTTTGCCGAAAACTTCCAGAATCTCCTTTTTTACGGTCTCCGGATCCGTGTAGTACAGCTTGAATATCTCGGTATGAATCGGCTCGCCGGCGAGTTTAAGGTCACGGTCTCTTTGCAGATCAGCCTCCCGCTTTCGGTCGAACTCCTCTGTCGCCCCCAGCTCCTCACGGCCGTGGATCCGGATGATGTTGGCCTCTACGTCCACGTGCTTGGCAAGGCTCTTCATTTTAAGAACCGTGTCCAGCACCTTGTTCCAGGGCACATCGACAAAACGGGCGGTTACGGTCCCTTCCACCTCATCGCCGACCACGATGTTGAAGCCGGTGACAAGAGAAAGCATGTTCGCAAAGGTCTTGACCTCGACATTGTTAAGGTTGAGTGTGACCGGGAACCGGGCGGTCTGTCTGTCGATCTTCATGGGGCTGGGGCTTTTTTCCGTGTGGATCCTGGTTGGGGCGCGCCTGAATGAATCCGGTTCGATCTCTTTGACCGCCGGGCCCATCCTGGTCGTCTCCTCGATCTGTTGTTCGCTGCCGGCAAGATCTTTCTGCGGGTCGATCAATACCCTTTCGAAAGCTTTATCCCCGGGCTGAGTCGACGCACACGAACAGAGACAGAGCACAAAGGCTGCCGCATAAACAAGCCGCTTACTCTTCTTCATATCCACCCACCTTGATTTTGAGTATTTCAATCTTTTTGCCTTCCCTCACCTGAACGTTTGATTCGTTGATGGACGCAATCACGCCGCCGTTTCGGCCCAGTTTGTCCCCCACCCGGCAAAAATTGGGCATCCCCGTGTCGGTTTCGATAAGGGCGATCCGGTGTTCTGGCGAAATAATCACCCCTTTCAGCGTGTAATCCAGCACCGGATTTCGCAACAGCGGATGCACCTTCCTGGCCGATTCGACCGCTTCCTGCAAAGCAGGCTTCCCACGGGATGATCCCGTCGCAAACGGGTTTCGCTCCTCCTGGGAATGAGAAGCGCCGTAGAGCGTACACACAAAGACAAATGCCAGCATGACCATCCGGTACATCGTTATCCTGCTCCTTTCCTTGGCCGGATCGAGGTTACACGACCCTGTACGTTGCAAGCGTCAGGTCTATGGTAACCGTTCCGCGCGCTTTCTGGTCTTCGACAACTTCGATTTTCTCGTCTTCGATGTTAATAACCTTCCTGACGCGCGCCAGTTCCCGCCTGAATTTGGTGTAGTCAATAAAATCTCCGGTAATTGTGAACTTGACCTTTATTTTGTAGTAGGCAACCTTGCCGGAGGCGGCCTGCCCGTCTTTTCCGCTTTTCTGTTTCGGATCCTCTTTCTCGTAGACCGGTTCCTCGTCACCCTTATCGAGCTTGACGATCATCAGGCTTTGCCTTAAAGCCAGCATGCTGATAAAGCGGTACAGGTCTTCAAGTTCCCGGGAGGTATGGAAAAGACGCGACAGTTTCTCGTATTTCTCCTGAGCGGCCTTCAGCTTTTTCCCGGTCCGGTTTATTCGGACATCGATTTGCGCCAGTTCGGCTTTCAGCGCGCTGGTTTGGTTCGCCTTCCTTTGCTTCAGGTTGACCTCCCTGACAGACGGCATATAAACAAACGCTACGTATACCGCCACAATGCCCGCAACAAGGACGGCTCCAACGATGATTTTGGAAAATGGTCCGGCCAAACTTGCCTGTGCACCGCCCTTTCTGGAAAACAGGCTCCTGACAAGCGTCCCCATATCCATCTTGAGATTGATTGTCATCGTTTGTCATCTCCCGGCTGCCCCATGGTGCAGCGCAGGTTGAAGTGCTTGTTTTCTATCTTTCTTTTCATTTTATCGGTTCTTGTCTTGTGGGTCATGCTGATAAGCTGTGAACGATATATCGAATCTTCCTGGTTAAGGTTGTTGATGAATTTCAGGATCTTCTGATCGCTTGTCGCGTCGCCGTCGATGCTGAATTCATTTCCGCCGCTGTAAGTCATTGAAGTCAGCCAGACGCCCCTGGGAATTGCCGCGATAACGGACCTGATCACCCTGTAAAGCTGTATCTGGTTTGAATGAACCTGTTTTCCGGTTGCCAGACTTTTTTCAATCGCTTTAATCTTTGACTCCAGATCCATCAGAACGTTCAGCTTTTCATCCTTCAGGCCAACCAGCATGTTGTATTCCACGACCGCTGTGTGCAACACGGCTTTTTTCTGATTTATCGAAACAAAAGAAAAACCGCCGGCCACCAGTATAATAATCGTCGCCGCGGCCAGAACCAGTTTTGAAATGATTTTTTTTCGTTCGGTCTTTGCGATATCCGCCCGGTTCGGCAGCATATTGATATTTTTGACCCCGGTCACATATTTGTAATAACCGAAAATGTCCATTTTACGGGTGGCAAGGCCGAGCGGGGTCGCAAAAACAGACGGATTCAGTTCAGCTTCCGTCTTTTCCACGAGATGTTCCGGGATCACAACCGCTTCGATCGGGTTGAAGACCTCTACATCACATTCGCTCAGCTTCTCGCTCAAAATGGAAATGCAGGACTCGATCTCCGGCAGCAGAGAAACGACAAAGAGCTTGCGCACGGGCTGCTGATCCTTGCTTTTGGCATTGTAGGCGGTCAGGATCGGGGCGATCTGCATGGCGCAACGCTCTATTAGCCTGGCCGCGGATCCATTGTCCAGCCCCTTTTGCAAAATCATCACCTTGTCCTGATCGGACATGAAAACATCGGAAATAAACGGAGCCCCGCCACGGACGATGAGCAGATAATTCTCGAAGGGTCCGAATTCGATGATGGCAACCGGCGCTTTTTCCAGCGGCCCGGATGCGATGATATCGAAGGCATTTCGGATGGTAAAACAGCGGATATCGGCCACAACCGGATTCAACCCTGCCTGCCTGACGATTTCCACGTAGTTGTCAACGTCCGAGAGTTTGGAAGCCACAAACAGGAGATCCATCGTGTCGGTGCTGGTGTAACGGTTGATCACCTGCCAGAAAACCGAATACTCGTCTAATTGCTCGGTAAGCTGGACAACGTTTTCCCAGAGCGACTCATACTCGATGGCCTGCTCGAGTTCTTCGTCTGTCATCAACGGCAAGCTGATCACCTTGATGATGGCGCTCGAGACGGGGATCGAGACCGCTGCGTTTAAGGTCTTGATTTTACTCGATGCGATGACCCGCTGAAGCTGGTCGGCATATACATCGGCGTGCTCAACAATGTCGTTCGCGGTCTGCATGCCGTCCACAAAGCGGTACCCCAGCCGGGTCAGCATCCATTGGTTTTGTTTCTGTTCCATCTGGGCGACGCGGATATACGTCGGCGCGATATCCACGCCCACCACATCTTCGTGCTGCACGCTGTACCTGCTCAGGATTTTCATCAATTTCGAGGATATCCTGCTAAACACCCCGGGCGATGCGATTTTTTGACGGCCGGTTTTTTCAGGCATTTTGTCGCCGGTCCCTTTCAACTGTCAAATCAACTGTCAAATCCTGGACTCCTGCATCATTACGCTCAACGGTCATCTCTCACAATTTTCATCATTGGTCAATGCTGCGATTTTTTTCAAAAGATCTCCCTCCAGGTCTTGATCGGCTCCTGCTCTGACCCTGACTCTGGTACTGCTGGATCCGGCTTTTTTAACCCAACCGCATGGTTCCCCATTTTCTCGACGTCCTTGTGTGTATCATCCGGGTTTGCGATGCCGACAATAATTTTATCCCCGCTTACCACGGGCGCCGTTGGAACCCCCTGCCCGATTTTAATCTCTTTCGAAGTGGCTGCGTCGGGGCACATGAAATAAACGTATGTAATATACCCATCGCCAGGGGAACAGGGGTCCGCGGCATTTGGCCGAAAGTGCGTGAAGTAGACCCACCCCTCGTCGAGCGCGATTCCCATCACCTTTTCGGTTGCGTCGAGCTCGTAGAACCAGCCGCCGGGATCTTTGCTTTTTGCACAGTCATCCGGGCAACTGCCCGAGTCTCCCTTTACGAGACCGTTTTCCGTCAGCGGGGTTCCGATTGTTTTAAATTCCGGAAAGTCCGGGTCTTTGATGCCGTACACCCGGTTTTGTATGCCGGGTGACGCCAGCTCGAGCTTGTCCTCCCGCTGATCCCCGGTGCCGAAATAAAGCCACAGGCAGCCCCCCGCGCCGATTGTGCGAACGACCCTGTTGAAGCTGAGACGCTCGTTTTTGGCCGTTCCGGACGTCGCCTCTGCGTCAAAAAGGATGGTTTTGTCGTACAGCGTTCCCTGGTCGGTCAGGTTGATCTTCCAGAGCTTGCCCTCCAGGTCCGCAAAATAGACCATGGCCCCGTAATATTCGGCTTTGGAGGTTCCGTCCCTGGTAACGGCGACCGGCGCTGCCGGAACCGCGTTGTCAATGCCGTTTCCGGCATTGTCGGAAAGATCGATCCGCTTGAGCAATTCTCCGCCGTTTTCAAGGTCGATCACGTAAAGCGCCGAGCCGTAATTCGTTGCGGTGGCATTGTTGAACCCGGCGCCGTAAACCGCGACCCACTTCTTTTTGCCGCCCGCCTTGATGTTCACTATGAGTGGCTTTGACCAGCTCTCGCCAAGTTTTTTGTGATCGTGTGCCGATTGATCGGCAACGCCGGCGTAATCCTTGTAGTCATCCGGCTCGAAAGAGGCGAATATTTCATGTCCGGTGTCAAATTCCAGAGTGACCTTCATCTTCATGGAATGAGTGCCGTCCCACAGGCAGAAACTGCCGACACTTCCGGTTCCGTCAGCCTTAAACGTGATCTTGCCGTCGGCCGCCTGGGCTGACACGTCAAACTCGGTGCAATCCTGCCAGGTACCGCTGCACTGGCCGCAGGCTGTTGTTTTACAGAGCGATCCCAGGCTGGTCCCGTCGGCGTCGATGTCCACATACTCGCCGGAACTGTTTATGTCCCCTTCCACGCACACCGTTGCTTTGACCGTGGTTCCCGGCGTAATTCCGGTAAAGGTGGCAGTGCACGCGCCGCCGGAAGCGGTGCTGGTGCAGGTTTCCGTCAGCGATGTCGGCTGGCATTGCTGCGCTTTCAGCGTGTAAGTCGATACGGCGCCCACAGACGCACCGTCCACCAGGACGTCCGCGATCTTAAATCCCGGCGCGGGGGTTATGGTGAAGGTCTGCTCCTCGCCGCACGCCAGGTCGATGGGACCGGCCGGCGATATGCTCCCGCAGCCGTTGGTGCAGGTCGTCGCGGTCACCGGGGGCGGCGGGGCGCTGCCAACCGCCACACTATAGGGAACATTAAACTGACCATTCCCCGATCCTTTACTGCCCCATTTAAGCAGAAAATTCCCGGATGAATCAAACTTCTGAATCCGGTAATTTTGGGTATCCGCCACGTAGACGTTGTCGCTGCCATCAACCGCCACACCTTTGGGCTCCTTGAACTGACCATTCCCCGATCCTTTACTGCCCCATTTAAGCAGAAAATTCCCGGATGAATCAAACTTCTGAATCCGGTGATTATTGGCATCCGACACGTAGACGTTGTCGCTGCTATCAACCGCCAGACCACAGACCCCTAAATATCTCCCAAACTGACCATCCCCCGATCCTTCACTGCCCCATTTAAGCAGAAAATTCCCGGATGAATCAAACTTCTGAACCCGGCCATTACCGCTTTCTGCCACGTATACGTTGCCGGCGGAATCTGTGGCGACACCATAGGGAGCCCTGAACTGACCATCTGGGGCAAAAGGACCTTTTTGCTGGGATTTCCGGCCCCATTTAAGCAGAAAATTCCCGGATGAATCAAACTTCTGAACCGCTGGACCGTCGCCACCATATTTGCGCTTGTCCGTCACATAAACGTTGCCGGCGAAATCTGTGGCGACACCCGTAGGATTCGTGAACTGACCGTCGCCCGTACCGTACCGACCCCATTTAAGCAGAAAATTCCCGGATGAATCAAACTTCTGAACCCGGCGGTTTTCCGTGTCCACCACGTAGACGTCGCCGCTGCCAGCAACGACCAGCGCCGGGACGCAGGCCAGAAAAATGGCAATGATTATCAGTCCGAAACGTTTTTTCATTTTGTTCTCATGAGTCTATGATTCAGTCCTGTCCGGCAGTCACTTGCTGACGATAATCCTCTGGTCATCCGGGTCGTTGGTAAAACTGAAAAGGTGCGCGGGCGCGTCCGGGTCCGTGACATCCAGCGCGAAATAGCTTTTGCCTCCCCCCCGCAGCCCGCACATGAGAAGCGTTTTCCACGACCCGCCGTAATAAACGTCCCAGACGCGGGGAGACCCGTCCACCCCGTAGATGCTGTTGCTCGTGTTCGCCTTGCCCGCCACCATCTCCCGCAGCCGCGGCAGCAGGGCCGGCGGGATGAAAGCCCAAAGTTCCTCGCCGGTCTTGTAGTCAAAAGCGTGGAGCATGCCGTCGTTGCCCCCAGCGTAGATGACCTCCCGGCGGTTTTGATGTTTGGTTTTAAACGCCTCATACCCCTTTTCGTACCGGTAATACGCTTGCGAATTCTCATCCGCGGTGTCCGACGCGTCCTGGTAAGGCGCGCCGATTGGGTCAAATTCCGAGTGATAGATGTCGCCGAGTTTCCATGAGCGCTCATCGGTGGTCAGGCCGTCCTTGTCCTCGTCGTAGGAGTCGAGGCCCCGCACGAAGTTGATCAGCAATATGGCGTCTTCATCCTCGTAGCAGGTGCTGCTTCCCTCGTACAGCAGGCACTTTAAGGCCGACAGGTTGGCCGTGGTGAAATTGTTCAGATCAAACGGCACGTTTTTCCCCACGGTCCAGATTTTCCGGGCTGATGCAGCCCTGCCTTTCAGCTTCTCCCCGGCATCCCAGCATTCGCTGCAGGTAGAATCGAGGGTGCCGTCGGCCTTTAGCTGGCTTTTTATCAAACGCCCCTCCCACTGGGACGCCGTCTGGTACTCGAAGGTCGCTTGCAGCAAAAAGTAGCCCTGCTGGGTTCCCGACAACGGCCTGGGCGCCACAAAAGTCTGTGCCGAAGCGATGATCTGGCGGATATAGGCGGCGAGCGTATCGTAGAGCTTTTTTTCATCGTCCGCGAACTGGGGCGAGTCGTCGGTTTTGGCCTCCGGGCACCATCCCGTCTTCGTGCAGCCGGATTCTGAAAGGCTTACATAATTATTTCTGCACCAATAGCCTGCTTTGAAACCGATCACGAATGTCTTTATTCCGAGGTCTTGATACAGTTTCTTCGCAATGGCATTCGGATCTCCGCCGAACCAGCATCCGTCGCTGATGACGATCAAAAAATTCACCTGGCAGCCCTTTGCCTTCGGGTCAATGGGGGAGCTGGAGCCGCGGAAATAGCTCGAGGCAAGATCCAATGCCTCGTGCAGATATGTTCCACCGCCGGCCTGGAGAGAATCGACTTTTTTGTAGATTTCAGACGCGCCGGAGGGTGAGACATCGACAACCATATTTGCATTCGAATGCCACCCCATCAGTCCGTAGTTCGCGCCACTGGTGAGCTCTGAGTTCGTAACGATTTTTTTGATCACCTTTTTGGCTTCATCAATCGGGCGCGGAGAACCCCACCCCATGCTCCCGGACGTGTCGAGCATGATCAGGATGTTGGCGGGAACGCTTTTTCCTGTACCGGCAGGCGGCGATTTGGCGCAAACCGGCGCGGCGGCAAAAAAGACAAATATAATTGTGAAAATAAGCCTGAAAAGGAATTTCACCGGTCTGCCTCTCCTGTTTTTTTCAGGGTCTTTTCAAAAGCGCGCTCTTCTTTTTCCGCATTTTTTTCAAAAAGCGCGTCGTGTTTTTTGGACGTGATCTCCAGGTACTCGGACGTCTTTCCCGCTACCGTGTGAACAAAGTAAAAAACAAGCGTGTCCTTTTTATCCCAAAAAAACTCGGCGTTTTTCCGCTTTGCAAAAAAACTGCGCGGCTTGTTTTTCACGACGCCGTACTTTTTTTCCGCCCACTCGATGAGACTGGGTTTTTCGGTGGTCAGCCGGATCTGTATCTGGACAAGCCTGTCGAACAGAAAATGAAAATCGACTTCAGTCTTCTTGAAAAGGCGCGTGTATCTGCAGGCCTCCTCGCCGGCAACGGCGATCACCTCTCTGTCCGGCCTCTCCGTGGGTTCTTCGGCATCGAGGCCATTGTCTTGTTCCGGCAAAAGCCCTTTTTTCGGCATTGCCATGCCGATCCGGTCCCGGACGCTGTCCGGGGAAGAACCGAACCTGAAACGCTCGATATTGCAGGCCGGCGCGTGCGCCGCCGCCATAAACAGAATCATAACCGCTGTCGCGACACCCGTTAACCGCATTGTCCGCTCCTGTTCATATCATCACCGGTACACGATCCACTCCAGGACCGTTTTGATTTTTTTGCTGTTGCACTTTTCGGTGTCATCATAGTACCCGGTGCACGTGATCCGGTAGTTGTTTTTCGCTGATGGAGTGGCAGCCGCACCGGTACTACCTTCAGGCTTATACCACTGGTCCTCGGGAATTTTATACCCTCCAGCGGTAGCCGACGTACTCGACGAGAGCCTCTCGATCGTGTAATCGTAACAATATCTCTTAAATCTGTCCTTTTCCCAGTCCTCGCCTCCCGCAGCAAGGTCGCGATCATCATGCAGGTTTGCGGTTTTGGACTGGCTGTCCGGAGCCTCCGTTTTCACTTCATTCTCCAGCCATCCGAGGGCGTCTTCCAGGCACGTTTCCGCCGCGTAAAAGGTTTCCGTCCCCACGGATCCACTATCGACCATGCGGCTCTCCTTGGACATGGCATAGTAAAGGCCGGTCCCCATCAGGCTCATCACCAGCAGGAGCAGCAGGGAAACAAGCAGGACGTTGCCCCGCTCGTTTTTTTTACGGTGGCTTGCGTGCGCCATGGGTTCAGTTTCTGATATAGACCGTTGTGCTGAACACGTCCCGGATGAACTTATCATTTTTTTTGATGTCATAATTTCCAGGGTTGTAGTCCCTTCTCGTGTACGCCCTTTTTTCCCGACCGTGTTCTTTTCTGGTTTTCACCGTCAGGCTGATTCCCACCGTTGATGAGTTGAACTTCTGAATCCGGTGATTAGACCGATCCGCCACGTATACGTTGCCGCTGCCATCAACCGCCACACCCCTGGGATACACAAACTGACCGTCGCCCGATCCCTTACTCCCCCATTTAAGCAGAAAGTTCCCGGATGAATCAAACTTCTGAATCCGTTGAGTAGAGTGATTCGACTCGTAAACGTTGCCGCTGCCATCTATGGCGATCATTTGGGGATAGTCACAACTCCATTCATCCAGATACTTCATGGATGAATCAAACTTCTGAATCCGGTGATTACCATAATCTGCCACATAGACGTTGCCGTTGGCATCTATGGCGACACCCTGGGGATTCTTGAACTGACCGTCGCCCGATCCCTTACTCCCCCATTTTCCCAGAAAGTTCCCGGATGAATCAAACTTCTGAATCCGGTGATTATCATTATCCGTCACCCATACGTTGCCGCTGCCATCAACCGCCACACCCCTGCCAGGAGCACCCACGAACTGACCGTCGCCCGTACCGTGCTCGTCGCCCATGACAAACAGAAACTTCATGGATGAATCAAACTTCTGAATCCGTTCTTTTTTCGATTTCACACCCCATTCCGCCACGTATACGTTGCCGCCGGCATCTATGGCGACACCATAGGGACCGTCGAACTGACCGTCGCCCGTACCGTACTGGCCCCACTTATCCAGAAACTTCCCGGATGAATCAAACTTCTGAATCCGGTTATTATCAAAATCCGTCACGTATACGTTGCCGCTGCCATCAACCGCCACACCCCTGGGATACTTGAACTCACCGTCGCCCGTACCCGAGCTTCCCCACTTTAATACGAAATTCACATCCTGTTGAACCTGAAAATCTTCGATATGGTCCGCGACCACCGCGTCCTGGTATGCCCCGTCTTTTTCATCCGTGGACCACTTGCTCTCATTTTTTTTCCAGACGGCTTTGGACCGGTACAACCTGCCGGTCCACGTGCCGCCGTTTTTCTCGCACGTTGCCTGGTCCTTTCCCGCGGCCCCGCGGCATTTGCCCAGTGTGTAATAACCGATTTTGACCCGCTCCACCTCGCCGTCCCACGTGCCGCCGTTTTTCTCGCAGATCGCCTTGTCCTCCTGGTTTGTTGCAGGGTCTCGTCCCACGGCCCCGCGGCATTTGCCCAGGTCGTAAGTTACATCGATGCCGTCACAGCACGCATCGCCGCTGTCCGTGATTTTAATCGATTCTGAAACAGAGCCATATTCTGATTCGTATGTTTTTGTGGCTTTGTTATATGCGTAATGCTCATACCCCGCCATGCGGATATCCCGGACCATCATGTAAAGCGACTGCCTCCCGGTATCCTGCAGGTTTGCCATGTCCGACAGTTTTTCATAATAACCCGACACCACGGCATAGGAGGCGTAGGCCGCGGCCACCACCACGGCGCCGACCGCCGTGGCCATCAGCAGCTCGACCAGGGTGTATCCTGAATCAGTCTGCATTGAACACCCGCTTAAACACCACCCGTTTTTCCCCCCTGGCATTTTTTACCCCGGTTTCAAAGAAAACGGTGACGATCCTGTATTTCTTGTCTGTTTCGGGATCTGTTTTTTCCTCTGAAACCTCGATTTTCCGCGTGTCTCCTTTTCCGGCCGCGCCGAATTTTTCTTCAATTCTGCCATTCCAATCCTCTCGGCGGTTATAGGCATGTGTGCCCGTGCCGATACTTGCCGCCGGGGCCAGGGTGAGATCGACTTTGTAGCTGTCAATGTTGTCCAGATCGCTTTTGATCACCTCGAAAATCTCGCTTCCCTGAATATTCATCTTCTGTCTCGCTCGGGATGACGCAAGCGAACTCTCCGACGCGGCAATAAAGGCGTATAGCCCGGCAAACCCGAAGCTGATAATGGCAACGGAGATCATGGCTTCAACAAGGGTAAATCCGCATTGATCCCCGTATCGGAACAGCCGGTTTTTGAAGCACCCCGCCGCAGGCAGCGGAGAACGTTCTGCCTTGCGCGAGTGCTTCGCGGCGACCGTAAGAAATTTTATCATTTTTTCGACTTGTTCGCGATAGCGGATCATATCTCGCTCCAGGTCTTGGTTTTGGGGTCGTATTTCTCCTTTTCCAGAAAACCGGTGGCCAGATGAACCGTGGCCCGGTATCGTCCATGGTCTGATGACACGGTGTATTGACACGTTTGGACGCCGTTGCAGGAAGAGACCGACCCGTCAGGGCTGAACTCCAGATCAACCGGCCCGGCGACGGTGGTTTTTTCTAGCGTACCATCGATGTCTTTAAATGCCTCCCACTTGCCCCCGTTTTTCCAGGAACCGGTCAGCTTGTGATCGGCGCCATAGGAATGTAATTCCAGTTTGGTTTTTGTGTTTCTGGCGATCGCCTCGACCTTTACGGTGCCCAGGTAGCTGGACAGCCTGTCAAAGTCGTTTTTCAGGTTGCGTTTACCCTGCCAGCCGGACAGGTTGGGCAGGGAAACAGCAGCCGCGACAGCCAGAATCCCGATCACCACCAGCAGCTCGAGCAGCGTAAAACCGGCTTTATCTTTCATGTGTGGCAACCCCGGACTGGACCAGATCGCTGATGGCCCGGTCCATCGTCATCATGCCTTCTGCCAGCGCGGTCTGCATGATGCTGGTTATCTGAAACACCTTGTTTTCACGGATCAGGTTCTTGACCGCTGCGTTCGTGATCATCACTTCGAAAGCAGCCACCCGGCCGCTGCCGTCCGTTCTCTTCAAAAGAACCTGGGTGATGACCATGACCAGGGACTGCGACAACTGGGCCCTGACCTGATCCTGCTGCTGAGGCGGACAGGCGTCAATAATCCGGTTGATGGTGTTGGGCGCCCCGCTGGTGTGGAGGGTCCCGAAAACGAGGTGGCCGGTCTCGGCAGCCGTCAGGGCAAGCTGAATGGTTTCAAGGTCCCTGAGCTCTCCCACCAGAATGACGTCCGGGTCCTCGCGCAGGGCGGCGCGCAGGGCATGAGCGAATGAGTGCGTGTCCCTGCCCACCTCTCTTTGCGAAATGATGCATTTCTGATCTTCATGTATATATTCGATCGGGTCCTCGATGGTGATGATATGATCATTTTTCTCGTCGTTTATCTTGTTGATCATCGCCGCCAGGGTGGTCGATTTTCCCGAACCTGTCGGTCCGGTCACAAGGATCAGACCGTTTCTGGAGTCAAGTTTCTGGCGGGCGGCGGACGGCAGATTGATCATCTCGAGAGTCGGAATCTCGGATTCGATTTTGCGCAGCGCGACGGACGGACCTTTTGCGGTGTTGTAAATGTTGGCCCTGAAACGAAACTCCTCGATTTCGACGACCAGGTCCACATCGCTGTATTCGGCAAACGTGTCTGCGAGTTCAGAACGCAGAAATGCGTCGATGAACTCTTCGATATCCTCCCGGTTGACAAGGTCATCTTCAAAAGATTCGATGCTGCCGTTGACGCGGATGGCAAACGGCTTGTCCGTGTGAATATGCAGGTCGGAAAGCGGGTATTCGCGCGTGTATTTCAAAATGCTGTCGGTGATCATCAAAATTTCCCTTACGGGGTTCAGAACTCGGCAGGGTGGGATTTTACATCCCACCGCTTTGCTTCGCTCAATCAGGGTTCCCCTTTCCGGTCATATCCGGCAGGCCCGGGACTTGCCGGATTCAGGTTATGACAATTAACTGGTCCAGGATACGGCAATCGTGGCGGTAACACCGTCGGCCGTACAGGTTACATGGGCAATATCTCCAACGTGTGTCAGGTCCAGATAGACGATGGCCTGACCGGCGGCGTCTGTTGTCTGGAAAATGACGTTTCCTCCGTTTGTAAACGTGTCCTCATCCGTTGTAAACGTGGCTGTTTTGCCGACGAGCAGGTTCCCGGCCGAATCTTTCAGCGTGGCCGTGATCTTTGAGATGCCATTAGTATCCGGGTCATCGGCACTCAGCTCGATCGAAGCGGTACTCCCGCCGCCGATGGTCACCGCGGCGGTGGCGGCACCGGTGGCATCCGGAGAGTGCGCTATGACGGTTGCGATCCCATTTGCCGTCCCCACGGGGGCATACAGATAGGCCAACGCTACCCCGTTGCTATCCGTTGTCGCCGTGGTGCCCGTGTGGCCGTCGGAAAATAGGCCCTTGTTGGTGGTAAATATGACCTCAGAGCCGACAACAGCATCTCCTGCCGAATCTTTCACCGTCGCCGTCAGCGTTGAAAAAGTAATCCCGTCCGCCGGGATACTGGTCGGATCGGCGGATAGGGTGATCCCGGCGCCTTCGGTGCCGATGCCCACCGCGGCGGTGGCGCTATTGACGGAATAGTCGGATATCGCTGTGATGATGGCAATTCCTGCTGCCGTCCCTTCTTGGGCGATCAGATAGGCGTGTGCTTCGCCGTTGGTATCTGTTGTCGTCGTGGTGCTCGTGCCGCCGCCGACAAATTCACCCAGCGTGGTGGTAAACTTTACCGTGGTGCCGGCAACCGGCTTCCCGTCAGAATCGGTCACCGTCGCTGTCAGCGTTGAAGTATCAATCCCGTCTGCCTTGATGCTGGTCGGTTCAGCGGCAAGGGTGATCGTATGGTAATATTCTTCTGGGGAATAGATCAACACAGTCACTGAAGCGCTATTGACAGCGGCGTCGGACGATGCTGTGACAGTTACATTCCCTGGCGTCGTCCCTTCAAGGGCGACCAGATAGGCGTACGCTGTTCCACAGACGTTGGTGGTCGATTTTGTGGTCGTGCCGCCGCCGATAAATTGACCGCGGGTGGTCGTAAACTTAATCCTGGTGCCAGCAACCCCATCCTCACAAAGGGCACCGTCAGCACCGGCCACCGTCACCCTCGCCTCCAGCGTTGTATAAGTAATGCCGTCCGCCGGAATGCTGGGGGTAGGGTCCTCAGACCCTTCTGAATCTAATGCCCAGATCGCAATCGAACCGCTTCCTCCGGAACAACCGGTTAAATGCGCGGAAAAAAAGACTGTTATGACCAAAACCAATAATAACCCGCCGGTGATCCGACCTGTGTTCATGTCTCCCCCTTGTGAGGTTCAGAGGTTCGAAGTTATCGTTTTATTTAAAACCGGATCGCTGCCCGTGCCGCGTAAATACCGGTCACGACCCTTTTAAAAGTTCTGCGATGATTAAAGCCGTGTTCGCATAACGGCGGCTGTGGTTGTAACGCATCAGGACATTGCGGGCCTTTTGCAAATCGATGTTCGGCTCCCATCCGTGACGTTTCAGGTAGTTTCCGATACTGGAGACAGCATCAGCATGATCAAAAAGATCGATGCGTCCGTCCCTGTTTCCGTCTTTTCCAAAGCCGAGAACGCTGCTGGGCATAAACTGGGCGATTCCCAGGGCGCCGGCATAGGAACCGCGAATAACCAGGGGATCTATGCCCTCCACAGCCGTATACGTGATAAAGGCCCTCAGTTCGTTATGGGCCCACTTTGATTTACGTTTTGCCCATTTCTCGAAATCCGCTCTCGTTAACCGGCCTGACTTTAAATATCTTTCCCGGAACATGTCCCGGATACCCGGGTCGGCAAGGGCTGAAAGGCTGGAGAGTGTGACCAGTACCGGTCTTTTGCCCGTGTTCGTTCCGAGCCTGGTTTCGATCAGGATTATTGCGGTGATGATTTCCCTGCCCACGCCAAATTTTTTTTCAGCGTGCGCCAGTGCGGCCTGATGGGTCCTGATGTAATCTCTGGCACGGTTAACCGATTTTTCGGCGGTGAACTGATCATAGTTTATTTTTGCTTCGCTGTGTTTTAAAAACAGCAAGAGACTGGCGGCATCAAAAAAAGGATGCGCCCCGGGCTTGCTTTTTATCCGGCTGCTCTCAAAATCGTCGATGGCCGGACTTTTTTGCAGGTGCTTATCAGGTTGGAAAGATACGTCTTTTTTTTCAGAAGCGCTGGCGAAGTGAAGCGGAAAAAAGCATTTCAAAGCCAGCAGGCATCCCAGGATAAATCCCGCCGTCACAAAAGGTGAGCGCACCCCGGCTGTGCGGTGTCGGGAGAAAACCTGTATTCGGGTACCGCGAACGCCCGGCAGCAAAAAAGACGGCGTGTCACTGCAAAACCGTTGTCCAAACAGTATGACTGAAAACCGGGCGGGCAGTTTATGAAACATTGCGACACTCTCCATCATTTCATGAGAGAGATATTATTAGAAGATATCAAAAGATCTATAAATTCAATCAGTTGTAGAGTTTTCCACACCTCCGGCCAGGGCGTTACGGCCCGACGCCCTTGTATGAAACCGGTCAGGGCAAATTTTCCTTTTTTTTATTGATCCGGCCGGTTCGGCGGCCAGCGGCGCGAGCGGAACTAACCGTTAAATTTGTGGTATTGTATATTTAAAAATATGTCAACTTTTTTTGGTCTGCCCGTCTCGATATTTGAGCTTGTAAAAATTAAACGGTTTGGACCGGATAGCCGAGCAGTTTCTCCGTTTACATGAAGGTTTACGACAGCGTAACAAATTGGTTTCAGCGATCGTGCAACTTCCGGCCGAGAGAATCAGCCACCAGTTCCGTCAGATCCCTGACCGCCAGGTCGATCTTTTGCCTGCGGGCCCTGCTGGCCATGGTGCGCACGCATTGCTGGCATGCGGTGACCACCATGTCCGCACCGGTCGCCTGAATTGTATCAAGCTTCATCTGGGCCACTTTGCCCGAGAGTTCCGGATTGACCATCTCGAGGTTCCCGCCTCCGCCACAGCAAACCGAAAACTGGCGGTTCTCCGGAAGTTCGACCAGCTCGATACCGGGAATCGCTTTGATCACATTGCGGGGTTCTTCAAAAATACCGCTGTTTCTGCCCAAATCACAGGAGTCATGATAGGTAACCGTCTTGTTGACCGGTTTAGGAGTGATCTGTTGGTTCTTGATCAGTTCGTCGAGCAGCTGGGTCGCATGGTATAGTTTCGCATCCGTTTTATAAAGATGTTTCCAGGTGTGGTAACAGGAAGGACAGGTAAACACGATCGTTTTGGCACCTACCTGCTCCACCTTTTCCAGGTTGTGTGCCATAAGGGCCTTTATTTTATCCGGCATACCGGCGCCGATCAGGGGAAAACCGCAGCACCACTCCTCACCCCCGAGGATGGTGAAATCCACACCTCCCTGTTTCAAAATGAGTGCCATGTTTACAGGGATCTTCTGGACCATGGGAAAAAACGACGCCACGCAACCGACAAAAAAAATGACTTCGGCGTGTTCTTTTTCAAATGCGTGCTCAGGCAGATTCTTGATCAACTCCTGCCATTCGCCCCGCTCCTCGTTGTCATCGTCCGATATGTTGTGCTTTCGGTCGAGTGTTTTTGCCAGACGATCCGCAACCTTTGGGTAGAAACCCTCTCCAACAAAACATTCCCGGTCGCGAAAGATCAATTCCTTTGTTTCCACTTTGGGAAGGCAGGCAGCAGTGCAGGCGCCACACCCCAGACAGGAGAAGATGGATTTCTCGATCTCCGGGCTCAGCTCAAGCCTCCCTTCGATCACCAACCGGGTGATCGCGTTCCGGCCCCTTGGAGCGGCAGATTCTTTCCCTTCAATTTTATATATGGGACAGTTCGGCAGACAAAACCCGCACTTGTTGCACCTGGAAACCTCGTCATAGGACAATTTGCGCATTTGAACAATGTTCATTCAGATTCCCTTTTCCACAGTGTAGCATTAGAATCAAAGTCCACCCACAAAACAGCCGGGACTCATGATGCCTTTTGGATCCAATTGATTCTTGATCCTCTCCATGACCGGAAAATCAAACCGGGGCTCGCCCCACAACGGAAGATCTTTTTTGAGATTGGTTGGTGCAGTCTGCACAACCAGATTGCCGTTTGCTTTGCACGTCTGTTCCAGCAGCAGGCCGATGGTGGAAACCGCCCTTTCGGAAGCGGCCGTATCGTCTCCATCCAGGAGAAAATTGATGGTGCACCCCCCGTTTCCCGCATGACACAACAGGGTATATTCAAGGAGATTTGAAGACAACGTATCGTCTGTAAATTGGATGATGTTCTTCCAGTCTGAAATCTGATAATTGAGCTTGGCTGTTATCATTCCTGGGAATCGATCCGCCATTGAGGCCTGAAGATTCCCCATAGAATGCCAGAAAAGCCGGTGACCATCTTCTGAAAAAACAATACTGTCTTCGGCCTCAAAATCTTTCGCTATGCCCAGCATCTCCAATTTCATCCGGTCAACCGCTTCCCCGTATGTTTCTAAAGCGACCGCCACCGCATAACGTCCCGGGACAAAATCGCTTTTATTGTTTTTAAAACCTTCAAATGCCCGTTTGTTCATAACTTCAACGGCAGCCGGAAGAAGCTGGGCATCAAGAATAGCCTCAACGAAGGCAGATGTGTTCTTGAACGAATCAAAGGAAACCAAAATGGTTTCCATGCGTTCAGGGAGGGGCAACAACCGCAGGGTCATTTCACACAGGACCCCTAAACTTCCTGCTGATCCGATCATCAGCTTGGATATATCGTACCCGGAAACGTTTTTTACGGTTTTACCTCCCGTGCCGACGATCGCCCCGTCAGGGGTTACAAAACGTATGCCGGTCAGGATATCCCTGGGCAGACCGTACAAAAGCCTTCTCGGTCCTGTGGAGTTGGAGGCCAGGATGCCACCGATGGTTGCGCTTGTGGCAAAAGGGGGATCCAATGGCATGAAGCACCCGCTGTGTGATCTTTCGGAACAGATAAACGCTTCCGTTTCGGTTTCAAGCTCTTCGAGCGGTAAGTAACACCGGTCTTCCTCGGTTGCCAACCGTGCCTGGATATCTCTGAATTTAACCCCTGCTTCCACCGTAAATGTCAGATTATCGGTATCGACATCCACCATGCGATTGAGCCGTGCCGTGCTGATCACCATGTCCAGCCGTTTTGGCGGATGTCCCGCGGCCATTTTGGTACCACTCCCAAAGGGGATGACCGCAAGGCTTTTCAGGTTGGCGCAGGTGACCACATCTGAAACCTGTTGGGTATCTTTCGGAAACACGACGGCTTTTGGCGTCATGCCGTCCACGGCATATTGTTCGACATCGCCGTCACCGGTCCTTATATGCTCCGGACCCACAATTGCCATGAGTTCGTCACATCGGTTATTCAAGTCTGTCACACTAAAACTCCATGGTCTTGATGGTGGGTTCCGGTTCCGGTATCATTTTTCCCGGGTTCAACAGATCCATCGGGTCAAACGCCTTTTTAATCTGTCGAGCGAATTCCAGGTCCTGCTCACAAAAAATGAAGCGCGTTTCCTTCAGTTTTTCAATACCCACACCATGTTCTCCGCTGATGGTTCCGCCCAAATCAGCGCATATTTTCAGTATCTCGGATCCTGCCTTGAGCACCCGCTCCTTTTCTTCTTCATCCCGTTCATCAAACATGATAAGGGGATGCAGGTTGCCGTCGCCGGCGTGAAAAACGTTTCCAATGGGTACATCGTATTTCTTGCTGACTTCCATGACTTTGGCCAGGGCTTCCGGCAGCCTGGTGCGGGGAACCGTACCATCACAACACATGTAGCTGGGTCTCAGACGGGCAACCGCTCCAAATGCGCCTTTGCGGCCGGCCCAAAGCCCGGCCCGTTCGGATTCGGTTTTGGCCAGCCGGATTTCGCGGACGTGATGCCGGTTGCAGATTTCACTGATCTTTTCAGCCTTTTTGTCCATTCCATCCGGCATACCATCGAGTTCTATGATCAGCACTGCTGCTGCGTCCAGGGGGTATCCTGCGTGAACCGACGCTTCCACCGCCTGAATAACCTTATTGTCCATCATCTCCAGAGTGGCGGGTATGATCCCTTCCGCGATGATGGCGGAGACCGTATTGGCGCCGTCCTCAATCGTATTGTAAATGGCCAACATGGTTTTGACCGCTTCCGGTGCGCGGATGAGCTTAAGTATCAACTTGGTGGCGATGACAAGGGTGCCCTCGCTGCCCACCAGTAGACCGGTCAAATCATAACCGGGATTATTCTGGGCCTTGCCGCCGGTCCAGATCACCGTACCGTCATCCAGCACGACTTCTGCCCCCAGGATATGGTTTGTGGTAACACCGTATTTTAGGCAATGTGGTCCACCGGAATTTTCTCCAAAATTTCCGCCCAGCGTGGAAACCTTCTGGCTGGCCGGGTCCGGCGCATATATAAACCCCAGTTTGGCCACATGGGTTTGCAAATCCAGTGTTATCACACCCGGCTGCACGGTGGCGGTACGGTTTGGAATGTCTACCTCAAGAATACGGTTCATCCGGAAAAAATGGATGATAATTCCACCTTTGATCGGGATAGTACCGCCTGTCAAGTTGGTGCCGGACCCCCTCCCGATAAACGGAATCTTTTCCTTATAAGCCAAGGTCACCACTTTGGAAACTTCCTCTGTTGAACCAGGAAGTACTACCGCATCGGGCGTTGCCCTGTCCAGGGAAGCGTCATAGCTGTAAAGTTCAAGATCCATGTCAGAGGACAAAACATGCTCGGAACCCACGATTTCTTTTAGCCGAACGATAAGTTCTGGTTTCTCCATTGGGATCCTCCTACATTTTCATCAGTTTCATCCAATCGCCCAAATTGACCACCGGTATTTCAATGTCGTGACTATTTAAAAAATCTGCCAGGATTACAGAGATATTGTCCACCGCTGCTCCCTTGATGAACCTCTCCATTCGAACGATGGCATCCTCAGGATAACAGAACAAGTCACCAGAAATGGAAATGTTGGCAAATTTGCCATCCTTAACTTCAAAATCCGCGCGCATCAGGCCGCCTGTCGCTTTATGCGCCCGGTGTTTCACCGAAACACCTGCCCTTATCTTTACAGAACGCGAAGGGGAGGCCCTGCCTCTCAGGTGAAACCAAAACAAGTGATTCGCGCCCAAGCCGGGCGGGGGCGTGATAGATCAACTGGGTTTCCTGCCAAGGGACCTTTCCGAGATTGTATAAATGCATGTTTGTTGCCCCTTTTTTGGCACTTTATTTTAAGGATGAAGACAAACAGAATGAATAAGCTGGGTTATATCCATGACCTCGAGGGGCACCTTGTTTCTTTTCACATGGGTTAGCATGGTTCTCACACATTGCTGGCAGGAGGTAACGACAGCCTGGGCGCCCGTGCCTGTTACCTCTTCGATCTTTTGTCTTGCAATCTCGGAAGACAGTTTTTTATCGATCATCTCGAGGTTACCGCCGCCGCCGCAGCAGTTACACTTTTCCCGGTTATCGGGAAGTTCGACCAGCTTCACTCCCGGAATAGATCGGATTAATTCTCTGGGAGGATCAAACACCTTTGCACCCCGCCCCAGATCGCAGGGATCATGATAGGTCACCGTCAACGGCAGGTTCTTAAAGGGGATGCGGTTTTCCTTGACCAGTCCCAGCAAGTATTGGGATACGTGGGATATTGCAAATTCATCGGGATAACAATCGCGCCACACCTGGTAACAGGAAGGACATGCGAATACGATTTCCCTTGCCCCTTTTTTCCGGAGCGCTTTCAGGTTGTGATCGACAAACTGTTGAAAATGATCCCCCAGACCGGCTCCAAAAAGGGGGAAACCGCAGCACCACTCATCTTCACCCAGAAGTGTAAAGTCGACGCCACTTCGGTCCAGGATCTGTGCGAGGGCAATCGGAATTTTTTGTGCAATGGGGAAATAAGCAGCCACACAGCCGGTGAAATATACAATTTCAGCCTTATCCTTCAGATAGCCATGGTCCGGGGCTTCACGTATATCCTCAACCCAGTCGGCCCGCTCCTCATTATCCTCTGCAAAAACATTGTGACTCTCCTCAAGATTGTCCCGAACCCGGTCGATTTTTTTGGGATAAAAACCGGAATGAACCATGTCCTGACGAAGGGATAGCCAGAGATCTCTCAAACGGATACCCACCGGACAAATTTCCTCACAGTTGCCACAAAGCGTACACCGAAAGACAGTCTCACTGAAATGTTTCAACCTTTCATCTGACAGACCCCTGCCACTCAGCAGTTTACGGAACAATCCGGTCCGGCTTTTCAATATCCGATTAAGCCCCTTTATCCGATGGATAGCCGAAAGCTCGCCGTCCAAAGAAGCTGAGACCGCTGGACAGACTTCAGCGCAAATCCGGCAATTGGTGCAGGCCGATATTTCCAGGAGCTGTTTAATGCTGAAATTCCGGTTGTCCACCCTATTTATCCTCGGCATATTTTTCAATCTCGGCCAGTAGCCATTTTTCGATTTCTTCCGGCTCGTGGAGCAGGTTCGCCATCTCCCCTATATCATCCGGTCTGATTTTAAACATCCATCCCTTCCCATAACAATCCTCATTGATCAATCCGGGATTTTCCTCCAGCTCCTCATTAACCGCCGCCAGTTCACCATTGACCGGTCCAAAAACCTTCCCCAGCCATTTGCCGGATTCCAGCTTCGCGAATTTTTTCCCGGCCTTAATTATTTTACCTTCATCGGGAAGCTGAATATAGACGACCTCCCCGGCCATTTTCTGGGCGAAATCATCCATCCCCAACACCAGAAGGCCGTCTTCCTCCTTGACCCAAAAATGATTTTCCTCGTAGTAGAGGCCATCCGGTAAATAATATCCCTGAATCTCCATGTTCTGTCCTCCCGTCTAAAATTAACTATGATATGCTATCGTCTTTGAGCTGCTCGTCCATCAGCATATTAATAAATTCCGCAGTGGTGCGAATTTCAAATTTTTGTTTTCGCAATTTGGCATTTACCAAATTGTGAATACATGAATTACAATCGCTCAACACCACCTCGGCGCCGGTTTCCTCGACCTCTTTGAGGCGACGTCGGGCCATGGCAATGGAGTTTTTGGCATAGGCGCCGCGGACGCCCCCACCGGCGCCGCAACACAGGGCATCATCATGATTATGGGGCATTTCCACAAAGTTCGGCGCAATCTTCCCGATGGTCAGACGGGGCTCCGCATAGATGCCACAATGTCTTCCAAGATCGCACGAATCATGGTAGGTTACCCGTTTTTCGGTCTTCACTTCCCAATCAAATTCTTTCAACAGCTGCGTGATATGGATGACCGTGACTCCCCTTTGCTCCAACACGGCATAATCAGGTTTTGCGTTGAAGGTCCGCCAGCAATAGGGACAACCGGTAATCACCCTTTTAGCGCCTGTTGCCAGAATGGATTCGACATTTCTTTCTGCCAGGTCTTTATTGATCTCAAAGCCGACATCCTCAAGCACGCCGCTGCAGCATACCTCTTCGATGAGCGTATAGTCGACTTCAAGCCGGTCCATGAGATTCAGGGTGGCATCGGTTGTCTCCTCTTCCCGGTAGGAACCCACACACCCGATAAAATAAACATTTTCCGCCCTCTGGCCTCTTTTTCTTTCAAAATCAGGCACTTCATCTTCAGCGTAGATGTTGGTGTGTTTTTGAAGAACCTCATTCATCCCCTTAAACGCCGGATGGCATGAGCCGATATGGACCATATCCTTTCTGACCTGTTTGATGATTTCGGGGACATCTACATCTGAAGGGCAGTCTTTTACGCAGGCGGCACAGGTCGCACACTGAAACAGGCTCTCAATCAAGTCATCATTGAGTTCGATTTTCTCGTCCATCACCTCCTTTAACAAAAGCATCTTCCCCCGAGCGTTTAAGGCAGGACGGAGGGTTGACCCATACACCGGACAAACCGCCTGGCAAAATCCACATCGCGAACATTTCAAGATCTGGTCGCGGTATTTTTTTTCAAAATCATATTTATTTTCCATCATATACCCCTTTATTTTACAATGCCATTTTACCTGGGTTGAGAATCTGATTTGGGTCAAACGTTTTTTTAAGGGTTCGCATCATCTGAAGGGCAACCGGATCGTGTTCCAACGGCATATAGCGTGCCTTGGAAATCCCAATGCCGTGTTCTCCGGTAAGCGTTCCGTCCAGATCTATGGCAAGGTGGAAAAGATCTGAAATGGCCGCTTCCACTCGCGCCACCTCTTCTGCGTCGTATCCGTCGTATAAAATCTGGGGATGCAGGTTTCCGTCACCCGCATGTCCGAAGGTCGCAATTTGGAGGTGATATTTGTCGGCAATGGTCTCAATCCCTTTGAGCAAGTCTGATATATTCGCCATCGGCACAGTCACATCTTCCAGAACAAAGTGGGTCTTAATTCTAGCAAGAACGCCATAGGCGGACTTTCGAGCCATCCAGAGTCCCCTGGCCTCCTCTTCTGTTTTCGCCAACTTGATCTCTCTGGGATTATTTTTTTGAAAAACAGAGATGACCTTTTCCATCTGAAAATCGGTTTCTTCAGCGGTATATCCGTTGGTCTCCGCTAAAATCATGGCGTCAACCTCGGGAAGATTAAGATCTGTATTTTGGTTAATGGCCTGGATGGTATGGCGGCCCAGGATCTCCAGGGCACTCGGGATAATACCTGTGAACATGATTTGACTGACAACTCGGCCGGCATCATCCAACCTGTCAAAGGTGGCTAGGGCTGTGCTGGTTGCAGGCGGTCTGGGGTTGATTTTAAGTATGATCTCCGTAACCACCCCAAGGGTCCCTTCAGAGCCCACAAAGAGCCGGGTCAGATCAAAACCGGACACACTCTTCATTGCTTTCGATCCGGTTCGCATAACCCGTCCATCCGGTACAACCACCTGCAACCCCAAAACATAATCCCGGGTCGTTCCATACTTGGCCCCTTTTAATCCACCCGCATTGGTGGCCACGTTGCCCCCCAGCGTGGAAACTTTTCCGCTTGCCGGATCGGGTGGGAAGAAAAATCCATGCGGGGACAGGGCGTTTTCCAACTCCGCGTATACAACCCCCGGCTGAACAATTGCCAGCCGGTCTTGGATACTGATCTCCACAATCTTATTCATGCGAATGAGGTCCAGGACAATTCCTCCCTTTATGGGAACCGCCATGCCGGACAGACCGGTCCCCGCGCCTCTGGGAGTGACCGGGATCCTCTCTTTATTGGCAATCTTCAAAATTTCCGATATCTGTTGCGTTGTCTCTACCCGTAAACCACAGATGGGTCTGTGCCGGTGTTCTGAGGCATCGTAGGAATAGGAAATCATGTCGATCTGATGATCAGTGAAATTGTTATCACCAACAACATCGATAAGCATCTGTTTTATCTTTTCTTTCATCTGCTCCTCCTGGAAGTCCTCTTAACATTTTGCAGTGTGCCTTAATGCATACCGGTTCAAGGTCTGTTTACAGGTGTTTTTATAAATTTTTGAAAAAACACTCTAATCAGTTACGATCCGCTGCCGCATGCATCACCATGATTACCGGTGCCATGATAATGTGCTTTAAATGACTAAAGGGTAGATAGGCGATAAATGCCCCTGATAAAACA
>Ga0187827_10001338_pt1 | contig 36546 bp, 32 predicted proteins | sample ETNtaG_39_FD_167969 | JGI IMG/M metagenome (GOLD analysis project Ga0187827, IMG submission 167969) | Marine microbial and viral communities from oxygen minimum zone, Eastern Pacific Ocean - ETNP2014_SV_150_PacBio MetaG (Illumina Assembly) | ecosystem: Environmental > Aquatic > Marine > Hypoxic...
TCGCAGAGCGAATCCACAAGCGTCTATACCCCTCAATCAAATGAGAAGTCTGAGAAGTCCTCATCATCAGTAATGTCTGGGCCACTCTTGGTTGGTGGAGCAGGCTTAGGTTCTGGCTCTGGTTCTTTCTTGGCCGGCTTAGTCTTGCGAACCTTTCTTGCAGGCGACGCAGTTTCTTCTTTTACAGGCCGTTGCTTGGTAGACTCAGAATCTGGTACAATTATCGAACCTTCGGGTATGAAAACACCTCCGCCCCGTTCTTTAGCAACTTCTTCTAATTCTCTGGTTGCATCCATTTCGTCCATTTGATCTTGCATCTCAACAGATTCTTCTGTCTCAACGACTCCTCCACTACTTGCAGTACTAACGGAGCGTGCGCTTGGTCGATGAGCTCCATGAATTGCAGAATCTATGTCAAAATCACCTAGATCAACACTTTCCGTTTTCTGTGTTTTCTCAACTTTTGGTGCCCGTGCTTTAGCAGGTGCAGTATCCACTTTTCGACCAGTTTCCTCTTCAATATCTTGAATTGCTTTCTTGAAATCTGACTTTACTCCACGTGCGGCAATCATTTGCGCCTCTGTCAATAATTCCCGAGCACTAATTGCGGCACCTCGGCGGATTAATCCCATTATCGCTAGGAAGAGTAAGAAAGCGACACCAAAGGACAACAGAACCAATACAGAGAAAATCCATTTTCCAATAATTGGTACGGAGTATGCGTTGTATGAATTATCCTCATCAATCAAGCCATGTTCTCCAAGAGTCATTGAAGTTACAAGCAACGTACCACTGAACCCTTCTTGATTGGGTCCCGCATATATTCGACATTTACCATCTTCAGTCATGTGAATTTCAGAATATCCCATGTATGAGCCGTCCAAAAGCCATCCCTCGAGGGCAATTGGTTGATGCCAGTCAAGAGCAGCGAACCCTTCTAAGATTTCTTCATTGGCAGGAATCAAACCAACCACTGCCCAACCTAAGTGTGGGAATTTATTTGATGAATCAAAACCTGGTGGTCGTGCTTGAACTCCAACAGATGGTGTATTCCATTTTACACCATCGACCTTCCCTTCTGTAGGCCCAGAAGCCTCGTCATATTCACCGAGTTCTATGATGACTGCAGAGGCACTCATCATCTCACCAGAACCAGATGATATGGCACCATCAGGGAAATGTTGTGAGAGGTGAAGCCAACCCTCAACCCTAACTTTTTTGTCGATAGATGTTTGGTTTGCTGCTGCAGAAAAGTTCCCATTGCTATCACAGCCAAGCAGGTTTGCCACATCGTCTTCAAGAACTAAATCACCTGTGTGAGTAGACATCGTTGCAGTTTTTGCATTGTTGTCCATGCTGACTTCAATTCCGTCAGAACCCCATTCTTGTATATCTGGATAGAGGCAGCCAGGTAGCATCATACTGACTACAATTAGCAGGGTGAAAAGCACCCCCCGCCCTCTCGCCATATAATGCCGAGGCATGGCAGAGTTGATGACGCTTGCGAGCAACGATTGCTCGATATTTGCTTACAAATAGTACAAGTTTCAACCAATTAATGCTAGAATATCCTCAAGGAATTCGTCAGTAGACCAATCAGAGCCAACCCATGCGACTCGCTTCTTACCCTCTTTGTCAAGAATGAAAGTGACTGTACTGTGGCCCACATCATATGTTTCTTGCGCAGTTTCTGAGTGAGTGCCCTGCCCATCTCCTGATACGCAGGTCATGTGGTTATCTCCATCCCATTGGTAACCATCGTCACACATACAATGAGCACCACTTCCTTCACCCATTTCCCAACCATGCCCATTACATATAGCGGCAGTAGGTGTGGGTAAATTAGATGTGTTTGCATTGCTTGCTACCCAAGCGAGGTGTGAGTGATGTGATAGTTGCATTGAATCAACACCCATTTGACTCTCTTCCCAACTTGAGTCAGTACCATTCCACGCGTATAGACTCCACCACCATGAATTGTCAGAAGGGGCTTCAACTCCCGAGATATTTTCCATGTAATGGCCATACAGTGATTCAGGCGCAGTGAAGGGGATATTATTCATGTTGAAACCCATCATTGTGAGATTCCAACCGGTGGCATTCTCTGGTAAATGGCTGCCATTGACTTGATATTCTGCAGTGCTGTTATCTGGCATCATAGTGATGAGTGAATGCATCATATCACTGCCCCCCATATCATGGCCATCATCGCTCATGTTCATTCCACCATTGACGTGTTGGTCAATCATTGATGTATTTACAGCAACACCCCAACCATTCCATACTCCTGTAATCAACTCATAATCAGTCGAAGTCAGATGAGGCCAATCATACCCATTATTGGCGACATAGTTTGCAAGAACTTCTGGAGTGTCTCTTAGCGGATCAATTGATATTGATAGGTAAACAACATCTTCACCATAAGAATCTCCCAATTCCCCTTTCATGTACTTCATGTTAGATTCAATAACTGGACAAATATCTGGGCAGTGAGTGTAAGTGAATGCGACAACGATAACTTTCCCATCATAATCTGAAAGTGAGACATCGTTTCCATTTTGATCAGTTAAAGTGAAGTCGGGCGCGTTTACTGGTGGCTGATATTCCATACCGTTAAAGGAAATATCTTCAGTATCTCCACCTCCTATACAACCAGTAAATAGCATAGCACCTGCAAGAATAAGCACTACAACCCTGCGCATGATTTGCTTCCTCCTTTATGGTTGTATAAGACCTTGTCTCAATTATGTAGCACATCACTATGTGCTCCAATTCTAAGCCATGTACTTTCAAGAATGATGAGCGGGTCGGAACACTTGCTGCGGACGTCGCATAGCCTGGTATCGCGCCGGATTTGAAATCCGGTGACCTCGTGTCGCGGGAGTTCGAATCTCTCCGTCCGCGCCTTGCTCTAAACGCTATACTGCGAAACAGACCCCGTCCAAGTAAAAGTATGCGCTAACTAAGTAAAACTTGCAGGGGGGTCAGCGCATAGGGGAGTTCATTCGGTAGTCAAAACAGCGATAGGTCAGCGCCCCATCGGATATTCATGGACACGCCTTGGCTTTTTTTAGTAATTGTAATTCTAAGTTTTGCGGCTTGGATTGTGGAAGAGCATTTGGCGAAGAAGAAGAAGAAGGATTAGAACCAAGCGGAATAGTCGCCACCTCGCAACCAACCGAGATTAGGTATTATTTGCAGTAGTGGATTATTCTTGCCCCATAATTGACTGACGCCCTCCTCATCCATCAACGAATTAACCAAAGGCGTGAATGGGCCATCCTTCAACCATTGGTAAAGAGCATAAGCCGCTCCGACTGATGCTAAACCTATTGCGGCAATACCTGCGGCCGGTAATAGAACACCTGCGGCGGCTACCAATTCAATCTCCTTGAACCGTTCTCTCTCCCAGCCGCCCATCTCTACTCTGTGCGTTATCACTTGGTCGGGTTTTGCTCTCGGCATCTAAGCCACCAACGCAAGAACCCTAAGCAACCAGCATAGATAGGCCACTATTGCCGCACTTTCATTTGATGCAAGACACGCCTTAATGTCGGTTTTGACATTTGATGCGGTTATGTTAGCGAAGTCGGTGGAGGCATACCGTTGATAATACGGCGATTGAAGGAGGGATGTATCACCTTCTCGGACATGCCAATTGATTTCATAGGCCATCTAATCACCTTCAACCGGTGACCGTTGACACCTGCAATGCGAAACCTTTCGCCACTGATATGCCCACCGGCATTTCAAAATTAAGTTTAGTTGAGGTGCCTCCAGCCGTAGGCAATCGGGTTGAACCACCTGCTGTCCATGCCTTGCTCCCTGTTTGGTCGATAACTGCGCACTCACTCAAGAAGGCTCCATCCTCGCACTGTATCTCTATACGCGTGAGGGTCTTTCCGAAGGCCCAATCTCCGAGGGTTTGACCTGTCACGCTGTTAGTCATGGCGGTCAATGTTGAGTTCTCGGCGGTTGTACAATTGAACGACTCCACGCCTCCCGAAGTTGTAACCCATGCCATAACCTCGGTATCTCCACCGGTGGCATTTACAGCCTTACAGAATACTTGAAGGAGGTCGGTCGGCTTAATCGTGTATGGAGTGATTTTGCACTCCTCGGGGTTGACATAGTTCGCCAATGAACCCCACCCTATTCTTGAGACGACATTATCTTGAGAGTTCACCACGCGCCACTGACAAAGAATACTTCGGGCATCATGAAAAAGCCTTGGCAGTTTTGGGGTTTGTATGATGAGGTAGGCTCAGAGAAAGCGTTTGCAGAATACATTGACAATCCCAAACCGTACTTAGCAAAATGAACGGGGAGTTAGGATATCAGCGCTATTTTACTCAGAATAGGGGGTTGAATCTCTCCGTCCGCGCCAATATTCACGCTTGCTTTAGTTCTAATTTCTAACAGTTGATTAGAACCTACACCAAGCAGGCAGAGAATCTGGTGCCCCAGGTGTAGTAATTGCAATGAATAAAATCATTAGCAAAATGAAGAAAACAGGGAATAGTGCTGTAAGCGTCAGAATGTTACTGTCAGCTTCCATTCGAAGATGCATGAAGACGAAAGCAATTCCGAGGAACTTTATTGCACCAATTGACACAAGAATTAGGATGATCATTTCATCTACGATTGCTCCTTTCACAGATGCAGCAACTGCTCCAACTTCAACAGCCGTCAGTATCATTAGCATTACAAAATTCACATTGTACGCGTCTTTTCCTAGAATTGTATGACCCATTTTCATTCCCCCCTCAATACAGATAAAATGCTGGGAACACCAACACCCAAACTAAATCAACAAAGTGCCAGTAAATACCGAAGTATTCGATAGACACTGCATTATTTGGAGAGTAACCGCCCTTGTGGGCCTTGTAGGTCATGTAAGAAAGGCCAATCATTCCGCCAAATACGTGGGCCCCGTGAGTTCCTGTAGCTACATAGAACGTGGATGCTGATAGACGTAAATTCACATCAATGTGTTCACCACCATGCCCTGCGCCTGCAAAGGTATACAATTCATTGTGGATAGTATATCCATCACTCAACAAACTTGGTGCATGGAATGGACCTATGTTGAAACCAATAAACCATTCAATCATCTTAAGCAATAGGAAAAGAGTGGCTAGCGCCAGTGTGGTCCCAAGATAATTTCGTACTTTTCTTGATCTTTCTAATGGGTCTAAATCTGTACGCTTTGCCGTCTTCAAGGCCAAAACAACAGTGAATGAAGATATAATCAAAGCAAACGTATTGATAGCCCCAGGCACAAGGGTGTCAGGGAATAACACCAATGTCCAAGATTCTGAATGTGAACCTGCAATGAAATAAGACGCTGGAACCCAACAAGCATCACCGGGTGAGAATGGTAATCCATTGGAATAAGTTGCATGGTTGTCTAGTATTGTTTGGCATGATTCTGTACCTAGGCGATAGCGGATATAAGTCGTAAATAGACTTGAGAAAACCATCATTTCAGACATCAGAAATACCCACATTCCAACTTTACGAATATCGATATTCTGGAATGGGGCTCCGGCAGATTTTGGTTCGTAATGACCGTCAAAAGAGAGGTCTTGGCGCCACCAAATCATTAATCCAGAAATAATAACAGCAAAACCAACCAATACCATTGGCAAGTAACTACCATTGAAAATTGTGTTATTCAAGTCATCATTCATAATAAAAGTAGAAGCAAATGAGAATAGGAAAATTGTAATTCCAAATGACATGATAATTGGAGCCCAACTATTGTGTGGTGCCCCATGCTCCCAATCATGTGGGCCCCATGCACTTCCATGGTGGTCGTCATGGTGGTCGTCTTCATGAGTTGAAGGAGCAACAGGTGTCCTTTTTCTCACGGCATATTCTTTCATTTCCTCATCAATAATCTGACGAATACGTTCCTCTGTCAAATCAATGCTCAATTAACCACCTCCTCATTAGAATCATTGGGAACCATTAGTCTAGTCAACCAATTTTCCTTCTTAGAATCTGAAGTTTCGTTGACATCAATTAGTGTTGGTAATTCATCGAACGATGGAGTAGGTGGTGGTGAAGTAACAAGCCATTCAAAGGACCAACCGCCCCATGGATCTGCAGGCGCCTTTTTACCCTTGACAAGTGTAATTATCATGTTAGTTACCATAATCAATGTTGAAAGCCCGAAGATGAATGCATTAATTGTAATGAATGTGTTCCAACTTGCAACCTCTGCAGGCAATGTTCCAACAACATCGCTGTATTCGTTGGCTTGTATGAAGTAAGTGTGATGGCGTCGAGTCATTCCCAAAAGACCTAATCTGTGCATTGGCCAAAATAATCCATTGTAAGAAATGAAAGCGATTAGGAAATGTAGCATCCCCAATTTTTCGTTCATCATCTTTCCAGTCATCTTTGGATACCAGTAGTAGATTGCAGCAAAGATTCCGAAGACGGTACCACCGACGAGGACATAGTGGAAGTGGGCGACCACGAAGTAGGTCTCGTGTAGGTGCGTATCCATCGCGATAGAGGGGAAGAACATCCCTGATATGCCTCCTAGGGTGAATGTGACAAGGAATCCTAGAGACCATAGAGTATGAGTACGATAGACGAGCGAGCCGCCATGCATAGTCTTCAGCCAATTGAAAATCTTGATGCCAGTTGGAACCGCGACAGCCATTGTAGTTAGCATCATTACGAACCGTAGCCAAGGCGCCATTCCACTAGTTAGCATGTGATGCCCATACACAATGAACGAGACAAAACCTATTCCAGCCATTGCATAAACCATTGATTTGTATCCAAAGATTGAACGGCGTGCACTAGTAGCAAGAACTTCAGAAACAATACCAAATGCAGGAATAATAACAACATAAACTTCCGGATGTCCAAAGTACCAGAATAGATGGCTCCAAAGAAGAGGATCACCTCCAGCACTTGTATTGAAAAAGGCGGTAGCAACCGTTCTATCTAGGAAGGCTTCAATCAAACCAACCCCAAAGGCTGGTATTGAGATAAATAAGCACATCATAGAAACTAAAATTGACCAAGTAAATAATGGCATTTGCATCCAATTCATACTTGGTGTTCGCATGGTGCAAATTGTAGTAATGAAGTTAATTCCAGCAAGTGTGGAAGATGCTACCAGCATGATTTGTCCACCCAACCAAAATGTTGTCCCAGGATGAGCTGATACCCAAGATGTGAGTGGTTGATATGCAGTCCAACCTACATCAGCACCAGTTCCAGAGAACACTCCACAAAGCACTAGAATAGAACCAGCAGGATTGAGCCAAAACGCCATTGCATTGACTCGGGGGAACGCTAAATCTTTTGCTCCAATTTGAAGTGGAACAATCCAATTAGCAAAACCATTGAGTAATGGCATAGCAGCTAAGAAAATCATTACGGTACCATGCAACGTGAAGAATTGGTTGTACTGATCTGGAGTCAAGAAATCATTGCCCGGTACTGCGAGTTGGATACGAATCAAGAGGGCAATCACACCACCTACAACGAAGTAGAACAGTCCGGCTACAAAGTAGAGAGTGCCTATCTTTTTGTGGTCTGTACTGGTAAGCCAGTCAGCAATCCATGGTACAAAGGCACTCCAACTAAAAGAGTCAGGACTCATGCGGTAAAATACATAGATTACACTAATGAATAGCATCAGCGCAACAAGTAGTATTGCTGAGAATAGAACAGTAATTCCATCTGCACTTGAGGTGGCAACTTCTCCGCTTCCCCCTACTGCATTCATGGTAAATGTTGACTGAGCCCAATGATCTTCATCACCAAAAGTTCCATCACCATTGACTGAATTGACTGTTAATTGGAAATTTGCACTACCACTACTCGGGGCAGTCCATTCCACGGACCAATTCATTTGGTCGTTACCTAATGTAGAATGAGTTAACTGACCAGCAATCATCTGAGTTGAATTATCTAATATTGTCAAAGTGCCAGAATTGGCGACAAGATTGAAACCACCAGTGTTTTGTCTACCGGCATCGGTAACAGTACCCGGGCCGCCTGTAAATCCAAAGGAAAATGTGTAGGTCTCATCCGCGATGAATTCTGATGGCAATGCGCTACCATTTCCGAGTGTCATAAATGGAGATACATCACTACTTGCAGTACCACTGTGACAAGTACATGAACTGTCAACATTATTGATTCCACCTGATCTAGCCTGAAGACTTGGAGCTAACAACAATGATGCGATTAGTAGCGTAGTAATTGCAATAATTTTCTTGTTCACTTTCATCATATCACCTCACTCATGTACCTCAAGAATCGCTGTCATGTAGGCGTGATCATCTCCACAATACTCAGCACAATCTATGAAAAATTCACCAGTAATGTCAGGAGTCAACCAAATTGAAGTATATATCCCCGGCACAGCATCTTCTTTTGCTCCCCATTGTATAAAATAAGGTGAGTGTGTGACATCTGTTGCTGTGATATTGAATCTATACACGACATCCTTTTTCACACTTAACATAGATAATCCGGTTTCATCATCAACACCAACATTGCATAAATCACTATCTAAGTTACCACAATCGAAATCCCAGAACCACTGTGACCCAGTCAATTCAATTTCAAAGTAATCTACACCTTCCACACCCACAACACTGGGATCTTCCCAAACATCAGATACGGGTCCAAGGGAAATATAGGTTAGATACAAAATTAGTATGGTAGGAATAATTACCCATGTTATTTCTAATGAGGTATTGTGATAGTGTCTAGGGAACTCACCGACAACGAGGTCATCAATATTGGGTGTTTCACCATCTTTAGAGCGGTAGAAAAATGAATGGTGCAGTAACCAACCGAAGACGATGACGCTGACTACGATAGACCACCCAAAAAATATGTCAAATAATTCGTTATATGCATCGCCACCAACATCCACGGCAATCCCTCTAACCGTGGCCGTAATGCAGACCGTAGTTAAGCGTTCTCCGAACCCAACATGTGCGGTAATCAAACAAAACCCTCCCTCCGCGCCCTGACATGTTAGGGCTGCGATGATTATTGGAAATAATAAAACCTAACATGTGCGGGTTAATTGCTGTACTTTTCCCCTTTTTTTTAATCTGAAAGTGACCCATTCCGCCAAAGGTTGAATTGTAATGGCCGTGTGCCTCTGCTTGATGGACGTTAGGGCGTTAGTGGTTGAGGACAATCAAGTCAATGTACGACTCTTGCTTGCTATGTTGAAAGGCAAGAACATCACTGATATTAAAGTCGCTGAAGATGCAAACCAAGCATTCGAAGCTTTACAGACAGGTTCGTTTGATCTTATATTCATGGACATCCAACTTCCTTGGACGGACGGTTTGCAGTTGACGACTGCAATACGCGACCATCCATTAGTCCGTGATAGTAGAATTATTGCCGTGACTGCTTTTTCAACTCCTGAGGACAGGCGGAAGGCAGCAACTGCCGGTTGTGATGCTTTTGTGCCAAAGCCGGTACGCCGCGAAGAATTGTATCGAGTTATAGATGAACAATTGGCTGCCCGCAACGGTTGATTGTTTCCGAAAGTAGGTACAACCCATCTTTTCAACCGCTTTGCTTTCATGCCACGGGCTACGGGCTAGTACTGGAAGTGCTGACTTGAGTGATTGGGGTGGAGTGATTACTGCGCTACCAAATGGAGAGATAGCAGTTGAAATTGAACTGCAACCGAGTGCAAAAAATCAAGGAATTGTTGGCATTAATAAGTGGCGAAAGAGATTGCAGGTTAGAGTGAAATCTGCACCAGTAAAGGGGGCCGCCAATGCAGAACTTATCGATTACATATCCACTCTTGTCGAAATACCGAAGGAAGCAGTCAATATTGATTCAGGCATTAAAGATAGACGAAAGCGAATACTATTGTCTGGCATTTCGCGAGAAGAGGTTAGCAACATTTTCGATGCTATAATGGAGAATTGAAATGGCATCAGGAAATGAGTGGAAACGCCGTCGTGATTCGGTGGGAGGAGGGCCTACTAGAGAAGCACGTTTTGAGATTGTAGGGAAGGCATTAGCTGAGGCTAGAATCAGAAATAGACTTGTGGAGGAGGGTGGCTTCGCATGTCCGATTATCATTGAAGGCAATAAGGATGTCATAGCATTGAGGAAATTAGGATTTTCAGGTCCAATTGAGAAGTTTAATCGGGGTTGGGGACGAAGCCGTTTGGTTGCCTATTTGTTTGAGTCATATGGGTGCAATAACTCCGTTGATGGCGGGCCAGCTCTCATATTATTGATGGATTGGGATCGTACTGGTGGGCGTATTCAGAACGAAATGAGTATTCGTTTGCGGGCTATGGATGTGGTGATTGATGAAAATACTCGAATGGAGTTAGTAAGAGCAATGAAGCCAGAGGGTAAAACGGTAGAATCACTAGCACCGTTTGCTCGTGAACTTAGGAGAATGATGCAAGTTCACGATCCAGTTGAATGGGATGGCGAAGAGTAAATCATTCTAGTTCAATTATGATTCTTGCACTCAATTCTGCTTGCAGGCTTTCTCTAATTTTTTCAAGATGTAGAATTCTCTCATCAAGTTCCTTTCTCAACTTTTCAATCAAACCATTTTTCATTCTTACCCAACGATGGTCTACAGGACGTCCGCCGTGCTGCTCCCTCAATGCGGCGACTCTCAACTGCTCCCGCTCTCTTTCTATTCGTTCCATCCACGAACGCTGAACATTATGACGTAGTTCATCAAGTAGGGGTGCAAGTCTCGCTTTTTCATCTTCTAATAACCAACCATGCATTCTATCGAGTGCTTGCTCAATATTGTCTTCTGTTTTGACATCAAAAATAGTTCTCTCAAGATGGTTGAATGTTTTCCATGGGTGTATCGGCTGTTCAGGAAGTGGATAGCCTTCAGCATCAAGAAGTAGCCAACGGCGAACGGCGTGTAGGGATAGGCCCGCGACAGTCCAATCAAGACAGATTAAGGTGGTACCTTCAGACTTCCAATCTTCAGGCCGCTTTGCTTTGAGTTGAATTACAGGAGCAATTCCAGCGTTTCTCCATCCAGGCAAGGCCGCTTCCAAATCAGAATCACCGCTGATAGATTCTCGCAACCATTGGATGATGGGATGCCATGGTGCTAGATAGACAAAATCACTCTTTTCTCTCGCATCATCACGGGTGATTGTCACAGGTATGATATGGGGTGAAGCAGAATATGCCAACTTCTCGATACATTGTTGCCAACCTGTTGTTTGTGAATCCGGCCGACTCTTGTCAGCACATCTTGAAGCTAATTCTGCAACGGCCTCATCGCTGAGAATTAATTGCCAAAATCCACCTGCATGATGTAGTCGAGAATTACAATCTTTCAGTTGCAAACGTGCACGAACCCATTCTACAAGTTCATTAGGCGCGATTCCAAGCTCCATGATGATTGCATCATCGCGTAATTTTCTAATGCCGGGGTCATTTCCGAGCCATTCTCTTTCTTCGCTAGCCCGCTCTTCTAACCACCTTTCACGCTTGCTCAGAAGGGTGTCGAGATTTGCATCTGCATCATTTGTAGCCAATTCTCTAGCATCTACAAGACTGTATCCACTATTCCCTAACCTTCTTGCTCGAGGTGAATTGAGTTCATTTTGGGCGACCATTTTCATAGCCTTTCCAAGAAGTGGGTCTAGCATCCCTATTGAATCTTCAAAGAGACGAATCCTGTAGAAAAGTCGACCGAGAATTGCAGCATCAATAGTTCCCTCAACTGCGATATTGAGAATCGTGATGACCTCTGCCTCTTGTCCAAATCTGTCTAGTCTACCGATTCTCTGCTCAATTCGCATCGGATTCCATGGCAAATCATAGTTTACTAGACGATGACAGTGTTGTTGGTCCAATCCTTCGCTACCAACTTCACTTGATAGTAGAACATCTATTTCACCATAGGCGAATTTATTGCGCAACACTTCTCTTTCAGCCATGGGTGTAAGTCCACTTAGAACTTGACAGTTCACCCCTTCTTCCCGTAGACGTTCATTGAGGTAACTCAGCGTTCCTCGGAAGTGACTGAATAGTAGTACGCCACCATCGCCATCATTTGCAAGAGTATCAAGAAGCCACAACTTTAGCGCTTCATATTTTGAATCAAACCCTCCTAATTCTTCAGCAGCAACAACTAGTTCATCTAAATCCCCGAAACGACCGAGGAGTCGATGCTCAGCCTCATCAATTGTAATATCTTCAGCATCATCTTCTCCTTCAGTGCCAAAATTAAATGCGTTTCGAGCAGCATCCCTCAGTTGAGTGCGCACATGGATTGCAAATGCGGGCAAACAACTGCTGGCCATTCTTTCAGGAATTACCAGTGCCCAATCAAAACGGTCTGAATCTGGATGGCGTAGTTGCATCAAATGCCACGTCCACCGTCGTGCCGCTTCATACAATCTCCATTCAGCCTCGGTTAATTGAACATCTAATGTAATTGCATCCCTACGTGCTAAGTTTAGGTCAAGATCCCGTTTCCTTGTACGCACAATTAATTCATTTAGCGGCCGTAATTGCCGTAATAAATCTGCTAACTGTCTTCTCTGCTTTTGTAATGATTCACCGGTCCAACCAAGTGGGTCTTGGCAGAGGTCTAGTGCAGCCCGTAATCTCGGGTCCGCAGTAAAACCAGGAGTCAATTCTAACATATCCAATGCTTGAATTGCCGCCGCCAAATCAGGTGTGACTTGTGAAGCCGCATCCAGTGCTGTATTGAGTAGACGCATGGGCCTCATAGTATTCTGAAAAGTCATGAAATCTGGCCATCTATCTGGGGCTAGAAGAGATAACTGCACCCACAATTCCTCGTTTGAAAGATTGACTGGAGTGGCTGTGAGAAATAGAGTCTGTTTGCTATGAAGTGTCAGAAGTTGAATGGCATCATGCAGTCGACTACGCGGGTTTCGGCAGTGGTGTGCCTCATCAACGATGGTTAGAAGAATTTCAGGAACTCCTTCCTCCATTAATTCACGTAATAATGTGGGCTGCCTTAGAATGCCATGACTAGTTACTACAACAAGAGATTCACCTTGTCGTATCCTTTCAAATGCTTCACGCAGTTTTACTCCGGTATTCGCTTCAAATCCATCAAGGTCGCATCGATGAAACATTTCTTGAATCCATTTCAGTCGCAAACCGCCAGGACAGGCAATTATCACACCTCCAGTTTCTCCAACCGAATGCAAGCGACGTAGAACATGGAGAGCTGAGATGGTTTTCCCAAGTCCAACTTCATCAGCAATCAAGAGTCCATTCCAATGGCTAGATGCCAGCCTCGCGGCAGGAAGATGTTGATGCGGCTGGTCTTGCCATCGCCCAAAATTTAGCAAGGGACAGTAGTCTGTAGGTGGATAGCGTATGTCCAAATCATGCCGCAAAAGATTCCATTCAGCCTGGTCAATAACCACGCCGCTAACACCCGCTTCATTACTTCTCAAGTCCCTCAACAGGGAACTACCGCAAATCGACCGTACTTGAATATGCGCGAATCTGTAGGTCATTATAGCAAAAAACCGAACTATTTCGGTGGAAGCGTGACACTAATTTCCTTCACGGTATTGAGCACCACATGGGTGGTTGAGCGAGACACACCATCAGTGGACAGAACAGTCTTGGTGAAATCATCCAAGTCATCCCTGTCTGTTACCCGGGCAAACACCAAACTATCCATTTCCCCAGTCACATCATAGACTGCAAAAACTCTAGGATCTGAAGCGATGAGTTCCTGAACTTCTAGCAATTCTCCTTTCACAATTTGAAGACCAACAACGACAGTCATCTCCCAACCTATCTTGTCAGGATTAAGATTGGCGGTATATCCTGTGATAACACCGTTTTCCTCTAATTTACCAAGCCGATTAGAAACCGTTCCAAGGGCGACTCCCACTAGATCAGCAAGCGCTCTCATTGAGAGTCTTCCATCTTCCTGCAATGCTGAAATTAATTTTCGGTCTACCTCATCCAGTTCCACTTTACCACGTCCGGAGCCATATCGCATTACCGGCGGCATTTGAACGTTATTGCTGAAAAACACATTCATATTGGTCAGTTGAACATTAAATTGCCCAATTTAAGGGAATTGGTGGCAATAGTTCATGTTTAACCACGTACAGGCAAAGTTAGGTCAAGCACCCAACTACCTAATTCGTCAACCTCAACTTTCCAATGTGTAGGGACCTCTTTTGTTGTTTCATCAGAGCACCTTAATTTGACTGTGAAATTCCGACTAGTTTCGGCGACAATTAACTGTTGTTTCGGGATTCTCCCCATCTTCCATGGCTCGTCAGCAAATGCTCCCTTTAATGTCACATCACGTATTCCAGCAGAAATCATAACCTCTGCATACCAACCTCTCTTGTCTTGGTGCAGGGTGCCTCTCAACCTTGGTAACCCAACTTCCCTCTGTTGATCTTGACGAATAATAACTATCAATCCAACAACAACTGCAATAGCAATTAGAATCGTTGGTAACATTCCAGCAGTATCTGGAATAATGCTAGGTGATTGCAACTGAACAGAATCAACTCCGTATATGGTGTGATTGAGATCATCGATGAATAGGACTATTACTTCCAATCGCCACAAATCCCCTGCTGAAAATGGTATACCATCCTCTTGTAATCGTTCAGTGCTAATTTCCTGACTCCAGTTGGTAACATTTCCTTCATTGTGATAGAAAGAAGATGTCCAGCCGTAATGTTTCACTAAATCGTGAGTTATCCCATCTCCTAATGGAGCGTGGTCAACCGTGACGTACCATCTGAGATTAAGCGACTCATCTAGGTCTTCCAGTGGCACGATTTGAGCAGAGAGATGTAATCCTGCAACAGCCGTTTCATCACTTTCTTGATTGCTGTCATCTGTAAACTCAGATGAAAACCGAGCCTCGACTTGCAAAGTAACTTCGACTAGTTGAAATAATTCACTTTCATTATTGGAAGCCTCCTCACCATTTACCCATGTTGAACACCCTTCAGCACCAAGTGCAGCGGCTCTTTGTTGTCCCGCAAGGGCGCTTTCTTCGCCATAAGCCCAGTTCAGTCGCACATCATCTTGTGATGTTTCATCAAGATTACATCCAGATCCGTCGATAAATGATTCCAATACAGAAACTCCCATATTTTGAGATTCGATTCCTTCAACAATTCCGATGAATAGTGGCCCTACCACAATTAACAGTAGAGCCATGAGAAAGGAAATCACCTTCATGCAACCACCTCTAATCCCAAGGCATGAGAAAGCAGGAGTCGTTCGGCATCGGGTATCATCAGCGTCAACTTCCCTCCAAGCCACGCGGGTAGCCACCATGTGAACTCTTCTTTGGTGAAGCGAAGTACTACACCCCCCAATCTTTCATTTTCAAGAGTTGGAATTGTTTGGCTCGCCTCTTCTATACTTGGCCCCCCTTTGGTAAGGATTGTAGTCAGGAGTTCTTGACTAATATCATGTACATGTTTCCTACATTTTGGAGCAGTGATGTGTACCCCTTTCGATGTTGGTCTCTGGAGAACACCCTTGCGTAATTCCCAGGTTGGAAGCCCAGCTTGTATGATTTGGAACGGATGCCAATGGCCACCTGGTAATTTTCTTCCCCGTCTTAACATCCTTTCACCAAGCCAGAACCAGTCATGGATTTCATCTGGAATTGTGTAGATTTTACTACCTCGAATAAACATCTTTTCAGGTGTCACTCCCCACTCTTCTGAAATGATTTGAAGCAGTTCTGGTGATGCAGGAATCTGTTGGTTTCTATTGGGTTTTGGCGGTTCCTGAAGAGGTTTTTCACTCATCTCTGAATCATTCAGCAATGCTTCAGCAACTTCGTTTTCACCCATATGTTTGAAAGCGGCAACGAAGAATCCTCCAGAGTCATTTTCGTCATTCCAAATACGCTTGCATTTTGGCAACATATCTACAATGTCGCTAGCATAAGCCACACCATCCCCGCTTTTCATCCCATTCCATTCTTTCATCCCCTGCCGTGTAACAAGCCCAGGGCAGTAATCAGAGATGCCAGTTTCATCAAGAATGAGAAAATCACAGGTACGAAGTATTTCAGCAACCACCGCTTCGTTTTCTATTGGGTCAAGTGAACAAGTCGAATAGACCATTCTCCCACCAGGAGCAAGTAACATCGCTGCTTTGTTGACAAGTTCAATCTGCAATGTCTGAAGACCTATTCCTGCCCGCTCCGTCCACTTCTTCCAAAGTTCAGGATTTTTTCTCGTGGTTCCATTACCTGAACAGGGGGCATCAATCAAGATCCTATCAAATCCAGGATTTGGGCAACGAGGAAGATGCCTTCCATCATGGCGAGCAATAATCATCGAGGTCACACCTGCTCTTTTTGAGTTGGAAACCAAAAGATTAGCCCGTCCCGGATTTGATTCGTTGGCAAACACAACACCCACATCTGAAATTGCTTCACAGAGTTGTGTTGCTTTACTACCCGGTGCTGCGCACATGTCTAGGATATGATGACCTGGTTTGCATTCTAGCAATTTGACAGGAATCATCGACACCGCTTCCTGACGGGTGATCCTACCACTATCATGCAAAGCGCGAATCAGTAATTTTGATTCAGCATCTTTACACTTTCCTCTTGCCCATGGCATCTGCCACCCTTCACCCCCGCCCCCTTCGGGAAGCCAGGGAATGGGTTCGCCACCTAAGGTGCGTAGAAGATTCTCAGTCCACTCACAATCACTTCTGAGTGGATTGACTCTCAATGTTTCAGTCAATCGAGGTTGTGCTAATTCAAGCCAAGAGTCCGCATCATCACGCCAAGTTTGCACCGATTCCCACAGTGCACTTTCATCAGCAGCAGGCCAGTTTGCTTCGTTCACAGACCCACCCCCCCCCGATTCACGAGTCACCCTGCTCGGCTCCTTCTCTCAAGGATTGTGGGTGCGCTAACCCCATGAGCCACCTCTCTTTCGGAGTCATATGGCAGTGGGTGGCGGTGACGCATTCAGTCTTTCAGCAACTCTACTGACAATCATCCTACTTTGGTCTCTACTGCAATGGACTGCACCTTGGTGGCTCCGTGAAATATCCCGTGCTCAATCAGCGGATATTGAGAAACTCCGCTTGTTCGATCGCATGCTCACCCTACTCCCACTTATTTTGCTTGGAATTGTGATGATGGATCTCATCTGGTCTCACTATACTCTCGACCTAACCCGCGCCCACGTAGCAAATTATGGTGGAGAGAACTTCTCAGTTTGGCAACGTGTTCAAGCATGTCTCTTCTCTGAAGGTGCTCCATGGTTGGCAATACCGCTCTTCTTTTCTCTAAGTTCAATCATCTGTGAATATTTGTGCTCTTTTGACAATTCTCTTTTGGGTGATGAGATTGAAGCTAATCAAAGAGCAACGACCCTCCGCTTACATGGTCTGCTATGGCCATTCATGCTTCTAGCATTCATGTCGTCCAATTCTTTTGCCGTATATTCTCTACCACTATCAATTGGAGAAGCAACACTTCTCTCATCTAGCAATGCCATCTTTCTGATGCTTTCAGGCTCATCACTGGGAGTTTGGGTTCACTTCACTTCTAGATTGGCCCAACAAAACATTGACATTTTGAAGCATTTTAATCAGGTAGTTCTCGCAGGCATACTTACTCTCGCCCCTCTTGTTGCCTTCCAAGGTGTTTTACCAACATCAGGGGAATGGTTACTTTTCTCTCAATCAGTATCACTTGGAAATGAAGCGACTCTAGGACTTTTTGCATCATTTGCGATACTTATTCTTGGTTGGCCGTTTTTCCTTTTCCTCCTCACACGCGTATACACAACGAGGGGGCAAGCGCGGGAGGGACGATGGCTTGGGTTACTACACATTTTTTGCCACACATTATTCTTCACCTTGCTATCAGGTATAATAGTTCTAGAACCGCTCCCCAATATCTCTAGTTTGTCATCTGCCATCTGGCTTTCTCTAACTCTAATGCTTCCACTTGCCGTGGCGGGATTACTTGGCTCCCTGTTGCCGATGGCAGGCCTTGATGCCCGTCCTCGTCCTGAAGCATGGGGCTTCTTCTTAGGGATGACAGTAGTAATCCCGTTCTTTACCATCCGAGAGCCATTGACCGCGGCTCTTGTACCGGGGCTGTTTGTTTCGATGGCCGCTTTACCTCTGTTGGCAACCCATACTGAAAAGAGATCAAATCTTTCAATTCAGCGTAGGGGATTTGAATCAGCAACACTTCTCATTCTGAGTTTCTTAGCCTTGTACGGATTCCACCTTGCCATGGAAGGCTCATACTTCGGTTTTATCGCCGGTGTGCTTGCCACTATTGTAGTTCCAACTTCTGCTCTAGTCTTTGCCAAACCAATAGGGAAAATTAGTGAATTTGGTGAAGAAGAATAAGGTCAGGAAACCTACATTTTCTCCTTATTGTCACCTGCAATGGTTATACCACCGACAGTGCGCCTGCATCTCAGTTGCCTGCTTTTCGGAGGCCACTAGATGGGATGCGAAATGAAAGATGAGAGCGAGCCCGCTGTAAAGCGGCAGACGAGAATAAGTACATTGGCGAAAGCGAATAGAGAGGCGTTCAAGGCAGCAAGAACAAGGGCTGCTAAAACCACTCAGAATATAGAGGAAACTAGAGAAATTCGAAACCGATTCAAAGATATTCATGAACGAGCTCTTGACAGTCAAGTTGAGCAGGGTCCTTTGGTTCCAGTTGAGGCCCAACTTGAGGTTGAAGAAGAAAATTGGGTCTATCAAACGGTAGATGAAGAGATTTTGAATGAATTGGGTCATCGAGTGGTTCTACACACCAGCGCAGGCACGCGTAAGGTTCTGTTTGAGACAAAAAATCTCGATGAAGCGATAGATTGCGCGGCAAGAATTGTTGAATTCAGTGATGGTTGTGTATTGGTAGAAACCATCGATCCTTGAACTCGTAACACATTCGTCGCGTTCATATAGGCAAGGCAGGTCGGGCGTTTTGCATGGCACTCAAGAAAGACAAGAAGTCCAAGGGGCCGAATATCCAGCAAGCCGCTGGTTTGATTCGTTACTTCGACGAAGAGTCTGATGAAGCCTGGCAAATTAGCAAGGGCATGATTTACACTGTTTGCATCATTTTCTCAGTGGTTGTCTATATCGCCAACCAACCTACACAATGGGATAACACCTGGATGTGGATGTGGGACAACCTCTTTAATTGAATTTTCACTCTGATTCGGTGAGATCGACAAATGGAATGTAGTCCACTGGTTTTTCATCCAATCCATCTAGAAGGTCGTCTGCTGAAACATCAGATGTAGGAGTCCCAACCTCAATTGGTGTGATTCGTTCCACATCTTCAGGTAACTCTTCGTGTACCATTATCTGTTCCTCAAGCATTTCTTCGTCGATGTCAAGAGCAGATTCCAGTAACAAGTCGTCTGCTTCTAGGAAGGGTGTGCGGGCAACTTCGGTAGTTGGGTCAGCCTCAATCAAAGCAGCTTCTGCCCGAGCCAATGCTCTCTCAAATCCGGCAGCGTTCTTATCGTGTAGAGCGTTTCGTGCCATCTCAATTTGCTTCCTTGCCTCTCCAGCAAAATCTTTAGCAACGCTTAGAGTCCAATTTTTGAATTCCCCTTCAGCAAACTCATCGAACTTCCTCTCAAGTTCCTCTAATCGTTGAACATATTTGTGAGCCTCTTCATCCATTTGTTCATGAGCATACTTGACAAGTCCTTCCCATTCTTTTCGGTGTTCATTGCCTGATGCTTTTGTTGCTCTGCGCCACATCATTCCAAAGGATGGCTCCCATGGGTTACGTCCCAGTGATGCCACCAAGTCAAAGATAAATCGTGCTCTTCTCTCAAGTGGGCCATCGATAATCAATTCGTTGAGAAAACATGAATCAAATAGCCCAAAGCCCCAGTATGATTTACTTCTCACCTCAACACGCATTGTCGAATCTTTCACCACCATTGTCCACTTCTGTTGGTCAAACCCTGGTGGTTGTGTCAGTGTGGGTGGCTCATGTGCCCCAAAGCAGCGTAATAGTGCATCTGTGACATCTCCTAGGAAAAGTGTGGATGCACCTTCTGGCCAGTTCAAGTGGCGAAGTCTATTGTCAGAATCGATTTTCATCTCAGGTTTTCCGCGTTTGACTTGACACCAAAGGCGGCTCTGTGTTGCGTTGACGCCGACCACTGCTTGGCTCTTCACCCGACTCCCTCTTTGTGTTGGGGTGGCTGCTTAAGCATCATTGTTACTTCGTTTTGTTAGGATTAAGGTGAATAAATACGCCTATTTTCATTAGGTTGAGGATAGTTTTGAATCGTAAGGCTGAATAAAAGACACGCTCCGTAGCGTATCATGGCGAAGAAGTCGGGGTCGACCAAGAAGAAGTCTGAAGCCGCCAAAAAAGCAGCAGCAACACGCAAGAAGAATGCCGCTGCTAAGGCAAAAGCAGAAGCAGAAGCAAAGAAGGCAGCAGCAGCGAAGAAAGCCGCAGCAACTCGTAAGAAGAATGCTGCAGCAAAGAAGAAGGCCGCAGCAGAAGCAGAAGCAGCAGCAAAGAAGGAAGCAACGAAGAAGAAAGCTGCAGCAACTCGCAAGAAGAATGCTTCAGCAAAGAAGAAGGCCGCAGCAGAGGCTGAGGCCGCTGCCAAGAAAAAACTTGCAGCCGCCAAAAGAGCGGCAACTATTGCCGCTAAAAAAGAAGCAGCAGCAGAAGCTGAGAAAGCAGCCAAGAAAGCAGCAACAGCGAAGAAGGCAGCCGCAACGCGTGCGGCCAACAAGAAAGCAGCAGAAGCAAAAGCAGAAGCAGAAGCAAAAGCAGAAGCAAAAGTAGCAGCCCTTGATGCAAAGAGACGTCCTGGGCTAGTTCTCGCTAGCGAACAAATAGATACAAATTTGTCCGACAAATTAAGATCGTGTACCGGACATTCGACAGGAGCCGCTCGCGTTGCATCAAAATCAGACAAATCCAAAGTGATGAAAAGGGCAGTGAAGGCGGGCCGCGGTGCAAAAAGCACTGCCGACAAGCGCAAGAAAGCCTTCCACAAGCGTTGGCTTGAAGGAGCAAATGCAAAAACAACAGAAGAGTTTGCTTGGCAGAGAGAATTTATTAATTCGTAGGCAACATCTTCATTGACTCTCTGCTGTCGTTGACAAGGTGTGCCGAGACGTAAGTATGGCCGTTTACGCAAGACGGTTGAATTACCTCATCATGATAATTGCTCTAGATGCCGTTCCGGCAAATTTTGTCCTATTGTTGGACATTCAGGCAATGAAGTCAGACCTGAAAAAGAGTGGAAGGGGCCAGAAAAAGTGAATCGTAGGACTGCCAAGAAAAACAAGTGAGTGAACAATTATTGTTCGTCAATGTCACCAAAAATATCGGTTTCCTGTGCTCTTCTATACACCTCTCTCAAGGTTTGGTCTGTAATGTCAAGGTAGATTCGTGTAGTACTGATATCAGCGTGCCCCAACAGCCGTTGAATACTGACAATGTCCGCTCCTCTCTCAAGTAAACCGGTAGCGAAATTATGTCTTAGTGTATGAGGTGAAAGCCTGCTTCTTGGAATCTCCGCTTCATCAGCAAGTCTGTCCATCATCTTCTGTACATTTCGTTGCGTCAATCTATGGCCACGTCTATTGATAAAGAGCGCCTCCTGTTCCTTAGTCTGTTGTGATTTCTTGTGAAGAATCCATTTCTCTATCACTTCCTTGCTTCGGTTGGTGTAGAGAACTTTCCGATCATTGTTACCTTTGCCTGACCATACAGTAGCAGAGAAATCATTCAAATCAATATCAGAGATGTCCAGCGCACACAACTCACTCACGCGTAGGCCAGTTTCAAGAAACACAATAACCACAACTTCAGCAAGTGGGTTTTCTGATTGCCGACAAATTTTGAGTAAGGCTGCTAATTCCTGATTGGTCAATGTGCGAGGAAGACGCTTGCTTTTCTGTGGTCGAACAATCCAATCTGGGATAGTGTGTCCAATCCATTTGAGAAAGTGTGAGATGGCGGCTAATCGAGCATTTATTGTGGCGGGTTTCAAGTGTGAGATTGATTGCAACAAGGCGTCAAGTCTGCCATTGTTTGGATCAAGGTAGCTCACTCCTTCAATCATTGTCATTTCTTCAGCATCAATATTGCTCACCTCCTCTTCAAAAGGTAGTTGTGATGTCAGGAGTTGTCGTGCAGCGATGTAATAGGACCTAGATGTGTGATTGCTCTTCTTTTCTGACTTCAATTGCTGTTGGTAGCAGGCGAGCAATGGTAAATCCTTGAGTCTAGAAAGTCTAGCAGGTAAAGTGAAGCCATGACCGATGATATCATCACTGAAGCGCTCTAGATATTGTCGTTCTCCAGACTCAGCCCAAGGCTGTCCATTTTCGTCCTTCTGCGGTAACATTCTAACCTCTCTTCGTCGTTAACGCCACCGATGTGGCGCCCTATCCCATCCCCTTGCAGGGAACCGAGGTTAAACCAGTTCGACTATCAATGCTTCGTGGGCAAGGGGGTATTATCCGTCCAACTTGGACGGGTTAGGAAAATACCGTTCACAAAAAATCTCTACTGAATTCCATCGTTGATGGACTGAAATTATCTTCCTCAATAGAATGTGCGAGCCAAGGCTCAAGTTGACGATGTATTTTGTCAATTTCACCATAGCAGATAATTTCATCTCCACGCCTCAATGTGAAAGTACGCCTTGGTTTCCAGATATGCATCCCCTCGCGGGCAACTGCAAATACAAATTGTCCATCAATATCAGTGAAAATATCACCTATCTGTTTGCCATTTAGAATTGGATGGCGGGCAATCGAAGCGCTGACCACTCCATGGTCAGGGCGACTTCGCAATAATTGGTCAAGATTAACTGTGCTGAAGCCTTGATTAGCGATGCAGTGCTCGATAATTGCACCTGCTACATTGACTCCAGATGCAGCCTCAATGCCTTCAAGTCCAGGTGATGAATTTACTTCAAGCACTAGAGGCCCTCTTTCACTTTCCAACAGGTCAACACCAGCAATATCGAGATCGAGTAACCGTGCTGCTCGAATTGCTATTTTTGAATATTCATCGGGTAGTTCGATTCTTTCAATGGTACCATTCAAATGGTAATTAGAACGGAATTCATTGCCTCGAGAAATTCTTCGCATGGCGGCAATAACCTCGCCACCAACCACCAAGACTCGGATGTCACGGCCATGACTTTCTGCGATGTACTCCTGAACAAGGACGTGATGCCCTTCAGATAGCAACTTGTAGGTTAATTCTCTAGCCCTATCTTCTGAATGAACAAGAAACACTCCACCTCCTTGGGTTCCCTCGGCCACTTTGATGACAATCGGCATCCCCCCGACTTGATTCATCGCTCTCTCCACGTCTTGCCAAGTGCGAACATAGCACGTAGTTGGAACAGGAATTCTATTTTTTGTGAGCAATTGTGTCGCATGCAGTTTGTCCCTGCTGTGGCTAATTCCATCACTACTGTTGGCCACATAAATGCCCAATCTTTCAAATTGTCTTATCAGAGCAACTCCATGATGAGTAATAGAACACCCAATTCGTGGGATGACAGCATCCACTTCTACAGGCCAACCGGCGTTGAGAATCCTTGGCTTATCATTACCCACTGTGATACTGAGCCGCATTGGGTTAAGGACTTCAACATAGCAATCACGCTTCTCAGCTTCTTCCACAAGCCTACGCGTGCTATACAGCCGCGGGCCGCGTGAGAGGACAGCCAAGCGTACAGACATGAAGCGGCCGTACCCCCCACCTTTTTTGAGGGCTGCGGCGGATATTATCTAGTAAACCACCACATTTTGCTTCATTTTAGTGATAAATATCCAAGTTTAGTGCTGTTATTTTGTGATTACCAAACTACGGCGCGTTCATAATCAAACCCGTACTGCCCTCACCCATGCAAGCAGGTCCTTCCGGTCCACCCGCAGCAGGCCCTTCGGGTCCGCCCACCGCGGGTTCATCCGGTCCGCCTACTGTTAGAGGTCCCCCAAGCAAAGTACGGGGTCCACCAAGAAAATCTCTAGCCACTCCATTTTCAGAACAGTCCGGAATGGATGAAGGCGCATTTGAGAAACTTACAGAACAGAATGTAGTTCGTCAGAATGAACTTGATCGCCGAGACAAGGCTACCGATTTGAAGCAAGTAAAAACCAGCAGACGAATCAATGTCATCCTCATTCTTCTCTTTATGGTGGTGTTCGGTGTCGCCGCTCTTTGGCCTATCACTTCTGGTGATGTTTCCAATAACCCACACGAGTTTAGTTCTGAACAGAACATCATAGATCGTAATAATCCAGAACACCCTGCTGCATGGGATAAAGAAGATAATAAATTGATGGGATCAAAGATTTGGGATGGAAATGACCAATTTTCCGGCTCCTTCCAAAGAGATTTAATTCTACCTGGTATCCCTATAGATGTAGAAGGAGTCACCACTATTCCAGTAGAAGTACGTCTCATAAGTTATCGACAGGATGGTGCAGATACTGGTTTTAGATTGGGCCTTTTTACCTCTTCTTGTGCAGAAAAACCATTGTCCGGTCAAACATGGAATGATCTCTCTGATAGATACCGTTATTCATCAGTCACACCGATGTTGATAGGTATGGATGTGGTTGTTGACTTTGAAGTTCCCGCGGGCAAATATTGCCTTGTTTTTGAATATGAAACCCCCCCGGAAAATTCAGGCTTCCGCGCAACTATTGATGCCGAAGTTACAGCACATTGGAATCAACCAATCTTTGCCCCACTAGCTGGCATCATGGGTGTAATGGCAATTTTCGCCGGCATTGGTGCACACAAAGCGAGCAAGGCATGGAAGGCAGTTGCACAACCTAGCAAGCCAGATCGCCAGTCCACTGAAGAAGAGGTGCTTGAGCAGGCCGAGGAAGAGCGTGGAGCGTTGTCAGAATTTGGAGATACACCGGAAGGGGGGATGCCGGGAGTTGCAGATTCAAGCCCACCAACAACAGCGGAAACTACTCCTGTTGAGGAAACCACACCCTCTCCGGAAACCTCGGGGCTACCAGTGGCTGAGGTGCCGGTAGTAGAGCAACCACCCGCAGAAGTTCAAGAGCCAGTAGTAGAACAACAACCAGCAACAGAACCCGAATACACAGATGATGAACTCCGAGCATTTGGTTGGTCAGATGAACAAATTGAGTGGCAAAGACAGACCGAAGCGATGCAAAAAGAGTAACAGCAGACCTAATTTTTCTCTCTACGAGAGAATTTTGGAAATATTGCTATTGTCTTGAACAAGCCTTCATTTATCCACAAACTGCCGAAGGGGTTGAAAGCCTCAAGGGGCCCCAATCAACTTGGGACACATAATGGTCGCAGATTCTTCACCTACCGCGGCTGAATTGATGTCTATGACTGTGGCCACCCTGAAAGTGCTGTGCAAAGAGTACGGATTGAAGGTTTCAGGACGTAAGCAGGAACTGATTGACCGGCTATTGGAAGCGACAGCATCCGATGACGATGTACTAATTCTCGAAGAGGACGATGAGAGCCCTGAGCAAACTGTTGAGGGAGAGGTGCTTGAGGCAGAAGTCTTCGAGGCAGAAGTTCTTGAGGCCGAAGTCGAAGAAGAGTCCCCTCTTGTTCTAGACGATGAACCGTATGAAGCAGAAATACTCGATGCCGAGATATTCGAGGCAGAACTCTTTGAGGACGAAGATGATGAATTTCTTGAGCTCATTCACACCCAGCGAACTGCAAGACTAGAAAAAATAAATCCTCTTGCAGCATTGGCAAAACCAAGCGTCCTTGCTACTTTGTTAGTTGTGTTGATTATAGCTGGTGGCGGCTATTGGTATTGGACCAGTCACCTCAATCCATTCGTAGCAACCCCAATTGAGTATGGAGATAGAATGGAATTCACCATTTCCAGCGGTTCATTTGATGTAGAGGGTGAAGACATGATCCGTGAGTTGGATAGCAACCTCAACGGGGCACTTTCAGACGTATGCGAGGAATTTCATGTGGAGTTCTCAGGGACTGGAGATATAGATGTCAAACGAGGTGACAGTAGCGAATTACTCAATCCATCAGATACGAAATTAACTGGAGTCGTACAGGCAAGAGATGCCTATGGTCTAACATTTCTCGCCGTTGAACAGGAACTCAAACACGACCTGACAGCAAGCATAACATCCAAAACTTGGCTTGGTGATTCTTCAGAAGGAATGTGCTCAGTCCCTGTTGGTCCAATTTCAGGTTACGCCCTTTCACAGAATACCAAATCTTGGACTGAAATACAGAGCAAGGCATTACTCAGCACACACTCATCACTCACTCTTAACAATCAAGATGACGAGACTAGGGTTGAAGCGGTATCATTTGGTGTGCCAGATGATTCACTTTCAGGCCTCATGCCGGAATTATTACTTCCCTTGAAACCTGTTGAACTTACCCCTTTATTTGGCAACTCACTGCTTGAAGAGGGAAAGAGTGGAACTAGTGGAAACTGGCAATGGGTTGTAGGCGGTGTAATCTCTGTGGGTGGTGAGATGGGTCTACAAATTAACATGCAACATACAGAGGTGGAGGACTGTATTGGGCGCGTCCACATGGTACTGCACATTGTTCCTTCTTCTCCATGGGCAGTGCAACAACAAGTCAACATCAAACTTGAGAAGAGCCGTTATGATTCTTCAGAATGCGGCATGCTCGCTGATTATGTTCTTGACAAGACATTGCCAGAGGGCTCAATCAGTATGCAATACACAATGACTCGCACCTCCTCTGTAGAGGGTGATGGCATGATTGATTGGCAATCTGGTTATGGGAGTCGCCCGGGTTCAAATTCAGGTGCTCTATCCCCTAGTGAGAATTGGGGTGGTAGCGGTACCCACATGCCAGATGAATCGACAGATCGTTCATGGCCGTTAGAAGATGCTGTCACCTGTATCATGAACTCGACATTGGAAGCAGAAGAGGCAGCAACAGCACTTGTATCGGGTGGCTATGTATTCCGGGCGATTGATGATAGAACTCATGGAAATACAGTATGGAATGTTTCTTGGGTGGATGATAATGATGCAGGTTGGGTTATAGTTGAGCAGCGAACTGAGAATTGTTCTATAATAGACAAAGGCTCTTTTGATGAAGATGATAAACCAGCACACCGAAGAGAGAGCATCCCTACTTCTGCAACAATACAAGAGGTTGAAGCAAGAATCACTGATTCAGAGCGCTACCCTGCCCTTACTGCAGATATCTCGCCGAGTGGCGCATTGAGTAATGATGCATCAATTGGTTATTTTCTGACAGTTCCACCTGAAGCAGGCGATATATTTGATTTGCTTGAGGGTTATCAAGATGGAACTGTAGTTGTATTTGGTCAGCGTGATTGGACTGAAAACAGCCTTGACCACTCTTTGAATTACGCTATTGATGGCACAACCGGAAGAATGGGTGGCTGGGTGAAAATCTCAACAAATTCGTGATGCTCCATACTTTTTGTCCCGTCACCCTCAATAGTGTTTGAGTTGCCGCTACCTTAGGTGGTGCAATGGAAGGCGAAGATACATCAATCCCTGAGGCGACTCCTGCGCCTCTTGTCATCGATGTTGAGTTTGTCGAAAAGGAGATTACTGCACCAAAGCCACGGGATATAGGTCAAGCACAAATTCGTCAACCTCTCAATCTCCCGCGCGCTGAACCAACACCCTCTGACAGAGCACGCGTGGTAACTGTCATCAATCAGAAAGGTGGAGTTGCAAAAACCACTACCGTCATAAATGTCGCAACTCATCTCGCCATGACTGGTGTCAAGGTCCTTGTCGTTGATTGTGATGCTCAAGGTAACTGTGCCACAGGATTTGGAATTGATAAATCAAGAATTAACTATGGGACACGCACTCTGATGACGTCTCCTGAAAATTCCATCCGTACTAGACATGCGACAGCAATTGATAATCTGCATCTAGTTGTTGGAGATCGTTCTCTAGTTGGAATTGAAGATGAAATTATTTCACAATTGGGCAGGGAGCGTCGTCTTACAGAAGGCCTAGAAGCGTTACTTCCACATTACGACTTGATTCTCATCGATACTCCTCCCTCTCTAGGGCTTGTCAGCGTCAATGCTCTTGTCGCTTCTGACGCCGTGGTAATTCCAGTCCAAACCGAATACTTCGCATTAGAAGGGCTGGCTCTTCTAGCTTCAACTATCAGAGAAATCCGTCACCGCCTTAATCCACGTTTAGGAGTAGATGCGGTCATCATGACAATGCACGCTCCAACTTTGTTGAATGGTCAAGTGGCAGCACAAGTGAGAGAGACCTTTCCCGACTTGGTGGTTAATCCCCCCATACGTCGTAACATCCGCCTTGCAGAGGCTCCATCGCACGGAACCCCCATTCATATCCATGCACCAAATAGTGCCGGTGGCAAGGATTATTCTGCTCTTGCAGAGGCATTGAAGGAGTTATGGGGATTTGGTGAAAAGGATGAGTGAAGAGCCATCGAAAAAAGAAGAATCCACTTCTCCTACCAAGAAAGGACTTGGGCGGGGTCTAGGTGATTTACTCGCTCAACATGACACAGATCTGCCATTTCTTGGAGCATACGGGACTGCTTTAGATGCCTACGAAGAAGGGCTTCCCATTTCTGTTGGTCAAGATGACCCTCATGAATTACTGAAAGCAATCGAGCGCCATCTTCGCTCTATTCTCACCAAGGAGGGGATTTCAATCGAAGACGATTGCATCAATATTTCAGATTATTTCACTGCTACAATTGGAGCGGAATCTGGTGTAGACATTAAAATTAGAGCAGAAAATCTCCCATTTGTCCCATCTGATTTGAAATCACCCGGATTCATAGGGGGCAATCTCGCTGATGACCGTTCTTCTGCAGAAGTCACCATAATTCAATGGGGAATTGAATCTCGCCGACTACTAAGCCGCCTCTGTGAACATCACACACTCACTCTCTGAGAGTCATAATCTCATCCAAAGCTTTGCGCCGTAGAGCAGGTACCTTCGCATCATCAGCTGGAAATCCCACGGGCATCAGCAACATTGCCTTCTCGTGCTCTTGTCGGCCAAGAATCTCACTAAGAAAATGCATAGGTGAAGGTGTGTGTGTCAAGGTGACTAGGCCCATGTTATGGATTGCTGAGATGAACATTCCAGCGGCGATGCCACATGATTCCTGAGAATAGTAGGTCGGAGCCCACTTCCCATTTTCTCGCAACCTCTTCGTATGGCGAAACAGTATGACTACCCACGGCGCATCGGTAATGTGTGCTTTCACATAATCAGTTCCAAGCGGGATCAGCACTTCTTCCCACTCCTCGGGAATTCTCTCATCGTAGAACCGTAGTTCTTCTTCTTCGGCAGCCTTACGAATTTTCACTTTCAATTCGGGATCGGAGACGGCTACAAAGGTCCACGGCTGTAAATGCGCCCCGGATGGTGCAGTACCACCGGTAAGAACAGCCCTCTCAATCAATTCGCGGGAAACAGGTTTGCTGGAAAAATCACGAGTCGTTCGACGCCTCTGCATTAATGAGAGGAAGTTTTCAGCTCTCTCGGCCATCTCTTCGGTGCTCAATTCATGAAAAACAAGAGGGTTGAAGCCGCCTTGCTCATCACCCATGAACGGCCGAAGCCCTCATCACCCATCAACGGTTCTGATTATCTTCACCACAGTGGGAACAAGCAAGCGAGCCCATAGGGTCCCATGCGGGAAGCACGATAGGTGTAGTTTCTAGCGCAGCAAGCATCTCTTTGGAGAGGAAAGATTTTGGGGCGGCAATCTCAAACATATATTCGTCAAACCACGAATCATTCATCGTGTAATATCCATCAACCCCACCGTTTTTACCCCATGAATTTTCCACCCTCCAGCGCCGAGTGCCCTTATTGTCAACATCAACCCCAGTGAATAGCATGGCGTGAGTCATTAGTGAATGATGATAGTTGAGGCGCCCCCCTTTGTCAAGCCCAAATTCAATCCCGTACATTTCTTCAAATTCAAACATTTTTGCATCCCAAAGTCCGAGTTTGCGGTGCATCTGTTTACCTACATCGCAACCCATCCAGACAGGCGTACCATCTTCCAAGATTTTTCTAGTTATATTTTTCATTTCTTCAATTGAAATATTGAGATATTCTACTGGTGGCCCCCCAACTACATTTTGTAGGAAATCAACAGTGTATGTTTGCATCTGAGGATTTCTTGGATCATTTACCAAACAGACATAGTCATTGAAATCGATTGTAACAAATTCATCTCTGAATTCATCAGGAGTCATTGTGCCTCTAGAATGGAATTCGTTGTCCTTATCTCGCCACTGCCAATCAAATTTCGTTGGTGGCGTTCCAAGATGGATGCAGAGAAGTTGCCAAACATCTTCCATCCGCTTACTCTTGTGCGCTCTAGCATCTTTGACTGAACCACCACCATCTATAATGCCACGAAGTTCAGATGCAACAGAACGAACAAGAAGTCTCAGATTCATGTTCATCCAAGCTGTTGCTGAGGAAGATTGAGATTCAGGGTACGCTGACTTTGGAACCAGACCATGCTTGTTGATGACATTGATTGCCATGTTCCATTGACCCCCATCTTCACTCGGATGGTCGAGAATGAACCCTATTGTTCGATCATCCAATGGCCTGTCTGATGTGGCGATAATAGCCTCGAGGTTGTGATTAGCCCGCTCAAACTTGTCCCAGAAATGGACGAATGCTTGTGAAAACTCAAAATCCTTCAATCCCATTTTTTCCATTGCCCCATGCCGCATGAGATTCAATGTGGCGAAAAGCCAACAGCGCCCAGATGATTTCTGATTGGTCACCTTCCAGTCATCAATCTTAGTTGAAAACGAGTTGTCAATGTTAGCTACGATTTCTCGTGAAAGTGCGACTTCTGAAACAGTGGTAGTGGTAACAGCATTTTGGACAATCCTAGATTTGTCATCTGAAGAAAAATTACTTCTCAACCTCATAATTTCTTTTTTTGTCACCTTTCTTGACATACAAACAACCTCGCTAAAGCACTCGCCTACTCGGGCGGGCCTAAGAGATTCCTGCTATCAGCGGCGTCGAATCACAATTGCTACCAAGCCAATGATAGCCATAGACGCAAGTAGAGTGAAGCCAGGCAACCCCAAAAATCCACCATCAGTGTCACAAGCATCTCCACCGTGAGTATCGCCAGCCACCCAGCAATCCGACCAGACCTTTCCTCCCCAGGTATTTTCGGGGTAGGTGGTGCTATTTCCATCTTCATAGTTCAGAGTAATTTTGTAATTAACATAGGAATGGTCGTCAACTGGCGTCATGCTTGTTGTCCAGCTAGTACCCCCATCAGAGGAAGTCATATTTTCAGGTACAGGAGCAAGGCATACCCCGCTATTCAGACAAACTTGCCATGTCCATGAAACAGCCGTTACGTTATTTTCTTGATTAAGTGTCACCGTAATGTCAAATTCTTCTCCATCACTAGATACAGAAGGTGTATTAATTGCAGATATCAGAGTGCCTTCAATATCCAAATCCTTGTTCTCGCCACCATCACTTGCTAAGACAGTAGGAACTAGGAGCAGCGCACAAAGAGCGAGGGCAAACCTTCTCTTCATGGTTATACGGGGTACGGCTTCCTTCATCAAACCTCATGTTAATAGTTCAATAAACTTACAAATTAATTGTAAGTGATAGTGTGCTCAATCTCCATCATGTACAGTTCTTTGCCGTAAAATCCGTCATCCGCCTTAAAGTAGAGCTGTGTGTCCATGGCTGTGAACTCGGGCGACGTATCCATGCAAAAGCCATTCCCGCTCCAGATGTCGATCACCTGCCAGGTCGAGTCGTTGGTTGTCTCGTGCACCCAGAGTTCGCGACAATTCCACATCCCCCCAAATGCATCAAAGTAGAGCCGCGTACCCATGGCCTTAATCTCCTGCATATTGAAGTAGCCGAGTTGCAATCCGGCCGCCTCCCAGGTTGAATCATTGTTAGTCTCGTGCGCCCACAGTTCGTGGCCACTTCCGTCGGTCGCCCCAAAGTAGAGTCGTGTGCCCATGATTGTGATGGTCCACGCGTGCCCGTCAGCGCTACCACTCCAGATGTCGGCCACCTGCCATGTCGAATTGTTAGTAGTCTCGTGCGCCCACAGTTCGTGGCCACTTATTCCGTCATCTGCTTGGAAGTAGAGCCGCGTGCCCATGACCGCGATGTGGAACGCGCCACCGCTATCGCTACCACTCGAGATGTCGGCCACCTGCCATGTCGAATTGTTAGTAGTCTCGTGCGCCCACAGTTCGTGGCCACTTATTCCGTCATCTGCTTGGAAGTAGAGTCGTGTGCCCATGATTACAAAATAGGACGGGTAACTACTAGAGAGGCCTGGGTCTATGTCCTCCACTAACCAAGACGAGTCGTTGGTAGATTCATGCGCCCACAGTTCGTAGCCGCTGCTGCCACCATCGGTCGCCTCAATGTAAAGCCGCGTACCCATGACAATGATATCGTCGTCACCGCTTGGACCACCGCTGTCAAGGTTAGCCGCCACCCAAGTTGAATCATTGGTAGTCTCGTGCGCCCACAATTTTTCTACAGTACCGCTACTACCGTCGTTAGCTTGGAAGTATAGTCGGGTGCCTATACTCACCATGTCATAAGCATAGCCGCTTGCGGAGCCGGGGTTGATGTCTGCCACCAGCCAAGTCGAGCCGTTGATAGTCTCGTACGCCCACAGTTCTGCACCACTATCGGTGTGGGTGGCTTCAAAAAATATCCGGGTACCTATTACCACAAACCCGTTTGGTAGCGAATTACCGTTTAATCCGCCACCGGGACTGATATCGGTCAGTCTTTTGACAATGAAGTAACTACAGTAGGTGGTTGTGTAGTCCACTTCACCACCCTCCAGTACGCCGTTCTCTGCTGTTCCCCCACCATCACCGTTGTCGAGTCCCTGTCTAACTATTCGCCCTCCAGATGAGCACGCTTGCAGGGTGGGAGCCGAGATGTTGGTCAACATAGTGTCGGATGACGAACTGCCGTTGGTTCCGTTCACGCCATCCGAACCTCCTCCTGTTCCATTCTGCCCATCTTTACCGTGGCAGATGTACTGGGTATGATCTACCTCCAACTCCTCGAGTTCACCGTTGTCGTTGTCGTCAAGGCCAAATTCGATCCTGGTGCCGCCATACTCACACCAGGCACTACTGTTGGTCTCAATGCTAGTAACAGCCAAGGCATTGAGGCCGGCGCCACCATCACTACCATTCAAACCGTTGGTCCCATTCAAAATTATGGTGCCTTGTGCGCCATCGGCTCCGGCCGCGCCGTTGGCTCCGTCAGAACCGGTCGGACCGATTAAGCCGTCCGTTCCGTCAACCCCATCGGTTCCTTTGACGCCGGGGGGGCCTTGAGTTCCATCAACTCCATCCTGGCCAGGACGTGCTAGATCGATAGCCCCCCAACCGTCCGAGGCGCAGATATGGAAACTTGCATCCCCCTCTACGTAATAGAGGAGACCGCTTGTATCCGAGTTGCAATCCGGCAGTTCAGAACTGTTGGTGATATAGTGAACATCCCACACCATCTGGTCATCTGTTCCCTCCGAGATATTTTTCTCATTATTCATTATCGTATATCCGACCATTGCAGTCAGCATTAACAGGACTAGTAGCGGGGCAATCCCCTTACTGTACTCTGCGCCCACGACTATGGATAATCACGCGCGTTATTCACTATTGCGCACATATCAATTGTAAGTGATTGTGTGCTCAATCTCCATCATGTGTAGTTCGTAGCCGATGTTGCTGTTGTCCCTCGCCTCAAAGTAGAGCCGAGTGCCCATGACCGTCATGCCGTTCGGCCCGCCATTGTTGGCGCCGCTGTTGATGTCGGCGACCTGCCATGTCGAGTCGTTGGTCGTCTCGTGCGCCCACAGTTCGTAACCGCTGCTTCCGTCCCACGCCCCAAAGTAGAGCCGGGTGCCCATGACCACGATGTCGTTCGCCTGCCCGCTGCCGCCGCTGTAGATGTCGGCGACCTGCCAGGTGGAGTCGTTGGTCGTCTCGTGCGCCCACAGTTCGTAGCCGCTGCTGCCGTCGGTCGCCTCGAAGTAGAGCCGTGTGCCCATGACCGTGATGCCGTTTGCTCCCCCACTGGTGGCACCACTGTAGATGTCGGCGACCTGCCAGGTGGAGTCGTTGGTCGTCTCGTGCGCCCACAGTTCGTAGCCGCTGCTGCCGTCGGTCGCCTCGAAGTAGAGCCGTGTACCTATTACCACGATGTTGTTTGCTCCCCCACCGGTGGCACCACTGTAGATATCGGCCACCTGCCAAGTCGAGCCGTTGATAGTCTCGTGCGCCCACAGTTCGTAGCCGCTGATTCCGTCAGTCGCTTGGAAGTAGATCCGTGTACCCATGACCGTGAAGTCGTCCGGCCAAGAACCCGGGGCACCACTGTAGATATCGGCCACCCGCCAGGTTGAGTCGTTGGTAGTCTCATGCGCCCACATTTCCATGCTGTGGCCTAAAATCAGCCCCTGCGCCTGAAAGTAGAGCCGTGTGCCCATGACCGTGATGCCGTTTGCTCCCCCACTGGTGGCACCACTGTAGATATCGGCCACCTGCCAGGTGGAGTCATTGGTCGACTCGTGCGCCCACAGTTCGTAGCCGCTGGTGCCGTCTTTCGCCTCAAAGTAGAGCCGTGTACCTATTACCACGATGTTGTTTGCTCCCCCACCGGTGGCACCACTGTAGATATCGGCCACCTGCCAAGTCGAGCCGTTGATAGTCTCGTGCGCCCACAGTTCGTAGCCGCTGATTCCGTCATCCGCCTCAAAGTAGAGCCGTGTACCCATGACCGTGATGTCGTTCGCTTCCCCGCTGCCGATCCCAGGATTAATGTCTGCTATTCTGGTGACCACGAAGTAGTTGCAGTAGGTGGTTGTGTAGTCCACTTCGCCACTTTCCAGCACGCCATTCTGTGTGATCCCACCACCATCACCGTTGTCGAGTCCCTGTCTAACTATGTGCCCCCCAGATGAGCACTTTTGCAGGGTGGGTGTTGAGATGCTGGTCAGCATGGTGTCGGGTGTCACACTGCCGTTGGTTCCATTAGTGCCGTTTAGTCCCCCTTCCAGTCCATCTTGGCCATCAGCCCCGTTGCAGACATATTGGGTCTGGTCTACCTCGCTTGCCTCAAGCGAGCCGTTGCCGTTGTCGTCAAGGCCGACCTCAATCTTGTGTCCTCCATTGATACTACAGTTGGCAACTGCCCAAGGGCTGGTCACTGCTAGGGCATTGAGGCCGTCGGTTCCGTTCACGCCATCCTGACCATCATATCCCCCCATACCTATGGTATCTTGTCCACCATCTGCACCTGAGGCACCGTTGACTCCATCAGCGCCAGCTGGGCCGATTCCTCCAGTCACTCCGTTAGCCCCGTCGGTTCCGTTGACGCCGGGGGGGCCTTGAGTTCCATCAACCCCATCTTGACCTGGACGAGCCAGTTCGGTGGTCGCCCAGCCGGTGGTGGAGCATATTTTGAAAGCCACATCTGCCTCTACATAGTAGAGGTGACCGCGTGTATCCAAGTCGCAATCCGGAAGTTCAGAACTGTTGGTAATATAGTGTATATCGTCCACTATCTGGTTGTCCGATTCGTCCGAGAAGTATCCCTCATTATCCATTACCGCATAACCAACCATTGCGGTTAGCATTAACAGGACTAGTAGCGGGGCAATCCCCTTACTGTACTCTGCACCCACGACTATTCGTTAATCACGCGCGTTATTCATGATTACGGCTAAATCAACTGTAAGTGACTGTGTGATCGATTTCCACCATATGTAGTTCATATCCGTAGTCTGGATCAGCTATGTTGAGGTAGAACCGTGAGCCCACTACTAATATTCCAATTTCTGCAGACGTAGACCAACCGCAGGTGTCAAAATCAGTCACCGGCCATGTCGAGTTGTTGGTGGTTTCGTGTACCCACAGTTGATGGTTAACCGTGGTAAGACAGTTACCGTCGTTCGCTTGAAAGTAGAGCCGTGTACCCATTACCGTCATGCCGTTCGGCACGCCACTGTTGGCGCCGCTGTAGATGTCGGCTACTTGCCAGGTCGAGTCGTTGGTGGTCTCGTGCGCCCATAGTTCCAAGCCGCTGATTCCGTCATCTGCCTCAAAGTAGAGCCGTGTACCCATTACAACAATGTCGTTCGCTTGCCCGGAACCAAAACCACTCCAGATGTCGGCGACCTGCCAGGTCGAGCCGTTGATAGTCTCGTGCGCCCACAGTTCGTGGCCGCTGATTCCGTCATCCGCCTCAAAGTAGAGCCGTGTACCCATGGCCGTGATGTCGTTCGCTTCCCCGCTGTTGATCCCAGGATTAATTTCTGCTATTCTGGTGACCACGAAGTAGTTGCAGTAGGTGGTTGTGTAGTCCACTTCGCCACTTTCCAGCACGCCATTCTGTGTGATTCCACCACCATCACCGTTGTCGAGCCCCTGTCTAACTATGTGCCCCCCAGATGAGCACTTTTGCAGGGTGGGT
>Ga0187827_10001339_pt1 | contig 36544 bp, 36 predicted proteins | sample ETNtaG_39_FD_167969 | JGI IMG/M metagenome (GOLD analysis project Ga0187827, IMG submission 167969) | Marine microbial and viral communities from oxygen minimum zone, Eastern Pacific Ocean - ETNP2014_SV_150_PacBio MetaG (Illumina Assembly) | ecosystem: Environmental > Aquatic > Marine > Hypoxic...
TATGGGTTGACGCCTTACTTTGCCCAGCAGACGGGCCTGGGCTTCGATGGGGCTGCCCGGTTCATGGCCGCCGCCATCGTCGGCGGCCTGCTTTTGCAATGGCCCATGGGCCGGCTGTCCGACCGTTTCGACCGACGCACCGTCTTCGGCGGCCTGGCGCTCGCGGTATGTGTCATCAGTGTTGCATTTTTCACTCTGCCGGAAGGCGAGCAGGCACCGCTTCTCATCTTGGCGGCGGTCTTTGGCGGCACGCTGTTCACCCTCTATCCTCTCTGCGTTGCACATACCAACGACCACGTGGCGCCCGGCGACCTGGTGCGTGCCTCGGGCGGCCTGATCGTGACCTACGGCATCGGCGCCGCTATCGGCCCCGTGGCCGCGGCCGGCCTGATAAGTCTCATCGGTCCCTTCGGCCTCTTTATATTCATCGGTGCCGTCGCGCTGGGGATCGCCGCCTTCACCTTCTGGCGCATGGGCCAGCGCGCGGCCCCGGCGACCGAGCAACAAGGCCCGTTCCAGCCGGTTCCGCGCACGACGCCCGTCGCCAGCGAGCTTGACCCACGGGCTGAATAGGGTAGGGGGCGCGGGTCCGGCTTTTCGCAGGGCTCGCTCCGGCCGGGGAGAAAAGATCGATATTCGAGAATTTGGAGCGGGCGAGGGGAATCGAACCCCCGTTTAAAGCTTGGGAAGCTTTCGTTCTACCATTGAACCACGCCCGCCCGGCGCTGTTGGGATCCAATCTATAAGTCAACAGACGAACCCGTGCAAGGGTGCGCCCCGGCAAAGGCTGCCTTGTCTTTACCCACACGATATTGTTATTTGGCTTGTCCACCCAGCACCGTTAAACACGGGTTGAACGCGGGGGGAACACAGTCGAGAGAGGACCATGCCCGAAGGCGACTTGGCTAGAAGATCGAGGATCGATACTAAAAAGTTTCACGACCCGGACTTTACCGCCGACGGCACCCGGCGTGCCGGGGTGACGTTGGAGCGGCTGAAGACTCTATGGTTCAACACCGGCACGCTGTGCAATATCGAGTGTAAGAATTGCTATATTGAATCCAGCCCCAAGAACGACCGTCTGGCCTATCTCTCCGTCGCCGAAGTCAGGAACTATCTAGACCAGATCGCGGCCGACGACTTGGCGGTCGAGGAAATCGGCTTTACCGGCGGCGAGCCTTTCATGAACCCCGACATCATCGCCATGATCAACGAATCCCTCGACCGCGGGTTCCGCGTCCTGGTGTTGACCAACGCCATGTTGCCCATGTGGCACAAGCGCGACGCGCTTTTAGACATCAAACAGCGCCATGGACAGAGTCTGACGGTGCGCGTTTCCATGGACCATTACGTGCAGCGCGACCACGAGGCCATTCGCGGTCCCCGCACCTGGGACCCGATGATCAAGGGGTTGACCTGGCTCGCGGCGAACGGCTTTAACCTGGCCGTTGCCGGGCGCACCCTGTGGGGCGAGGACGACGATGCCGAGCGCGCCGGCTATGCCGCGCTGTTCGCCGAGCTAGGCGTGTCGGTGGATGCCAGCGATCCGGCGGCCCTGGTTCTCTTTCCTGAAATGGACGCCACCGTCGACGTGCCCGAGATCACGGTCGCGTGTTGGGGCATCCTGGGCGTCGATCCGGCAAGCGTCATGTGCGCCACCTCGCGCATGGTGATCAAGCGCAAGGGAGCGGCCCTGCCGCTGGTCGTCCCGTGCACGCTTCTTCCCGACGATGCTCAGTTCGAACTCGGCCACCGCCTCGCCGACGCCGCCGCCACGGTGAAGCTCAACCATCCCCACTGCGCCAAGTTCTGCGTCCTTGGCGGAGCATTGTGTAGCGCCTAGAGAATTATCCAATTGTTTGCGGCACCAGCCCGCCCCCCCTGCCCCTGAATCATCTCCAAACCGCCCAGGTTTTGCCGTAATCGGCCACGTCCGGGCCACACTTCTCCCTTAATTTCACCCCTGAGCAAACAAGGGATCCGCGCTCCGATGCGGTCCCCAGGCGATAAAGGGGTTGATCGTCATGTCCAAGGCAATTATGGGTGCTTTCCTCACTTCTCAGGTTCTGCTGGTTTTGATCCTCGCTGGCTGCGGTGCCACGTTCGATTACGAAGCCCTGCGTCGCCAAGAAAGCGAGGGCGACCACTTCACCGCAGCGCTGAGCCGCGAATACAAGGCCTTCGCGCTTTATGAGGCCGACAGTATGTACGACTGGCCCGACGCCGCCCATTTCGGTGACAAGGCCATGCGCAGCGCCCGAGGCGTTGTCGCGCTGCCCGAACGGATTGCCGATTGGCGCCTTCCCACCGCTGAGGTGGGCGCCATTAGCGCCGCCCGCGTTCGTCTAATTGCGGTCCTGGACGGCGGTGCGCGCCGCCGTTCCCCGGCCACCGCGGCCCTGGCCCAGGCGCGCTTCGACTGTTGGCTGGAACAGCAAGAGGAAAACTGGCAGATCGATCACATCGCCCATTGTCGCGACGGTTTCGGCGCGGCCCTGGCCCAGTTGGAAGAGGCGGGGCTGGCCGCGGCGGCGCCCGTCCATCCGGCGGTCTATGACCGCGGGGATGAGAAAAATCAGGACTCGGGTCAAGCCTATGCCCTTTTCTTCGGTCTTGATCGTTCCGAACTGCAAGCCGACGAATTGGCGACCGTCGATGCCATCGCAGCCTTGGTGCGGCGTGGCGGATCGGCGCGCATCGTCCTTGGCGGCCATGCCGACCGTGCCGGATCGCAAACCTATAACCAGGCCCTGTCGATGCGCCGCGCCAAAACCGTGCGCGACGCCCTTGTCGCGCTCGGCGTCAGTCCGGCGCGCATTCTTTCCAACGCCTATGGCGAGACTCACCCGCGCGTCGATACTCCCGACGGAATGGTCGAGCCCCGTAATCGTCGGGTCGAGGTTATGGTCGGTCCGGCTCCGGCTCTTTAGAGCCCTCCCTCCACCTTGGGTGGGCGGGCCGTCAGGCCCTCCTGCCCATTTTTTATTTATCCGCGCTCCCCTCGTACTCATTCGCACTGGACTCACGGAGCATTCCTTGTACTTAATCAACCGTCGGATCACTTGTTATCGTGTGTTCCATGCTAGGAGGCGGCGTGCCGGGGTTCAATGGTCGGATCCACCTCTTCCCAATCGGGTAAATACGCCCATACCACGCGCGCCGTCACCGTGACAGTGCAACCGTTTTACCTTGAGGAACAGTCGGCACCCGATCAAAGCCATTACATCTGGGCCTACCATGTCGAGATCGAGAACCACGGCGACGAAACGGTGCAGCTTTTGGCGCGCTATTGGCGGATCACCGATTCGTCGGGAAATGTTCAAGAAGTGCGGGGCGAAGGCGTGGTCGGCGAACAACCGGTCCTTGAGCCCGGCGAAAGCTTTGAATATACAAGCGGCACCCCGTTGCCGACGCCTTCGGGGATCATGGTCGGCACCTATCAGATGGAAACCGATACGGGTGAGCGCTTCGATATTGCCATCCCCGCCTTTTCCCTCGACAGTCCCTACCAGGAATCGCAGATTCATTAACACGTTCGCCTTGAATTCCGATGCCCCGGCCCCACATCCCTCCACGGACGCCACAAACGGACCAAGGATGTGAAAGCGAAAAAACCAATCACCCTCATTGACTCCGACAAGACCGGCCGCCCCAGCCGGGCGGAGGCCGAGGCGGCCGTACGCACCTTAATCAGTTGGGCCGGCGACGACCCCGATCGCGAGGGACTGCGCGAGACGCCGGCCAGGGTCACACGTTCATACGAGGAGTTTTTTAACGGCTACGCCCAGGACCCGGTGGACCTATTGGCACGCACCTTCGAGGAGACCGACGGCTACGACGAAATGGTGGTTCTGCGCGACATTCGCTTCGAATCCCACTGCGAGCACCATATCGCGCCCATCCTGGGCAAGGTGCACGTGGCCTACTTGCCCGACCGCCGGGTGGTCGGCATCAGCAAGCTGGCGCGGGTTGTCGAGGTCTATGCGCGGCGCCTGCAAATCCAAGAGAAAATGACGGCGCAGATCGCCAATACAATCGACGAGGTCCTGCAGCCCCAGGGGACGGCCGTGGTCATCGAGGCGGCACACCAGTGCATGACCACACGCGGCGTCCACAAGCCGGGTGTCGTCATGGTCACCAGCCGCATGCTGGGTGCCTTTCGCGACAACCCCCCGACGCGGCGCGAATTTCTGGAACTTATCGGCAATCCAACCAACACCGGCGGCAACTTCACCTGAGCGCCCGCCTCTTGACCCGATCCCGGCAAAAGGCTTGAGTGAGGCGAAACGCCCCGTCCCGCGCCGGGGAGGGGAAGTGGCTTGGCCGGAGCGAACGCCCAGTGAACGATCTACGCCCTATCGTCTTGGTAATCGGGATGCTGTTGACGATCCTAGCCGTCGGCATGTGCGTGCCGGCCGCCGTGGATGCTTACGTCGGCAACCCCGACTGGCAGGTATTTGCCACCGCCGCCGGCGTGACCAGTTTTATCGGTGTCACCATGACCCTTACCAGTCGCGCCGAAGACACCCGGTTCACCGTTCGCCAAGCCTTCCTGTTGACGACGCTTAGCTGGCTTGCACTAACCATGTTCGCGGCCCTGCCGTTTACATTTTCGGTGCTCAACCTGAGTTATACCGACGCCTTTTTCGAGGCCATGTCGGGGATCACAACCACCGGCTCGACGGTGATCACCGGTCTCGACACGGCGCCGCCGGGGATCTTGCTATGGCGGGCCATCTTGCAGTGGTTGGGCGGCATCGGCATCATCATCATGGCGATTGCCGTGATGCCCATGTTGCGGGTTGGCGGCATGCAGATGTTCCGTGTTGAGGCCTTCGAGACCGAAGGCAAGGCCCTGCCCAGGGCGGCCCATATTTCGGCGGTCCTAACCCTCATCTACGTGGTGTTGACCATGATCTGGGCGATCGCGCTGTGGCTGGCCGGGTTGGGCGGGTTCGATGCCGTGGCCCATGCAATGACGACCATTGCGACCGGCGGCTTTTCCACCCACGACAAGTCCATCGGCGCTTTCGACAGCGCCCTCGTCGACGCCATCGTGACCTTCGGCATTGTCGTCGGAGCCCTGCCGTTCTTGCTCTATTTCAAGGCCATTCAGGGTGACGTGCGGTCTCTGGCCCGGGACAGCCAGGTGCGGGGATTTTTCGCCATCGTGTCGGTGATCGTTCTGGTCAGCGCCGGTTGGCTGTGGTTGAACAACGAAGTGGCGCCGTTGCAGGCCCTGCGCTTCGCGTCGTTCAACGTGCTCTCCATTATCACCGGGACGGGATATTCAACCTCCCAGTTCGACGCCTGGGGCAGTTTTGCCATGCCCGTCTTTCTTTTCATCATGGTCATCGGCGGCTGTGCCGGCTCGACCACCTGCGGCATCAAGATTTTTCGCTTCCAGGTCCTCTACTCCGCCGCCCGTAGCCAGTTACACCACCTTTTACAGCCCAACGGCATCTTCATCCCCTATTACAACCGCCGCCCAGTACCCGAAGAAGTCATCACCTCGGTGCTCGGGTTCTTCTTTCTTTACGGCGTGTCCCTGGCCCTGCTGGCGGTGGCGCTCGGTCTATTGGGGCTCGATTTCGTCACCGCCGTCTCGGGCGCGACCACCGCCATCTCCAACGTCGGTCCGGGGCTGGGGCCGGTGATCGGTCCGTCCGGCACCTTCCAGACCCTTCCCGATTCCGCCAAATGGCTGTTGTCGGGGGGAATGCTGTTGGGACGGTTGGAGCTGTTTACCGTCTTCGTCCTATTCACCCGGTCGTTCTGGCGCGGTTGAGCGGTGTCCTTTTATGCGGCACCAGCCCACACCCCCACCCGGCCACCCAATGCCATTGTATGCCGTGGGTGGCCGGGTGGGGGTGTGGGCTGGTGCCGAATATGATTTTCAAGAGGCGGCGCCTTCGGCCGCCGCGCCGTCGATGGCGCCGTAGCGCACCAAAAGATCGCGTACCGCCGCTTCCTCGGCCGGCGTCAGGGCCGGCACCGGCTCGCGCAGGTGGCCTCCGGGCAGGCCCAGCATGTTGAAGGCCGCCTTGTAGGCCGCCGGAATGGTGCCGGTAGTATTGATGACCCGGCTCACGTCGAAAATTTTCCGTTGCAGGGCGCGGCGGTCGGCGGGTGTCATGTCCGCGAAGGCGAACATGCGATCGGCGTCGGCGAAGAGATCCATGCCGGTGCCGATGGTGCCGCCGGCTCCCATCAGCATGGCCGGCATGAAGGCCGGGCCGCTGACCAGCACCGCCATGCGGTCGTGGAAGCGGAGCACGTTCTCCAATTGGTGCCCGGCGTCGTGGTTGGTGTCCTTCAGCGCTTCCACTTCGGCGACGCCGCAGATGGACTCGAGCACGTCGGGCGTGATCGAGACGTTGGTCCGGTTAGGCGAGTTGTAGGCCATCATGGGCAGGGGCACTGCCTTGGCCACCACCTCGAAACGGCGCACGATGGCGGCGGCGGGCGCGTCGGCCCAACTGTGGACGTAGAACGGCGGCTTGACGCACAGGCCATAAGCACCGGCGTCGGCGGCGGCCCGGGCGCGCTCGATGGTCTCGCGTTCGGTGATCGCCCAGGCGCTCACGTAGACGGGCTTGCCCTGGGCCGCGTCCATGGCGAGCCGGGTCATTTCGGCGATCTCGTCGAGTGACAGCGACCAAGCCTCGGCGTTGTCGCCAGCGATCAAAAGGCCCTTAGCCCCGTTGTCGAGGAAGTAGCGAAGAAGCTCGGCAAACGCGTCGGGCATGAAGTCGCCCTTGGCCGAGAACGGCGCCACGGGCGCCGGGTAGCGGCCGACGGGAATCCTGTTCATGACGATATCTCCTTCAGGGTTTCGCTGCGAACGATCATGCGCAATCAGGCCAGCGCCTCGATGATGTGGGTGACCAACCCGCCGACCGCGTCTTTGTCGATCCAGCGTGCAACGATAACCAGATCGTGGTCCGGGTCGATACAAATAAGGTGGTTGCCGGCGCCGGACGCGCTATAGGTTGCCTCGGGCGCCGCCGGCCACATCTGGTGGCCCGTATTGAGCCACCACAGGTAGCCGTATCCGGCGTTGACCGAAGAGGGGGTACGCAAGGCATCGACCCAGCCCTCGGGCAAGAGCCGCTGGCCGTCCCACACCCCGTCCCGATGCACAAAAAGGCCGAAGCGGGCGTGGTCGAATGTGTTGATTTGTATGCCGCCGCCCCAATGAGTGCCGCCCGGTACCGATTGCATGCGCTCACCGTCGATCTCGACGAAGGAATTGCGGTATCCGTGCCAGATCCAGTTTCCGGACGCCCCGATCGGATCCATGACCCTGTGCTTGAGTATCTCGGGCAGAGGACGGCGGAAGACGTGGAGCAGGGCCAGGGATAGGACGTTGACGCGAACGTCGTTGTATTCCCAGTAGGTGCCGGGCGCCCGTAGATCGCGATGTTCGCCCTTGCGGCTGTTGTCGGAGCCCTCTCCGACCTGGCGATGGCGGTCGACCAAGTCCGGTTTGTCCCAAAGTGTGCCTTCCCATTCGCTGGTCTGGGTAAGGAGGTGGCGCCACGTGATGGCCCGGTTGTGCTCGGGCGCAAAGGTCTCCCCGGGGACGCTATCGCCGACCGCCTCGTCGATGTCGCCGATCAACCCGTCGCCGATGGCCAGGCCGGCAAGGATGGCGAGATAGCTCTTGGCGATGCTGAAGGTCATGTCGACGCGCCCGACGTCGCCCCATCGGCCAACCATGCGCCCACCCTTAAGCACGAGCCCACTGGCACCGCCGCGCGGTTTGAACGGTCCCAGGGCTTCGTCCCAGGGCGGTTTTTCGAATTGGCTCAGGCCGGGAACGTTGCCGGCTTTCTCAAGATCACGGGGCCACGAAGTTTCATGGGCCTCGGCAAATGCCAGGGCGGCGGCCAGGCGTTCCTCATTGAACCCGGCCACGGCAGCCTCGGCATGCTCCCATGCCTCATCGGTCGTCGGAAAGTAAATCATGGTGCTTGCCCCCAATGATTGAAATCCGAGCTAACAGAACGCACCCGTAGCGATTACCGCGGCCAATTGTCCTTCAACATATTATGGATGATCGTTTTTTGGTCGTCCGTGAGGTCCGCGGCAGCCTCCATATTGGGGGGTTTGGTCCATGTTGGGTCGGGAATTTCCGCTCCCCCGACTTCGACACTCTGGGAATAGCGCGGAATGACATGAAAATGCACATGGGGATCGTTCATCATGAACGCGAGATAGTTGAATTTTTCAGGGCTGAAAGCCGCGCCAACGGCCGCTTCGATCTTTGACGCGACTGTTGGGAGTTCGGCTCCGGCCTCAGGCGAGATATTTCCGAGCCCCGTGCCGTCTTCTTTGCAAACCAAGACGAGACAACCGGCTGTAAGCTGCCTCGGCCGCAATAATGCGCACCAATATGTAGTTTCACCGACCACGCTGTCTGGATAACCGAATTTCAACATGGTTTGGTTAGCCATGGCCTCTTCCCCCTAATACGTCGAACGCACGGCACGCCGCCGCTTGCCCTTGCCGGCTTTTTTGGCTTTGGTCACCGATCGGGATAGGTCGTCGAGGTATTCGCCGACTACGGCCTCGTGGGGCAGGGACAGGCCGATCATGATGCCTCGTGGATTGACTTGGCTGCCGACGAACCATTTGCGGCGCTGCATCTCATCGGCGACGTCCCCCATGTCGAACGCGTCGGAGCCGTAAGACACGATCAGCAGCTCGGGCTCGCCCCGGATATAGAGGCCGTCGATGGCTTTAATGCCGTTGATGTAGCGCTGGCGCATGCGCATGAGCCGCTTGTTGAGCTTGAGATAGCCCTCCTCGCCAAGATGGTTCATGACCGCCCAGGCCGCCGAGATGGAGCCGCCGGGCCGCGTGCTGGCGACGTTGGGGCATTCGAACCGGCCTTGGGGCCAGTCCTTGAAGTCGAAGGGCTGGTACTTGGCCAGGCTTGGATTGCGGTAGAACACGGTCGACGTACCCTTGGCGCAGAACCCGTACTTGTGCAAATCCGCCGACATCGAGCACACGCCCGGCACCGCAAAGTCGAAATCGGGAACCGGGTAGCCGAGTTTTTTGACAAACGGCGCCGTATAGCCGCCGACGCAGGCATCGACGTGCAGCCACAGGCTGTGGCGTTTGGCCACGCGGCCCAGGTCGCGGATCGGATCGACGACGCCGAAGGGAAAGCACACCGCCGAGCCGACCAATGCGATGGTGTTGCGCGTGATGGCCTTTTCCATCGCCGCCGCGTCGGCCCGATAGTCGGCGCCGACCGCCACCCGCTTGATCGTCAGGCCCAGATAATCGGCGGCCCGGTTGAAGGTCGGGTGACCGGAATAGGGGATCACCACTTCCGGGCGCCGGGCGCCGGGACGCTTGACGCGCGCCCAGTCGCGGGCCGCCTTCAAGGCGACGAAGATGCTCTCTGATCCGCCCGACGTGATGTGGCCCACCGCCTTTGGGGCGTGCAGCAGCCCGGCGCCGAAGTCGATGACCTCGTCTTCCATGATCTTGAGGCTCATGAAGGTGCGCCCGACGCCGCCGCCGTTTTCTTGCATGAACATGGTGTAGGCGCGCTTTTGGATTTCGAACAGCCCGTCGCCGCCGTACCACACGTGGAAGGAATGGCGTCCGCGCCGCCAGTCCATGTCGCCCTTACGCATATGCCCCATGCGTTTTTCAAGATCGCGCCAACCACGGCCTTTCTTGGGTAGTGTCTTTCGCATGATCATCACCCTATTCCAATAAATCACTGCTCCTTGGTATTAGCACGGAACGTCACCCTACCACCACGCATCGGCGAACGGTTGGGTTCCCAACGGTTAGAGCGGCGGAATACAATCCATGGGCGCCAATATTCGTTGCCGCTCTGCGCCACGTCGGCGAGCCTCAGTCCGCCGACGTATGGTAAGAGGAACCGGACTGGCTCCTTAAATCGCCCGTCAGGCGGGAAAGGCGATGCCGTGCTCGGCGCCCAGGCGGCTGAGATTGGCGATGACGCCGGGGGCCAGGGGAATGCCACTTTCACGCCGCTCGGCAGCCAGGTGCGCGCCGCGCTCCCCGGGCACCCGAACGGCATCGAAGCCGGCCGACGGCTCAAGGGCGTGGACACGGTCGATCAGGGTATCCATGCGCGTCTTGAACGCATCCAAGGGCATGAAGGCCTCCACCTTGAAGGCCATGAAAAAGGCGCCGCAGCCGGCCTCGCGCTCGGCATTATTGACGAAGCTCACCACGGTGCCGGCGAACTCGGCGCCCGGAAGGACACCGGCCAGGATGTCGACGAGCATGGAGATGGCCGAACCCTTGGCGCCGCCGAAAGGCAGCGCCACGCCCTCGATGGCTGCCTTGGCGTCGGTGGTCGGCCGGCCGTCGCGGTCGATCGCCCAGCCTTCGGGAATGGGCTGGCCGTTTTCCATGGCTTCGCGGATCTTGCGCCGTGCCGCCGTGCTGGTCGCCATGTCCATGACGAAGGGAGGATTGCGTCCGGCGGGAATGGCGATGGCCAGCGGATTGGTGCCCAGCAGTCCTTGGCGGGCGCCCCAGGGTGCCACGTTGGGCGCCGCGTTGCCCATGGCGATGCCGATGCAGTCCTCGTCCAGTGCGATCACAGGATAGACGCAGGCGGCGCCAAAATGGTTGGAACGGCGGACAGCGGCGATCCCGATGCCGATCTCCCGAGCGGCCTCTATTGCCGCTTCCATGGCGTGGCTGGCGACCACGTGGCCCATGCCGTTGTCGCCGTCGACCATCGCGACCCAGGGCATGCGGCGCTCAATGCGGATGTCCGGTTTGGCTTTGATGCGCCCCTCGGCAAGGCACGAGGCGTAGGAAGGAATGCAGCCGACACCATGGGTGTCAAAGCCGCGAAAGTGGGCCTCCAGAAGACAATGGGCCTGGATATCGGCATCGTCGGGCGGTAACCCCAGGGCTGCAAAAAGGTCAATTACGAACCGCCTCAACGGATCAACGGCGACGATGGCATCAGGCATCGGGTTCCTTCCGGGTGGAGGAGTGGGCTAGCGCCGAAACGGTTCAACATGGAATATTTTAGAATAGGAAGCCGCCAAGGTATTGGCGGACGTTTTTCTCCATCTCGGCGTTGAAATCATTCATCAAGGCCTCGGTGAGTTCGAACCAGGTCTTGTCGCGTTCGTTAAGCGTCGCACCCTCGGTCAGGGTGCGGGTGCGGGTGACGCGGGCGGCGGAAAAACCCTTGCGGAATCCCCGTTCGTCGACAATTTCCAAGAGCACCTCGACGCTTGCCTCATAGCGCACGGATTGTTCCTTCTTGAAGGCGCCGGTGAGCCCCTTGTCGATGGTAAGCGGCGTCGCCGTGCCCCGGGCGTCCTTGATGATGAAGCGCGCGATGCCCCTGCGACCCACGGCCTCAAGGCGGTCCGCCGCCCACCGTTCCAAAGCCGTTCCGGGCGGCGTCGGAAAGAGGTGTTCGACATTGGGCGCCTTCATCGGTGAGGTGTACTCCGAGACCACCTCCAGCGCCGCTGCGTCCAGGTGCAGGCGGTCGAGATGGCCATAGGTGAGCGTGGGAAAGCGCTGCACGGGCGGCGGTGTCTGGCACGCCCCAAGCGCAAGCACCACCAAGACTATTTTGACCCATCGCCTGAACCAAAAGGATGTCATGGAAGTCATTGTGACACGGTGCCGTCTGGCGGTTCAAGGCGCGTAGAGCCGCGCGACATCGCCTTCATCGAACGCATAGGGCGCCTTGCAGAACTCGCAGGTGACGGTGACCAGGCCGTCTTCGGCCATGGCCTCGACCTCGGCGCGGGGAAAGGAACGCAACGTCGTCGCCACACGCTTGCGCGAGCAACGGCAGGCGTGGCGCAGGCTGCGCTGGCGAAAAACACGCACGCCTTCCTGGTGGAACAACCGGAAGAGAAGGTCGGCCGGGCTCAGCGTCTCATCCAGCATCTCGGTCGTCGTCACGCTGCTCATCAGGATCACGGCTTGTTGCCAATATTGATCCTGATCCATGACGGCGCCAGCGTCCGGCGGCAGCCGCTGGATGACCAGCGCCGACGCTTGCGCCCCGCCGGCGCCGGTTCCGGGCCGGGCGGCAAGCGCGATAGCAGTGTCCAACTGCTCGGACCGGCGAAAGTAATTGCGCGCGCAATCGCTGACGGTGTCGCCGGTCAGCTCCGTTATGCCCTGGTAGCGTTCGGTGTCGGTACCCTGATCGACGGTGAAGGCCATGTGCCCGGTGCCCAGAAGGCGGGGCACCGGCGCGTCCTTGGACTCCATCGCCTGGCCATCTTCATCGACACGGGCGTAACCGCGTAGATCGCCATTACTGGTGACGTTGGCAACCGTCATGGTGACGGGGCCGTCGCCCTGGGTCTGCAAGGTGAAGACGCCGTCGTACTTGAGGCCGCTCGCCAGGACCGCCGCCAAGGCCATGATCTCCCCCAAAAGCGCGGTCACCGGCAATGGGTAATCATGGTTTTCGAACGCCGTATCCAGCGCACCGCCAAGGCGCACCAAGCGGCCGCGCAGGCCAAAGGTTTCTATCTGGAAGGGTTGGACCAGGTCGCCGAAGGTGGATGTCGCGATGTCCACCACGCTTAGTGCGTTTCATTGTTGTTCGGCACCGGCCCGCTCCCCCTCCCGGCCACCCAATGCCATTGTACGCTGTGGGTGGCCGGGAGGGGGAGCGGGCTGGTGCCGGTTCTAATCAACACAGAAATACACTAGCTCAGGCACCAGGCAAGGATGCCTTTTTGGGCGTGCAACCGATTCTCGGCTTCGTCCCAAACCACCGATCTGGGGCCGTCCATTACCGCGTCCGTCACCTCTTCTCCGCGGTGGGCGGGCAGGCAGTGCATGAAGATGGCGTCGGGCTTGGCGCCGGCCATCATGGCTTCATCGACCCGGTAGGGAGTCAGCAGCTCTTGCCGCCGCTTAGCATCCTTCTGTCCCATGGAGAGCCAGGTATCGGTGACCACGCAATCGGCCCCTGCCACGGCGTCGGCGGCATCTTCGACCAGCCCCACGTCGCCGCCTTCGCGACCGGCCCATTCGATGAGCGCCGGCGCCGGGCTTAAGGGTTCGGGGCAAGCCAGGCGCAAGGTAAAATTAAAGCGCACGGCGGCGTGAATCCACGATGCGGCGACGTTGTTGCCGTCGCCGACCCAGGCCACCCGGCGCCCGGCGATGGGACCGAGATGTTCTTCGAAGGTCATGACGTCGGCCATTAACTGGCACGGGTGGGAATCGTCGGTTAATCCGTTGATTACCGGTACCGTGGCGTGGGAGGCCAGCTCCGACAGCTTGGCCGGGGCGTCGGTGCGGATCATGATGACATCGACATAGCGCGACAGCACGCGCGCGGTATCGGCGATGGTTTCCCCGCGCCCCAAATGGGTCTCGCTTTCAGGTAGCACCACCGACCGGCCGCCCAGTTGCTGTATGCCGACCTCGAAGGAGACGCGGGTGCGGGTCGACGGTTTCTCCAAGATGATAGCCAAGGTTTTGCCGGCCAGGGGCGCGTCGCCCGGCGCCCGGCCAGCCTTGAAGGCCGAGCCCAGGTCAAGAATATGGCGCAAGGTCGCTGAGTCGAAGTCGTCAAGATCGAGGAAATGCCTGGGCGTGCTCACCGTCTCACGCTCCTTTTGATAACTCCGCGCAGGACGCTTCCAAGATACCGACGGCTTCTTCGACGTGGCTTTCGTCGATGATCAGGGGAGGCAGGATGCGCACTACGTTGTCGCCGGCGACGACGGTGACCAGGCCATTTTCGAAGAGCTTGGCCGACAGCGTTGTATTTGGGACCTCGCACTTGAGCCCCAGCATGAGGCCCTTGCCGCGCACTTCGGTCAGCACCGTGGGGTGGGCTTTGGCAACGGTCTCAAGGCGGCCGCGAAACCCCTTGGCAATCGCCTGCACGCGCTCCAGGAAGCCGTCCTCCAAGATGACGTCGAGCACGCTTCCAGCCACCGCCATGGCAAGCGGGTTGCCGCCGAAGGTGGAACCGTGGCTGCCCGCGACCAGGGCCGATGCCGCCTTCTCGTTGGCCAGGCAGGCGCCGACCGGGAAGCCGCCGCCAAGGCCCTTGGCCGCGGCCAGGATGTCGGGCTCGACGCCGGCCCATTCGTGGGCGAACAGTTTGCCGGTACGCCCGATGCCGCACTGTACCTCGTCGAATATGAGTAAAAGGCCGAACTCGTCGGCGGTCTGACGCAGGCCGCGCAGATAATCCGCCGAAGCGGGAAGCATGCCGCCCTCGCCCTGTACCGGTTCGACCAGGATGGCGGCGGTCTCGTCGGTGATCGCGGCGCGCGTCTCGTTAAGGTTGCCGAAGGCGACGTGGTCGAAACCCTCGACCGCCGGCCCGAAGCCCTTCAAAAGCTTCTCCTGGCCGGCGGCGGCGATGGTTGCCATTGTCCGGCCGTGGAAGGAATTGGTGCAGGCGACGACCCGGTAGCGATCGGGATTGCCGGTCTCGTCATGATACTTGCGGGCCATCTTGAGACTGCATTCCATGGCCTCGGCGCCGGAATTGCAGAAGAACACCGAATCGGCGAACGAGTGGTCGACCAGACGTTGCGCCAGACGCTCTTGGCCCAAGATGCGGTAGAGGTTGGACGTGTGCCAGATCTTGCCCGCCTGCTCGCGCAGCGCTTCAACAATGCGCGGGTGGCAGTGACCGAGCGAGATCACGGCGATGCCGGCGCCAAAGTCGAGATAGCGCCTTCCATCTTGGTCGAAAAGGTATGCGCCCTCGCCCTTTTCGAAGGCGACGTCGACGCGGGCATAGGTCGGCATGACGGCGGGGATCACGGTGCTCTCCTTTAACGCGATGGCGGGTGGGCGGGACCGTCCGCCCCCTTCAGGAAAGCGGCTGAGTATCGGGATGGTGGCGGGCCGTGTCAACGCGCATGCTGGTCGGGTGGGGGCTTGTGGGCTATACTTGGTCCCGTATCGCTAGCGGAGCCAGGACATGAACAGCGTCCCGTTTCGATCCGACACCGCAATCCAACCGCCCCAGCCCATGCAGCCGATTTCGGGCCCCGCTGTCTGGACGGGGGCAGAAATGGGCCAATCGGAAGAGTGGATCCATAGCCTTACGACCCTTGAAGCCGACGAATTGGAGGGCGCCGCCCGCGAGACGGAGCGCCTGGGCGTGCCCCTCATGGAGATCGGCCGGAACGAATTTGTCCTGCCCCGCTTGGGCCCGGTCCTGGCCGCCATCCAAAACGACATTGTCGAAGGCCGGGGCTTCGTTCTTATCCGCGGCGTGCCGATCGAGGGCCAGCAGCGCGAGATTGCGGCACGCATGTACTGGGGCATCGGGGCGCATCTGGGCGATGCCGTGTCACAGAACGCCAAAGGCCACCTGCTTGGCCACATCAAGGATCTGGGCCGGCCCGAGGGGCCGTCCACGCGGCCCTATCAGACCACCATCGGGCTCGCCTACCACACGGATTCTTGTGACATCGTCGGGCTGATGTGCCTGGCCCGCGCCAAGGCGGGCGGGCTGAGCAGCATCGCCAGCGCCGGCGCCGTATACAATGCCCTCTTGGCCCGGCGCCCGGACCTGGCTGAGGCCCTCTCGGGCACCTTTTATTGCGACCGCAGGACCGAGGTGCCGGAAGGCAAGCTGCCGTATTACACCGTTTCGATCTTTAATTTTCACGACGCCACCATGACCAGCGTCGGCATGCGCCACGATATCGAATCGGCGCAGCGCTTCGCCGATGTCCCCCGCCTCACCGAACTTCAAAGAGAGGCCCTAGTCGCCATGGAGGCGACGGCCGAGGAGCTGAGCCTGAAGATGGACTTCCGGCCCGGCGACATCCAGTTCCTGCACAACCACACGGTCTATCACTCGCGCACCGCCTTCGAGGACCACCCCGAGCCCGAGCGCCGGCGTCATCTTCTGCGTCTGTGGCTGTCGGTGCCGGGCGGCCGGCCCCTGCCCCCATTCCTCGCCGAGCGCTGGGGCTCGATCGAGCCCGGCACCGTGCGCGGCGGCATCGTCGTCCCCGGCGCCACCCTCAACACGCCGCTGCATGCCGGATAGGGTGAACCAACGACCCTAGGGAGAGGGTTTCTCCGCGGTGTAGGGGTCGTCTAAACAAAACTGATTGAAACTTCGCCCAGACCACCGAACCCTATTGATCGCGGGCCGGGATTCAACCATGCTTCCCGATGAACCAATAACAGGTTGGGAGAAGGGGATATGTCGAAATTGGTCGTAAAGGGACAATACCTGGCACCGGTAACCCCGTTTGGGCGTGACGGTAGCCTCTTGCTCGATGACTTCGCCGAGGTCGTCGGCTGGCATCTGGAATGTGGCGTCGACGGATTCCTGATCGCCGGCGACAATGGCGAGGCCTGGGCCCTGACGCCGCCGGAACTGGGCCAAGTGGTGGCGACGGCGGCTGAAACGGTCAAGGGCCGCGCCCCTATATTTGCCGGCACCAGCGCCATTACCGCGGCCGAGACCATTTCGCTTTCCGAGATTGCCGCCGAGGCCGGCGCCGACGGCCTCTGCCTGACGCCCCAGTCCTACCTGCTCAACGCGACGCTGGCCGAGGTGGCGGCGCGCTACGGGGCGGTCGCCAAGGCCGTTCCGCTGCCCATCATGGTGTACAACAATCCGGCGCGCACGGGTGTCAACGTGACGCCCGATATCCTGGCCGCCATCTGTGACGTGGCCCCGGTGGTGGCGGTGAAGGAGGCGACGGGCGATTTCGTACACTTAACCAAGATCATAGAAGCCTTTGGGGATCGTATCGGGGTCCTGGCGGGCTCCGGCCACTATATCGTTCCGGCGCTTGAGTTGGGGGCGGCGGGGTACCTCTCCACGGCGCCGGAGCTGTTCGGTGCCCGGGCGCGAAGCCTCATGGAATTGGACAAGCTGAGCGCCACCGAAAAGCGCGACCTCCACTTCCGCATCACGCGCATCTTCGAAGTCCTCATGTGGACCGGTACGCGCCCCGCCGCCTACAAGGCAGCGATCAACATGATCGGCCTGCCGGGCGGTTATCCGAGGGAACCCATCGAGCCGCTTTCGCCCGCCGAGGAGAAGACGGTGCGAGGTGTCCTCGACGAGTGTGGCGTTTTCGAGGAAGCGGAGGTACGACGCCGGGCATCCTGAGCGCCCAGCGCCGCCGCTCTCAACGCGATGTCACTTCAGTAGCGTTCTCATGCGCGTTGCTATGGCTTTGGGGTGACCGGGCTCAAGACAGATCGACGAAAAGCCGATCTGGGCGTCGTCGATCCGGCTGTTGTCGGCGTGAATACTGGGATCGCCGTTCTGGAGCTCCAAGATCAGCTGGAATGCCGTCTTGCCCGCCGCCGTTTCGTCCAGCGTCAAGCGGACGATGGGGATGCCAGGCCGGTAGCCGTCGGGTTCCAGCCTGCACTCCACGTGCGGCGTCTCCTTGAGGGCATCGTAAAGATCCTGGGCCAGGGCCGTCCGAACCATTTGTTGTCGCGCCTGGGTGTCGTCGGCGACGAACAGACGGAGAGCGGTTAACAGACCGATGATTTCCTCCTTGCCCGCCTTGCATGGCCGCCCGATCCCGTGTTGCGGCAGTCCCGGTATGACGCTCTTCTCCATCAATGAGGCCGGCGGGTTCCACTGTTCGAAAAACATGTCATGGTCCAGGCACTGCAGGGCCGCCGAGGCGATCAGGTCGCGCCGCCCGCACAGAATTCCGGAACTCTGAGGGCCCCCAATGGCCTTGCCGCCACTGTAGGTCACCAGGTCCGCTCCCTGGTCAATAAAGTGCCGGAGGTTCTCGACGGGCGGCAGCTGGCTCGCGGCGTCGACAAGAACGGGCACCCCCGCGGCGTGTGCTGCTTTGACCACTTGGTCGAGCGGCGGAAGCGAATTAGGATGCGCGAGGTAGTGGACGGCCGCCGTCTTCTCGGTGATCGCGGCGGCAATTTCCCAGGCTTCGGTATCGCGCACTCCGGCCCCGCTGAAGCGGTCGGGAATTCCCACCTCGACAAGCTTGGCGCCAGCCGTTCGCACGGCGTGGTCGTAAAAGTTGCGGTGACTGCGCGCCATGACCACCTCGTCTTTCATCCCGGCGGTATCGGGAAGTCGGTTCATCTTTGCCGGATCGAGGCCGGCAATACACGCCGCCGTCCCCAAGAGAAGGCCGGCCGCCGCGCCCGAGGTGACAATGCCGGCCTCTGCTCCGGTGAGATCGGCAATAATCTCGCTCGCCCGACCCTGTAGCTCCCAGATATCGACGCAATGGCGAGACGCATCGCGCATGGCATCCGCTACCTCGGGCGACATGATGCCGCCGCTAACCCGGGTCGAAACCCCTTTGGCGTTAATAATTGTGCGAATCCCAAGTTGCTCGTAGATCCCGGACATGTCCTCTCTCCTTCCCGTCATTCGCCGAGGATAGCACGACGAATGGGCCGGGCCGGAAGGACTTCGATCAGGTGTTCTCAACCTATCGAGAGTGATGTCTGCTCCACCGAGTCTTACTCAGCTCCGGCCTTTCTCATGGCCCGGCAACTCAGTTTCAATAATCGACCAGGCTACGGAAGAGCGGGTCCAAATTTGACAATTGGGTTCGACGAGCTTGGGATTGTCTAAAGCCCCAGCCTTTATGAAAACCATCTCGGGACGCCTTGAAATCGAATTGTACAGGGGCGAACCGCAGTCAGAGCAAAAGTATCGAGTGAGCTCGTGGCCGCTGTCTGCGCGCTTGGTGAAACTCTTCGGTGCACCAGATATGATCTTGAAGGACTTGGTCTCAAGCGGAACACCTACATGAAATGCGCTGCCTGAGGATTTGCGACAGTCGGCACAGTGGCAATAGACAGCTGGCCCCAATTTGCCAGAACAGACAAACTGAACCGCCCCACAAAGGCAGCCCCCGGTGATTGATTCATTCATCCCTTTTCCCACCGATAATGCATTCGTCGTGTCGGACCATAACAGATGCAGAGGCAATTTCGCCGACACTCGAGCCGCGATGTCCGCTCTTCACCGAATAGCGGACTGCTTAATGCGTTGGCGATCAGGTCCGGGTTTGGCCTGAGGCGGACTTTCGCGGCTCAATCACCAAACATGGGGTGAGGCGGCCGCATAGCGACAGCGGTTTTCGGCCACTTGGTTATGACTACAACCGAATATTGTTTAGACTTATATTGACGAGGCCAATCTGTATCGACCTCCAATAACGATCACCCGAAAAGAGTCTGACATGACTAATCGAGATGCAATCACACGCCGTCTGAGAACCGAGATTTCAGCACTCGAATCCCGATTGGACGCACAAAACACTTTGGTTTTGGCTCTTCGTGAGCAATTGCGGGCCCATGAAACACAGACGGGAGATGAAAGACGCAACCAGATTTTTCGGCGTGCGGCGATCGATATCGTGCCAGACGAAACGCAAAGAGAATTTTCGAACCTTGGGCCCGTTATGATCAAGAACATGAGCGACTCGCTGGTGGCACTCGGAGGCCGGCTAGATCATAAATATGCTGAAATCAATGCCCTCAACGAAATCACTGAACGCGTCAACGCGGGTATGTTTTTCGATGAGGTGCTTGACCACGTCTTTGAGAACTTCAAAACAATCATTCCCTATGACCGCATCGGCGTTGCCCTGATTGAACCAAGTAAGTCAGGGCATACCTTGGTTCGCGCGCAATGGAGTCGCGCCAATTATGACCCTGTCATTGTCGGCAAGGGGTATGCCGCCGTTCTCGAAGGCAGCAGCTTGCAAAAGATCGCCGATACCCAGGAACCAAGGACCCTCAATAATTTGAATGACTATTTGGAAAGCCATCCTGAATCGCATTCCACCCGTTTGATTGTGAAAGAAGGGGTTCAATCCAGTTTGACCTGCCCGCTGGTCGCTCGGGACAGGGTAATCGGATTTATTTTCTTCTCTAGCTGCCAACCCGAAACCTACCAGGACCAACACATAGAACTTTTCTCGCAGGTCGCCGGCGAACTTGCGCTAACCTTGGAGAAAAGCCGGGCCTATGAGGACCTCTACCTCCGCAACGAATTCATCAAGAAAGTGTTCGGCCAATACGTCACCAATGAAGTTGCGGAGGCAGTCCTCAGTAATAAAGGCCCCCTGGCATTAGGTGGCGAGCGTCGCAAGGTCACCGTATTGATGGCGGACTTGAGAGGCTTTACCCCGATGTCGGAGGAGTTGTCGCCGGAGGAAGTCGTCGATGCGCTCAATGTCTTTTTGGGAACGATGACGAATGTCGTTATGAAATACGGTGGCAGCATCGACAACTTCATCGGTGATGCCTTAATGGCTGTATTCGGCATTCTTACCAACAAACCCAACGATGCTGCGAGGGCCGTGGCATGCGCCGTCGAAATGCAGAAAGCAATGGACTCCGTCAACGCCGAAATTGCGGGGAGAGACCTTCCAAATTTAGCGATGGGAATCGGCCTCAGTACGGGTGAGGCCGTGGCCGGCAATATCGGGTCCGAGATGCGGATCAAGTATAGCGTCATCGGATCTATCGTGAATTTGGCGGCCAGGATTGAAGGAATGGCAAGCGGTGGTCAAATTTTTGCATCTGATCCCACGTACGAAGAAGTCCGCGACATCGTCCGCACGGCTGGAAGCCTGAACGTACAATTGAAAGGATTGCGGCGACCGGTACCAATTCATGAGATCAAAGGCATTGGCGGGGAATACGATGTCGATAATACGATGGTAGACATTACACCGGCGTAACGACCCGGCACCAAAATGCGAGCTGATTGATTGCCGGGTGAAGTCCTCACTCCGCTACGAATTGACGTTCGGCCGAGGAGTAAATTCCGTCCGCTGAGAGGCGGCAAATTAACCATATTTGGGACTGGTGGTCAGTCTCGGAAAGGACCCAAAGCGGGCGTTAATTAGGTGATTTCCCTGGCTTTTTTACTATCCGACCGAACGACACACCCGTTGGGGTTTCGCCACTATCGCCGCCACTTCCTCTCGGCCATTGCTCGGCGCTTTCCGATCGATCAAAGGAAGATGACCCATATCGAAGAAGACTATGGTAGTACGGGAACGGCAAGCCGTAGTTGCTGATTCTTCAAGCCAAATGGTGATCCCATGTCGGCGACATCCAAAACAAAAGTCCTGACCGCTGGCGAAGCTGTCGTCGACGGTCTCGTACGCAACGGCATCGATACCCTGTTCTGCCTGCCGGGCATTCAAAATGATCTCTTCTTCGACGCGTTGCACGGGCGGACCGATGAAATTCGCCCCGTCCACACGCGCCACGAGCAGGCTGCCGCTTATATGGCGCTCGGCTCGGCGCTGGCGACCGGTAAGCCCTCCGCGTTCTGCGTCGTGCCGGGGCCAGGATTTCTCAATGCGTCGACGGCGCTCGCCACCGCGTACAGCATGAACGCCAAGGTGCTTGCCCTCCTCGGCCAAATTCCACTCGCGACCATCGACCGTGGCTACGGACTCTTGCATGAGATACGCGACCAGTTGAGCATCCTCCGTTCGATGACAAAATGGGCCGAGCGGATTAAAGCCCCGGCCGAGGCCGCGCGCTTAACGCAGGAGGCCTTCCGCCAACTCGGCGCCGGTCGACCGCGCCCCGTCGGTCTTGAATGCCCGATGGATGTCTGGGGCGCGAGGGCGCCGGTCGTACTGCCCGGCGGACCGGCCGAAACCGATGCCATCCCCATCGATACGGATAAGGTGGAAGAGGCCGCAAAACTACTAGGATCGGCAAAGAACCCAATGATCGTCGTCGGCGGTGGCGCGCTGGACGCCAGCGAAGAGGTCCGCCAGATTGCCGAGATGCTGGAGGCCCCGGTCTGTGCTTTCCGCATGGGGCGCGGCGTGCTCGATTCCCGCCATCATCTTTCGCTCACCATGCCGACGGGGTACCGGCTATGGAAGGACGTCGATGTCGTTCTCGGCATCGGCACCCGGATGCAGCCGCACCAGCAATTCTGGGGCACGGATTCGGGCCTGAAGATCATCCGCATCGATCTCTGCCCGGAAGAGCTGGCCCGCATTCGGCGCCCGGATATCGGTATCGTCGGAAACGCGGCGCCCGTACTGCGCGCCCTCGCCGATGCGGTGCCGAAGCACAACGCGAAACGCACGTCGCGTAAGGATGAACTCGACGAAGCTCGCGCCAAAACGATGGAGATGTTCGACGTGCTGCGCCCGCAACTTGACTACGTCGACGCCATTCGCGACGCGCTTCCGGAAGACGGAATTTTCGTCGACGAGCTTACCCAAGTTAGTTACGTCAGCCGCTTTGCCATGCCGGTCTACACACCCCGCAGCTTTATACCGTCCGGCTATCAAGGCACGCTCGGGTGGGGTTTCGCCGCGGGGCTCGGCGTGAAGGTCGGAAAACCCGATAGGCCCGTGCTTTCGGTCAACGGCGATGGCGGTTTCATGTTCAGCGTGCAAGAGATGGCAACCGCCGTCCGCCACCGCATCAACCTGGTCTCCGTCGTTTTCAACGATGGCGCCTTCGGCAACGTTCAGCGCATCCAGAAACTGTCCTACGGCAACCGCACCATCGCCAGCGACCTGACCAATCCGGATTTCTGCAAGCTCGCGGAATCGTTCGGTGTCGCGGGCCTGCGCGCGACCACGCCGGACGCGCTCAGGGCGCGGATCGAGGAAGGCTTCAAGATGGATGCTCCGGTCCTGATCGAAGTCCCCGTCGGCGAAATGCCCGACCCTTGGAGCCTACTGATGCAGCCAAAGGTTAGGGGATAATCGACCGATATCCGCGCTAGGTTCCCAAAGCTTGGGCGGCATCCTGACTTCGGAGGTTAACGCTGGTGGCTGTGGTCGGTTGCTGACCCAACTGAGACATTAACGCGGCCCGCCCTATAAGTTTTTTAGGCGTGGAACGGCAACGGTTGCGAGAATGCCAACGACAATTAGCATCGTGCCGTTGACCAGGAGTGCACCATCAGCACCGAGCATAACGGCGAGAGCGCCCATCTCTATATGTCCAAGCGGCGCTGATCCGATGGCAAACACCCAAAATCCCATCGCCCTGCCCCGGAGATGATTGGGGACGCTAAGCTGCATCATGCTCTGGCTAAGAACATCGGTTGCCGTCGCCAATCCCGCAACGATGACAAGAGCCCCGAGCGCCAGTACGAATTGGTCCAAAACCGAAAGTAACAACAGGCTGCCGCCGAACGCGCAAATGACAACGAGGTAGAACGCCCCTCGCCGATGAAGGTTCGCCATGCCGGCCAAAAGCAGGCCGGCCAGGATGCCGCCGACGGCGCGCGCGGCATGCATCTGACCCAGTCCTTCCGCGCTCACACCGAATCGCATGGTCGCCAACTCCGGCAACGCCGTTACGAACGAGAAGCCAAAAACCTCAACCACCGCCGTTACCAATACCAGCGTCAGCAAGATCGGGTTGGCGCCCATCTCGCCAATGCATTCGCGCAGGTTTTGCCCGATGGGAACCTGTTTAATCGTCTCGGCAAGACCGGCGGAACGCAGCCGGGACATTAAAGAAAAAGCAATCCCATGGGCCGCTGCCATACATAAAAGGGCAATTGGCGTACCATACCTATGCATAGCGGCCCCGCCGACAAGTGCGCCTGCCAATTGACCAACGCGGGAGCCGACACTCAATAGACCAAGGCCAGCGACGATATGCTCGCCGCCGACGACGTCATAGGCGTAACTGATACGCGCCGGTTGGCCCGTGGCGCGCACGCAGCCGTAGATGATGGAGAACGACAGGATCAGCCAGAGATGGGTGCCCCACATCGCGATCAACGCCGAAAAAACGAAAAAACCGATGAGCATCGCAAGTTCGACACGTCGCAACATAGCCCGGCGATCCGACCAATCCGCGACAACGCCGGACAGCATCCCAAAGACGAGATTGGGCAGAAAAAAGAACGCCAGCGACACTCCAACCCATGCGGAAGATTGCGTGATCTCGAAGACCAGCATTCCCATGATCACAAACCAGCCCATGCCGAAGCTGCTGCCGGCAGAGCCACCACATAACTTGTGAAAGTCACGATCCCATAATGCTGGATTGCCAATCACGGAGCCGACCATAGGCTAAAAATTTGGGCGCCCCGCAGGGTGCGCAGTCGATTCCTCATTAGGATTCTTCCGTTCGGCGCCGTTGGAAATGATTTCTTTCACCAACACCAAATCCCCGGCCTTGATGGCGTCGTGCAGAGGGCCCTCCATGGCCGTCGCATGGGACAGCGACATCGCCGCGATCATGAGAACAAGGTGACACCCTTTGGAAATGGTCTCATTGCCAGTCTCCTTTGAATTCCAATAACAAACGTTAAGTGGAATCGTTGGATTTGGCCTATCGCGACCGCGCCGCGCCGCGCCTTGCCCCGCCGAAGTTTTTGATGTTGGCCTTCGTCCCCGGGATCGAGTTTGGAACGTCTTTCGGATTGAACTGCCCCGATCGGATGTTTGGGGTCGGTTGATCGGCGTTGGTTGCTCGCTTTTTTGCTTTCTCCGCCGCTTTCGCTTTTGCCCGTTCGCGGGCTTTGGCTTTGGTCATGTTTCCGTCGCCTTTCTAAACCAGGCCCCCAGTCGCCCACGCGATCACACCTCGAACCGATACTATTCGAGTAGCTTCCGAAACGGATTCAACACTACCCAATTCTCCCCGTCGTTGGAATAGTTCCTTCTGGTCGGGAACATGTGCCTTGAATATTCGGAGCCGAAGCCTCACATTTTAAACGGAGCGGTTGGACCTCGGCCAAGGTGCCCACCGCCCGCGCCGGGACCTCGCCCATCAGGTCCACGGGAGGTATGGATGATCCATCGTATCGTGTCCGCGGCGATGATTTCAGGTCTGGTATTGTTGGCCGGGCCCGCCAAGGCTTCGCCCTTCAATGCCGACGGCACCTATTTCGCCACGCTGTGCTCTTCGAACGCGCTCTCGCACCGGGAATTGTGCCAAGCCTACGTGGTGACCATCAGTTATGGCGCCGTCTTCAACCGGGTCGAGGGATATCGTGCCTGTCCGCCCAACGATTCCTTGGGCTGGCAGCATGTCGCCGAGAAGATCAAGTCGTGGGCCTACAATCACCCCGAGCTGTGGGACATGCCCTTGGTCCCCTTTGTCGCCCGGGGCCTGTCCAAGGTCTTTCCCTGCTGGGGCTGATTAGGTGCCCGTGAAGAAAAGTCCTTCGCTGACGCTTAAGTCGTACTTTCCTTCAATGTTGACAATGAGTAATGCGTGCTTGGGGCGGCCCGCCGAGCCGCCTCAAGGGCCGATTTGGCCGTATTGAAAACGGGAAAAAGTATACCGAGCCGAAGGCGAGGGACTTTTTCACGACCAATTGATCAGGCGACGCGCAGCTTGCGCGGCGTTTCGGTCAGGACCTCGACGCCGTCGTCGGTGACGCGCCAGATCTCGCTGAGGCCGATGGCGCCGACATCTTCCAGTAGCACCCAGGGCACCGTGTGGAAGACCATACCGGCGCGCAGTGGCCGGGAGTCGCCGGGCTTAAGGTCCATGATGTAGCCCTCGCCCCAGTTGGGCGGAAAACTGACACCGACCGAATAACCGGTACGGTGCAGCCAGCGCTCTCCAAGACCGGCTTCCTCGACGATGCTCCGTCCCGCGCGATCAACTTCGCCCGACGTTACCCCCGGGCGCGCCGCCGCCAAGATGGCGTTCAATGCGCGCACCATGACGTCGTGGGTCTTCTGTACCACCGCCGGCGGCTCGCCGACCGAGAAGGTGCGCATGATCGGGCCGCCATAGCGGTGGATGCTGGCCGAGCCCTCGAACCAGATGCTGTCACCGGCCTTGAGGACATTGCGCTCGAAGCTCGAACGCCGCGCCGGTTCACGGATGCCGGCATATATATAAGGCTGGTTGCTGACCAGGCCGCTGCCGCCCTTCATCATCTCGTGATACATGGCGCCGGCGATATCGTTCTCGGTGACGCCGGGGGCGATGCGGGCGATACCCGCTTCCATGGCGCGCACCGAAAGCGCCGAGGCTTGGCGAATGTAATCGATTTCCTGGGCTGACTTGATGACGCGCCCGGCCTCGACGATGCCGCCGACGCCGACCAGGGTTGCCTTTGGAAGTCCGGCGCGCAAGCCGTCGACGATATCGACCGGAAGGTGCATGTCGGCGCCGTCGTAGCCGATGCGGGCAGACCGGGCGCCCATGGCCTCGATCTCCGAACGGGTGGCGTCCAACATGTTCTCGGTATCCGGGACGGCGACGCCCGTGGTGATCCATGAGACGCCGCCGATGCCCTCGAAAAAGAGCTTGCGCAAGACGAACCGTGGATCACCGTCTAGGGGCACCAGCAGGGCCTGATACATGGCATTGCCGATGTTGTAGTAGCCGGTGAGGTAATTGATGTTCTCGGGACTCGAGACCAAGAGGATGTCGATCGATGCCCGGCCCATGGCTTCGCGGCAGGCGGATAGCCTGGCGCCGTACTCCTCAAGGGTGAAAGGCAGGTGGTGTGCGCTCATGGCGTCCTCCCGGGCGTGGCGAAGGCGTTCCCTGTAGCATGGATCAAGGGAACGCCAAAGTCGCTGAGCTTGCGGTCGCTTCCGCCATCGCCTAGCGTCCTTGGTATAACACTTAAGGAGGGAACAGATGGGTTTGGAACCGAACAAACTGCGTGCCAAGCTGAACGACGGACACTTGGTTTGCGGCAGCGTCATCTATAGCTGGAGCCCCGCCATCATGGATCAGGCTGGCTTCGCCGGGCTCGACTTCATCCGTATCGATTCGGAACATGCCTGGCGCCAAGACGGTGCCATGGAAGGCATGGTGCGCGCCGCCCTGGCCGCCGGCGTGGCCCCTATTCTTAGGGTCGACCGGGACAATCCCTACCTGATCCGCAAGGCATTGGAGATCGGCGCCGAAGGGATCATCGTACCCGACGTGCACAGCGCCGATGACGCCGCCAACGTGGTCCGGGCGTCCAAGTTTCCGCCCCGTGGCATCCGTGGCTATGGCAGCAACTGCGTGGCCGGCGGCTGGGGCACCAAGGCGGGGCCTGAGTGGGTCGAATGGAGCGACCGCGAGCCGATGATCGGCATCATGATCGAACACGTCGAGGCGATGGATCGTCTCGACGATATCTTCGCCGTTGATGGCGTTGACTTCGCGCTGTTTGGGCCGTCGGACTACTCCATGTCGCTCGGCGTCGGTACCGGGCTGGATGTTGGCGACGAGCGCATCGTCGATGCCGTCACCAAAACTTGCGCCGCCGCGAAGAAGGCGGGCAAGCACGTCATGCTGGGGGTCGGCATGGACGCGTCGACGGTCAGGCGCTATGCCGATATCGGCGTCACCATGATGGAAATGGGCAACGACGCGGCGCTGGTCCGCGCGGCATGGATGGGAGCGGCAAAAACAGTCGCGGCGCTGCCGGGCGCATCATGACGTAGCGCCGCGACGGGGTGCGGGCCAGTACCAGATTACAATGGGTTAGACGCCGTCGGCCACAAGCATTCGAAAATCGGCGGCGCCGAGGCGGAAATTTCGGGCTTCCTGGTATTCGGGCGAATCGTACCAGGCCTTGGCGTCCTCGACGGTGGAGAACTCCAAGATGACAACGCGTTCGGGGGAGAAGTCGCCTTCTAAGGTCCCTGCGTTGGCGTCGCGCGCGATCGCCTTGCCACCGAATTTTGCCGTTGCCGCCGGCGCCGAGGCTGCATACTTGGCATAGTTTTCCTGATCGGATACGTCGAACATGGCAATCACGTAAGCGCTCATTTCTATTCCTTTTCCTTATCACGCGTCGTTAGCAGGGAACGAGGCGGGGGTTAATGCACGGTGGCGTCGCCGGGGCGTTCATCCGACAACAGCTCCTCCGCCGCCTTGGCGACCTTCATCCACAGGGTCTGCCCGGCCAAATCACCGGCCTCCATCAAGGAGTCGGCCTTGATAATGGCGCCGACGGGTGCCATTTCGCCGTACTTGCGGATCAAGAGATTGGCGGTTCGGTAGATAGAGGGATCAGAGGTCGTCGACTTACCTGTAACCGCCATCAGCTCGATTCGCTTTTGATAATTTCGGTCATCTGCACGCCCAGTCGGTCCTCGATGACCACCACCTCGCCACGCGCGATCAACTGATTGTTGGCGTGAACCTCGATAGGCTCGCCGACGACGCGATCCAACTCGACGACCGCGCCACGGCCTAATTTAAGGATCTGGCTGACCTGCAGCTCCGCCGTGCCGAGGACGGCGATCACCTCGACGGGAATCTCATAGGCAGCGCCCGAGGGATCGGTGCCGGAAGATTCGCCTGCCTTCTCTTGATCGTTCCGATCGGCCATATCCAGTCCCCGGTCGCCCCATCCAACGGAGTTTTAAGACATAATAACGATTCTACCCTTGATCGGGTGGGGGGTCCAACATTCCTTTGCTCGTGTCAAACCCCAACGACATCCATTGACGCCGCCATGATTGTAGGTAGGTTGGGAAATGGATTTCGAGGAAGAGTGTGGCAATGAACGAAATCTGGAAAAAAATCGGCTGGTCGGCGCTCTTGGCCCTGGCCCTGGCCATTGTGATCATCCTCAATTCCGGACAACCCAAAGTCACCATGGGAGCCACCATCACCTTCGTCGTCTTGATGTTGGGCGTATGGTTGTTGAAGAGCGGAAAGTCCAGGCCGGTCCAGGGCAAACCCGAAGAAATAATCAACAATACTCGCAAATTTCTCAAAATCGTCGCCAAGGAAACCGACGACAAGACCCTGGAAAAGATCCAGGCGCAGACCCAAAAGACGATCGTCGGCACCATCGGCCTGGTCGAGAGCGGCAAGATGAAGACGACTAAACAGGCGGCTCAGTCGATCGTCATCATCCAGCCGGAAGACTACAAAAAGCCCAAGAAAATACCCCAGATCGCCAACACCTTGGCTGCCTTTTATTTGTTCGCCGACTCCCAGGACACCGCGGTCTCCGATGACTCCAAGACCCTCATCGATAACTTCATCGCTGGGGTCAAGGATACGACACTTTAGAGATTTGCTATTAGACCGGCACCGGTCCGGTGCCCAAATATTTCCATACAAAGATGGTCAAGCAGTCCACCGTGGCGGTGATCGTCAGACGGGTGCATCACCCTTGACAGTGGTGCGATACATGACCCGGCGATGCGTCGCCTCATCGAAGTCGGTGGGACAATGCATGGCGCATCGGTTATCCCAAAGAAGGACGTCGCCGATGCTCCACCGGTAGGCATAGACGAAACGCTCGCCGGTGGCGAAGTCCCGCAACTCCTGGATCAAAGCGCGACCTTCGTCGTGAGGCATGCCTTCGATTTCCCAAGCTGAGTTGCCGCCAACGTAAAGCGCCTTGCGCCCGGTCTCGGGATGGGCGCGCACCAGGGGATGGATGGCATCGGGCATGCACGCCTTTTCCACTTCGGTCAGGGGTGGCCAGCTTGGGAATAAGATGGGATGGGTTTTGACTCGGCTGTGCACCACCCTCAATCCGTCGATGCGTTGCCTGGTGGCATTAGGCAGGGCGTCCAGGACGGCGGCCATGTTGACGAACAACGTATCGCCGCCGCTGGGCGGCACCTCGCGGGCGTGCAGGATCGAGGCCTTGGTCGGCTCGGTCAGGTACTGACCGTCGCTGTGCCATGAGCGGCTGACCCGGGCACCAACGAACTTGCCTTCTTCGGTCACGTTGGAAACGACAAAGATTTCGGGGTGTCCGGCCAAAGAGTTGCGTGCCAGGCTGTCGGTGTCCAGTTCGCCGAAGCGGCGGCTGAAGGTAACGTGGTCTGCGACCGTCATTGCCTCTTGGGCGGGGAACGCCAGCACCGCCGATTCCAGCCACGCCGCGTGAAGGCGCTCGAAGGTGGCTTCGTCGAGGGGCTGGGAGAGGTCAATGCCGATCACCCGTGCACCGATTTTCTGGCTCAACGGCTGGATATCGATGTCCATGCGTTCACTCCATTTTCGCGGCTCCACCCCGGTGGGTGGCCGACCCTACATTCTAAAAATCGTCGATAAATCCTTGCAACGGCGCTCACCGGCGTCACACGGCGGGGACCGGCGCGCCGCAACGCGGCGCACCGGCGAGACTGGCCGGCCGGGGGTGCGCCCGGCGATCTCCAAGATCAGCTTGCGCCGGATAGCGCGGGCAAAATCGGTAAACGTGTCGGCAACGACCAAGAACGCGGACCGACCGCCGATGACGCAGTCCCGGTAATAGAGGTCGAGATCGGGCATCGGCGGCCGTCCGAATCGGCTCGGCCGGTCGTTGACGATGGGCAGGCCGTTGATGGTGATGCCGGCGAGGACGGCCTCGTCGCGCGACAGGGTGACCAGTCGGCCGTGGTTGTTGGCCCCGTCGCCCGAAATGTCGATGACCCGGCGCCGCGCGGTGAAGCCGTTGGCATCGAACAGGGGCTGGGCGAACTGGAGCGCCTCGCTGATCGAGGTGCGGCGCGCTGTGACGATGGGTTTGTCGGCCAGGGCCGCCGAGAAGGCCCGGGCATCGTCGGCGCCGCCGATCAGGGTCCAGTCGACGACGATGGTGTTGTAGCCGAAGCCGGCCCACTCGAAATAGACGACCGCAATACGGCCCAGGTATCCCGAACGAATGGCTTCGATGACGCGGGGGTCGACGAAGGCCTGGACATAGCCGTCGCGCTGTAACCGGGCCTCCTCGGGATCGACGCTGCCGGAAACGTCGACGGCCAGCACAAGCTCCAGGTCGACCGCCACTTCCGCCCGGCCCGCCGCCGGAGCGCCGATACAGATGACGGCGGCCAGCGCGAGGGCGCCGAGGAGGGAGAAGATCGTCATCGATCTCCCTTCAATCTCTAGGCGACTTCGGGCGGCGGCTCTTCTTCGATGATATCGGCCGATTCCTGCGCTTCCTCGCCTTCCCAACTCATCTTGGGTACGCCCCGCGGGGCGCGGGCCGCGAGCAAACGCTCAACGTGGCTTAGGTTCTTCTCGGTGATGGACACCATCCTCGTGGCACCATAGGTGCGATAGAGGCCGTGTGCCTGGCGAAAGGCTTCGGCCGCTCCTTCCAGGTGCAGGATCTCACCGCTTAGCTTGCCGAGGAGGAACATAGCCGATCCCAGGTTGTTCTGGGTCGCCGCCCACAAGAGCGGCGTTTCCTCGCGGGTCCTTACCTCAAGGGCGCCACGGCAGGCCTCCGCCGCCTTCTCCAGGACTTCGGCGTTGCGCAATTGGCCACCCAGCATTTGGGCTACCTGGCCGAAATTGTTCATCACCTCGGCCCAGCGCATGGGGTGGTCGGCGCGGGTGTAGACCTGAAGTGCCGCTTGGAAGGCGGCAAGAGAATGTTTAACCAACTCGGTGTCGCCGGTCTTCAGGTCGAGTTTGTAAAGCACCATGCCGAGGCGGTTCTGCGTCGCCGCCCAGGGGCGGGGGAACTGAGCCTTGGTCAGGACCTTCAATGCATCGCGGTAACAATCGGCGCAGGTACCCAGAATTTCGGCGTCCTCCATGCGCTCGGCGAGGGCCTGCAGTACCATGCCCAAGTTGCGCTGAATCATGGCCCATTCCAGCGGTGCCGCATCGCGGGTCATGGTTTCCAGGCCGGCACGGTAATTTTGCGCTGCCATTTGATAGAGCTCGACGGCGCCCGCGTTACGCGCCAACGTGGCCGCCACGTTGGCTGTGCTAACAAGGATCGTCGCCCGCTCCCGGCTCGTCAGATCACGGGGCAATTCCTGGACCGCCGGTAATGCCGCCTCCAGCGCCTTGGGCAAGGCCAAGGCAAGGTTTTTTTCCTTACCCTCGTCCGCCGGGACGATAGCCGCCAGTGCTGCGGCAAAGAGGATGTCGGCGAACTCGGGACCGAAGTTGACGGGCAGGTTGATGGGAAAGATCGGTCCACAGGTGCCGGCCAGGTCCTCGTCCTCAGGCTCGGCGGGAACAAATCGCAAATGCAGACTGGTTCCCGGCTCGTCGACGTCGCCCCAAATCATGAGGTCGGCCTGATCCTTTGCCAGCAGCCGGCGACCCTTGGCCGTCACGGCATTGACCTGAACGACCGGATCGATGGCGCTGTTGGTATCCAAAACTTCTTTCATAATGCGGGCCTTGACGCGCCGGCGTTTTCCCACGGCCGCGACCACATGACGGGTCACCCGGGAGTCGGCGTCGCCGTCCAGCGGCACTACTCGGATCTCTATGCGCTTGGGCCGCGCGTGGCGTGCCCCGGTTCCCGGCCGCATGCCTAGAAGGCGGTCCAGGAATCCCGGCTTGACGCTCTGATCCGGTGCCGGTACCTCAATGGTTGGGCCCTTGACCAATAATTCGTTGGTGGTGCGTAGACGCTCGACCAGCTTGCCTATGAACCGGAATGCGGCGTCCGGCTCTTCTTTCAGCGATTCCAGGAATTCATCGCGCCCAATTTTATTGACTGTGACATTGCCGACGGCGCGGGCGGTGGCACTACGCGGGCTCTGATCGAAGATGCCCATCTCTCCCAACATCTCACCCGGTTTCAAGATGGCCAAGGTCACCCGGCCCTTCTCGCTCTCTTTGGTGAGCTCTACGTCGCCCTCGACGATGGCGTAGGCCGAGCGGCTGGGTTCGCCCTCGCGGAAAATAGTCTCGCCGTCCTGGAAATGCGTGTCGCTTTTTTTCAAGCGTAGCCCCTGTTCCGTTTTGGAAGAGCTGCCAATATTCTTGGCTCGACCCCACCGCATGTTGCCTTCCGCCGCCCACCGGGTCAACGCCAAGCCCTCTGGACAAACATATAGGGAGACGGCTACACAAAGTAACGATTTGTTACGTTTGGTGCGGATGTCTGGGGGATCGTCTTGAAGTCCATAGTGGCCGGGATTGCCGGCATCGTCGCCATCTTCTTGGCGGCGGGTGCGCAAGCGGGAACGTCGGGAGCGGTCTACGACATGGACCGTCTGCTGCGTCAGCCCCACCCGTTCGCCCAGCCGGCACCCAGGGTAGCTCCGCCCGTCGCCGCACCCGTCCGCCCTGCCCCTGTCGCAGCCCCGCCGCCCAGACCTGCCCCGCCACCGCGCCGCACCGTTCAGACCAAGGCGCCCGCCGCCGCGCCACCTTCGAACCAATTTTTGGCGGGCGGCGGTGGCGATATCGTCTCCGAGGTTCGCTTAGGCTTTTTGATCCACGACCAAGGTCCGGCTAGCCACAACAAGGAAGGCGGATACGACGGCAACCTCGAAGTGCTGTTTACTTCGCCCGACTTTCTCGACATCGTCTGGGCGCCGCGCCCGCACTTCGGCGGTAGCGTCAATTCCCAGGGCGATACCAGCCAGGTTTATCTGGGCCTGACCTGGGAATTCGAGTTCTTTGACTCGGCATTTTTCGATTTCTCCTTCGGCGGCGCCTACCATAACGGCGAGACGACCACCGACGCCCGCGACAAGAAGGAGCTTGGTTGCAGCGTGCTGTTCCGGGAATCGATCGATATCGGCTACCGCTTCGCCGACCATCACGGCGTTTCCTTGTTCCTCGATCACATCTCCAACGCCAAACTGTGCAGCGAAAACGAGGGCCTGGAGAACTTCGGCCTCCGTTACGGCTACAAGTTTTAGGGTGACCCTCAAGTGGCGGGATGCTGACGGCTTGCCCGACGCACCCGGCGCCTATGCCCTCCTTATCGAGGTATCCCGTCCTTACGAACCTCCCATCCGTCGCCTGGCCAAGCGGCGTTTGGCGGCGGGGCACTATCTCTACGGCGGTTCGGCCAATGGGCCCGGTGGGATCCGCGCCAGGGTGCGCCGCCACCTGAGGCGCAAGAAGACGGTTCACTGGCACATCGATCACCTGACCAAGGCCTTTGGCGTCGCCGCCGTCGTTGCCGTGGTGGGCGGCAACGAGTGCGCCATCCTTGAAGAGGCCGGGCGCCGGCCCGGCGTCCGCGTTCCCGTTCCCGGCTTCGGCAGTTCCGACTGCGTCCGCTGCCCGGCCCATCTCCTGTCTCTTACCGATGAGTTGGATCTCGCGTCGCTTGCTCAAGGCGACGGCAGCGTCGTTCTGGCCTGACCTGGGGGGTTGTGGCAGACTGCGCCGCCGTGAAGAGACAGGGAGGGAAGACCGGGTGGCAAACAAAGGGACAAACGGCATCGAACGCGTGGTTCTGGTCAGCGGCGCGGCGAGCGGTATCGGCGCTGCCGTCTGCCGCCGCATCGCGGGTCCGGACACGGCCCTTGTCATGCACACGCGCAAGAACCGCGAGGCGCTGGAGGCGGTCGCCGCCGAAGCGCGCCAGGCCGGCACCGAGACCGAACTGGTCTTGGGCGACCTGGGCGAGACGGGCACCGCCGCGGGCCTAGTGACGGCGGCGCTGGCGCGCTTCGGCCGCCTTGATCAGATCGTCAGCAATGCCGGGATGGCCGACAGCCGCCCCATAGGCGAGGTCGATGCAGAGACCTTGCGCCGGTCCATGGCCGCCATGCCCGAGGCATTTTTCGAGATGGCGACGGCGGCGCTGGAGCCATTGCGCGCCTCGCCCTGGGGCCGGGTCGTCGCCATCTCGTCGTTTATCGTCCACGTCTTTGGCGTCATCGGCACGTCGTTCGCCGCCACCGCCGCCGCCAAGGCCGGGGTCGAGAGCCTGGCCAAGAACCTGGCCCTGCAACTGGCACCCGACGGGGTCAGCGTCAATTGCGTCGCGCCCGGCTTCACGCGCAAGGACGCCACTGGCCACTCGGCGCTGGTGGGCGAGTTCTGGGATCGGGCGGCGGCGGCCAACCCCATGGGGCGCATAGCCCTTCCCGCCGACACGGCGGCGGCGGTCGATTTCTTGTTAAGCCGTGACGCCCAATACATCACCGGTCAGGTCATCCACGTCGACGGCGGCCTGACACTCTTGTGATCGCGCCTATTCTGGCAGAGCAAACTCTCTTTTCGCTTTGACCTCGGAGATGACGATGCTGGTCTGGATTTCGGCGATCGCCGGAACGTCGGCCAGTTCGTAGCGCAGCAGGGCCTCATAGTTCGACATGTCGGGAACGTGCATCGTTAACAGGTAGTCATAGGCGCCTGTGATGAGCTGGCATTGCAAGACCTTGTCCATCCGCATGATGGCCTCTTCGAAAAGCCGGATGTTTTCGCGCGTCCTGCGTTCCAGCTTAATAAAGACGTAGAGAGAAAGGGAAAGGCCGCAGGCTTTTGGATCGACCATTGCGCTGTAGCCCGTGATGACGCCTGTCTCTTCCAAAATGCGGATGCGCCGACGGCAGGGCGTCGGCGACAGGCCGACACGCTCCGAGATGTCTTGGACCGCCATGCGGCCGTCGCGTTGCAGGTTCCGGATGATTGCGCGATCGATGGTATCCAATTTTGCCATGCCTATATTTTTAGCGGTTTTCGCTAAATTTTCAAGTATTTATGGCTGTAATAAGTTACAATAGCTATCTTACATGCGATAAAATCTCTACACACCTTGCAAATCGAAAAAGACGGCAGAGGCCGAAAACGCACACATAAAGAGGGTTCTAAATGACCAGGAATAGCCGCTTGGGGTTTGCGACCCGTGCCATTCATGCCGGTCAGCAACCCGATCCCGTTACCGGCGCCATTATGACGCCGATCTATGCCTCTTCTACCTACGTCCAGCAAAGCCCGGGTGTTCATAAGGGCTATGAATACAGCCGTTCCCACAATCCGACCCGCAAAGCGCTCGAAGATTGTGTGGCGGACCTGGAAAACGGCGCGCAAGGGTTTGCCTTCGCATCCGGCATGGCTGCATCAAGCACGGTCTTGGATCTGTTGGACGCGGGCGACCATGTCATTGCCGGCAACGATCTTTACGGCGGCACTTACAGGTTGTTTGAAGATGTTCGCAAGCGATCTTCCGCACTTGATTTCTCATTCGTTGATTTTTCCGATCTCGAAGGCATCAAGCAGGCCATCCGGCCCGAGACCAAAATGATCTGGGTTGAAACCCCGACAAATCCGCAGCTCAACGTCATAGACCTTGAAAAGGTTGCCGAGATGGCCGCCAAGAACCGGCTCATCAGCGTATGCGATAACACTTTCGCCAGCCCGTACGTGCAGCGACCTTTGGATTATGGCATTGATATCGTTGTGCATTCGGCAACCAAATATCTCAATGGTCATTCGGATCTCGTTGCCGGTATAGCGGTCGTCTCGGGCGACAGCCCCTTCGACGATCTTGCCGAGCGCCTGTCATATCTCTCCAATGCGGTAGGCGCAATTCTGGGGCCCAATGTTCATTTTGGGTGTTGCGCGCCCTTAAGACCCTGCCATTGCGCATGCGCCAGCATTGTCAAAGCGCTGCCCAGATTGCTCAGTTCCTCGAACGCCACCCGCATATTGAAAAGGTCTACTATCCGGGCCTTGAATCCCATCCACAGCATGGCATTGCCCGACGCCAAATGAATGGTTTCGGGGGCATCGTGACGGCTGTCGTGAAGGGGGGGCTGGAGCCCGCGCGCCGGTTTCTCGAACGGTGCGAACTCTTTTCGCTGGCCGAAAGCCTGGGCGGCGTTGAAAGTCTGATTGAACACCCGGCGATCATGACCCATGCCTCCATCCCCCCCGATATCAGGGCATCGATCGGCATTGACGACGGGCTTGTCCGCCTGTCGGTCGGCGTGGA
>Ga0187827_10001340_pt1 | contig 36540 bp, 39 predicted proteins | sample ETNtaG_39_FD_167969 | JGI IMG/M metagenome (GOLD analysis project Ga0187827, IMG submission 167969) | Marine microbial and viral communities from oxygen minimum zone, Eastern Pacific Ocean - ETNP2014_SV_150_PacBio MetaG (Illumina Assembly) | ecosystem: Environmental > Aquatic > Marine > Hypoxic...
GCAAATAATGATTCTAACCAAGATTCAGCTCCAGCACCTTTAACTACACACTTTGCAAACGCAGACATATCTAATAACCCAACTTTTTTATTAACATGCTTACATTCATTACCCACATGCTCAAAATAGTTTGAACGGCGGAAAGAGTTCTTCTCAACAATACGTCCATCATCTAATGGACTGGAATGATTTTTATTAAGCAGTACGTTCGAAGAATCTTCCTGATTTATATCTTCAACACTAAGTGAATAATCAGGGCTTGGCATAAACCAGTTTGGACGTTCCCAACCATAAACAGACCCAAAAACAGCGCCCAATGCCTTCATTCGGTCATAACAAGGAGCTGTTTTTAATGGTCTTGCCGCTCCACGTTCTTCATCTGGGAAGTGTGTAGTAAAAACATTTGAATATGCTTCCTCATTTTTCTCTCGCAGATAACCACGAGTTGCGTAAGGACCAAACCTGCGAGGATCAACCCCCATCATATCCACTGTTGGTTCACCATCAATCATCCACTCTGCTAACTGCCAGCCGGCACCGCCTGCTGCAGTGATGCCAAAACTATGCCCTTCGTTTAACCAAAAATTCTTTAATCCAGGGGCTGGACCTACTATTGGATTTCCATCTGGTGTATAAGCAATAGCGCCGTTATATACATCTTTTACTCCTACCTCACCAAAAGCTGGGACACGATTCATACAGCATTCAATATGCGGCATTAGACGATCAAGATCACTATTAAATAGCTCGTACTGACAATCATCGCTTGGTCCATCTATATAACAAACTGGCGCTCCTTTTTCATAGGGACCTAAAATCAGCCCGCCTGCCTCTTCACGCAAATAATAACCAGCATCAGATTCACGTAATACACCCATTTCTGGAAGCCCTTGTTTTTTTCGCTCCATAATTTCTGGATGAGGCTCGGTAACAATAAATTGGTGCTGAACTGGAATAACTGGGATATCTAAACCAACCATTTCACCCGTTTTTCTTGCAAAATTACCGGTACAAGAAACGACATGTTCACAGCCAATATCACCTTTGTCAGTTTTTACAATCCAGCTATGATCTTTCTGTTGCTCTAGAGCCACTACTTTAGTATGTTCGTAAATTTCAGCACCACGATTTCTCGCGCCTTTACACAATGCTTGAGTTAAATCAGCAGGCTGTATATACCCATCATCAGGATGCTGGATTGCACCAACCAAGCCCTCTGTATTGCACAGTGGCCATACTTCTTTAACTTCATCGGGTGTTAAAAACTTAACATTAACACCAACAGTACTGCCTACACCTGAATAGTACTTATATTCGTCCATACGATCTTGGCAATTAGCTAAACGTATATTGGAAACCACACTAAAACCAACATTCATTCCGGTTTCTTGTTCTAATTCATGATAAAAATCAACAGAATATTGATGCAGTTTGCCTACCGAGTAACTCATATTAAATAGTGGCAACAAGCCTGCAGCATGCCACGTTGAACCTGAAGTCAAATCTTTTCTTTCAACCAGTACAACGTCCGTCCAGCCTTTTTTAGCTAAATGATAAAGCGTACCAGCTCCAACTACACCACCACCAATAACTACAACTTGAGCTTTATTTTTCATTGCATTCTCCCAATCAAACTAACCGAAATAAAAGTCGGCATTATATACCTAAAATTAACTAAAAACTATTTACTTAAATGCACTAGTTTATGAGCATTTTTCTCCCAATTTACACCGTCAAATTCTTCAATAATTATTTCTTTTGGCTTGGGTTTAAGGCAGTAAGGATTGACACTAATACCATCCGGGTTAGATCTTGGAATATAAAAAGATTTAATACCACAGGTTTTACAAAACAAGTGTTTAGCCTCACCACTATCAAATGTATAGTTCGTCAAATTATCCTTCCCTTTAGAGAGCTTAAACTTTGACTTAGGAACAATCAAATGCAAATTGCCTGACTTACTACAGATACTGCAATTGCAAGACACAACTATAATCTTTTCACTGGCCTCTACTTCAAATTCCACTGCACCGCAGTGACAACCTCCTTTATAAAGCATATCTTAAAAGCAAACTAACTAAAGGGATAATCTTATACTATTATGATAAATAATATATAGATATAAATCGACAAATAATTATTCTTTTAACTTCAATTCAATCTTTTATTCGATGGTAGAATTTTAGTTTTCTATTGATGATTAGTTTATTACAACAATGAAGCTAATAATAATTAAGTGGCGCGATATTCCTACGCAAGTGATGATAAAGAAAAGCCGTAAAGAGGTAGAAAAAGTTCAATTAGATACACGATTTATGGAGGCAGTTGATTCTGCGGCAACGATTGCAGGCACAACTGATACTGACGCTTATCTTAGTGAGTGGAATAATGAGGTAATCGAAATACCTGATGGGAATATGAAAGAACTGGTTGTTAGTAAAGTAGCAGAACTTGACTCAGAATTTACGCTTAATGTGCTTTTAGACTACATTAATAATGAAGGCTATAAACCTTAAACCAAAAATCTCTATGTCGTTTTTTTTACAAATCTACTAGGTATATTTAGCGTGTAGAAAATTTATTGTTTCCTTGACTCTTGGCTCTTTCAGTAGATAACTGATGATATTTTTTGATGACTGCAATAACTCAGCATAATCAAGTTTACTTGCTTCAGGCGCTTTAAAATTAAACACCACAGAAACAGTAGACCAATTTCTGCTCAACTTGTAAAAACCAAGATTTCCTTCAAGTTCAGAAAGCTTTCCACTTAAGTAAACATCGTCCTTAAGTAATAATCTTTTTGAATCAATATTAACCACTCCATCAACACGACTTTCAGCGTCATGATTGTATTCACACTCAACTAAAACTAGACTTTCGCGATGAGCAATAGCAACGCGCTTCTTGTCTAAAGATTTATCGTGATAAATCAATGTCCCCGGTAAATCGCTAAAAGTATTTCTCGCAACAATAGGAGTTTTAGTTTTCAAAGAAGCCTTAATTGCTCGAGGATGAATTACTCTCGAACCTTCATCAGCCATGTCCAACATCTGATCAACACTAATTGAAGCTAGATATCTTGAACCCGAAACCAGCCTTGGGTCACAATTCGCAATACCATCTACATCCGAAAATATTTCCACTTTCTCTGCATCCAAGGCGGCAGCTAAAGCTACCGCAGAAGTATCACTACCACCTCGGCCTAGTGTACGAATGTCACCTTTGTCATTAACTCCTTGAAAACCTGCCACAACAGTGATGTAGCCCTCATCAAGCGCTTCTATGATTCGCTCTGGGTTAATCTCGAGTATTTCTGCATTACCAGCATTATCATCAGTCAAAATACCTGCTTGTCGCCCATTAAATGAAATTGCTGGCAAGCCATTTTGAGTCAAAAGATGAGTAAAGAAGGCAGAACTTATACTTTCACCAACGCTCATCACAAGGTCTAGTTCCCTTGGACAAATACTGGGACCAACTTCTTTCAGTAAGTTCACAAGCGTATCAGTGGAATAAGGTTCGCCTTTGCGGCCCATAGCTGAAACCACAACAACGACTCTTTCACCTGCCTCAGCATACTTCTTGACATGATCTAAGGCTTTTTCACGACAACCCTCATCCCTGAGACTTGTGCCGCCAAACTTCATCACAATAGGCGCCAAACTCTTTGCCATCTCTAATCCAAACAAAAGGATGCATTATATCCTGCCAAGCTAAGCATAGCAAATATATAGCCCCTGTTACAGCCTGTAAAACAGACGCTTTCTCACCGCTTAATAAAATTGATTTAGATATTAAACGTTTGTTTTATTCCGTCAAGAATCAAGTCCACGGAAACTAGCATAAGCAAAATTCCCATCAAACGTTCAATTGCAAGCAGAGCCCTCACTCCTAACCTGCGCCCTAATGTCTCAGAGGAAACTAAAATAATTCCTGCAATAAGCCAAGCCACAACAAGAGCAACCATCCATTCTAGCCAGCGGCTTGGCTCCTGGGCCATCATTAATATTACAGCTGCGATTGCAGATGGTCCTGCAATTAGCGGAACTGCCAACGGAACAACAAGGGGCTCCATATCATCGGAGTGATAAAATAGATTTCCACGTCCCGGAAAAATCATTTTAATTGCAATTATAAACAACATAATACCACCAGCAATACCCAAAGAAGATTGAGCTATTTGTAATAATTGCAGAATATATTTACCTATAAACATAAAAAATAGCAAAACCAACAAGGCTATTAATAATTCTCTGATAATAATTTTTCTTCTTCTTTCAATCGGAACATTTTTTAGGGTACTTAAAAATAGCGGTACATTCCCAATCGGATCCATAATTAAAAACAATAAGAAAATTGCTGAAAAAACAGTCATTTAAAACTCCTAAAAACAAGAAAATACTCACTCTGTGAGTAAAAGTGGGCTAATTTTATACTAATATTACAATGTCCGATTGAACTCTTTTTTTTATATTATTACTGATATCGCAGGACAATAACTTGGACCCAAAAAGAAAATTAAGCTATTGAAGCAAAAAAAAGAAGAAACTTCATTGCAATTAATAAAATCTAGTGCGATAATGAAATTATCTGTTGTGCTCGTGCTTTGATTTATTTACCTGAGCCGATTAATTACATGACAGGAGATGAGATTGGTTGCTATTGTGTATGCCCGCATTTTAGTGGGAAACCTACGGCAAACATCGAACTTCCACCTTGAGCTAAGTGCTTCAGGACCATTTCAACACGGCACAACGGACCCTCCTTTTAGTTTTCTCTATTAATTTGTATACTGGTAGTTTTTCGATTAATTGTACTGCTAAAATTAATCAATTTTTTGTATTATAGTTTGGATGAAAGAGTTACGCCGTCAACTACGGGAACGCCGAAAATCAATTAGCAACCCTAGTCGGAAGCTAAAAGGGAAAAGTATCCTTCATCAATGTCAGAAATATGCCCTCTTTAGGAATGCTAAGCATATAGCTATATTTATACCAAATGACGGGGAAGTAGAAACTAAAAATACAATTAATTTTCTAAATAATCAAGGATATAGTGTTTATTTACCAATACTGGCAGGAGAAAAATTAAGGTTTGCTAAGATTGGAAAATATTTTAGAAAAAATCGTTTTGGTATTAATGAACCTATACACACTTCTCTCTTGGGCGCCCATAAAATAGATATTATTTTGATGCCATTAGTTGGCTTTGATAAGTACAAAAATCGCCTAGGTATGGGAGGTGGCTTCTATGACAAAACACTAGAATTTCAAAAAAAACGAAATAATTTCAGAGTACCAAAACTTTTTGGCTTAGCTTTTGATTGTCAAGAGGTCGATAAACTCAAAGCCAAATCTTGGGATATTCCTGTTGACGGCATTGTTACGCCAACAAGGTATTTGCGATAATAATTTGATATAAATTCTATATAGACGACATTGCCTGAGTAATTCTTTTTAACTCATCCTCTGAAATGATAAATGGCGGCATTGTATAGAGTAGTTTTCCATAAGGTCGTAGCCAAACTCCTTCAGCAATAAGTCTTTCCTGTGTGGATTGTACGTCTAGCGGTTGTTCAAATTCGACAATTCCAATAGCGCCAATCACCCGTACATCAGAAATAGTTTCTTTAGACTTAAGAGGCAATAGTTCTTTCTTAAGAATTTTCTCTATTTCAATTACTTTTGTCTGCCAGTCTGAACTTAAAAGTAAATCTATACTAGCATTCGCAACTGAACTTGATAAAGGATTACCCATAAAAGTAGGTCCGTGCATCAGTACGCCAACAGTTTCTGCCACCTCGGCTGTTGTAAGTGCTGCTGACATTGTCATATATCCACCTGTCAATGATTTACCTAAACACAATATGTCTGGCGAAACATCTGCGTGTTCACAGCCAAAAAGCTTTCCTGTTCGGCCAAAGCCTGTGGCAATTTCATCGACAATTAATAACACATTGTAATTGTCACAAAGCTTCCTCGCCCCCTTAAGGTATTCAGGCTCATAAATATTCATACCGCCAGCGCCTTGAACTATTGGCTCTAGAATCATTGCGGCTATCCTTTGATGATTTTTCTTCAATATTTTTTCAAGATCAAACAAAGCTTCTGACGTATTCCCAATCGTTGGTCTATTCGAAAAAAAATGTTGAGGTAGAACATCAGAGAATAGATGGTGCATACCATTTTCAGGGTCGCAGACGGCCATCGCACCGAACGTATCCCCATGGTAACCACCTTTAGGGGTGACAAATCTTGTTTTATCTCTCAATCCCTTGTTGTACCAATATTGAAGAGCCATCTTTAGAGAGACTTCTACAGAAACAGAACCTGAATCTGCCAAAAAAACCTTATCTAAATTTGCTGGCGTTATTTCAATCAGCTTTCTGCAAATTTCAATGGCAGGTAGATTTGTCAAACCACCGAACATCACATGTGAAACACGGTCAATTTGATCTTTCAATGACTTATTAAGAGTGGAGTTGTTGTAACCATGTATCACAGACCACCATGAACTCATGCCATCAATAATTCGTCTGTTATCATTTAAATTAAGATAAACACCGTCGGCTGACTCTACGAGATATGTAGGAACATCATTTGGAATCTTGGCATAAGGATGCCAAACATGTTGATTATCAAAATTCACTACAAAAATTTACCTAGCTCGGTCATTGAATCTATCACTAAGTCTGGCTTTTCATCAGCAATATTATTACCATGATTGTACCCGTATGACATACATATAATGTCAAAACCAGCAGACCTAGAAGCTTTTACATCGCTTACTGAGTCCCCAATCATCAAACATCCTTCAGGCTTAACTCCAAAATATTCAGCTCCGTATAATAATGGCATTGGATCTGGTTTTTTCTTTGCCAAAGTGTCACCTGATATAACAATCTTAAAGTAATCAATAATCCCTAGCTCTTTAAGCAATGGGTGAGTAAATTGTGTCGTTTTATTTGTTACACATCCTAAATAATAACCTTGCAAACTTAAATAGTCCAAGCCTTCTCTTACACCCTCATAAAGATAAGTTCTCTTTGTAGTATTTTTTGCATAATAATTTAAAAAAATGGGATAAGCCTTTTTAAACAATTCCTTGTCTAGTTGACCTTCAAGCTCGCCAGTAATTGCCCTTTCAACGAGTTTAGACACGCCATTACCGACCCAATGACGAACTTTGTCTTCACCTCTTTTTTCCATACCCAGCTCTACCATCATCTCATCAACGCAGTATGCGAGATCTGGAACACTGTCAACTAGCGTACCATCAACATCAATCATAATTAAATTGGGCTGAAATTTTTTCATACTACTTGTTCTTAATTTATGTAGAATTAATACTTTATTTAGTGATTAAACGGCTGAGATATTTTATATGCAAAACAAAACGGTAGTTGGATTTATTGGTGTTGGCAATATGGGTTACGCTCTAATTAAGGGCTTAATTAACAGTGGCTACCCCTGTGAAAATATAAAGGCTTGTGACACTAATCAAGATTTATTGCAAAAACGCAACAAGGAGTTTGGGATTAATGTTTATATTGATAATGCAGAACTATTGAAAGCTTGTGATGTCGTTATACTTGCTGTTAAACCACAGGTACTCACTAAAGTATGCACGAGATTAAGAGACTCAATAAAACCAAATCACCTTGTAATCTCTATCGTTGCAGGAATTAGGGCGAGCGACATTAACAGATGGCTAGGTGGTGAATTTGCACTTGTAAGGTCAATGCCTAATACACCTGCCCTTATGCAGCAAGGTATAACTGGAATGTTTGCAAATAAATTGGTAAGTGATGAACAGAAAAGTATCGTGTCAACAATACTTTCAACTGTTGGCCAATGTTTTTGGGTTAAAGAAGAAAAGCTAATTGATGCCATTACAGCAATTTCTGGAAGTGGTCCTGCCTATTTTTTCTTGCTAATGCAATCCATGACTCAGGCGGCAATTGCGTTAGGCCTTGACAAGGAAACAGCGAGCGCTTTATCTGTCCAGACAGCTTACGGAGCGAGCACGATGGCAGTTGAAAGTGGAGAGGACCCTCAAACGCTTAGACTAAACGTAACTTCACCGAACGGAACAACTCAGGCCGCTATAGAGTCATTTCAGGATCAAAACTTTGAAGGCATTGTTGCAACAGCTACTAGAGCAGCTTATGACAGGGCGCATGAGATTAGCATAGAACTTGGTGAGAAAGAATGAATCACTAATCTGAAAGAATATTTGGAATTTAGTTCCCCCATAAGAGTTGCATGTTAGCAATCGCCGCAAGAGAGGCTGTCTCAGTTCTCAAAATCCTCTTGCCTAATAAAACCGATTGAAACCCTGCTCCATTAGCTAGTTCAATTTCCTGTTCACTTAAACCTCCTTCAGGGCCAATTAATATGGTCGCTTTGGAGGTTGGCTTAATATTAGATAATGTATTTGTCGCCTGATGATGCAATACAAAACCATTAGAGACCTTAACACTTAATAGTTCGCTTAGTGTTTTTTGAGTATCAACTTCAACGACCACCGCTCTACCTGATTGCGCACAAGCATGGTTAGCTATCTTTTGCCAATGCTCAATTCTTTTGGCAATTTTTTCTCCCTTGAGCCTAACAACACAACGCTCCGTCTGAAGAGGCACTATTCTATTTACACCGAGCTCAACAGCTTTTTGAATTAAGAAATCCATTTTTTCACCCTTTGCGATACCTTGCGCAAGTGTTAAATCTAAACTTGACTCTGAATTATTTTTTTCCCTTGTATTAACTTCCACTTTGCAAATTCTATTAACACTGACAATTTTTGCTACGTAGTCATAACCGTCACCATTAAACAATGTAATCATACTTCCAATTGGAAAACGCAAAACCTTTAAGAGATGATGATGAACGTCCTTATCTAAAACAGCCTCACTACCTACTTTGAATACTTTATTTTGATATAGTCTAATGTTTTTCATGGTATCGTTTTAGTACTGTGTTTAGCAAATCTAGATAATACAACAAAAATGATACATCAAAAAAGACGACAAGAATTATTAAGCAAACTAGAACACAACGCGGTAATTATTGTTAGCACTAATAGCGAACAAAAAAGAAATGGGGATGTCAACTATCCATTCCGTCCTGATAGTAATTTTTGGTATCTAACAGGTTTTACTGAGCCTGATGCTGTTGCAGTTATTTCGAAAGAAAACTACACTATTTTCCTTAGACCTAAAGATCAAAAAAAGGAAATTTGGGAGGGCAAAAGACTGGACATTAAAATGGCACCTGAAGTGCTATTAGCCAATAAAGCCTACCCCATTGAGGGTCTTTTAGCAGGAATCAAAATACTTATTAATAAAGATAAGACTGTATATTTTGATGACTCAAGCACAAACTTAATTAATAAATCGATCATTTCAACACTAGGCCAGTCTTTCAAATCACTGAATCCATATTTATCTGAAATGCGACTTAAAAAAGATCAGGATGAAATAAACAAAATGAAGCTTTCCGCTAAAATTTGCGCAGAAGCACATATGAAAGCGATGAAAACAGTAAAGCCTGGGATGTATGAATATCAGATGGCAGCTATTTTTGATTCAGAATTCACAAGGCACAACTCTAAGTATGCCTACCCACCTATCGTCGCAGGAGGAGAAAATGCGTGCGTCCTTCACTATATTGAAAACAACAAAAAACTAAATGACGGCGACTTGCTTCTTATTGACGCTGGCTGTGAAATTTCGGGATATGCCTCAGACGTTACACGAACTTTTCCAATAAACGGTAGTTTCAGTGATGCGCAAAGGGAAATATACGAGATTGTCTTGAATGCACAAAAGTCTGCTATCGATTGTATAAAACCAGGCGAAAAGGTTAACAAGCCTCATAAAATTGCCTGTGATATCATCTCTACAGGACTCACTAAACTAGGAATCATAAAAGACTCTAGTGGATTAAAGGAATTTTATATGCATAACACGGGACACTGGCTAGGCCTGGACGTGCATGATGTAGGAACATACAAAATTGGAGATGACTATCGATACTTTGAAGAAGGCATGGTAACGACAGTTGAACCAGGAATCTATATACGTAAGAATGATAAAATTGACTCGAAGTACTGGGGAATTGGTGTAAGAATTGAAGACGATATTCTAGTTGATGTTAATGGTAGGGATATACTTTCACATTCTGTCGTCAAAGAAATAAAAGATATAGAGAATCTAATGAATTAATAAAAATCATGAATATACAACAAGCCATAAAATCCGTAATTGCTAAACAAAATTTAAATGAAGATCAAATGCATGATGTTATGAATAGCATTATGACCGGTCAGACGACTGATGCACAGATTGGTGCTTTTCTAATTGGACTTTCAATGAAAGGTGAAACTATAGAAGAAATTACTGCTAGCGCGAAAGTTATGCGAGCCCTTGCAACTCCAGTAGAAATAGGTAATTCTGACTATTTAGTTGACACTTGCGGGACGGGTGGTGATGGGTTAGGACTGTTTAATATTTCAACAGCTTCGGCATTCGTTGTGGCTGCAGCTGGAGGCAAGGTTGCCAAACATGGAAATCGTTCAATCTCTTCAAAATCGGGTAGCGCTGATGTCTTAGAGTCTGCTGGCGTTAACCTTGATTTAAGCCCTAGAATTATCGGTCAATGCATTGAAGAAATTGGCGTCGGCTTTATGTTTGCCCCAGCTCATCATAGCGCAATGAAGTATGCAATTGGTCCCAGAAAAGAGCTTGCAATTAGAACTATTTTTAATGTTTTAGGCCCTCTAACAAATCCAGCAAAGGCTCCTAATCAGGTAATGGGGGTTTACGATAAAAGTCTAATTGAGCCTATCGCTAATGTACTTAAAAGCCTTGGCTCTCGTCACGTTATGGTTGTCCACTCTGCGGATGGTCTTGACGAATTATCAATCGCTGAAAAAACCTATGTAGCAGAATTGAAGGAAGGAGTTGTGACAACTTATACAATACATCCACAGAAATTAGGGTTTGTCTTGGGTGATTTAAACGACATAAAAGCGGATGATGCTAAAGACTCTCTTAATATAATCAAAGATGCTTTTTCCGGTAAAGAAGGAGCGGCAAGAGATATTATCTCTCTAAATGCAGGTGCCGCAATATATGTTTGCGGTCTAACTAACTCCCTTATATCGGGTATTGAAAGATCTAGACTGGCACTCTCAGATGGTAGCGCACAACAAAAACTTGATGATTATATTAAGATTAGCAATAGCTGAGTGAGGCATGAATAAAAAAACTAACCTTATTTGGATTGACCTTGAAATGACTGGGTTGGTACCTGAAATAGATGTCATCATTGAAATAGCCACTGTTGTTACAGATGCAGATTTGAATGTTTTAGCAGAAGGGCCTTCTATAGCAATCCATCAGAGTGATGATTATCTTAACAATATGGATGAGTGGAACACTAATCAACATTCTAAATCTGGTCTAGTAAAGAGAGTTAAAGAAAGTAAAATTTCACCAAAAGAGGCTGAAAAACAGACTATAGACTTCTTAAAAGGATATGTAAATCCAGGGGTTTCGCCAATGTGTGGAAATTCAATCTGTCAAGACAGAAGATTTCTTTACAACTATATGCCAAATCTTGAAAAATATTTCCATTACCGACATATTGATGTATCAACCTTAAAAGAGCTAGCCATACGCTGGAAGCCAAAACTAATTACAACTTCAAACAAACAAACGAAGCATTTGGCTTTGTCCGATGTTTACGATTCAATAAATGAACTAAAACACTATCGAGAACATTTTATTGATGTCTGAAGTTACTTATCTTGCGCCTGCAAAAATTAATCTTTTTTTGCATATCACTTCAAAAAGACCTGATGGCTTCCATAACTTACAAACTATTTTCCAATTTTTAGATTATTACGATGAAATTACTTTTCGCTTAAGAAGTGATGGTGTAATTAATCGCATTTATGGTAACGAATCTATCTCTCCAGAACAGGATTTATTGTTGCAAAGTGCAAACATTATAAAAAAACACAGTGGATCTGCAGCTGGGATTGATATAGGTATAAATAAAAAAATACCAGCAGGTGGAGGTCTTGGTGGTGGCAGCTCAAATGCTGCAACAGTTTTGATTGCACTTAACAAAATATGGAATCTTAATTTACCTAAAAATGAAATATTCAAAATTGGACAAACTCTAGGGGCAGATGTCCCTGTGTTTGTCAGTGGATATAGTTCTTGGGCTGAAGGAACTGGAGATATTCTAACTCCTATAAATTTACCAAAACACTTCTACCTGGTTGTTTCAATAAATAAACATATATCAACGAAAGAAATTTTCTCTCACAAAGCATTGACAATGTCGCCCGTACAAAGGAAAATATCTGACTTTTCATTACTTTCAAATCTACACAACGACTGCTTAGATGCTGCAATCGATCTAGAGAATGATATAAAAGAGGCTTTAAGCTATCTGGACTCGACAAAATGCCATCTTGGTAACGCTAAAATGACAGGTAGCGGATGTTGTGTTTTTGTCGCTTTTGAAAGAAAAGAAGATGCAGTGACAGCAAAACAAAAAATGCCGTCACAGTGGTTTGGTTTTGTCGCACAAGCGATTGACAAATCACCATCACACAATTGGGATGTCGCCAAGCGGTAAGGCAACGGGTTTTGATCCCGTCATGCGCAGGTTCAAATCCTGCCATCCCAGCCATCTCTCTCTATAAAAGAATAATGAGTAAAGAATTTTATCAATTCAAGATAAATCAACTTAACGGCAAAGAAATTACTATGAGTGACTTCAAAGGGAAGGCAATTTTAATAGTCAATACTGCAAGCAAGTGTGGTTACACTTATCAATACAAAGGATTAGAAAAGCTATACAAGAACTACAAAGATAGCGGTCTAGTAGTAATTGGTTTTCCTTGTGATCAATTCGGCAACCAAGAACCTGGCAATTCGGAAGAAATACATTCTTTCTGTATTGACAATTATGGCGTTACTTTTCCAATGTCAATAAAAATTAAAGTGAATGGCGTAGATTCAGACCCTATGTACAAATACCTAAAGCAAAAATTAAAGGGCATTTTAAATAACAATATTAAATGGAACTTCACTAAATTTCTTATTGGTCCAGACGGCACTCCACTCAAGAGATTTGGTTCTGTAGCACAGCCAAAAGATATTGAGCCATACATTGTTAAGCTTTTAGAGAAAAATGATTAATTGATTGACCATGTGATAAATACTAAATAACGAACATTGAAAATCATTTAATTCACCTTTATAAAACTAATTGTGACCAGTTTTTGCAAAACACTCTCAACTTACAAGTAAAACATTTTCCTTGTTATGCCAATTTCTTTGTATAATTGGCACCAAATATCATAGACTCAACATAATGTCACTAGATAAAATCAAGATTTTTAGTGGAAACGCCAATCCGCATCTGTCTAATGAAATTATTGATAATCTAAAAATTAGCCAAAGCAAGGCCTTTGTTGGTAAATTTAGCGATGGCGAATCTCAAGTTGAAATATTGGACAATGTTCGTGGTTGTGACGTCTTTGTCATTCAACCAACCTGTGGACCATCACCAGCTGAAACACTTATGGAGCTCCTGATAATGGTGGACGCGCTTAAGCGATCATCAGCTGGTCGAATTACAGCAGTAGTGCCTTATCTAGGCTACTCAAGACAAGATAGACGGTCTCGTCTAACCCGGGTACCAATAACAGCGAAGCTTGTTGCTCAAATGATAGAAACATCAGGCGTTAACCGTATTTTAACGATGGATTTACATGCCGATCAGATACAAGGATTTTTTAATATTCCTATTGACAATATATACGCACAACCTGTTCTGATTGAAGATATTTTAGATTGCAACTATAAAGATATAGTCGTCGTCTCGCCAGATGTTGGCGGGGTTGCAAGAGCCAGAGCTGCAGCAAAAAGAATTAATGATGCCGACCTTGCCATAATTGATAAAAGACGTCCAGAACCTAATTTAGTTAAGGTAATGAATGTAATTGGTGACGTGTCCGGTCGCACCTGTATCATGATAGATGATATGGTTGATACTGCCGGAACACTTTGTCAAGCAGCAGATATACTAAAAGAAAAAGGTGCCAGTAAGGTTGTAGCGTATGCTACACACGCAGTTCTATCTGGCACTGCTGTAGAAAATATTGTTAATTCCTCTTTGGATGAGCTTGTCATTACTAATACAATACCTTTGAGTGACGAAGCAACAGCATGTTCAAAAATTAGACAATTATCAATTGCTCAAACACTTGCAAATGTTATAAGAAGAATCAGTAATGAGCAGTCAATTAGTTCAATATTTTTAGACTCAAAGTAACTTCAATACTACACTAAGATACTGATTTAAAATAAAAACAGACAGTCGAGTTATGTATAATTCTCTCTTTGTTTTGTAAAAAACTTCAATTATGAAATCTAGCAAAAAGGATCACAAAGAAGCTCTTCAAAACTTGATCTTAATTGGCAAAGAACAGGGCTACCTAACTTACTCCGAAATTAACGATATCCTGCCTCAAGATTTATTAACACCTGAGCAGGTAGAGCCAATTGTTACTATTTTGGAGGAACTCGACATAACTGTTGCTGATGAAGCTCCTGATGCGGACACATTGGTTATGGAGACAGGTGGCAAGGCTCAATCAACCTCTGCAGAAGTTGCAATTGCTGCTTTAGCCGCTCTGGATTCTGAGTTTGGTAGAACAACAGATCCTGTTCGCATGTATATGCGCGAAATGGGCGTTGTAGAACTACTTGAACAAAAAGATGAAATTCGTATTGCTAAAGAAATTGAAGCTGGTGTATTTGAAATTATGCAAGCCATTACTCTTTATCCAGAAATCTCAGATTACTTCTTTAAAGCTTATACTAGACTTGAGGAAGGTAAATGTAAAATGACTGATGTCGTTATCGGTTATCAGGGTGATGCAGAAGAGTTTGAGGAAAAGCAAGCCTTTATAGAGCAAAAATTAGCTGAACTAGAAGATAGTGAAGACCAAGATGAGGAAGATTTCGATGAGCTAGAATATACAGGTCCTGACGAAGACAAGGTATATGAACGTATTGAAAAAATTCAAAAATCTTTTGACAGTTATACAAAAACTAATATAAAGAATGGTTATCTTGATGAAAAAACTATCAAAGCTCGACAAAAATTTTCGACTTCTATTTCAGACTTAAGACTTGCACCAAAATTAGTGAGCACAATGATGGAACTTGTAAGTAATCGTATTGATAAAGTTAAAGCAAAAGAGAAAACAATTCGTGACATTTGCCTTGAGACTGGCATGCCAAGAGATGTTTTTTATAGCTCATTTACTGGCAATGAAATCAACTTTGACTGGCTTAAATCAGTTGACCTTGATAAATCCGTCATAGAATCACTCAAGAAACAAAAAGAAAATATCTACTATGCACAAAAAGACCTCTTAGAACAACAAGAGGAGATGCAACTAACTATTGTTGAATTAAAAGAAATAAATAAAAAATATAAACGAGGTGATCGTAAAGCCAAAAAAGCTAAAAGTCAAATGATTGAGGCGAATCTAAGACTTGTCATATCAATTGCAAAAAAATACGCTAACCGCGGCTTGCAATTCCTAGATCTTATCCAAGAAGGCAATGTTGGTCTAATGAAGGCAGTCGATAAATTTGAGTACCGTCGTGGCTATAAATTCTCGACCTATGCAACATGGTGGATACGTCAGGCAATTACACGTTCAATAGCAGATCAGGCTCGTACAATTAGAATACCTGTCCATATGATTGAGACAATCAATAAGCTTAACCGCGTTCGCAGACAGCTCTTGCAGAAATTTGGCAGGGAAGCTACCCCAGAAGAGCTTGCAATTGAAATGGAATTGCCTGAATATAAGATAAACAAAATTCTTAAAATTGCCAAAGAGCCTTTATCCATGGAGAATCCTGTCGGTGATGACGAAGACTCTACAATTGGTGATTTTATCGAGGATGAGAAGCTTTCTTCACCAGTTGAAGTTACTACTAGAGAGAGCTTAAAGGAAACTACGAGTGATCTTTTAGCTAATCTTTCTCCAAGAGAGGCAAAAGTATTAAAAATGCGATTTGGAATCGATATGAGTACAGACCATACTCTAGAAGAGGTTGGACGTCAATTTGATGTTACTCGTGAAAGGATTCGTCAAATTGAAGCAAAAGCTTTACGTAAATTAAGACATCCCTCACGTGCCCATAAATTACAAAGCTTTTTGGAATAATCCCTACTACGGGCCTATAGCTCAGTTGGTTAGAGCAGTCGACTCATAATCGATTGGTCCTTGGTTCAAGTCCAAGTAGGCCCACCAAACTCAACAAAAAAATAACGACTAGCTAAGTTTTTTATTGGTAGAAAATCAAAAACCAAATTCTTATAAAATTGTTATATTTAATATAATACTAAGAACTTAGAAGAATAATAAATTCCATGTTTTCAACATTACTTCCAAAACTTATATCTCTAACTTCTGAGGTTGGTGAGACAATCATATCGCTTCAAAATGAGAGTGCGGACTTTATTGTTAAATCTGATAGTACGCCTCTAACGCGAGCCGATAATATCTCTCATAATCTCATTACCGGTGCTTTAAATAAAATAACACCTGATATTCCAATATTATCAGAGGAATCTAAAGAAATTTCTTTTTCAGTTCGAAAAAAATGGCAGAAATATTGGCTCATTGACCCTTTGGATGGAACTCGGGATTTTATTGAAGGTTCAAAAGAATTCTGCATTAATATTGCTTTTATTGAAAATAACTATCCTGTTTTTGGCTTTATCTATTCACCTTATATGAAAGCTCACTATTATCGCTTGCCCCAACAAGAATCTATCAAGCTTATTGACAACGTTGCTCACAAACTTTGCACGATAAAGCCAAAACACTGGAGGAAAATTGTCTTTGGTAGATACTCACAAAATAACAAACAGCTCCAAAAGTATCTTAGATCAAAAACTAATTTCGAAACATTTCGCCAAGGAAGCGCTCTCAAATTTTGCTCTATTGCTGAAGGTATTTATCACTATTACCCTAAATTTGGTAAATGTTCAGAATGGGATACAGCTGCCGGTGTTTGTATTTTGGAAGGTGCAGGAGGCAAGATTGTAGATTTACAAGGTCAACCTCTGAAATACAATACAAAAGAAGACACTACAAGCCAGAAATTTATCGCAAGTGCTTAGTTGAATTGTAGAGATAAATCAATTGCATTGATATGCTTGGTAATTGCACCTATTGAAATATAATCCACACCTGTTTCTGCATAACTAACTATGTTATTTTCATCTATATTACCCGAAGCCTCAAGTTGACAAACCCCTTTAGCTTTAGATACAGCTTTTGTCAGTTCAGCTATAGAAAAATTATCACAAAGTACTCTTTCAATACCATTAATTTTTAGTGTTCTTTGAAGTTCTTCAAGAGTTTCTACCTCTACGATAATAGGTATCTCAGGATTATTTATTATTGCTAATTCTATCGATTTTTCAATAGAGCCAATCGCCATAATATGGTTCTCTTTAAGCATAATACAATCATAAAGCCCCATCCGATGATTCACTCCACCACCACATTTAACGGCATACTTTTGAGCATGCCTAAGATTGGGGATTGTTTTTCTAGTATCCAACAATTGTGTTTTTGTGTGTTTGATTAAATTGAATAATAATCTGGTTTGGGTTGCTGTTGCACTTAGAGTTTGTAGAAAGTTAAGAGCAGTTCTTTCAGCACTTATTACTGCCTGTGCTAGACCAACAAATTGACAAATTATTGTGCCTGGCATAACTTCCTCGCCCTCATTAATTTTCCAATGAATTTCGATACTGGGATCTAATTCAGTAAAACAATAATCAGAATATTCAATACCACAAATGACTGCTTTTTCACGACAAATTATTGACGCCTTTATTCTTTCATTATTTAATAAATCAGAAGACAAGTCTCCAGTTCCGATATCCTCAGCTAATGCCATTTGGACTATTTTTTTTATCTCACTACTCATTGATAAATTCTAAAATTGCTTTTGCAGAATATGCACTCGCTCCTTGATTAAGCTGCTTATAAATCAAGCTTAATTCAGCAGTTAACTCTGAATTATTGGAACTAATTAACTGCATAGCAGTATCTGCAATATTTTTTCCATTTGCATTATCTTGCATCAATTCCGGTACTATTTCTTTCCCTAAAATAACGTTTGGCAAAGACACATAATCAGTCTTTAAAAGTCGCTTAACAACCTGATAACTTGCGCCTGAAATCTTATAAATTACAATCATAGGAACTCCAATCATAGCTACTTCAAGTGTTGCAGTACCAGATGCAACAATAACTAGATCTGATTTTGTTATTTGTGTATGGGAATCGCCAATACTGATATCAATATTTTGTTCTCCAATTTGACTCTCGACCCAGTCCTTGAAATCATTATTTGCGAGTGATAAACTAAAAATCAATTCTGGATCTTGTTCTCTCATTAATTTCACAGAGATTAACATTTCAGGCAGTAAAGACTTAATCTCTGCCTCTCGTGAGCCTGGCATCAATAAAACTCTCTTACTAGGAATATGTTGCTTTCTTGGTTTTAATATTTCGGCCAGTGGATGGCCAACAAATATAGCTTTTTGACCATGTTTCTTATAAAAATCTATTTCAAATGGGAAGAGACACAGCATTAAGTCTGTTGAAGCTTTAATTTTTGTAATACGATTCGAACGCCATGCCCATACCGATGGACTGATAAAGTGAACAGTTTTTATGCCATTTTGTTTAAGCTTTCGTTCGATTTTAAAATTAAAATCTGGGGAATCTACACCAATAAAAACATCTGGTTTTGAGTTGATATAGTGAGTGACAATTGAACTTCTTAACTTTAATAGTGAGGGAAGCTTTTTCAATACCTCACTAAAGCCCATCACGTTGGCATGATCCATATTCCATAATCTATGACAACCCTCTCTGCTCATCATCTCACCCGCCATTCCTTCTATTTGGCAATCGGGATTCAATTCAATCAATGATTTAACTAGTGCTGCGCCAATCAAATCTCCAGATGTTTCTGCTGCACTAATTGCAATTTTCATTATTAAAATTAGTTATGAATGGAAGAACAATAATATATGAGAATCATTTCCTCGGCAAAATAATCATTGGATTTTCTTCAAAAGGACGATAAATTACCAATACACTACCAATAATCTGAACTAATAAAGCTTCTGAAAGTTTAATTATTCTATCTACCATCTCCTTTTTCTTGTTACGGTCATCGACTCTAATTTTTATTTTAAGTAGCTCGTGCTTCTTCATTGTAGAGTCAAGCTCAGATAAAACTGCCTCGCTTAGGCCCTGTTGTCCAATCATCACAACAGGGTTTAGATCGTGAGCAAGTTTTCTTAGGTATTTTTTTTGATTGTTAGTCAGTCTCTTCATTTAGGAAAAACTCATTATTAAATAGGGATTTAGCATCTTCGCGTTTGCGTACCAAAGCATGTCTACTCCCAGCCACCATGACTTCAGCTACACGAGGCCGTGTATTGTAATTAGAACTTAAAACAAAACCATATGCACCCGCAGACATCATTGCAATGTAATCTCCTTGATTGAGCTTTAAGGCCCTATCTTTAGCTAAAAAATCTCCAGTTTCGCAAACTGGACCTACCAAATCCCATATTCCTTCAACACCATCAGGACTTTCTTTAACAACTACAGCTTTATGATATGCATCATAAAGAGATGGGCGCATCAAATCATTCATCGCTCCATCAACAATGGCAAATGATTTAATACTGTTTTGCTTAAGATACTCTACCTGGGTAACAAATATTCCAGCATTCCCTACAATTGCCCTGCCTGGCTCTAATAATATTTTCAAATCGCCAACTCTGCCTAATACCGATTGAATATAGTCACTAATATTTATTGTTTGCTCATCTTTGTAAGAAATACCTATACCTCCACCTAGGTCAAGGTGGGATATTTTGATACCATCAGATTGAAGTCGTGAGATTAATTCTAGTGCTTTATCGAGTGCCTCAATGAACGGCAATACATCAGAAATTTGGGATCCTATATGATAATCTAAACCACAAATCTTAAGATATTCAGACTGTTCAGCCATGTGATATAAGGATAAAGCAGTATCGACGTCAACACCAAACTTGTTCTCTTTTAGGCCTGTCGAAATATAGGGGTGAGTCTTAGCGTCAACATCAGGATTAATACGAATTGAAATCGGCGCCATAATTCCAATCTCTTTAGCGACAGACTGGATACGTTCTAGCTCCCCCACTGACTCTACATTAAAGCAATAGATACCAATTTCTAGTGCTTTTTGAATTTCTACTTTTGCCTTTGCCACTCCAGAAAAAACACATCGACTCGGCATTCCTCCAGCAGCTATAACTCTTTCAAGTTCACCAATTGATACGATATCAAAACCAGAACCTAAATTTGCCAGAGCATTAAGTACTGCAAGGTTAGAGTTAGCTTTGACAGCATAACAGATAAGATGAGGGTGTTCTCCAAAGGCTTCGTCGAACTGTTGCCAATTATTTTCTATTTCAGTACGAGAATATACATAAAGTGGCGAACCGTACTGAGCTGTTAAGTCCATTACAGGAATAGACTCAGCATACAAAGCGTTATTTTGAAAAGAAAAAGTATTCAATGAGCTCGATTTAGTCAGTACTTGAAATTGCGGCTGCTGATTCATTTCCTGTCTCTTCGACAGGCATTAAATCTCCCATTCTTCCGCACGCACTCAAAGTAATCACAAATGATACAATCATTGCTAATTTCAATAGGTTTTTCATATTGCCTCACTTACTTTGGTGTAATAGCGCTATTTTACACAAAGGTTTTGAGATGTTGTATAAACAAATCCCTAGCTAATTTAAACGCCCCAAGACTTTCTAAATGAGGATTTTCTACTTGACAATCTATCAGTCTATAGTGGCTCTTTTGCAGTAAATATGCCAATGCTACTTTGGAAGCATTACTGACCAATGAAAACATTGACTCGCCAAAAAATACTTGCCCTAAAGCGACACCATACAGACCACCCACAAGTTTGTCTTTTTCATAAACCTCATATGAATGCGCATAGCCAGAATCATGGAGCTCACAATATGCTCGCAACATATCATCGCCGATCCAGGTGCCAGATTGACCAGGCCTGTTGATTGTTTGGCAGTGATTTATAACGTCAACAAAAGCTGTATTAACTCTGACAGAAAACCTTTTTGAGTGTATGATTTTATTTAAACTTTTTGATAAATGAAATACCTCAGGTGTTATAACCATTCTCGGGTCAGGTGAGTACCATAAGATTGGCTCCTCATCACTATACCAAGGGAAAATCCCTTGTGAATATGCCTTGAGCAATCTTTTAGTCGACAAGTCTCCGCCAATTCCTATAAGGCCGTTCGGATTTTTTAATGCTAAACCTATATCAGGGAACGGTGTGTCATGCTGATCAAGCCAAAACGATTTGGGAATCTCGATCACGCTTAACGTTTGTTCATTATCTCTCTTACCATATATAAGGCAAGTATACTTCTTGCTTCTGTCAAATCGTCATCATAGGTCAGCTTTTCTATATCAGATAGTCTTCTTGAAACAATCTCAAGTGGCTCTGGTTCATCCCCTTCTGCGCTTTCCTCGTAGAGCTCTTCAGCAAGAATAATATGTGTTGCACCAGATTGATAAGCCGGAGCCAAAGTGATTGTTTTAAGGAAGGTAAGTTTATTTGAGCCATAGCCTATCTCTTCTTTAAGCTCTCTTGAGGCAGCCTCGATAGGCGTTTCGCCTTTGTCAATCTTTCCTTTCGTTAGGCCTAGTTCGTAACGTTCCGTGCCAGCTGAAAATTCATAAATCATCAACACAGTATCTTTGTCAATCATCGGCACAACTAGAACAGCGCCATTGCCGCCAGGTTTTAAACGCTCATAAACGCGTTTTTCTCCATTCGAAAATTCAACGTCCATAGTTTCGACATTAAATATATGGCTCCGAGCGACACTGCAAACATTGGTTATTTTCGGGTTTTTTCGCATAGATTTAATTATTTAATTCATCAAACAGCATTAAAGCCGAGGTATCACTATATGTATGGCCTTTATCCATTAATTTAACGTACCGGTCATACACTTCCTTAGTGAATGTCAAGTTTGTCTCATTATCTTTTGCCTGATCTATACAATAACCTAGGTCTTTAACCATCCATTTAATTGCAAAACCAAAATCGAACTCTCTCTGATGCATTGTATGACCTCGATTAACCATTTGCCAAGATTGTGCTGCACCACCAGATATAGCAGCTAGTAGACTATCCATATCTATATTTTCTGCTTCAGCAAACAGTAGCCCTTCTGATAGCCCTTGTAATAGTCCTGCAATGCAAATCTGATTAACCATTTTAGCCAACTGACCATAGCCCGACTCTCCTATATAACTAATATTCTTCGAATAAGATTCGATTAAGGAACTATTACTCTCCAACTCAACTTGATCGCCACCAGCCATAACACTTAATATTCCATTGATTGCACCTGCCTCTCCACCGCTAACTGGCGCATCAATAAAGGCTATGTTTTTAGATTGAAGGGATTGATTAAGATGTCTAGCTAACTTATATGAAGTGGTAGTATGATCAATGAACACGCTACCTTCTTTGAGATGAGGATAAACCCCATTATCAGAAAAAACAATCTTCATCATATCTTCATCCCTACCAGTGCAGGTAATCACAACGTCTGCATCAAAAACAACTTTCTCAAGCGAGGAACAAATCTCACCATCATATTCCTTACTCCATTTGACTGCTTTTTCCATAGTTCGGTTATAGATTCTCAAATTTACCAAACCTGATTTAGACAGATGACCTGCCATAGGATATCCCATCGTGCCAAGACCAATGAAAGCAACATTCCTTTTATTGTCCATAAAATCTCCCCTAAGAGTTATGTTGAGAAAATACTTTATGTGATTATACGACGATGTATTTCAGTTTAATTAACAGATGCAATATTTTTGATAAAATAATTTATCTTGATTGCTATGCGGAATTATTTTTTGCTAAATATTGACAATAATTAGAAAAAATAGCACTTTTTGTATATTTTTTTTATTTTATTAATAATTATTACTATTATTTTTTATTTTTTTACTTATTTTTTATGAATAAACCTGATTATTGGCAAGAATCAATTGATTTTTTACAAAATAATGACAAAAAATTAGCAAAAATCATTAATAAATATAGTGAATCTGTGCTAATTGGAAGTGATAACTCTCTTGAGACCCTAATTCGTTCTGTAGTTGGCCAACAAATTTCAGTAAAAGCCGCTGCAAGCGTTTGGCAAAAAATGGAAGATTTTATAGGTAAATTAAGTGCAAATAATGTTTTGTCAGTTAACAAAAAAAAACTAAAGTCTTGCGGACTTTCTCATCAGAAAACTCAATATATATTAAATATAGCTTATCACTTTAAAACTCATCAGATTAATGATGAACTTTATTGGAGTGGTCGAGAATTTTCAAATATCTATGAAGAACTAATTTCAATCAAAGGTATTGGACCTTGGACAGTTGAAATGTTTGGAATGTTCTATCTACTAGAAAGAGATATTTTCCCAATAAAAGATCTCGGCATTATAAAGGCAATTAATCAAATCTACTGTGTCAATCAAGACCCCCTAACAAGAGACCAAATCATTGCAATTTCAGATTGCTGGAAACCCTATCGTACTGTTGCTTGTTGGTACTTGTGGCGCTCTATTGATAACGAGGCCGTCCTCTATTAGACCACTAAATCTATAATTATTAAAATCACGCTTACTCGATTGCATCAACAATTAGGTCTCCCATTTCCTCAGTCCCAACTATCTTATCGCCAACTGCCGCAATATCTTTTGTCCTATAACCTTGATCAAGGACAACATTTACCGCAGCATTAATTTTGTCAGCTAATGGCTCCTGATTAAGGGAATATCTTAGCATCATTGAAACAGATAGTATTGTTGCTAATGGATTAGCAATATCCTTTCCAGCAATATCAGGCGCAGAACCATGAATAGGTTCATACATTCCATAATTGTTTTTGTTTAGAGAGGCAGATGGAAGCATTCCAATCGATCCAGTCAGCATGGCAGCACAATCTGACAATATATCACCAAAGAGATTACTAGTAACCATCACATCAAACTGTTTTGGTTCTCTCACGAGCTGCATTGCTGCATTATCTACATACATATGTGAAAGTTCAACATCTGGATAATTTTGGGAAACTTCTTCCATAACTTCCCTCCATAGTTCACATACTTCCAGCACGTTGGCCTTATCTATAGAACATACACGCTTATTTCTTTTTTGTGCAATTTGAAAAGCAGAGTGGCCGATACGCGCTATTTCTGACTCAGAATAGGTAGCAGAATTTACACCAAAGCGCTCTCCGTCTTTTATCTTAATACCGCGTGGTTGGCCAAAATAAATACCCCCGACCAGCTCTCTAACAATCATTAGATCAAGACCAGAAACAACTTCATTTTTTAGAGTTGAGGCATTTGCCAACTGTGGATAGAGAATCGCTGGCCTTAAGTTAGAAAATAAATCTAACTCTGCACGAATCCCTAATAAGCCTCGCTCTGGACGAAGATCTCTTTCGAGTGATTCCCATTGTGGTCCACCAACAGCACCTAAAAGAATAGAATCACATTCTTTAGCAGCCACTATAGTTTCCTTAGGCAATGGCGAACCTGTCTCATCATAGGCACTGCCACCAATAACCCCTTCGACAAGATTCATACCCATCCCATGATTCGCATTTAACAAGTCAATTACTTTTAATGCCTGGACAACTATTTCTTTTCCTATGCCGTCACCTGGCAGAATTAATATCTTAGACATCTATTATTAAGTGCTCAATATAAAAAATGATTATTTTACTCTGGCAGACAGATAAGCCCATCTGAATTTGAATTTAGATTTGTTGTTATTGTATTTCTATCATCTCAAAATCTTCTTTGCTGGAACCACAGACTCGACAAGCCCAATCTTCTGTAACATCCTCCCAAACCGCACCTGGAGCAATACCTTCTTCAGGAATGCCTAAAGCTTAATCATAAATCCAACCACACATAAGATATTCAAATTTTTTCAATTTTCTATTCCATAAAAAAGGGGAGTCAAAACTCCCCTCCTTTTTTTCGCATATTAAATTATCTGATTAGAGGCTATCAACATTTTTTGATAGATACTCTGCAACGCCAGCAGGTGTGTCCTTCATGCCTTCATCGCCTTTATTCCAACCAGCTGGGCAAACCTCACCATGACTTGTGTGGAAATCAAGCGCATCTACCATACGTAACATTTCATCAACATTTCTACCTAATGGCAAATCATTAACCACCTGATGACGGACATCAAAATTCTCGTCGATTAGGAAAGATGCTCTTAGAGCTATACCGTCAGGGTGTACAACGCCATAAGCTTCCATAATTGCGTGATCCATGTCAGAAACTAATGGAAAATCAATTGAACCAATACCACCATCCTTAGTAGCAGTATTTCGCCATGCATTATGAGTATATCTTGAGTCAATCGAAACACCCACTAATTGAACGCCGCGTTCGGCAAACGCCGCCACTCTGTGATGATGGGCTAATATTTCTGAAGGACAAACAAATGTAAAATCTAAAGGGTAAAAGAATAACACTATCTTTTTACCTTTAAAATTGGATAGTTGAAAATCCTCTACAATCTTTCCGTCCGCTAGCACGGCAGTAGCGGTAAAGTCTGGTGCTTGTTTTGTTACTAAAACGCTCATAATATGCTCCTATTTGGATATCTAGTGTCAGAGAATTATACAATTTTTTACATCAATCTGAAAGCCAAAAACCCTTAGTAATTGTAAATCTTTAACCCTTTATCAACCGTATTACTATTCTTTAATTAAAACCTGTATAAAATATTGCTATGCTCAAAATTTATAACACCTTAACTAATCAAAAAGAGGTATTTAAGCCGATTAATCCTAATAATATTGGCATTTATGTTTGCGGCATGACAGTTTATGACTATTGCCATATGGGGCATGCGAGAGTCTTGGTTATGTTTGATGTTATAACGAGACATATGAGACGTAATTTCCCTGAAGTCAAGTATGTAAGAAATATTACTGACATTGATGACAAGATAATTAACCGGGCGATTGAAAATCAAGAAGATATTTATTCATTAACAAGCCGTTTTATTGACGCAATGCATGAAGATGAGAGTGCGCTAAATATTCTCCAGCCTGATGTCGAGCCTCGTGCTACTGAATCGATAGACCAAATGCTTAAAATGATTGAGTCCCTAATAGCAAAAGGAATAGCGTACCAAGGGAAAAACGGTGACATCTATTATTCAGTAAGAGATTTTGAAAATTATGGAAAACTTTCAGGTAAAAATCTTGACGAACTTGAAGCTGGAGCACGTGTTGACGTAGAAAGCAATAAACGAGACCCTCTTGACTTTGTATTATGGAAAATGACAAAACCAAATGAGCCTGAATGGTCATCGCCATGGGGAGGAGGTAGGCCAGGTTGGCATATAGAATGCTCTGCAATGTCAACCCATCATCTTGGTAATCATTTTGATATTCATGGTGGCGGCATGGATTTAGCATTTCCTCATCATGAAAATGAAATAGCGCAATCCGAAGGCGCTAATGATTGTTCATTTGTTAATACATGGATGCATGTTGGATTTGTTAATATAAATGACGAAAAAATGAGTAAATCACTGAAAAATTTCTTCACAATTAGAGATGTAATGAAACAATATAGTGGTGAAACTTTGCGCTACTTTCTTATAAGTAGCCATTACCGCTCGCCATTAAATTTTAGCGATGACAATCTAAAAAGTGCTGATTCAGCACTAAAACGTCTATACACAGCAACAAGGGGTTTGTCTACTAGTGAAGTTGCAATCGATGAGATAGCCGAACATTCTGAATATGAAAAGCGTTTTAATGCTGCCCTTGATGATGACTTTAACACCCCTATTGCCTTAAGTATATTGTTTGAGATTGCTAAAAACATCAATACAGAACGCAACAAAAACCGAACAAAGGCTAGCACCTTGTCAAAACTATTGAGAAAGTTAGGCAACTATCTCGGAATTTTGCAGCACAGCGCCGAAGATTATTTCAAGCAAGGAGTTTCAATTTCAGATTCAGAAATTGAGCAAAAGATAAACAAAAGGAATGAAGCAAGAGCCACGAAAGATTTCTCAATATCGGACCAAATAAGGGATGAACTTTTAGCTTTAGACGTTGTTTTAGAAGATAATGAAAATGGCACAACCTGGCGTAGAAAGTAGGTCAAGAAACTTTATTGACTGGGCCCAAATAGATGAAATCCTACTTGACTTGGATGGAACACTCTTAGATTTGAATTTCGACCTTCACTTTTGGTTAGAATACCTGCCAATTATTTATTCAGAAAAACACAAAATCAGAATTGAAGATGCGAAGAATATCTTGCTAAAAATGCTAGATGCAGAAATAGGCACACTAAACTGGTATTGTCTTGACTTCTGGAGAAATAAATTAGATTTAGACATTGTTCAACTTAAGCGTAATGTCTCACATCTTATTCAGGTTCACCCCAATGTGGATGAATTTCTTACCCAAGCAAAGTTAATAAATAAAAAAATCTATCTTGTCACTAATGCTCATCGTAAAACTATTAAACTAAAAATGCAAGCTACTAAAATTGAACATTATTTTGATGATATCATTTCTTCTCATGACTTTGGTTTTGCAAAACAAGAGCAACATTTTTGGCATGAGTTAACTCGAAATATTGGCCTAATAAAAGAACGCGCAATATTTTTTGATGATTCAAAAGATGTTCTTCATGCCGCTCGAAAATTTAATATAGGTCAAATTATTGCAATAAGCAAACCAAGTTCTAAATTAGATGCCAAAGAATTGTCTGGGTTTATAAATATCGAAAACTTTTCTCAAGTTATGCCTATTGATAGTGACTAATTTTCTATTTTCTATCTCCAAAATAACTAAACTATGCTTTAGTAAAATTGGCAGTTTAATTATGACCAACTGATATACTTACTTTCTATTAGAGATAACAGATTTTTTGTTTAAATCGTTTAACTGTGCTCTTAATTTACTAACATCAAATAATAAGATACTTATGAAAAACGCTTTTTACGCTCAGTCTGGCGGTGTCACCGCAGTTATTAACACTACCGCTTGCGCTGTCATCGAAACAGCTCGCAATTATCCAAGTCAAATTGGCAAAGTTTATGCAGGTGAAAATGGCATTATTGGTGCGCTTACAGAGAACTTAATTGACACCTCATTAGAGTCAGAAGAAGATATTGCGGCACTTAATCACACACCCTCTGGTGGTTTCGGCTCTTGTCGATACAAAATGAAATCACTGGAAGAAAATAAAGCCGAATATGAGCGCTTGATTGAAGTATTTAAAGCTCACAATATTGGTTATTTTTTCTACAATGGTGGCGGGGATTCGGCAGATACCTGTTTAAAAGTTTCTCAACTCTCTGAAAGTATGGGTTACCCGATACAAGCCATTCATATTCCTAAAACTGTTGATAATGACCTACCTATAACTGACAACTGTCCTGGCTTTGGCTCGGTAGCGAAATATATTGCAGTCTCAACCCTTGAAGCGAGTTTTGATGTGTCATCAATGGCTGCTACATCAACAAAGATTTTTGTGCTTGAAGTGATGGGCAGACATGCTGGCTGGATCGCAGCAGCTGGCGGACTGGTTGATGATTCGATACCTATTGTGATTCTTTTCCCTGAGGTTGATTTCAATGAAAAAGCATTCATTGAGAAAGTCGACAATAATGTAAAAGATTTTGGATATTGCACTATTGTCGTCTCTGAAGGAACTAAATGGCCAGATGGTAGATTCTTAGCAGAACAAGGAACTCGAGATGACTTTGGACATGCACAATTAGGTGGTGCTGCTCCTGTTGTAGCGAATCTAATCAAAGATTCTCTTGGCTATAAATTTCACTGGGCAGTGGCTGACTATTTACAGCGTTCTGCACGCCATTTAGCGTCAAGTTCTGATGTTAAACATGCTTATGCGCTAGGACAGGCTGCAGTCGAGATGGCCCTAGCTGGGAAAAACTCAGTAATGCCAGCAATTATTCGTACCTCTAATAAACCTTACAAGTGGGAAATAGGTTTTGGAGAATTAAAAGATGTTGCTAATGTCGAAAAAATGATGCCTGAAGACTACATCTCAGAAGACGGTTTTCATATAACAAAAAAATGTCGTGATTATCTATTGCCTCTTATTGAAGGTGAAGACTATCCGCCCTATAATGGTGGTCTTCCTGAATATGTGGTTTTAAAAAAATTTAAAGCTGAAAAGAAAATGCCGCCATTTATAATTTAAGAAATAGAAAATACTTATTATGAACATTATTTTATTAGGACCTCCGGGAGCTGGCAAAGGTACCCAAGCTAACCATATTTGTGAAAAGTTTAATATTCCTCAAATTTCAACGGGCGACATGTTGCGTTCAGCTGTAAAAAAAGAATCTCCTTTGGGTATTGAGGCTAAAAAAGTAATGGATTTAGGTGGACTTGTATCTGATGAAATTATTATTGGCTTGGTAAAGGAGCGAATCAATTCGCCAGACTGTATAAATGGCTTTATTTTTGATGGCTTTCCTCGCACTATAGTTCAAGCAGATGCACTAATATCAGAAGATGTAAGAATAGACTACGTAATTGAAATTCAGGTACCTGATGAAGATATCGTCGCCAGAATATCTGGACGTAGAATCCATCTTGCTTCTGGTAGGACCTATCATATTGCCTTTAATCCACCTGCTATTTCTGGGAAAGATGATCAAACTGGGGAAAGTTTAATCCATCGTGCAGATGACTATGAAGATATTGTTCGTGAACGTTTAGGAATTTATCATGAGCAAACGCAGCCGTTAGTTGATTACTATAGTAAAGAAAATGAAGAATATAAACCCTCTGCTAAATTCATAGCAATCAATGGAGTTGGTTCACTTAACGAGGTTAGTGGTAGGATTTTATCTGCTTTGAAGAGTTAGCCAAAAAACTAGAGGGTTATTTTAAACTTAACACGTTTGGTGCCATCTTCCGAACCTTTAACGAGCACTTTGTCATTATTAATATCATACTCAAGGGTTTCACCACTAAATGAATCAAACCCTTGTACAAGATGTGCCTCGCCAATTAAGTAGACTATTCCTTTTCCTACATCATAGGTTATTTCAATTGCTGTAGCTTCGATAAAGCGCACTTGGTTAGGTTGACTTTGAATATATTTTGCTGGTTTTTGTTGGCTGCCTTTAGCGACCATACTTTCAACCTCTTCATCACTAGTTCGAACTTCGATAAGCTCTGCTGATAGAACCAACGATCCTTGAGTTACTACAGCATCACCCATAAACTGATTAAAGCCTGTACTTTCATCAACAATAACGGACTCTGCTTCAATCTCAATTGGTTTATTCTCATCACCCGGCATTGCTATAGCCAAAGAAGATAAAAGGGATAATAATATAAATATCTTATTCATAAAGACCTACAACTTCGCCTATAAGCTCAATTCTTTGTGATACAACATCATAATACATGCCTTGAGACTTTATATTAGAAATTTTAGATTGATAACTAGTTGGCTTGTTTGATTTAAATATCTCCCCACCATGAGATTGATCAACAACAAGATCATGACTAAATATTTTGTCGCCTGATTTTTGTACAATCTCAACTCTGCCAAGTAGTTTTGTTTGATTTTCTTTCATATCTATGTCTATGCCTTGTTCTGAATGAATTGTATTATCCTTAGATAGATAGGTTGATTTTTCTTTCGTCTGATAGCGCTTTTCACCGTCAACCAAAATAATATTTAAATCTTTAGTATTAATTAACGATTCAGATTCTTGCTCAATACGGATATCACCTTTAAGTTGCATTGTGTCATCTGTATTATTTATGTGCATCCCCTGTGCAAAAATTATTGCATTTTCACCAGAGTAAATTACGTCTTTATTGCTACTAATTTGCTTTGTTTTAGAGTTCATAACCAATGACTCTGTCTTTATTTCATGATAGAGACCTTTGGAAAGAATGTTTACCTCTCCACTAAATAAAATCTCGCCTGAATTGAGTATGTTAGCTTGATTTGATTTCAATATATAACTCTCCTGACCTTGTTCATCGTATTGTGTAACTTTAAGATTTAATAAAAGGACTGGAGAACTCTTAAAATTACAATAAGTTTCAGCTTCAATATAATGCAACAATAAGTGCTCATCTGAGTAACTTTTAATGGAAAAATCATCTATCTTTTCAACATATGAACTTATACATTTGTCCTTAATAATATTGATCTGCTTGTTATCTTTTTGAACGGAATAAATAGCAACAATATTATCTCTAAATAACCACAAAGCTATAGCCAAGGTTATAATAAAAGTTATGACTAACTGGGTTATTCTAGACTGAAAAATGGCCATTACTTTAGATCAAAAAATAAATGGGTTATATGGAATCACGCCAAATAAAAAATTAGATATAGAATTCATTGAAAATATCATTACCGCACATCAAGTCAAAATTCTCCAATACCGACACAAAACTCAAGACGACCAACTAAAACTAGATGAAGCGCAACAGTTACGTGAACTATGCTTAACACATAATACTTTATTTATTATTAACGATGATATTAACCTTTGTGAAAAAGTTAACGCGGATGGGGTTCATCTTGGACAACTTGATAAATCAGTCACCGAAGCTAGATATAAACTAGGCACACAGACAATCATTGGTATTTCATGCTATAACGAAATAGGTCTCGCCCTAGATGCAGAAAAATCAGGAGCTAGCTATGTTGCCTTTGGCGCCTTATTTCCATCAATAACTAAACCAGAAGCTGAACATTGCAAATTGTCAGTAATTAAGAGCGCAAAAAGACGAATAAATATACCAATCGTGGGAATCGGTGGTATTACCTTTGAAAACCAAAATTTAGCGTTTAATGCAGGTTGTGATGCAGTAGCAATGCTGAACGGCTTATTTAGCTAACTGAAGACAAGTACAATTTATTTTATTAATGATAACTTAGTAAAGTTTTTTTGGCTGCCTCTTGCCATATTCTTTTTCACTCAAATAGTTTGAAATATAACCTTGCCTTGTCCATATAAGCTGATAATATAAATTTTGAATTTCTGCCACGGTTGACTCTTTAACTGCCTTTAATGACAAAAGGTTTTTCTTCCAGTTTATAAGCCTTGGGTAACGATCTTTTTTAATGATTGGCTTATAAATTTGCTCTAAAAAATGCAATCTTTGAAATATAGGAGCATAACTTGCATCTACCAAAGAAAACTGCCTGCCGTTAAAGAATGGTTTGGCCCATAAATACTCTTCAACTCTGTCAAAATCATCAAGCAACTCCTCTAATACCGTCTCAAAGTCTATTTTTCCTTCTTTAATGGTTAGCTGAAAAGTGTACAAGCTAATATTATTGGAGAATTCAACCCAACTCCTATTTTTTGCTTTCAATAGCAAATCTTTTGGTTGGAGTGTTGGCTGGTAGGCCTCATCAATGTATTCATTGATTACAGCTGATTCAAAAATCACCGTATCATCAACAATCAGTATGGGGACTTTTTTTAGTGGCGATGCAGCCAAAAACCAATCAGGCGGATTGCCTAGATCGATATACTCTATATCATAATCGACACATTTGTATTGCAATGTGATTGCTACTCTTTGTACAAAAGGGCAGGCCTTATAACTGACAAGTTTCAGTGCCATACTTTTTCCTTAATAAAGACTTCAAAAATTGGCATGATAAGCCTTTTAAAGCTAAATTAGCTAATTGAATCTAGGATTATTTTGATATTCATAGCCTCCGCGGATACCATTTTTCGTCAAAACTAGTTGCCATAGTTGATTGCGTCTTGCACGAAAACTGCCAGCACACATTAACAAATAATACTGCCACATACGCTGGAATCTTTCGTCATACGAGTCCTTAAGCTTACTAATATTATTGTGAAAGTTTTCATGCCAAGCCATCAAAGTTTTATCATAGTCTTGCCCGAAACTATGCCAATCTTCTATGACAAAAAGACCCTCAGATGCTTTACTAATCTGCTTTGCAGAAGGGGTCATGCCATTTGGAAATATGTATTTATTTATCCATGGTTCGGTCGCTCTAGTTGAACTATTCCTGCCAATCGTATGTAGCAAAAATATTCCATCTTCCTTTAAGCATCGATGAGCTACCTCCATATATTCTTTATAATTCTTATAGCCCACATGTTCAAACATCCCAATTGAAACGATACGATCGTATTGAGTATTTAGTTTACGATAATCCTTCAGCTCAAAGCTCACATCTAAACCCTTGCAAGACTCCTTGGCATATTGTTCCTGCTCTTTTGAGATGGTTATGCCGTAAACATTCACTTCGTAGTTTTCAGCTGCATATTTAGCAAAGCCACCCCAACCACAACCAATTTCCAGAACTTTCATTCCAGGCTTTAAGTGCAACTTTCTGCAAATCAAGTCCATTTTATCGATTTGCGCCTGATCCAAATCTTGTGCATATCTCCAATAAGCACAAGAATAGTTCATCCTCTTGTCGAGCATCAAAGAAAAAAGATCGTTACCTATATCGTAATGTTTTTCACCTACTATATACGCCCTGCCTTTGCTCTGAGTGTTCAACAAATATGCGCGCAGAAAAGTCAATAAAAATGAAGGATTTGTGACTTTGAGTTTTTTATCCAGATGGGCATTAAGTAATCTAACCGCTAACTGGTCTAATGCATCACAATCCCACCATCCATCCATATAACTCTCACCAAAAGCCAAAGTGCCACCACTGAGAACACGGGCATAGAAGTCTTCATTATGGACTAGGATGTCGTATGGCTTTTGTCCATTAATTTTGATATCAGCAGATTCTAGTAATTCTGTAACTGTAGTTCTATATTTAGACATAAATTATTAAATAAACTAAAACAGAAATAATCTTACCATAGAAATTTTGACCTTTAAAGTACTACAATTGAATCCATATTAACGATAAGCAGAATAGCTCTTGAAAATCACTAAAACACTCAAAAACATAAACAAAACAAAAAAAATCAAAGACCAGCCTGCCATACTCAGTCCCAAAAATTGCCACGATATCTCAGCGCAATTTCCGTCCCCCATAAATAAAGCATTTATCACATCAAAGAAAGGAAAAACCTCCAAAATATACTCTAGGGGAGGGCCACAAAGCGGCACTTGATCTTCTGGAAGACCTTGCAACCATACCTGACGACCTGCAACCCAAGAACCAAAAGCCGACGCAACAAAGATAACACCAGAATATATCTTATACGTATGTAGTTTTGGATTATGCATATATGCAATAAACGCAGTTAAACCGACAACGCAATAAAGAAACTGCTGTGTTATGCATAATGGGCATGGCTCCAAACCAAGAATTTTCATACTGTAGGCTGCATATCCAATGAGGATGCCTACTACCAAAAAAATTAATAAATGGATTTGGCGAACTGAAAGTTGTCGGATTAAGACGCTCAAAAGAAAAACTAAATTGATTCTAGAAAATTGAGACCAATCTTACCATAAGCCTAACTAGGGAGCAGAAAAAATGTCACGCCTATAGGCCTAATTAGCTTATCTAGAAAGATATAATCTTCTACGGCGCCATCTTCCATTTTGCTGAAGTTGCCCTTATCCATAAATCGAGTCCTAAAGCTCAGAAAGTTTAGAGGCGTTTTGCACTATCTACAAGCAAATCTGCGACATAGTGAGAGAATGAATGCCTAACAAGCATTGTCAGCTCATTCTTTTTCTCTTGATAGATAATTATTGGTGCTTTGCCAAAAGTTGTAGATGCAACCTTCCCTATTGTTAATTTTGCATTCAAATCATAGCTCATCCAGTGCGAAAGAAGTTCGTTTGTCTTGCTTCCTTTAAATATCAAAGTGCCGTACGCTGCACTATTATCAACTAGCGACATAGTATTAGACAAGTTGTTTTTTCTCTTCCATAATAGGTCTTTTTGAAATTGAGAGTGAATAATCCAAAACTCGTCTGGACTTATCCATAAACAACTTAGGTTGTCATTACCCATAGTGATTGAAAGTGCTGCTGGTAATTCAAAGCCAAATTCATTTAATGTAATTCTATTGTTTTCTTTTGCATTTTTGGATGTTCGTAATATAGCTATCGCCTTGTCATTTATCTCATAGCATGATAGGTCTTTTTGGTCAATTAGGTAGCCGTCTTCATTCGTTAACGATTCAAATGTCGAGGCAAAAATTGGCTGAAAGTTTGTTCTAAAATTATTCATTACCATCCGCCCTTTCACCATTTGGATCATAGAAAACACTGCTCGATACTTCACACGGGATTTCTTTAAATCCTTGTCTTTTTTGTACAATTTTAACAATCACCGTATCACCTAACTTATTCAGGCCATTCTGCACTTGTGCTAGTGCAATTGACCTTCCTAATATTGGACTAAAATAACTCGAAGTGATATAACCAATTGAACTCCTATTATCATCAACGATATGCGCTCCTTCAGGTATCACAACCGAAGCATCCTTAGTCAATAGCCCAACCAACTGGAGTCTATCATCTTTTGCCAATGCTTCAATCGTAAAAGACCGGCGACCGATATAGGAAAAGGACTTATCTTTGGCTAAAATCCAGCTCATATTTACATCCATCGGTGTCATCGATCCGTCTGTATCTTGCCCTACAATAATAAAACCTTTTTCGGCTCTTAGAACATGCATAGACTCTGTACCATAAGGTGTAATATTCCATTTCCTACCAAGAGCCTGCACTTGATCCCAAATATAGCGACCATAATTAGCCTCTATGTTAATCTCGTAGGCTAACTCTCCTGAGAAACTGATGCGCATGATACGCGCATCAACACCGCAAACGATTCCTTGACGCCACTGCATGAATTTAAATTTTTCACGATCAAACTCAACATCTTGACAAAGGACCTTCATTAATTGACGAGCATTAGGGCCGACAATTGCAACCGTCGAGAATTGGTCAGTGACGCTGTTCAGATGAACATCTAAATCACTCCATTCAGTTTGAAGCCACATCTCCAATGTAGAATAAACACTTGCAGCTCCGCCAGTTGTAGTTGTCATAATAAAGTGGTTATCGCTAATACAAGAAGAAACACCATCATCTGCAATCATGCCTTTTTCGTCACACATCAATCCATAGCGACAACTCCCAGGCGCAAGCTTCATCCATGCATTGGTATAAACTCTCGACAAAAACTCTCTCGCATCAGGCCCCTGAACATCAATCTTGCCAAGAGTGGAAGCGTCCATCATGCCGAGCGATGTTCTTACAGCAAGACATTCTCTGTGCACTGCCTGATGAATATCTTC
>Ga0187827_10001343_pt1 | contig 36466 bp, 33 predicted proteins | sample ETNtaG_39_FD_167969 | JGI IMG/M metagenome (GOLD analysis project Ga0187827, IMG submission 167969) | Marine microbial and viral communities from oxygen minimum zone, Eastern Pacific Ocean - ETNP2014_SV_150_PacBio MetaG (Illumina Assembly) | ecosystem: Environmental > Aquatic > Marine > Hypoxic...
TAGTGCAACAGGCAGAAGAACGGCTCGTCCCGATGGGCTTCCATGAACTGAAGGCCCGCGTCTGTAATGGTTACACAATCGCATGCCGGGGTGAAGAGAAAGCGGTCATACCCACGATGGTGGCCGTAGCTGGGGCTGAACCGGCCGTTCGTAGAAAAGGCCATGGTCCGATAGCCATCGGCCTGAAACCGTTCGGCAATGGTGGTCAGGCTTTGCGGAATCTGTCGGGAAAAACGGTAAGGATTAAAAACACCGTGCCCACTCGCATACAGCCCGGTCGCCATGGATGCCAAGGAAGGAAGCGTCCAATTCCCTTGCGCGAAGGCATTGGTGAAAAGATACCCGCCTTTGAAAAACTTTTCGATGTTGGGAAACTTGCCTTGCTCGGCATCATTCGACACAAAGGCAAGCAAGTCGGGCGCATGAACATTATCGGTAACCAATGTCAGTATATTCATCTTCCCGGTGCGGGTGGGAAGCGGAAACTTCGGGTCGGCGACATCGACATGACCGCCGCCTTCGAAGGTCACTTTTATTGTCCTGACCTCTGCCTGGATATTTGAAAGGCGAAGGTCGGTCCATTGGTCCTTTTGTAGTGCCCCCTTGAGCCGAGCATGTTTCCGGCCATCGAGAAAAACCATCAAATCCCGCACCGGCGCAGTGGGATCGGCGGGGCAAAAGGCAAGATGCATTTCCGTCGATCCCAGATCATAGGGAGAAACAGTCAGATCCGTTCCCGACGGGCAACGGATGGCGTATCGAGTTTCGTACCCGCCGTGGGTATAGGCCTCCACGCCTTTTCTGTTCCAGGACATCCCACCGTTCAGGCATTTCGTGGGCGACGGCAGGAAATAGCGGATATCGAATTTCCCCTGCTTCTCCCTTGCCTTTTTCACCGACAGGCGGATCGGAATCTGACGAGCTTTCCGCAACAAAGACAGAAGGCCGGGCGGACAGAGATAATTTTTGATAAATGTCTTCATCTACGAAACCCGGCCGAACAGAACCTGGGAATCCCATTTTCCGTCAATCCGCCAGTATTCCACCTGTTCGCCTTCCTTTATGAATCCGGCCTTCAGGAACACCTTTTCGGAGGCCGCGTTCGATTTATGGCAACCGGCGACAACCTTGTGCAGCCCAAGATCATCGAATGCGAAGCGGGTGATCCGGTCGACTGCCTCGGTGGCGTATCCCTTCCCACAGGTGGACCTATCGCCGATAAAAAGACCGATGGCCGCGCGTCGGTGAACGGAATTGACCGGCCCCAGCTTGATGTTGCCGATATGACCGCCACCGTCCTTGGAGAAAATTCCCAGAAGATAATTATCCGGACTGTCGTTTATTTGCTTGATATAGGCGGCGAGACTTTCGGGAGATCTTTCGCCGTGGCGGACTTCCAGGAAACGAACGACCTCCGGATCGTTCATCCAATCGGCATACCGCCCGCGACCGTCTCCGGGCTCAAGGGATTTCAGAACGAGACGCTTGGTCTCGATGGCGGCCTCGAGTTTCAAGAGGGGTTTCTTTCTCCGCCCTGGCCGTCATCCCCGGCCACGCAAGCCCAGTCCAATGGTTCGCCCCGGCTTAGGGCGCGGGCCGCCTTTTTTCCCAACACGCCGGGCAGATGCTTGGGACGAAGACCTTGTCCCGGGCGGATCACGCGAAGGTTCTCGCGGCTAAATTCCTCGCCCTCCGCCATGTCGTTGACGACGAAGAGCGAGCGGCGGAACACCAGGCTCGCCGCCTCGCTTTCTTTTCGTCCCCCTACCGCCTGGCCAAGGGCTTTAAAAGCGGTGGCGCATCCGGTCACCAGTTCCCTCATTTCATCCGGTTGCATGGAAAAGGCGGCGTCAGGCCCGCCGTCATCGCGCCTAAGGGTGAAATGCTTTTCGATGATCGCCGCCCCGGCGGCCACGCCGGCGATGGCAACGGAAGTCCCCAACGTGTGATCGGAAAGCCCCGCCACCACGTCGAAGGATCGAACCAGACCGGGGATGGCGCGAAGGTTGGAGTCTTCCGCCGCCGCCGGATAGGCGCTGACGCAATGGAGCAACGCTAATTCCCGGCAACCGCCAGCGTGAGCCGTTTTGACCGCCTCGGCAATTTCATCTTCCGCCGCCATGCCGGTGGAAATAAGCACCGGTTTACCTTTTGAAGCGACCTGCGCAATCAATTCCAAGTCAACGTTCTCGAACGAGGCGATCTTGTAGGCGGGGGGATCGAAGGCTTCCAGAAAATCCACCGAGCTTTCATCGAACGGTGTGCTGAAAACCGTGATCCCCAGTTCGCGACCCTTAGCGAATAAGGCATCGAACCAATCCCAGGGCGTATGGGCCCATTTGTAAAGGTCATGCAGTGTATAACCGTCCCACAAACCGCCCTCGACTTTGAATTCCGGCCGATCGCAGGGAATGGTCATGGTGTCCGGCGTATAGGTTTGCAGCTTGATCGCGTCCGCGCCGGCTTCCTTGGCCGCTTCCATGATGGCAAGTGCGCGCTCGATTTCGCCGTTATGATTGCCGGAAAGTTCGGCGATCACATAAGGCGGGTGGTCGGGCGAAATGACCCGCCCGGCGATAACGATGGATGGGGAACTCATAGATGCCCCAATCATGCCTCAATCTGCCGGATGACCTCAAAAGCTTCCGCCGCCCCGATGCCGACACTCGTTCCCCGCAGAATGGCAAGCGCTTCGAGAGCCTTTAACGAACGCGCGTGTGGAAACGGCGGGATTTCCTCTTCGTAACAGGCCAAGGCCTTGAGCTTGGTTTCAATGAAACCGGATATATCGACGAAGTGGGACGGGGCAAAAACCGGGCCGGTGGCCGTGGTGTTCCATTCGGTGCTCGACGGGGTCTCAAAAGCATAAATTTTTCGGACGTTCCTTCCGGGAAGCGGCCTGCAGGCAGTGACGGCAGCCTGATGGACAACCCGGTGATCGACATTCAAATCCCCGCCATGATGGGTATAGACGGTCACGGGGTCGACCTCGTCCAATACGGCTTCAATGGTTTGGACTATATCCAGCAGGGGAATGCCGTCCATCCGGTTGTCCGGGAAATCGAGAAACCGGGGCGGTTGCGCACCCAAGGATTCAGACGCCGCGCGGGCAGCCTGCCGACGGGATTGCAGTTCAGTGTCGCCCGCGCCTTGGCGCGACGTGGCACCATCGGCTAAAAACAGGACATTCACCGCATCACCCCTTGAGACGTGCCGAGCGATGGCTCCGCCGCACCCCAGGACCTCGTCGTCGGGATGGGCGGCGATGATCAAAACAGTGAGTTTATCGCTCAAAATTCATTTCCTCGTTTGCATGGCGACCTGAACCCGTGCGCTTAAAGTCCCGTCATTACCGATTTCGGCCTTGGAAAATTCCAGACGGAAATCGCCATGATCGATAAAAGCACGGGGGTAGGTGTCGGCGTCCAGCATGCGGATATGGTCATAAAGGGCTTTAAGCCCCCCTTGGCTCGGCAGGGCGCTTTTGTCCGAGGTGCGGCGGGCGAAAAACGTCGGCTCGCCTGTCTGCGGGACAGGTTCGAGATTGCCGCGGACGAGCTCTTCTATCATGCCGTAAATTTTATCCGCCATACGCTCGAAAATGTCCCCGGCACTTCCCGAAAGGCTTAAATCACGTTTCATATAGACGGGCCCGGTGTCCAATTCCTCAGCCATGCGAAGCGCTGTCAGTTTGGTGTCCTTATGGCCGCGGGCAATCAGGTTTTGCAGTGGGCTGCCGCCACGCCCGAATGGAACGTCCGTCATATGAAAACAGACACATTCCGCCGCCTCGAGAATTTTATTTTCAACCGTCCAGGACCAATGGGGAAAGAAAATGTATCTGGGTTGCAAACGGGCGACCGCATCGGCCAACTTCTCCTTGCTCTCAACCAAATGCCATTCGCCGGGCAGGTCCAGTTTGCGCCTGTGGTAGGCCTCGATATTCCAGGGCTTGATGGTGGCGACGAGATACTTTTCCATTGAACTCAGGCCTTCCTTCTCGACTGCCGGTCGGCCAGCGGATAGCTCATGTATACTTGGTTCTTCTGAGGCTCGTAGCCGCATTTTTGGAACAAGGCGTGGGAAGCGGCGTTGGCCTGTAGGACCTCCGCTTTCAAGTAGTCCTTCGGCCACAAACGCCTTGCCAACCGCAAAGCCGCGGTCGCGATGCCGCGCCGGTAGTATTCAGGCGCTACCAGGATCGAAACCTCCAAGGTGTTGGGTTTGCCCCGGTCCAGACGCAAAGCCCCGGCGGGCGTTCCGTTATATAGAATGACGTTGAGAAAGCGATCTTCATCGAACAGACATTCCCGGAACCATTGCCAGTGTTCGTCTACCGTCGGCGCGGACGGGCTTCGGAAATACCGCCGAGTGAAGTCGTAGGATTGCCATTCCAGCATCCGGTCGCCATCTGTTTTCTTGGCTTCACGAATCGTCACCTTGCCGCCGTCGCTGGCCGATTCCATGACGGTCTTGTCATTACGGCTTTCACCGCTTCCCTCAAACATACTGAACTCGCCCGAAAATTCAGACGGACCGACATACATTTTTTCAATGCTCAAGCTGTAGAGATGGCCTTGGCATTCGAAGAAGGCCGGATAGCGGTAATTATCGGCGACGCGCAACAAGTTGAATTGTTCCTTCAGTGTCTTGTCCAGCGACAGCATGCTGTCGACGGGATAGCGGCGGCTGCACCAGGTGGGGTCGCCTTGTTGCGGCGTTCCTCCGGGTTGTCTTTTTTCATCCAGGAATCGGGCGCAGAGCTCAACGGTCTTGGTGCCCAGGACTTCCCGCATTTCCGAAATCAGCTCATGACCTTCGAAACTGACCATGTCCCGATAGATCACGTCTCCGGTATCCGCCTCGCTCGCCGCGTCGAGCAGGCAGACAGGAATTTCATTCCGGCCTTCCAGGATCTGCCAGGTCAGCGGTGAAAATCCCCGCCCCTTCGGCAGGTCGCTTTCGTGAACGATCAGGTTGCGTTTGTTCCTGTCGAGGATTTCCGGCGGCGTCAGCTTGATACAACCCAAGAAGAATGCCACGTCCCCTTCGGGGATTTCGTGGTGGTCACGACAAAGATCGGCTTCATCTCCGTTCGCGTTCAACATTTCGATCAAGCGTTCACAATAGGGAATGATCCAGCTGGGGTTATCGACAACGACCGAGATTTTGCGGAGCGTGTTCATTTGTTCGTCATCTTCCCGGTATCATTCGAAATAGCTTCAAGAACCCTCGCCGCCCCATGCCCGTCGCAAAGACCGGCGGCGGCTTCACTCATTTGTTGCAACCTACCCGAATCCAAAGCGAGGCTGGAAAGTGTATCCGACAAGCGCCCGGGCGTGACAGTTTTATGATGCCCCAGGTTCACGGCGGCACCGGTTTCTTGAAGTGCGGCGGCGACGCCGATCTGGTTGGCCGCGAAACCGACCAACACGGACGGCAAGCCCAGACAACCGCGTTCCCAAGACGACGTTCCCGGCGCGCCCAACGCCAAATCGGCCTCGGCCATCATACCCGCGACCGTTTCGGCATCGGCACCGGCATGAACGATGACCGATTTTGAGGCTTTAGCGGCTTTCCGGCGAACGGACTCCAGATGGGGAGCCTGGCCGCCCAAGACCACATCAACGGCGATTTCCAGGGCCAAGCCTTGCAGAACATCGATGGCCATGAGGGTCAGGTTCATCGGGTCCGTTAGGCCGAAGGCGACCAGAACGCGGTTGATCCCGCTCCTTCGTGCCCTGCTTTTAAGGGCCTTTCCGCGAAGTGCCGAGAAAGCCGGGCGCAACAGAGCGTAACGGGTCCCCAACAGCATCTTGCACCGTTTTGGCATTAGCCCCGCGTAAGCATTCTTCGTCCGGCCCTGGGTCTGGTCCAACAACAGGTCGCAATCGTGCGGCCGGTCGTGAATGTCGTCGATGACCAGAATCCGGGCGGCTCTGTCCCGCATGCGGCTCTCAAAGGCGGCGTCCAACCCATAATGATCGACCACGCCAAGGTCCCATCGCTTCCCCCAACGGTCCCGCATGACTGTCACCGCATCGACGCCGGGTGGGACCGCCAGGACATCGTGCCGGTTCAACCCTTCGATAAGGTCCGGGGCCAATGCGTTGCTGGCGAAACCACATTGCCAGCCGGATGCGGTCAAGGCGTCGGCCAGAACCAGACACCGCATTACGTGCCCGCCACCAATATCCGAAGACGCATCCGCCCGGAAGACCGCCAGCATCTAACGGACCGAGAAAACAGGTTGGATCGCCGGACAGCCTAACCGGTCTTCAAGTCCCGGACGATCGAGTTCCCCGGCGAGTCGTTCGAGCACCCGGTCGTATGCCACGCCCGTGGCGTCGATGTCTTTATCGTCGTGGGCGTAACAGACGTTATGGCTTGCGTTGATCAGGATGTTTTCTGCAAGCATTTCCCGGATGAAAAAAGTCTTGATCACAGCGGCCGTGGCGTTCGGGTGATCGCGAAAGCCGAGAACCTTCCAGGGCGCCAGACCGTTCAAGGAAATGCTCCCTTCCAGACCGTTTGCGTATATCGCATCCGCCGCCCGCCCGGCCAGGGCATCACCGGCCTTCCAAAGGGTTTCGATCACAGGTTTGCGGCGCACCTTGTCGATACATGCGATAGCGGCGGCCAGGGACAGTGTTTCGCCACCAAAAGTGGTGGAATAGAAAATCTCCTCCATCTCGGCCATGATATCGGCCCGGCCCACCACCGCCGAAATCGGCATGCCGTTGGCCATGCCCTTGCCGAAACAGGCGAGATCGGGCGTAACGCCGAAATAGGCTTGCGCCCCGCCAAGAGCAATGCGGAACCCGGTGATGGTTTCATCGAAAACAAGCAAGGAGCCATGGTGGTGGGCGAGGTCCTTGACCGCGTCCAGATACTCTTCATCCGGAACCATTGACGAGACCGGCTCCATGATAACTGCGGCGAAGCCGTCCGGATGCGTTTTGAGTAATTTTTTCAACGCGTCGATATCGTTAAACGGGAAGCAGTGGGTCAATTCCCCAACCGCTCCGGGAACCCCCTTGTTGCGCACGGTCGACCCGACAAACCAATCCTGCCAGCCGTGATACCCGGCGGCCGCGATCCGCTCGCGCCCCGTATAGGCGCGGGCCAGGCGCACGGCGGCCGACGTCGCGTCGCTTCCGTTTTTGCCGAACCTCGCGGATTCGGCGCAGGGGATTAGCTCGACCAGGCATTCGGCCAATTCGGCTTCACGCTCGGTCGCCAGGGAAAAATTGATCCCGTTTTCCATCTGGGCGCGGATGGCGGCGTCAACATCCTGATCGCAATACCCGAGAGAGACCGACAGGAGCCCGCAGACCAGGTCCACATATTCGTTGCCGTCCACGTCCCAGGCGCGCCCGCCCCTGCCCCGTTCCAGGAACAAGGGTGACGCGCCGTCTGGAAACTGAGTCCGGCTTTTGGAAAAGGTTTGCGAGCCGAGCGGGATCACTTTCTCGGCGCGGACCAGCAATCCCTGGGAACGGATAAATTTATCTGTCATGGTTTATTGCCATTTCCGCCGATCGGCAGGCGGCGAGCGCGGTTTTCAGGACCAACGCTCCCATGCGCCCGGATGCAAGAGGCGCATCGCCCCCTTCTAGCCCCTTGATGAAATGTTCCAACAAGGTGACGAATGGAGCGTTCATATCGACATTGTCCGACTGCCAAAGGACTTCTGTTTTCCCATTCCCGGATCTTAATATTTTAACTTCGCCCCTTTCCGGTGCTTTGCCGACCGATTCCCAAATCAGGGCACCGTTGACGCCGACCACCTCGCATCCCCGCCTTTTTGGTTTTTGCAGCCAATCGTGACGGATTTCCGAACGCGCCCCGTTTTTGTGGCGCAAGGCCGTCACCGCGTAATCATCGACTTCAATCCCGAGACCGCCAAGCGTGCCGCTTACGGATGAGACATCCGTAACGTCGCCGAAAAGCGCCATCAGCAAATCAAACTCATGGATATTATCCAGGATCACCCCGCCCTGACCCGGTTGAACACACTCGAGTTCACGGTAATCGACGCCGGGACGCATATCGGGAAGGAAGCTTCCAAAATGGGCGTGGGCGAAAAGCAGTTTGCCAATCTTATCCAGGTTCTCTCGGATAGCGGTGGTCCCCGGATGGAAACGAAGGTTGCAAACGCAAAAGACTTTTCTGCCCAGGCTTTCGGTAAGCGAGAGAAAGTCTTCCACCCCATCCATGCTGGATGACAGCGGCTTCTCGATCAACACATCCGCCCCGGCCTTGACCGCTTGGGCTGCTATCGACAGGTGGCTGGACGGTGGCGTCGCCACGACGACACCGTCCGGACCCCAATCCAGGGCCGAATCCAGGTCGCCGAACGCCATCCCCCCCCATTCACCAGCACAACGTTCGGCGCGGGTGGCGTCGATATCGAAAACCGCCATCTCGGAAAGCGCCGCTGCGTTCTTTGCATGACGGCGGCCGATTAGCCCACAACCGGCGACAAGAATTTTCACAATCCCTCATCTTTTGCGAAAAACTCCAGAAGCTTCAGATCATTGGCTCTCTCCAGATCGACCGAACGGGACGGTGGCATGACATGGCCCTTGAGTCCCGGTCCGTAAAAACCGCCTGTCCGTTGGAACGCAGGGATCGAGACTGCATAGGTGCTGCCGTTGTCGACCAATAGAGGACCTATATCCTGGGATTTTTTTGCAACCAGATCCGGAAACATCGGCAAGAGAGAACCGTTTTCCACTTGCCGCAACGCCTGGAATGGAGGGTAAGAATATTCGGTAAGCGCCATGGCGAAATCGCACCGCCCGGGATCGATCAAAGAGACCACGTGCCGGATATCGTCGGCGTTCCGCAAGGGAGCCGTGGCGTAAAGACAGCATAAAATGTCATAGCCTGTTTCCGTCTCCAAAAAATTGAGGCAGGTCTCCGCCACGCTCGCTTCGTCGCTCGCTAGTGCCGACGGTCTTATCGCTACTTTGGCGCCGGATGCCTTTGCGGCATCGCTGATTTCCTCGTCGTCGGTAGACACAACGACATGGTCGAAACAGCCCGATTGAAAAGCCGCCTCGATGGTATAAGCGATGATCGGACGCCCCAGGAAGCCGATAACGTTCTTGCGCGGCAACCGTTTCGATCCGCCGCGCGCCGGGATGAGGGCGATGGCTTTCATTGGCGTTTAGACAAAATCTGAAAGGGAAAGTTTATGACCCGCCGGAAAATCGTCGCTAAATTCTTGGCCCAACAGGGTTTCGTACAGGTCGCCGCCGATGCCGTCACCGGGACGGCGAAACACCACTTTCGCCTCGCTCAGCTTCCGGCCGCTTTTCACTTCAGACTCCAGATAGGCGCACCGGCGGAATTGATGGCGGGTTGCTTGCTCGGCGTCCGTGAATGTCCTGCGGGGTGAGCCGAGCGCCGTTTCCACATCACGAATGGTCTTGACAAAATCCTTCATCTCGTGGGGTTCCAGGGACATGATGTGTTCGACGCTGGGTGTGGCGCGGTCCAGGGTAATGGTCTTTTCGACCATGTTGGCGCCCATCGCCACCGCCGCCACGTCCATCTCGAAACCCGGCGAATGGTCCGAAAAGGCCGCCGGAAACGGGAACATCTGCTTCAAGGTCTGGATAATCCGCAAGTTGACGCTTTCAAGTCTGGCCGGATAGCCCGAAGGACATTGATGGATGATGATCTTGTCGTTGCCTTCGGATAAAATCACATCGACGGCGGCCTCGATCTCACCCAGGTCGGCGTTTCCGGTATCCAGCTGGACGGAAAGTCCCGATCGCGCCGCATACCGGATGAGAGGATGGTTGTTGACGTCGCCGCCGGCGATTTTCAGGGAATGGCAGCCGAGTTCGGCCGCGAGATCGACTTCGTCCTCCCAGAAGACGGTGACGAAAAATGCCAGTCCCAGGTCGTCCGCCTGGGCCTTGAGCTTACGCCAATCGTCCGGGAGAAGCGCGCGGCGGCGCAGGATATCATACTGTGGCTCGGAAATCGTTCCCGTCGCCCCGGTTCTCCGGTCGGCGAGGATTTTATAGGTATAGATGTTGCTTTTGTCGGCCACCAGGCGGTCCGGATCGATCATCTGGAATTTGACCGCGTCGCCGCCGCCTTCAGCCGCCGCCTTGACCAATGCGCTCGCCGTTTCATACCCGTCATGAGTCGCACCCGCCTCGAACGTGATGAAGCAGGGTTCGCCGTCGCCGATTTCACGTCCGCCGAATTTAACCTTCATGTTTCCCCCATATCGGACCGTTTTCAGGCCTTGGCAAAATAATCACTTTTGTTTTAGTTCGTTTAGAGCGGTTCATGGACCAGCGCGGGTTGATCTGTTAAATCTGCAATCTGGACAGCTCAACGAACATGAGGTTCAAAGGCATGCGCCGAATTGCCGTCATTCCCGCCCGTGGAGGGTCTAAACGTCTGCCTAGTAAAAACATCGTCGATTTCTTGGGCCGTCCGATCATCGCCTACTCAATCGAAGCCGCCAGGGAATGTAATTTGTTCAACCGCGTCGTCGTTTCCACCGATGATGAATACATTGCAAGAGTTTCGGAACAATTCGGCGCCGAAACCGACCGCCGCCCGGGTGAACTAGCGACCGATGATGCACATCTGCTCGACGTCTGCCTGGATCTATTCGACCGGGAAGCGGAACAGGGCCGCGTTTATGATCAATTTTGCATGGTCCACGCCACATCCCCCTTACGCCAAGCCGGCGACATCAAGGCCGTCGTCGAATTGTTGGAAAAAGGCAGGTGCCTCTTTGCCTGCGCCTTATCGGAATTCAACCATCACGCCCATCAGGCACTGAAGCTGGTTGAAAACGGTTTCATCGAGCCGATGTGGCCCGAACTTGTCAACCGACATTCCCACCTCATGCCCCATCTGGTCGGTGGCAACGGTAGCACCTACGCCGCCTTTATCGACGCCTTTCGCGAACAGCGCACATTTTTCGGCACGCCCATGCGGGGACATCTCATGGACCGGATGCGTTCCATCGATATCGATGTAGAGGAAGACCTCGAAGTCATGAAACTATTTAAGGAATACCTGGACGCGAAGGAATAACCATCAGGACGGTGAGGTGGTCTGTTCTAGCTCCGCGCTGAGCGTGGCCATATCCTTCGCCCCTTGCAACTCGCAAAGTCGCCAAAGGTCGTTAGGCCTGAAATAGTTGAAGTATTTCGAAGCGACAAAGAACATGCTGTCGTAAAGGGACATCTGCTGGTCGAGGAAGTCCTTAACCCGCTCTCCTTCGCAATAAAGCCTGTAACGAGACGGTTTTTCAAATTGGGTCAACGGATTGCCGTCGTTTCCTTGTTCCCACCAGGCATTTACGTCGTGATCCAGGTCAAGGGTTTCGACCGCATCCAGGTATTCCGTGTCCTTGAAAGCGGCGCCCACGTCGCGAACGGCATGCAGCCATTTTTTTGCCGAGCCCAGAACGGCTTCATGTTTCGAGGCGTCCGGAATCACCGCGTTCATGGAATCAAAGGCACTATCGAAGGCCGGGAGGCATAATTCGAGCATTATCCGGGTGGTATATTTACGCATCAGATTGTCGCCTAATTCACCCGAAAGCAACTTGGTGTAATTTTCATCGTCCTCGAAAAAATCGTAGATTGCCTGTTCGGAATCAAAGAGTTCCGTTCTGGTTTCTTCCAGGAATTCATAGTAAATGGTGGAAACTTGCGACTGCCCCGATTTTGCCCGTTCCCAGATATGGATGAACCAGTCGTACATGTCGCCGCCCAGTTCCGCCAACAGGCGTTGGCAGACATCAAACTGTTCCCTGGAAAAGATCGTCGCGATGAAAGCAAAACCCCGGCATTCGAGATAGTCCTCGAAACTCATCGTATTCGTTTCGATGCAAACCTCGTCGATCTCGTAACACTTTTCGCCCCGGTATTGGCCGAACTGGTGGGGTAGGATGCGATAAGCCGATTTCATCGCGTATTTTTCCCGGCTTTCGGCGGAAGACAATCTCGTCCCCCTGAGCAACATCGTGGTGTAGGCGATGATGGTCTCGATACCGGAATCGAGCAAGAACCGGATGCCGGCAAGGAAGGTTTCCTTGGTTTCGGACGGCAACGGCATGATGCTTTCGGACACCGTGCGCAGGCCCCGGCTTTTAACTTCCTTGACGATTTCGCGGTATTGTTCGCGGGGAAGGTTCTTCCTTTGGATCAAGTCGAGCGTGTCTTCGTTCCAGGACTGGACCGAACAGGTCACGATCATCTTGTTTTGCAGGATATCCGCAATCTTGAGAATGCGGTTGTATTGGGCCTTGCCGGTCGTGACTTCGAAGGCATTGGGCCAGCTGTAAGTATCCTGAAGATGACGCAAATGGATGGCCAATTTCTCGTCGCGTTTGTACATGCCGAAATTGGCGTCATAGAGGCCCAACAGAACGTCTTCATGGCCTTTCATCCGTTCGGCCATATAGGTGAATTCGGCGTTCACCCGATCAACGCTGAACCGGCCCATCTGGGACCAGTTTTCATCGCCCTGGACACAAAACAAACACGAAAATGGGCACCCCCTGGCCGTTTCGATTCCGGGCGCGTAGGTGCCGTCGAACCATTGCTCCAGAATGCCGGTCAGGTACGGGGATGGAATGACGTCCATGTCGATCAGGCGCGGCGCTTCCGGCCCGACAACCAATGAGCCGTCTTGCGGGTTGATCGACATCATCCCGGTTTGGGGCCTAGCCTTCATGTCTTCCAAATCGCCGCCATCGCGGATCGCGTTGACAAGATCGGAAAAGGCGAGCTCGCCCTCGCGGTAAGCGTAATAATCGATAAAGGGCCTGTCCTTCAGATATTCATGGCATTCACCATGCAATTGCGGGAAATTGGGCCCGCCGCTGACGCAGACGATGCCCGGATTGTTTTTCTTGGCGTAACGGAAAACAAGCTCCGCCGCCTGGCTGTTCCAACAATAGTTCGCCAAGGCCAGAATATCCGGCTGCCAAGTATCGATGTCATCCATAATTTTATCGATATCGTCATAAAGCCGAAGGTCGAGATTGCCATCTCCGGCTTGCGCTTCCGCGTAAGAGGCAATGTATCCAATGCCGACCGGAATAAAGGGGGAATGACGCCCGAGAGTCCGGTGGCGAAGGTCGGCGATACAGACTTTCAGAGGTGTCTTGTTCATTAATATCAGACCCTATTCAAGGGATTGAGCCTATCCAAGGCCATTGGCCACTGCCCTTCCGTCAACCGACTGGCATCACCTGAACCATGTCGCGGCGGCGGTTGGCCGATCGGTGAAACGGTACTTCTTCCGGTCTTCCAGAAACCGTTCCGGCTCGACGAATTGTACCTGGCAGATGACGATGGCGGGGTTGTCCGCGCCGCGCTCCCTCTTGGCATCGATCAGGCGTTTAACGTTACCGATGATGGTTTTGAAGTCACTGTTGACACGGATGAAGTCGTTGGCTTGGGGGCTGTCTCCGTCGGTTGAAATCTCGATGGCGTCGAGGCCTCTATCTATAAGGGCCTCGATCACCTCGTCGTTCAGCAACATGCCGTTCGACACCGTTTTGACGAAGGGAATCCCCATTTCCTTGACCGCCCGGACCATGCTAAAAAAGTTCTTATTTAACAGGGATTCGGCGGCTACAAGATACAGATATTAGGAACAAATAAATGGGTTTTAAGAAGCTCTTATCGCACCATCACCTGGTCGTATTGGATACGGAGTGGACATCCTGGGCCGGATTTCGGGAGAGCAGCTGGAACCTTCCCGGGAAATTCTGCGAAATCGTACAAATCGGCGCCGTGAAGTTGGATGCCCAAGATGGTTTCAAGGAAGTCGGGAGTTTTTCGGTCCTGGTCAAGCCGCTCAGAAATCCTATTTTAAGCGATTACTTCATCAATTTGACAGGAATAACCCAACGTGACGTTGACGCGAACGGCCGTCCCTTTGCCGCCGCCTTGGATGATTTCATATCCTTTTCCGATGGCTGTTTGCTGTCTTCCTTTGGCGGGGATGAGGTCATTTTTGAAATCAATTACAAACTGAACGATCTGCCATACTTTTTTCATGACCGGGTATTCATCAATGTCGCACCAATGATCGGCAAATTCCTGGGCCGCGACCACACAACGTTCCTCAGCAGCGATATCCCTGAACTATTCGGCTTCCCGCCCACCGGTGTCAAGCACCAGGCGATCGACGACGCCCGTTGCACAGCACAAGCGCTTGTGATCATCGGCCGGGACCGTCAAACGAAAACTTAAGGGCGGTTCAGTCCCCGGCCGCTTCAATCATTTCGCGCAACTCATCGACCGAAAGCCAGCGTGCGTTCGTGTCGCTTTGATACGAAAAGCCATCCGCCACCGGCTTGGCCTTTACGGCCGGGTCGCTCCGCCAACGGTTGAATGACGATTCGATGGTGTAGTGATCGTCAAATTCCAGCGCATTCCGGGCCTCGTCCACGGAAATCAACATCTCGTGAATCTTTTCGCCGTCCCGGATGCCAATGGTGTCGATCCGGCAGTCCGGCGCTATCGCTTCAACCAGATTGGTGATCCGGATGCTCGGAATTTTCGGAACGAACACTTCCCCGCCACGCATTATTTTTAAGCTTTTAATCACCACATCGACGCCGTCTTCCAGGCTGAGCCAGAACCGGGTCATCCGCGGATCGGTCACGGTCACGGTCCCCGAAGCCCTTTGCCGTTTGAAGATGGGAACCACGCTTCCCCGCGTTCCCATGACGTTTCCGTATCGCACGCTACACAAAAGTGTCTCTTCCCTGTTGGAGTAGGCGTTGCCCTGCACGACCAGTTTTTCGGCGCAGAGCTTGGACGCGCCGTAAAGGTTGACCGGGTTGACCGCCTTGTCGGTGCTGAGAGCCACAACCTTTTCGACGCCCCGGTCGATGGCTGCGTCGATCACGTTGCGGGTCCCGATGATATTGGTCTGAATGGCCTCGAAGGGATTATATTCACAAGCCGGAATCTGTTTCAGCGCGGCGGCGTGAATGACGATATCAACGCCTTTCATGGAGCGATTGAGGCGATTCCTGTCCCGCACATCGCCGATGAAGAAACGAAGCGGCGTGTCCTCGTCCCCGTCTTTCAGCATGGCCGATTGCAATTCATGCTGTTTCAACTCGTCCCGGCTGAAGACGATCAGTTTTTCCGGCTTGTAACGGGTAAAGGCGATGTTGAGAAAGGCCTTGCCGAAGGAACCCGTCCCCCCCGTGACCAAAACGGTTTTTCCATTTAAAGGCATGATGATCCTTTTTAAGAAGTTATCGCTGACAATCAATTATTCGGGGGCGCGGCATTTTCCGTTTTGCCCTCGTCATGCCCCGAATGCAATTTCCAAAGTCTTGCGTAGATTCCACCGCTGTTCACCAAGCCCTCGTGCCGGCCCTCTTCCACCAAGCAGCCGTGATCCAGGACCAGAATTCTGTCCGCCTTCATGACGGTCGACAGGCGATGGGCGATAGAAATCACCGTTTTTTCCTTGCCGAATTGCTCCAGGGCTTCCTGGATATATTTCTCCGACTGGCTGTCCAGGTCGCTGGTCGCTTCATCCAATATCAGGATTTCGGGACCGCGTAGGATGGCTCGGGCCAGAGCCAAGCGTTGACGCTGGCCGCCGGAAAGCCGAAATCCCCGGTCGCCCAGAACCGTGTCGTAGCCTTTGTCCAGTTGTGAGATGAATTCATCGGCGTGGGCGACGCGGGCGGCGTCGATGATTTCACCGTCCGTTGCATCTGGCTTTGAAAAGGCGATGTTGTCGTGCACGCTGGCGGCGAACAGGAAGGTATCCTGGCCGACCACGCCCAGCCTTTGCCGCCACTCCCTTTGGTCGATGTCCTTCAAGGGCGCGCCGTCGATCAGGATTTCGCCGCCAGTCGGCTCGTAAAGGCCGAGAAGGAGATCAACCACCGACGATTTACCGGCCCCCGATTCGCCAACCAGGCCCAGCTCTCGCCAGGTTTCAAGGTAAACGAAAGGTTCGACACCGCCGCCCGTTCCCCGGCGATGTAGTTGAGCGAAACGTTTTCAAACCGAATGCCTTCTTTCAGTTCATTGAACGGCTTGCCGCCGACAAGCGCCATGTCCTTGTTATCGGTGCGAAGAAATTCCACCGTGTGATCGACGATGGGCCAGAGGTCGTGAAGGCTGGCTCTCAAGGAATTGAGCAAACCCAATCGGGGCATGAGCCGGGCCAGGACGATGATAAAGATGAGAATCGTCGGAAGGATCGCCTGGAACCCTTCGCCCAAGACCAGGAAGATAGTCAACAGAGCCGCCGCCAAGGTGACGTATGTCACCACATCGACCAGCGGCGAAATCATCGCCCGCAAGACGGTTCCCCGCAAAGTCAGTTCCGACGACCGGTCGATCTTATTCCCGATAACATTTTCGGATTCCATCTCGACGCCGAAACTACGGATCAACCGGACGCCGGAGAGGTAATCCGCCGTCGAGTTGTTGAGGCTCTGGATCGCCTTTAAAAGGTTCGCCGCCGTTTGCTTGATTTTGCGCATGACGCCCCGAATCCCCAAGGACAACCCACCCACGATCACCACGGCGGCGAGGACCATTTCCCAGGAAAGAGCGATCATGATCGTGCAATAGGACAGGGCCATAATGACGCCATAGACCAGCGAATTCATCTCGCCGATCATTTTTTCCAGGCCCTTGGCGTTCGTCATGTGGGTCCAAAGTTCGCCAGAACGGTACCTGGAAATCTCGGCAAAACTGACGGCAACGATCTGCCTCATCATGGAGCGCATGATGCCCTGACGAACCCGCATGCGGATGCCGCCGGAAATGGCGAATCCGGCGAATGATAGCAGACTTTGGAACACCTGTGCCACGGCCACCAGGACGATCAGCGCGATAAACAGCGATCCAGGCGCCATAAAGCCGGAAAGCCAGTCCAGAACATCGCCCAACATGCCAACTTTGTCTTGCGCGCCTTCGGCGACGTCGCCGATCAGCAAGCCGACCGCCAGATAGAGGATGCCCAGGCTGACGCCTTCCAGAAGGCCCGCACCGACATTGGCCGCAAGCCACAGGAAAACCAAGCCCTTGTTTTGCGCAGTGACGTCGATCAGGAATCCTACGACATGATGAAGGTGCTTCGGCACCCATTCTCCAAGCCGTCCCACGAGGCGGTCACGGATGACGAACCGGGCATCGTCGCCGGAAAGTTTCAAAAAGGGAAGATTCATGGAGTTTAAAAACCGAAGCCGCGCAATTAGGCCAACCGCACGTTTATTCCTTTCCCGTGAAGGTATTTCTTTGCTTCCTGCGGAGTTTGTTCGGTGAAATGGAACATCGCGGAGACCGCCGCTGCGGACGCGCCGCCTTCGGACAATGCCCGATACATGTCATCGTACGATCCGGCACCACCGGACGCAATGACCGGAATGCCAACGGCGCAGCTGACCTTTTTGATAAGCTCCAAATTGTATCCGGTCATCGTTCCGTCCCGTTCGATCGAGGTCAGGAGGATTTCCCCCGCACCCTGCTCTTGCATCTGTGCAGCAAGCGAAACGGGACCGATTCCCGCCGGCCGGGTTCCGGCATGGGTGAAGACCTCATGTGCACCGTCGGGTTTGCGCCGGGCGTCGATGGAAACGACCACGCATTGCGATCCGAAACGGTTGGCAATCTCGCGCACCAGGTCGGGGTTTTCGACCGCCGCCGAATTGAGCACAATCCGGTCCGCCCCCACCCGGAGCAACTTTGCCACGTCTTCCGCCGAACGGATGCCGCCGCCGACGGTAAAGGGCATGAAACAATCGTCAGCCAAATGGTCGATTAGTTCAAAATCGATCGGTTGATTGTTGTTGGTCGCGGTGATGTCAAGAAATACCAGTTCGTCCACCTGGCGCATGTTGTAGACCTTGACCGCCTGCATCGGGGTCCCGATGCACCGCCATGAATTGAACCCCTCGCCTTTCACAAGCCCTTGATCCCGGTAGAGCAAGGTCGGCATAACGCGGACTTTGAGCATCGCTTTAAATTTTCTCGAGAAAGTTCCGTAGCAGGGTGAAGCCCCATTTCTGGCTCTTTTCCGGATGAAACTGGACACCCAGGACATTGCCCGAACAAACGGCGGAAGCGACTCCCCCGCAATAAGGCGTTTCGGCCAGGACGTTCCCTGGATCGGTGCAATCGAAATGATAACCATGGACGAAATAGAAATCTGCGGCCCCCGGAATCCCCGCGAACAAGGGATGGTCCGTCTGCGGATTCACTTCGTTCCAACCAACATGCGGAATGCGCTCGTCTTTGGATTTAGGTTCCATGCGTTTGACTTGGCCGCCGATGAAACCGAGACCGGTGCAGCCGCCTTCTTCCTCGCCGGATGCCGCCAGCAAATGCATACCAAGACAAATTCCAAGGCAGGGCGTTTCTTTCGCCACGACCTTTTCAGTCAAGATTTCATCGAGGTGCGCCGCTCGGATATTCGCCATCGCCAGGGGATACGCCCCGACGCCGGGCAGGATGACCTTATCGGCGGCCTCGATATCCATCCGTTCGGCGGTCACGCTGGGTACGCCGCCGCATTCCTCGACGGCGCGGGTGATGGAATCCAGGTTGCACAGGCCAAAATCGATGATCGCGACCGAGGTCATGGATTGTCGTCGTTCGCCCGAGAAAGGTTGCCTTTTTCATCTCGGATCAGCTTGCCCTCGTTATCGCGCAGGAACAGGGTATGGTTGGTGAACCGGTCACAGATTTTGATGAATTCCTCGACCGTCACGCCGATGCCGCCAAGGATGTCGGCCAACGAAACGCCTAGATATTCCCAGGGAAATTTCCCGTCGTGCCGCTTAACGGCTTTAATGCCATCGGCCCGCATCATTCGGCCGCGGCGGATATGTAGACATGTGTGATCAGTTGCCCGGCCGAAACCGAATTTTAGGAACTTGAAGTAATCGTGGATGCCGTGCTGGCAGTTATCCAGGTTTTCATATGGGTTGACCGCCCCTTCCACCGGCTTGTGGTAGAATTCGAAACCGTTCTCCTTGGCGAAAAGAGCGTTTTCGTGGCCATCCCAGGGCAGATAATAACCCAGAAACACCCCTGTCACGCCGGCCTGTTCCAATTCCACATCGGCCGGATAGGTGTATTGAATGAGGTCCTTCGCTTCGATTCCGTCCTGGCCCAGGATATCGGACACCCGAAGGCCCAAAAGGCCGCCGAATTCCTCCAGCCAACGCCGGTTGAGAACGTTGTTTTCGGCCGCCGCCGCCGGACCGCCAAATTCATTTTGTGAATTTTCACCCCAAACGATCAAGGGGATGCCCATTTGAACGGCGAGGCGCACGGGACTGGTAAAGATGCCGACATGTTCCGGCCAGGCGATATCGCCGATCTGCCGAAGCCCAATGCGGTTCAGTTTTCTCCGGATGTCGGAATTGGCCCATATCTCGATATAATCGACCCCTTTTTGTTTCAGGTTTTCGATGTTGCGGCGTCCGAGCCCGGTCAAATGGCAGGTACCAAAATTCACGCAAAGGGGATTGAAGCCAAACTCCTTTACCTTTAGGAGCTGATACAGACTGTCCTTTCCGCCGCTCACGGGAATAAGGCAATCGTAATTTGAATTGTCTTTCGATCGATAGGTCTCGAGAATTTCAGTCAATTGCCGCCGCCGCGCGTTCCAATCAACCTTGGGGCGGTTTTCAAAGGACCGGCAGGCGCTGCAAACCCCTTCATCGTCGATGAACAGATCTGGCTTGGTCGAAGGCATGACGCAACGAGTGCAGTACTGGATCATATCGGCATTAGGCTTTCAGTCTCTTTTTCAAGCTTTCGACCACGCGTTCGACATCGTTTTCATCCATGCCAGCCGAAAGCGGTAGGGACAGGCATTTTCGATAAAAGACCTCGCTACCTGGCAAGGCCGCGTCGCCATAACGCGACCGGTAATAAGGCTGGCTGTGAACCGGAATATAATGGACCTGGGAACCGATGCCGTCTTCCTTCAAGGCATCCATGAGATTGGAACGCGAGAGGCCGGCGGCCTCAAAATCGATCAGAACCTGATACAGATGCCAGACCGCGTCGCAGTTTGGAACCCGGCCTGCCGGTCGGACCTTAGGGGCGATAGGGACCAGCAAAGCGTCGTACGTTTCCGCCAGTTTGCGCCGTTTGGCGGCGAACCGGTCCAGCTTTCCCAATTGGCTGAGGCCGAGGGCGGCGTTGATGTCGCTGAGCCGATAATTGAAGCCGATCTCCGCCATTTCACAATACCAGGGATTGGGTGAACCGCCGGCGTCGAAGGCCAGTTCGGCGTTGGCGAAGGCCTCCGGCTCGCGGATCATGCCGTGGTTGCGCAGCAGGGCCAAACGTTCACGTAGCGCCGGATCATTGGTGGTCACCGCGCCGCCTTCGCCCATGGCGATGGTCTTGACCGGATGGAAGGAAAAAACCGCCATGGTGCTGTCGCGGCAATTTCCCACCAAAGTGTCATCGTAACGGCTGCCGATGGCGTGACAGGCGTCTTCGACCACGTGGATGCCGCGCGCTTCCGCCAACTTGGCGATTTCCGCAAGGTCAGCGCACTGGCCGGCAAGGTGAACCGGGATGACGGCTTTGACCGGCGCGGCACCGGCCCGTTCCAAGGCCTCGGCGAACTGGGCAGCCCCCATCAGGCCGGTGTCGGGGTCGACGTCGGCAAAAACTACCTCGGCGCCGACCTGGCTGACCATTGTCGCCGTGGAGACGAAAGTCATTGTCGGGACGATTACCGAATCGCCAGGTCCAAGACCCATGGCCATCATTGCCAGATGAAGCCCAGCGGTGCCACTGGAGCAACTCACCGCATGGGCGGCGCCGAGCTTTGCCGCCAGCGCCTTCTCGAAGGCCTCTACCTTGGGGCCGGTGGTCAGCCAGTCGCCACGTAGAACCTCGGCAACGGCCTCGATGTCGTCCTCATCGACAAGCTGCCTGCCGTAAGGCAGGAAGCGCTGCCCGGCTCGTGATTCGAGGCGGGAAACTGATTTTTTTCCATTCAAGGGAAATTCTCTGGAAAGTTGTCTCTAGCACGGTCCATTCCGCGCATGCTACCGCACTTCGGGTGAGTTGGAGACATCAACCCACACGACATCCAAAGTTTAACCGGAGGCTAGTGTTCATAATCTGAACACAAAAGTCAACCTGCCCGTCAGGGCATGTCAGTAACACATGAAATGTCCGCCGTAAGGCGCATGCCTTCCCGGCACTGCTCCTCAAGATCCCGCAGGTTCCGGAGGCGGGCGTGTGCCTGCATCCCGCAGCCGGTAATGGAATTCATCCAGACCATCAAATCCGATTCCCGGGGTATAGGTGTAGTTCCCTCCTGCGTCGGGCAAGATCCGACCGTTACGGGGGCTGCGTATGAGTTTCACGTCCTTAAGGCCATCGGCGATAATGGTCATTGACAAGAACGTTGCCACTGACGAGCTTATACTTTTTTGTCAGCCCACGGTCGCCGCAAACTACCAGTTCGAGGCGCGGCAGTTCATCGTCCCACTCCACTCAATTAGCAGAGCGGTTCGCCAACAGATAGAACCCTCTGATCCGCGCTTCCGAGGAGCCGCTGGCAAGAACAGGCTATTGCGCACCCAGGCTGGTGGCTCCATCATGGGCATAAAACACGGCAACCGAAGCGCCTGAAAGCATGACCGGCAAAAGAACCCCACTGAAATACGTGAAGTTCTCCCTCTACGCAGTCGCTGCAACCTGCGTCATGGTGGGGTCGGTCTATCTACTCCGTCAATGGGACCCAACTTACCTGATCTGGAAGCGCTGGAAGGAATTCGACAAATACCGATACGAGGAGATCCATCCGCGATTTCTGGAGACAAAACCTATCGATCTGATCCGTATAAAGACAGCCAAGGACGCAACCCGGATCCGCCATGATCTAATTTTTTCCATTTGGGAACGGGAGGGCGCGCCAATCTCCAAGCAGCCATCCTCCGTTGACAAAAATTTTCCCCTCGCCGCTTCTGGCCCGAACTCGGCGGAATGGAAATTTTACACCGGAATCGACAATTTGGCCTCTGTCGATGTTATTCATATTCCCGTCGGAAAGAAGGAGTTCGGATACGTCTCGAGAGCTTTCCATTTCCATCCCAAAAAGGGCGACAACCGCTTGCTCATTTATCACAATGGTCATGGAGGAACAGGGACTTTCCACGACAAAAAAGAACGGATCGCCGAGCTTATCGAGGCGGGATATGCCGTCATTGCCCTCAACCTCCCTGCTTATGGGAGGAACCGTATCGGTGAGTGGCGCCTTAAAAGATTCGGTCGCTATCTATTGGGTGCCTGGAGGCTACTGGATCTTGTCGAAAGGCCCATGAGGTTCTGGATAGAACCGGTCTTTGTAACCGTGAATTACGCTCACCGGGCATATGCCTATGCAAGCATAGACATGATCGGATTTTCGGCGGGAGGGTGGCTCACCACGGTTGCGGCGGCCGTCGACCCACGCATCCGGAGAAGCTATCCCATCGCAGGCGGTTATCCCCTTTATCTGCGTTCGGGAGAAGAGCACAAACAGTCCCCGCGACCCCAATATCATGCCCCATTGATCCGGGCGGCAAATTATCTGGAGATGTACGTCTTGGCGGCTTTCGAAGGAAACCGAAGACAATTGCAGATTTTCAACCGCTTCGATCGCTGCTGCTACGCCAACACTAAGGGCAAACTCTACGAGGCAGCTATTAAGACCGTGCTCGCCGACATTAAAGGGGGGAATTTCAATGTCCTCCTGGACGAAACCCATCCCCGCCATACGATTTCCAAATTTGCAATGAAAGCCTTACTCAGGGATTTGGCAAAACCTTGAGGGGAAGACGTGGCCGATCTTGCCGCCACCGTCCCGCCGGGAACATCGCTTCTGTTTTTACGGAATTCTTGTAAGCTGAGTTTGCCTGCCCCCATTAAGTGGTCCACCGCTTAATGGGGACAGGCCAAGAGGTCGTGAGTTCGAATCTCACCGGGTGCGCCAATCTTTTACCACCGTAAACTTTTTCCGTCACGTGTGCCAGCCGCGGGCCCGCTGGAACAGGTCGGTGATCCAGTAGGCTTGGGCGCCGATCGCGCCCAACGGCAACAGCACCCAGGTGACGTCGAGCAGCGCCAGCACGAAGACAATGACGCAGAAGTCGGCGCGACTCAGTTTATGGAAAATATAGACCAGCCAGTCGATGACGTCCTCGGGGCGACGCTCGCCCTTCGCCATCCGCTCACGGGTTGCCACCACCGGGTCCCGTTTTGCCTTGGCGTGGAAAATCAGGTCGATAACGTAGTCGATGGTCGCCCCGGCCGCCGCCGCCAGCCCAAACCACAGCCAGATCGCCTCGCCGGTGGCCGCTGACACGCCGTACCCGAGGCCGGCAAAAAATGCTCCGTCAACCAGCCAGTCGGCAATATCGTCGAACTGTGCTCCCCATTCCGAAGATAGGTTCTTGAGCCGAGCGATCTCGCCGTCGCAATTATCCAAGGTGTAACAGGCGATCAGCAAAAGCCCGCCGATAACGCCAGCCTCCCTCGTGCCCAGGCTGAAGCACCAGGCCCCGGCCAGACCGGCGGCCAAAGAGAGGGCGGTCACCTGGTTCGGCGAGACCGGCAGCTTCAGCAAAAACAGCGTCAGCGGATAGGATAGATGCCGGGTCAGCGGCAGCAATTGCGCCGGCCGGGTCAGCTTATAGGCGTCTTCGGTCGTCAAATTTTCGGCCATAGGCCCGCCGCCCCCCACCATTCGGATGAAAAGCCAAACTTCCCGCGCCCTATCTAATCGGCTGTTCCCGGTGTTGCAAGCGCCAGGGATCACCGAAAGGTTGGCATTTGCCGACGCGGATCCGTAAAAGAAGTGCTGGTGGCACGCGACGCGGCAATCGGCGGCGTAAGGTTGTTCGTTCGGTTTTGTGAAAAGCCGCTTTTTCACGGGACGTTATATGAAGATTGCCTCTTATATTGGACTGGTGGTTGGCCTCGCGGTAATGACCGGCCTGCTCGCCTGGCAGGGCATTATGGAGATCGCCAACCTTCTGATCTCCTCGGGCTGGGCGTTGCTGTGGGTGCCGATGGTTTGGATTCCCTCCGTTCTGATGAATGCCCGTTGCTGGCAACTTCTCTTCGCGCCCGGATTTGGGCCGACCTTCCGGCAGGCATTTTACGCGCAGTGGATGGGCCGAGCCGTCAACACGCTACTGCCGGTCGCCTCCATCGGCGGCGAAGTGGTCAAGGCGAGGACACTAATTCTCTGGGGGATTGACACCGCCCACGCCAGCGCCTCGGCGGTCGTCGACAAGACCATTCAGGCGCTGACCATCATTCTCTGGGGAACCGCCGGAACAATTCTTCTGACTTACTTGGCGCTTGACGATGAATTGGCGATGTCGATTCTTGTCGGTGGTATCGTCATTGGTGCGGGGATCGCCGGATTCATCATCGTCCAGCGGGCGGGCATGTTCGGATTCATAGCAAAGTCGGCGCAAAAGATCACCAAGTCGGACTTCTTCGAAAACCTGACCGAAACCGCCGACGCCGTCGATCGGACAGTCAACAATCTCTACCGACTGCGGAGCCGGATCACGGTGGCGACGCTTTGGCGATTGGTTGCACTGGTCTCCCAGACCGGTGAAGTCTGGCTCGCAGCCTACCTGCTCGGATATCCGATCGGCATCGTCGAGGCACTGCTGCTCAAGAGCTTAAGCAGCACCCTCTGTGATTTCGCTTTTGTCGTGCCCAACAGCTATGGAGTCCAGGAGGGTGCTTTCGTCATTCTCGGCGGGTTGATCGGCCTGCCACCCGAGGTATCCCTGGCGATTTCGCTGGCAATTCGCATTCGGGAGGTGTTAATCGACGTGCCTGGCCTGGTGTTATGGCAGCATCATGAAGGCCGCACTTTTTTCCGGCGCCGCCGATCAGCGGCCCGGCAAGATGTTGGAAATTAATGATATCTTCACGGATTTGTATGAAAACAACGGCTAAAATTATTTGTAAATTTGGTGTTTAAGCGTTAGCTAGCACTATCCTGAACGCATTTCCGTTCAATTGCCGGTTAGTTTTTGGATTTTGAATGTTGACCGCTATATCAATCGCGATGGCCGGAATTCTCGGGCTGTCTTTTCTTTACCTGCTCTCGGCCATCGCCGGGGTGCTCTGGTTCGCGCGCAAAATGCGCCGCGCCACGGTGTCGCTCCATTGGGCGCCGGTGACGGTGCTGAAGCCGGTTTGCGGTCTTGAACCGGGACTGATAAAGAACCTCCGGTCTTTCTGCGACCAGAACTTCACCACCTATCAAGTGATTTTCGCGGTCCGCGACCCCAAAGACCCGGCAATCCCAATTATAAAAAAAATCATTGCCGAGTTTCCCGACAAGGATCTGTCACTCGTCATCAACAAACGGGTCATCGGCGGCAATTTGAAAGTCAGTAACCTGGTCAACATGTTCGAGACGGCCCGCCACGATATCATCGTCATCGCCGACAGCGATGTGCGCGTCCGGCGCGATTACCTCCGCGCCATCGCTACCCCGTTTCTGAAAAGTGAGGTTGGTGCCGCGACCTGCCTCTACTCGGGCACCGGCAATAAGAACCTGGCCTCGCGCATGGGTGCCCTTTTCATCAACGACTGGTTCCTGCCGTCAGTTTTGATTTCAAGCCTGTTCGCCGATTTAAAATTCTGCCTGGGCGCGACCATGGCCATCCGCCGCGAAGCCCTGATGGCGATCGGCGGTTTTGAAGCCCTGGCAAATTACCTTGCCGACGACTACATGCTGGGTAACGTGACCGCCGAGCAGGGCTACAAGGTGGCTTTAGTTCCTTACGTGGTCGAAAACAGGGTTTTCGAGAGCAACTTGAGATCACTGTTCCACCATGAGACCCGCTGGGCGCGGACGATCCGCTCGGTTCAGCCGGGCGGCTACGCAATGTCGTTCATAACCGAGGGTTTCCCCCTCTCACTGCTGACGGCTATCACGATTTATGCACAGACGTCATCTCTGCCATGGGCGGCATTGCCGGTCATCTGTGCCCTGTCTTTGCGCACGACCCTTCATTATGTTGTTCAAAACAAGCTCGCCGGCGGCGCGGCGCTTTCGCCCTGGCTGATTCCGGCTCGCGATCTATTTTCACTGGCGGTGCGGATCGGCAGCTTCTTCGGACAAGAGGTCCGCTGGCGTGATCAGGTGATGAGCGTGCACACGAATAGTTGTCTTGACCCCTCACTTGAATTATCCACCGCGCGGATGAAAGAATTCGGTGCCCTCATTGAAAAGGTCTCTGTTTCTCAGCCCACCAACGTTTGACGGCTACGACGGCGCCGCCGGTTCGCGCTACCAATGCAAGCGCGAGGTCAAGTCCTTCTGGTACCCAACCTGGTTGGCGCAGCTAGCCGCCCTGGTGCCCGGCAGCAAGCTAATCGACGCGCCAGCGCGTGGGCTCCCCCTGGATGACCTGCTGCGGACGGCGGGTGATTATGAGTTTCTCGTCATCTATACCAGCACACCATCATTCATCAACGACACCAAAGTGGCGGAAGCCTATAAGGCGGCAAATCCGGAACTGTTGATCGGGTTCTGCGGCGCCCATGTGGCGGTCAATAACGAGGCGTCGATCTTGGCGTCTCCGGCGATTGATTTTGTCTGCGACAACGAATTCGACTTCACCATCCAGGAAATCGCCCAAGGCGCGCCGCTGGAAAGCGTCGCCGGCATCACCATCCGCAAGGACGGCAAACCGCATTTCACCGGAAAGCGGCCGCGGATTGAGGATATGGACAGCCTGCCCTGGGTCACCGAGGTCTATAAGCGCGACCTAGTCATCGCCGATTATTACAACGGCTATATGCTGCACCCCTATATGTCCCTGTACACGGGCCGGGGTTGCAAATCGCGGTGCACGTTCTGTCTCTGGCCGCAAACTATCGCCGGCCACAACTACCGAACCCGTTCCGTGGAAAACATCGTCGCCGAAATCAAATGGGCGCACGATAGTTTCCCGGAGGTCAAGGAGTTCTTCTTTGACGATGACACGCTCACCGACAACCGTGAACACGTCGAGGCACTGGCCGTCGAATTGGGAAAGCTGGGCGTTACCTGGTCATGCAACGCCAAGGCCAACGTTCCCTACGAGACACTCAAGGTCATGAGGGAGAACGGCTTGCGCCTGCTTCTCGTCGGTTTTGAATCGGGCAACCAGAAAATCCTTCACAATATTAAAAAGGGGCTCCTGGTCGAGCGCGCCAAACAGTTCACCCGTGACTGCCATGAACTCGGCATTCCCATTCATGGTACATTCATCATGGGCCTGCCCGGCGAAACCCGCGAGACCATCGAGGAGACCATCCGCTACGCCCAGGAGCTCGACCCAAAAACCATTCAGGTCTCTCTTCCCGCCGCCTATCCCGGCACCTTCCTCTATAACCAAGCCAAGGAAAACGGCTGGCTGATCGGTGAAAAGGGCGACAAGCTGGTCTCCAGCGATGGCATACAGAACAGCATCCTCGATTACCCGCACTTGTCGCGGGAGGAGATATTCGAAGCGGTGGACATATTTTACAAACGCTTCTATTTCCGTCCCGCTAAAATGGCCTCACTGTTCCTCGATATGTGCCGGGATTGGCAGGTGATGAAACGACAGCTGCGCGAGGGCGTCGAGTTCTTCCGCTTCCTGTGGGGCCGGGAGAATACGGTCTGAAACGCCTGATCGTCACGGCCGACGACTACGGCGCGGCGCTGCCCGTAAACGAAGCGATCGAAATAGCACATCGGGACGGCATTCTCACCGCCGCCTCTCTGATGGTCGGCGCGCCGATGGCGAAAGATGCGGTCGAGCGAGCCAGGAGGCTGCCAAGCTTAAGGGCCGGACTGCACCTCGTCGTCGTCCGGGGCAGGCCGGTGCTGGCGCCGGAGCGCATCCCCGATCTCGTCGATGGGAACGGCCGGTTCGATAGCAATCTCGTACGTGCCGGCTTTCGATATTTTTTTCTGCCTCGCGTCCGGCGGCAACTGGCGGCGGAAATTCGCGCCCAGTTCATGGCCTTTCAGGCCACCGGCCTGACCCTTGATTACGCCAACGCCCACAACCACATGCACCTGCATCCGACGGTGCTCCGATTGATCATCAACATCGGCCGGGAGTTCGGCCTTGCCGCTGTCAGGCTACCGCATGAACCGGGCAGTGGGATTTTTCTGGCGCCGTGGATAGCATTGATGAAACGCCGCCTTCGCCGGACCGGGATGCGCTCTAACGATTTTATTTTTGGCATCTGCGACACCGGCCAGATGGATGGCGATGCGCTCCGCCGAACCATCGCCGCGCTGCCGGACGGGGTTTCCGAAATCTTCCTCCATCCAGCAACCGGGTGCTGGGCGGAGATGGAACCAGAGGCCACCGGCTTCCGTTTCGAGGATGAATTCAAGGCTCTCATCAACCCGACCGTTCGCGCCGCCGTCACCAAGGCCGGAGCCAAGCTCATTGCGTTCGGCGATCTCGTCAACCAGCCATAAGGGAGCGGTAAAGGTGGTAGGCGATTCCTGGGCCCACAAAGTCGCGCGCCTCTGCATACTACCCCTGGCCGACACTCGGGTAACGCCCAACCACCTGACCGCGTTGCGGCTGGTAACGGGGATGTCCGCCTGCGCCGCCTTTGCCGTAGGCACCCGGCAATGGGATATCTGGGGAGGCTGGATTTGGCTTTTTTCCACCTTTCTCGACAGGGCCGACGGCGAACTGGCCCGCCTAAGTGGCAAGATCACGGCTAACGGTCATAAGTTCGACATGATTGCCGACACCACCATTACTTCGCTGTTTTTTCTCGGCGCCGGCATTGGCCTGCGCCACACGGAACTGGGCGGCATGGCGGTCATCGCCGGAATGATGGGATCGTTTGGCGTATTTGCAGCCGAGTATTTCGCCGAGATTATCGACCAGATGGGCAAGGACACGGGAGACAAGACTTTTGCCAGCCTCTGGGGTTTTGACTTTGACGATGTTCTCTTTCTTTTTGCGCCGGTGGTCTGGATCGGCTGGCAGATGCCGTTCGTGCTGGGCGCTTCCGTGGGCGCGCCTATATTTGCGCTTTATACCTGGTATCGGCTTCATCGCCTACGGCGGGGCGGGACTGACCCGAGCCGTTGACGCGATCCGTTCTCATGCGACTCCGCCGGCAGGCGGCATTGTTGATATTCACGGCCATGTCGATTTCCTAACTTGAGGCCAGAGATCTGAACAGCCCCGCTAAAACAAAAAAACCACCGAATAGTAACTTGGAATTATTCCCCAGCACCGAAGCAATCAATTAGCTAATTGTAAAGAAATAAGGGAAATAACGGCTCTTGGATGTTGAGGGCTGTTCAAAGGTATTGGAGCGTGGTATTTTAATAGACGCACCAAAACAGAGGTCGCAACTTTGAATCCTGCCGGGTGCGCCAATTTTTTCCATAAGTTAGATTTTTACGGAGCGGCTACCGTCTGTTCGTATGAGCACGCGGACGCTCCTTCCCTAGGAATTTGGCAAGGAATCCGGAACAATCGCCCCGCCGGCTTTCCTCCAAAAATGTAGCTCGTTCGATGCGTAAAAAATCAATGAACATTCTGGCCCTTCAGTTCGTCATCCTGTTGGTGCTCGCCAAGCCGGCCTTGGCGGATGCCCTCGACGACGTCCAAGCCGGACTGGAGGCGCAAACCTTGAAAAAACTTGAATTGGCTATCACTCACTACACCAAGGCCATTCACTCCGGGGGATTATCGAGAGGGACCCTGGCGATCGTTTTCGCCAGCCGCGCCAACGCCTATTCCAGGAAAAGCCGGCACAAACTTGCGATAAAAGATTTCAACGAAGTGATCCGCCTTACTCCGGGAGACCCCCAGGCTTATTTCAGCCGGGGGCTCGTTTATTCCAGTTCAGGTCAACACGACCAGGCGATGGAAGATTTCGGCGAGGTGATCCGCCTCCGGCCCGCCTCGGCCAGAGCCTTCGGCAATCGCGGCGTAGCTTATTACAAAAAAGGCCTGCATGACTTGGCGATCAAAGACTTCGACCAAGCGATCCGGCTCAACCCGAATGAAGCCAAGGCCTTCAATAACCGCGGAAATGCCTATAGCGAAAAAAGCCAATACGATCAGGCGATCGATGACTATAACCGCGCGATCAACCTCAAACCGGATTATGCGCAAGCCTTTTTCAACCGCGGCATCGCCTACCACAAGAAAGGCCAGTACAAAATGGCGGCTAAGGATTTCAAGAAGGCGATCCGGATGAAACCCGTTTTCGCCACCACCTTCCTCTTTTGGAGCTCACTCATCTCCGATTAGAGCGCTCCCCTCGCCACAGCGCCCGTTGTTCAGTTTATAAACGCTAGGCGTCCGCCTTGGCCTGCTTATCTTTGACGACCCAAGTGTGGCCACGCCGCAAAAGACTGTTGAGATCGCCGTTAGTGGAATGCGACTTGGCTTCCTCGACTTGCGCCATGATACGCGATTCATAACTAGGCGCGGGATCGCAATAAAGCACGCCCAGAGCGATCGGCATCATTTTCCTATGCATGGAGGCCAGCATCATCGCCAGGCCCGGGTTGGTCTCGTCATGGACCAGCAGGTCGGCTTCATCGACCCCATCCTTGCCGATCACCACCGCCTCGATATCGAGCGTACCGGGCTTCAATCGCAAACCCCGCTCTCTGTCCCTGCCGAAGACGAGCGGCTTGCCGTGCTCGACAAGAAGCTGTTTGTCGGCGGCGACATCCTTGGCGGTAAAGTTGGAGAAAACGCCGTCGCTATAGACGAGACAGTTTTGATAGATCTCCAGAAAAGAGGCACCGTTATGCCGATGCGCCCGCCGCAACATGTCGAGGAGATGAGTTTGCTGGGTCTCGACCGTGCGAGCGACGAAACGGGCACCGGAACCGAGAGCAAATTTGGCGGCGGCAAGAGGTGTTTCCAGCGATCCCATCGGTGTCGAAGGGGTGCGCGTGGAGGTCCGCGAGGTCGGTGAATACTGGCCCTTGGTCAGCGCGTAGATCTCGTTGTTCAACAACAAAATTTGTATGTTGATGTTGCGCCTGAGCGTGTGCAAGAGATGATTGCCGCCGATCGAAAGGGCATCGCCGTCACCGCTGACCACCCACACATCGAGATCGGGATTGGCGAGCTTGACGCCGGTGGCGATTGCCGGGGCACGGCCATGAATGGTATGGAAACCGTATGTATCCACGTAATAGGGAAAACGCGACGCACAACCAATCCCGGAGATGAATACCGTGTTCTCCTTGCTGGCGCCGATTTCAGCCAATATCTTCTGCACCGCCTTGAGAATCGCGTAATCACCGCAACCCGGGCACCAGCGCACTTCCTGATCCGAGGCGAAGTCCTTCGGAGACAGCTTTTCGACCGGTTTTGGAGAACTCATCATTGAACCTCCAATTGTTCACGGACCGCTGCTTCGATTTCGGAGATCTTGAAAGGTTGGCCGGAGACTTTGTTGAGACCCTCGGCGGCAACCAGATATTGGCTACGCAAGAGTGTCAGCAACTGACCATTATTCATTTCCGGCACCAGCACCTGTGAAAACCCGGCCAGCAAATCGCCCAGGTTGCGGGGCAGCGGCCAAATATATCGCAAGTGAATATGGGATACGTACAGCCCGTCAGCCCGCAGGCGACTGACGGCACGGTTGATCGGGCCGTAAGTGGAGCCCCAGCCAACCACGGCCAAACGGCCGGTCTCCTCTCCAACCACCACCGTTTGCAGTGGGATATGGTTGGCGATGCCGGCGATCTTGGCGGCGCGAATTTCGGTCATGCGCTGGTGATTGGCCGGATTGTAAGAGATGTTGCCTGTATCGTCTTTTTCGAGACCGCCAATCCGGTGCTCAAGCCCTGGCGTTCCCGGCTTCACCCAGGGCCGGGCCAATGTTGCCTCGTCGTGCATGAATGGGGCGAAATTCTTGGCATCGGTGTGAAATTTGACGGGGAAACGGGGCATTTTGTTGATGTCTGGAATCTGCCAAGGCTCGGCGGCGTTGGCGGTGTAACCATCGGTGAGCAAGATCACCGGCGTCATAAAGCGGGTGGCGATACGGATGGCCTCGATTGCAGCGTCAAAGCAATCGGACGCCGAGTGGGCCGAAATCACCGCCAATGGACTGTCGGCGTTACGGCCGAAAACTGCCTGATAGAGGTCTGATTGTTCGGTCTTGGTAGGCATGCCCGTGGACGGTCCGGCACGCTGGACATTGACAATCACCAATGGCAGCTCGGTGCTGATGGCCAGGCCAATGGCTTCGCTTTTGAGCGCCAGGCCCGGCCCGGAACTGACCGTCACCCCTATCGAGCCGGCGTAAGACGCACCAATGGCGAAACAGACGGCGGCGATTTCGTCTTCCGCCTGATAAGTGACGATGTCGTATTCCTTGAGATTGGCGAGGATGTGCAAAATCGTCGAGGCGGGGGTGATCGGATAAGAGCCGAGTTCAAACGAAAGCCCCGCCAGCTCGGCGCCAGCCACCAGTCCCCAGGCCAGCGCCTCGCTGCCGGTCACCGTCCGGTAAAGGCCGCTCTGAATGTCCGCCGGCTGCACCGTATAGGCGGTGGAATCGTCGGGCATTTCAGCGGTTTCGCCCATGGCATGGCCGGCGTTCAGGGCAGCGATATTGGCTTCCGCCAGTTGCGGCAGCTTAGAAAACTTATTCTTCAGCCAATCGATAGTCGGTTGCCGGTCCCGACCGAACATCCAGTAGACCAGCCCCAGCGTCCACATATTTTTGCAACGCACCGCATCCTTCTTGGAAAGGCCGAATTCCTTGACCGCTTGCAGCGTCAATTTCGAGATATCGTGCTGGATGACGTGGTATTGATCCAGGGTATCGTCGGTCAACGGGTTCCTCTCGTAGCCGGCCTTTTGAAGGAGCCGAGCGCTGAAGCAACCGACATCCACGATGATGGCACCGCCGGGTATCAAATTCTTCAACTCGACTTTCAGCGCCGCCGGGTTCATGGCAATGAGCACATCGACCTCATCGCCCGAAGTGCTGGCGACATGGAAACCGAAATTGATTTGAAAGGCGGAGACACCGAAAGTGGTCCCCATGGGAGCACGGATTTCCGCCGGAAAATCCGCGAAAGTGGCAAGATCATGGCCGGCCAACGCCGTCGCCAGCGTGAACTGGCCACCGGTCAGTTGCATTCCATCGCCGGAATCGCCGGCGAAGCGAACAACGACGGATTCCAGTTCCCGGTGGGCATTTTTCCCGTCTGCAAGCTTGACAGCGGTGCTCGATGACATGAAGGTTCTGCCAGATTCGTAGTGGGGTCAATTCCCACCAGAAAGAGAATACAAAACCACTCTATCAGGTAGGTGGTATACGACGGATATCATAGCAACCAATTTTTTTTAGGAAACTAAAGTTTTTGCGGTTACTAAAAAAATTTTCTTTAACTGCGCAATAACTTCCGATGGCCGTCGCCCGGGCTTTACGGCGCACCGCTTTTGCCGAGGCCCAATCCGGTAAAAACACGAAGAAGGTGGCGCCAATTCGCCGCTTGGCCTAAAACGTTCTTGTGACGGAATATGACCGCCCATGACTATTGAAAGCAATAACCTCGATCTCCTTGTCAATCTCATCAGCAAGGCCGGGAAAGCTGGCGCCGATGGCGCCGACGCGGTTTTCGTGGAAAGTGAATCGCTGGCTTTTTCCCAGCGCCTGGGCGAACGCGAACGTTTGGAGCGAGCCGAACATACAGATTTGGGTTTACGGGTCTTTATCGGACGCCGCCAAGCGATCGTCTCTTCCTCCGACTTATCTCCAGGAACACTGCAAGAGCTCGTGGAGCAAGCCGTCACTATGGCCCGTTCAACCCCAGAGGACCCTTATTGTGGTCTCGCCCCACCGGAACTCTTGGCCACCGCCATCACCGACCTGGACATTTGCGACGAAAGCGAGCCGACGGTAGAGATTCTTGCCGAACGGGCGGGCCGCGCCGAGGACGCCGCCCGCGCCGTTGCCGGCGTATCCAACTCAGAAGGCGCCGAGGCGAGTTGGGGCCGAGGCACCTTCGCCGTCGCCGCTAGCAACGGCTTCGCACAAACTTTTTCGAGTTCACGCCACAGCATCAGCGTTGCCGTTCTGGCCGGAGAAGGCACGGCCATGGAACGCGACTTCGATTTTGCCAGCGCCGTTTACGCCGAGGACATGTCCCCACCGGAGGAGATCGGTCTCAACGCCGGTAAAAAGGCCGTCGCCAGGCTGAACCCGCGTAAAGCGAATTCTTCCAAGGTGTCGGTGGTCTACGATTGGCGGGTTTCGAGCGGAATTATTAGCCACCTTGCGAGCGCCATCAACGGTTCATCGATCGCCCGCGGCACCACCTTTCTCAAGGACCAACTGGAGAAACGGATATTTCCCGATTCCGTCACCATCGTCGACGACCCCCTGCGCCGCCGGGGCCTGAAGTCAAAACCCTTTGACGGCGAAGGCGTAGCCACGACACGGCGCAACATTATCGATTCCGGCCGCCTGACAACCTGGGTTTTGGACCTGCGCTCGGCCAGGCAGTTAAAGATGACGACGACGGGTCATGCCTCGCGTGGGACCTCGTCGCCACCCTCGCCGTCTCCCACCAATCTTTATTTGCAAGCCGGCGCGGTTAGCCCAAAGGAGCTGATGAGCGACATTAAAAACGGTTTCTATATCACCGAACTGATCGGCTTCGGCATCAGCGTCGTCACCGGCGACTACAGCCGCGGCGCCTATGGGTTCTGGATAGAGAACGGCGAGTTAACCTATCCGGTAAGCGAAGTGACGGTCGCCGGCAACCTCAAAGACATGTTCGCCAATCTCACCGCCGCCGATGATCTGCAGTTTCGTTTCGGCACCAACGCCCCGACCATGCGTGTCGACGGCATGACGGTGGCGGGGAAATAGGCGCGGCGCCATGTTCAGGCCCGGACCGCCGGCTATCAGCAGCCGCAGGGCAAAGCAATCCCGCATGCCATGGTCCGCGACACCGATAAGGCTCCTCAGATTTTGACTTCTGTTTCTGAACGTAAACCGCTGATTGACACCTCGACCCGCGCCCTCATGGGCCGACTGTGGCGCGAGAGCGTCAACCGGTACTGGCGATGGCTGGCCATGGCCGTGTGCTTCATGGCCATCATGGCTATTTCGACGGCATTCAGCGCCTGGTTGATGAAGCCGGTGATCAACCACGTCATTATTGCCAGAAACAAAGACTTTCTCTGGCTCATCAGCGGCGCCATCCTGGCGACGTTCGCCATCAAGGGCCTGGCCGGCTATGCCCAGTCATCCTTGATGGCCAAGGTTGGACTGAAAGTCATCGCCGACAATCAGAACCGCCTGTTCGCCCACCTCGCCCGCATGGACCTAGCGTTCTTCCACGAATACGCCTCAGGCAAGCTGATTTCCCGTTTCACGATCGACATCAACAACATGCGGGTCGCGGTTTCCAATGCCATCACTGGATTTGGAAAAGACTTTCTGACATTGCTGTTTCTGATCATAACGATGTTCATGATGAACTTCGAACTGGCGGTTATTTCATTTTTTATCTTTCCAATCGCCGTCTTCCCAATCATCCGTTTAGGCAAGCGGATGCGTAGAGTCACCGCCAACACCCAAGAGGAGATGGGACTACTCACCGCCCTTCTGAACCAGACCTTTCAAGGCATCCGCGTGGTCAAGTCATACCACATGGAGGAGCACGAAAAAGGGCGCATCGCCGAAATTGTCGAACGTATCTTCCAGTTGACCTTCAAAGCGGCGCGCACACGGGCTTTGTCGAGCCCGATCATGGAAACCTTGGGCGGGTTGGCAATCGCCGTCGTCATCGTTTTCGGTGGCCATCAGATCATTGCCAGGGAAAGCGATCCGGGATCGCTTATCGCCTTCATTACCGCCTTCTTGCTCGCCTACGAGCCCATGAAACGGCTGGCCAATCTTAACGCCAGCCTTCAGGAAGGCCTGGCCGGCGCGCAAAGGCTGTTTGAAATGCTGGACAGGCAACCGGACATCCATGAGAAGCCGGCGGCGATCGACCTGATCGTCAAGGGCGGCGGCATCCGCTTGGAAGATGTTCATTTCGCCTATGTGCCGGGAACGCCGGCCCTGGACGGCGTCAGCTTGGAGGTCCCCACCAACAAAAGAGTTGCCTTAGTGGGACCTTCGGGCGCCGGCAAGTCAACCATCTTCAATCTGATCCCCCGTTTCTACGACGCCGATTCTGGCCGCGTCCTGATCGACGGCGCCGACGTCTCGACAACCACTTTCGCCTCGTTGTATTCCAACATCGCCCTGGTCAGCCAAGAGATTATCCTCTTCGACGACACGGTCAGGGCCAACATCGCCTATGGCCGCGCCGGCGCCAGCGAGGAGGAGATCGTCGATGCCGCCCGCCACGCCGCCGCCCATCCCTTCATCACCGATCTCCCGCAAGGCTATGACACCATGGTCGG
>Ga0187827_10001344_pt1 | contig 36401 bp, 42 predicted proteins | sample ETNtaG_39_FD_167969 | JGI IMG/M metagenome (GOLD analysis project Ga0187827, IMG submission 167969) | Marine microbial and viral communities from oxygen minimum zone, Eastern Pacific Ocean - ETNP2014_SV_150_PacBio MetaG (Illumina Assembly) | ecosystem: Environmental > Aquatic > Marine > Hypoxic...
ATTCAGAAGTTGAAGGAATAAATTGTTCTAATTGCGAAAATATTAATGTCGGTAAATAGTACCAAAGAGCAAGATTAAAAGCAGCAATAATTAATATCCATACAATTCTTAAAGAAAATTTGAATGGCGTTAAACCCAGTATTTTAGTCATTGCATATTTCACATATTATGTTTACTTCTTTTCCTACATCTACTTCCTGTTCTTCAATAGAAAAGATCAGATTAAGTTTGTATATACCTGATGAAACTATGTTTTCAGATGCAACTATTTCGATGTTCTCACTAAATTCTTCCTCCGGATTTAAGTCTAAGGTAAGAGTTGTTTCACCATAATTACTAGGTATACTGGTTTTGGGTGTTGAAATAAGAACGATTCTAATATCGCCCTTAAAACTGTCTAGAAGCGGGTTAGTGAACTGAATGTTAAAAGGAACTAAGACATGTGATGCATTAATTTGATTAATAGGTAAAGACGTTATCTTGATATTATCTTCAGCGATACTCAAGTCAAGTCCAGGAATCAAAAAATCAATCGAAGTTGCTAATCCTAAAGATAGAAATGGTTGAAGCGATACACTACCATTAACTGAAAGCGATATATTTCCATCCTTAATAGATGATATATCGATAGGAACATCAATAAACAATTTTCTATCTTCATTTGGCATAATAGTTTCAGATATTTGTTTGAGGTCTCCAATAATAGTGGAATTAGATGATATTTCTCCACCAAGCATCAAATGAATTGGTAATAATCCCTTATTTGGAACCGTCAAATTCATTTTGAATTTAAAAATCCCATCTTCAATAGGTGTAGTCATATCAGGTTGAAGATTGTTGAAATTATCAATAATGTAAGTAGTTTCTTCGTATAAAGAGTACCCAATAATGCCAAACGAAGTAAAAGCAACTAAACTAATTACTATCGAGGCTTGTCCCAGAGCTCTAAGTGCTGGTCCTGAGTCCCGTGGCATTTAATCTTACTCCTAGAGATAGATTAATACTATTTTTTATTTTCTTTTTCAGTGATTTCTTTATCTCCAGTTGTTGTATAGACACCTACGCCTTTATCCACTTTGAACGTGACTACCCCAACACCTTTTTCAACCTTCATAAAATCCACACCACGAACCAATAGAATAGATCCTGCCCAAGCCATAACTCCAAGGAACATAACTTGAATAGCTGAACCAAGAACAAGAGTTAGCATTGATTGAACATCCGATAATTGATTAGTATCAAAAGGATAGTAAGAATCGAATATGTTAAAAGCCATCACAAATACTATTATTAGAAGTACTATTCCAATAACGGTTATTGTGATACCGATAATTCCTGGTTTTTCTATTTTTACCATAACAATTAGATAATCTATTTCTATTATATAAATGCAGACAACATTCAATATAGAAAATATTTTTTATTTTCTAATTTATGACATATTGTTCCTAATCAATTAGTTATGAAAGATATGTTTTAGAAAATATTTTTTGTGCTTCCCTAATTTTAATAAGTTTTGGAGGACTTTTGAAACCATAAGCACATATTTCATTTGGTGCACCATATTTACCACTTTCTTTATTAATCTGAATGGATCTAATTGTGTCAAGAAGAATGTTTGCTGCATTTGCTCCATCATTTGTTCTCAAGTAGAGATCCATACGAATTGGGCTTTCAAGGAATCCTTTTCCAGTTATCCAATAGTAACTTGTTCGATCACTCCCCATAAAATCAACATATTCAGTAGTACCGGTCACAATATCCATCTTGTATGGAGCTTCAACTGATATTGCAGAAGTTTTAACACTGCGTTTGATTCCTTTATTCTGTTCGTCAATTGTATTCATTGTCTCTACTCCACCTCCAACGTCGAGCTGATAACTCTTTGACGCCTTAATTCCTCTTTCCAACATATATTCTAGAATTCCTCGGTGAAAAGCAGTTCCTCCAAATTGACTCATTAGATCATCACCAACCAAAAGTAATTCTGCTTTCTTAAAGGCGGAAACTATGTTAGGGTCACAAGCGATAGGTGAGGGTGTGCAATTAACAAAAGAGCATCCAGCCTGTAATGCAGCTTCTGCATAAGCCTTAGATGTCTTATCCAACCCAGATGGTATTAGATTTAAAACAACATCTACACCACTTTTCTTTAGGATAGGTGTGATCTCATCATTACTCAAACTATTTCCAGTTCCTATTAGTTTAGCGACCTTCCCAGGAAGCTTATCCAACATTATTCCTTTCCGAATAGAAATACCTTGATTTCCTATTTCCAAGTGTTTAGTACTCTTATTTGGTTCAATGAATATTGCTTCACTAAGGTCTTTCCCAATCTTTGCAGGATTAATATCGAAAGCTTCTGTTACCTCAATATTATCTAGGTTGTATCCCCCAAGTTTAGGATGCCAGAGACCCGGAAGTTTACCCTCTTTTTTATAAGAAGCTATCCCCTGAACAAAAATACATGCGCTGTTTCCAACTCCAATAATGGCAACTTTAATCTTCTTAGACATAGATATTCACCATTTCATGACATCTTTATACTTTGCTTCAAAAAGGTTCATATCTTGAGAAAATAAGGAGGGTGATATTAGCCTTGTCTCACGAACCTAAAAAAAGAGGCTGGATATTTGTATTAATTAATGGTAGCTATGCGATCATTTATGGATTATTATTAGGAGTCTTAACAGAATTTATTACCGAGAATCGTATCCAAGCAGCTGGTATTATTTTCAATTCATTACAAGAAGGTGTTTTGAATCAATATCTGAATTTGACTCTCTCCACCGGTTATCTGTTGATATCATTTGGTTTATTCGCAATATACATTTCTTTAACAGGATACAAATCTGGATCAAGATTATCATGGATTTTTTTTCTAACAAGCGGTGGAGTCACTTGGTTCGGTCTTCTTTACTCTGATTTATCATTAGGAAGTATTCTAACAATAGGACTAGATATGGTAGGTCTTGTAACATATATCTTGGCTGTCTTAATTCCTATGAAATCAATTTTACTCGGTAAATGGCTATCTTCCATTAGCCCGAAGACCACTTAATTTTGGATTTTGCTATCCAACTGAACTTTTTTTGAAGTGTCTTTGCGTAAACCTTTTGCCAATCCAAATCCACACTATCTGACCAAGATTTGTAAATTCGTGGATCTATATAATTTCTAAGAGAAGTATTCAAGTTATACTCTTTTGTCTTCTTGGCCAACTGAAGAGATAGTTTTGCCTTCAATAATCTTTCACCATATCTTTTCTGAGCTTTCTCTGTCTTGGGTGGTTTTGCCCTTAATTTTCTTAGTCTTTCTTTCTTTTTGACTATGCTTTTTTCCCAATTCTTGGGAGGTGTTCGTTTATGGTTGCAGGTTATTGCAGTTTCCAAGTTTGCCATCTTGGCATAAAATATTTTTTGAAATTCAAGATCTTCTTGACAATTACTATTTTGTAGAAGGTAGGTACTTGCAACTTTTGTTGCATAAAATGTTCTGAATACCTTAGCTGTAAGTCCATCCATCGTTTTACCTAGAAACCTATTGATATCAGAAGATTTTACTCCATCAAAAATTGTTTCTTCATTCTTCTTTCCAGCCATAAAAATTTCTAGATTCTTTCTAAATAATTGAATCTTTTCAGTTTTTCCTGGTATACTCTTTGACCATGGAACACTGTCTTTTCCAAGGAAATTGAATTTTATACTATTAGATGTAATCTGTAGATGTTCAATCCGTAGAGTAGATGCACCTACTGTATCTGCTTCATCTTCATCCTTCTCATCTCCAACTCTCATGCATAACTCATCTATCAAGTAGCATACAGTTGCAATCTTTCGTGTCTTGGTGTCCTTTGAATTCATTCCTCTCATTATGTGTTTCCTAATTCTTTCAAGTTTAGGTGCAAGTTTTTTTGCGTAATCAAACTTCATTTTATCACGTTGTTGCCGTATATTTGAGCTATCATGGGGCCAAACATACTTGTTTTTCTTGGTGAGCTTATCAGTCCATGAGGCAAGCCACATGGATTGGTTATCTTGAATCCTTTTACCCCATTTTTGACCCTCTGGAAGAAGTGGGTTTTCACCTTTTTTACTTAGATTCAGTGTGATATCTTTAGGATAAATTCTTGATTTCCATCTTCCTCTAAGTGGATGTTTTCCACGTCCCATAAATATTCCAGGTGGTTCAACTAAATAGTTTGCAATTTCGGTTTTATACCCATCTATTTCTACAAATCCGTACTTATCTTTTAATGCTTCACGTAATTTTTTTCTTTCAGATGCAAGTTTTTTCTTTACTTCAGGTTGACTCTTTCGTTCTTTCTCCTTTTCCTGATATTTTATAATTCTTGAGAAGTTAATATCCTGGATATTCGTGTTGGAATATTCTTGAGGAAATATTTTTAGAAAATCTAAAAGAAAGTTTGATGCAAAAACTTTATCCTGAACGTAAGGTGTATCTCTTTTGGAAGCCCAGGCCCATGCCATTTCTTCTTGTTGAGGCGATAAAACTATCTTTTTTCCGTTAATAGTGAGAGTAAGACCATGTGGTTTAAATTCTGGTGGAAAAAGTACCCCATTATGTATTAATGACTTCCAAAGAATGGTCCTTTTTCTTCCTTTCCCTTTTGATGAGGGTTTTTTGTTTCTCTTTGATTTGGGATATTTTTTGTTACTTTGTGGCATCAATAATTCCTTCTGGGTTCGATGATATGATGTGACAACCAAAATACACTAAATTGTTAGTCTAATCATTCTTAATTGGAATAATTATTAAATTTTGGTTATTTATTAAATTTCCTATTCCTTTTTATTGATTATCAAGTTGTCTCTATTCTTTTTATGTCGTTCCTAAATGAAAAGTGAAACGTCTGCATCTATAGCTAAATCTAAGTAAGTGGAAGCACCGATAATATCGTTAACCTCTGGAATCAATTCTTTTTCATTAACTTTCATAAGGCCCATCGTTGGTGAACAAGCATGAATCCTTACTCCGGCATCTTTAGCCGATTTCATCATCTTAGGAATAGTTGGCCAGTATTTCTTTATGCGTCCTTTCATCATGGATGTAGCCATGTTTGTCATTCCCGGTATCATTCCAACAATATTTGGCATAGGTAATCCTGGATTTCCTACAGGAGCCATCTTAATAGAATTAATTTTGTTCTTGTTAAGAAGATCTAATCCCCAAAATGTGAAATAAAGGTCCACCTCCATTCCCATTGCTGCTGCTGAAGTTGCCAAAATCAAAGGAGGATAAGCCATGTCAAGAGTTCCTTTAGAGATGACTATCACTAGTTTCTTTGTGTCTATTTTCTTTTTATTGTTTTTTGACATAAATCTTCCACACATCTTCTTCTTTTGTTGATGAAATAAATTCATTACCAGTACGTTTTGCCCAAGCTTGAAGATCTGGAACGGCTGCAGGATCTGTTGAAAGAACTTCAAGGATTTGACCTGTACTCATTTTTTCAATCATTTCGTTAGTTTTAACGAGTGGCCATGGGCATAAAGCTCCTTTGCAATCTAATGTATCATCCATTTCTTTACCAGGTGTCATTCTGATGATGTCACAATAATAATTTGATTTCATTACTATATTAAGTTTCAATAGTCTCCCGTAAAAAACTATGTCTATCTAATGATTATTGATAATAAATATCTCCTCTCGAATTATTATTATCGAAAAAGGTTTATTTCACCTCTTTTATTCTGGATGCATATGACAAAAGATACTGGTTATGATATTATTATAGTGGGAGCAGCAACAGCAGGTTTAACTTCAGCTATTTATGCGGCACGTCAAGGTATGCGAACTCTTATTATTGGAAAGGATTTAGGTGGTCAGGCACTCCTCACTAATGATATTCAGAATTATCCTGGATATGGTAAAATTGATGGATTCTCACTAATATCAAAGTTTGAAGAACAAGTCAAGAAGCTTAATGTTGAAATAATCTATGACGAAGTTACAAAGATATCCGACCAAAGTAGCCACTTCATTGTTTATACATCATCAAAAGAATTTGTAGGCCAAGCAGTGATACTGGCGTTTGGGAAAACTCCGAAAGACATTGGGGCACCTGGAGAAGACATGTTCAAAGGAAGAGGGGTATCATATTGTACAATCTGTGATGGTCCCCTTTATCGTGGAAAGACTGTGGCTATTGTGGGTTCAGTAGAACATGCGGCGGAAGCCGCGGTTATGCTAAGTGATTTGGCGAAGAAAGTATACTTCATATTTTTAAGGGATAAACCAGCAGGAGATAATGATCTTATTTCCAATTTAGAGAATAGAAAGAATGTTATCTTTGTTTCTAACTCTTCTGTTAAGGAAATAACAGGAGATAAATTTGTTGAATCAATCAAAATACTGAATTTGAAGAAAGGTTCTGAGGAAGAGTACGAGGTTGATGGAATATTTGTAGAGTTAGGACATATTGCAAAGACTGATTTTGTTAAGAATTTTGTGGATCTTACCGATGGAAAAGAAATAATCATTGATCGAGAAGGAAATACTTCACGGAAAGGTGTATTTGCGGCTGGAGATGTAACTGATATGCCCTTCAGACAATTAATAATATCCGCTGGACAAGGGTCTATAGCTGCTTTATCAGCATATAACTACCTCCAAAGATTGAGGGGAAAATCAATAATACGTGCAGATTGGAAAAGCAAAAAGGTAACATAATCTATTATTGTATTATAATTGAGATCTTATGAGAGGAATTTATTCAATTATGTGTAATCGATAGATGTGAGGTGCATTATCTACTTTCAAGATTCTTTCGCATTGAACCTTTTTTATTCCGGCATCAAAGAATTCTAAGTGTGCTGTATTATCACATGTTATCAAATCAAGTTCTTCTTTTTTACAAAATTCACCTAATTTGTCATCACCTATCCTTTGTTCAAGACCTTCAGTTTTGCTTACTCGTAGAATTTTAGTATATTGTTTTTTTATTTGTTCTTCTAGATCATCAGGTAAGCGAAGTCTATTTTGATCAAGTATTACACCAGAATTTTCGGTTAAAGTTATATCTGTCATAAAGAGTCATTTTTTCTATTCATAATATTAGTGTTGTGGCCTATAAGCAAACCCAAACCTAAGTGCAGAGAACTTGTACCTCCGGTTTCACACATCATAAAGATGGAAAAATGGGATCAATCTAAAGTCTTTGTGGTTAAACGTTTTGAATCTACTTAATGTTTTGTTACATAGATGTTTTAAGAGCGACTAGATAATAAGTACTTATTCATATGAATAGACGAAATAGGATGGGATATGTTTTGTTTGAGAATAAATCTTTATCAAATAACAGTAGTCTTGCATTAATATCTTTTTTTGCTGTCATCTATACTGTGCTTAGACTAATTCCAACTTTTCCTATGATTGGTGCAACAGGAACTTTTTCTGCATCGGATGTAGTTTCACCGCTTTATGGTCTACTTCTCGGACCGTATATAGGAGGGGCCAGTATTATTTTAGGAACATTTCTCTCCATAGTTTTTGGTCGGCCTCCAATTTTTTTAGGACTTGATTTTCTACCTGCATTAGTTGGTGCTGTTGCATTAGGATTATTGGTTAGAAGAAGGTTTCATTTGGTTAGCCTTTTTTATTCAATTATAATTTTATTTTTCTTAGTGAACCCTTTAACCCTTATCTCAGTTAATTTTCCATATGGAATGGTTATTCCTTTCAACTGGCTCCATTTCATCGCATTCATTATTCTTATTTCTCCTTTAAGTCGTAAAGCACTAAATTGGATTACAGCAGATTCATCAAAATATTTACCCCAAGGTTTACTCATTCTATGCTTTATTGGAACAATGATGCAACACCTTACAGGTGCCATACTTTTTGAAAATATTTTTGGTTTTTTGTTGGCTGAAATTCCTGCTGATGGTTGGCCGGCTATATGGACAACAATATTCTACCTGTATCCAATTGAGAGAATCATGATTACGGTTATTGCAACTATTATCGGATCTGCTTTATTTACTACATTGGGAATAAGTAGAAAAACACGATAAATCATTTAAAATTCAGTAGAGTTCACAACAACATTATTCTTATAATTACTATACATATTACTTAAATGTCATTTTGATTATAAATTAATGTAAAGTGATGACAAGCTGGTAATAGATAGAGATAATGTCGATATGCGTTGTCCAAAATGTAGACGTTTTACATTAAAAGAATTGGATGCTGGAATTAAATGTAGCTTCTGTGAAAATCAGTTATCGCGGGGACAATCTACAAATTTTAGACTCTACAAATTACTTAAAGATGGTCAGAAACAGAAGAAATATGTCTACAGAAAATAAAATCAAACGTTTGTTTTATCTGAAAAATATAGAATTTTAATCAATATTCTACATGTATTTGTTGTAACTTGGATTAATTATTTTAATTTAAGAATTAATAATGGTACCATCATTTCGTCTTTCATTAATCCTCCATGCCCACCCTTCAAGACTTGATCTGGTTTATGTGGTCTATGCGGGTAATATAGAGAGCTGCCTTCCTTAGAGAGAGCTAGTAATCCACCAATTCTGTCAAGAGTTTGATCAGATATCTTACCTCTTCCAAATAATCCTTGTTTTAATGCCTCTTTAGACTCTAATAGATGAAAATAATCCCCAAAGTGTTTAGATAAATAATCTTTTACAGGTTCAAGCCTTCCTAATTTTGGGTAGAGATATGGTGCTCTTGAGGAACCTGTTGGTTGTATCTGAAGGTCTTGGAATAATTGCTTGTGATCTAAAATATTGACAGCTTTTTTCTTATCAAATGTGTGGTGACCATGATCACTTGCAATTAATAGAATGGTTTTTTTTGTAGAACCCCTATTCACTCTGTCCAGAAATTCAGTTTTTAAGGAAAAAAATAGATTCCTGATAGCGGCCTCAACTTCTTCAGATTTCGGTCCATAAACATGAGATGTTGTATCAAGTGTATCCCAGTAAGCTAAAATGTAACTTTCTTCAGATGGATTGGATTCAATAAGTCGTTTTAGCTTAATGAAGAGATCTGAAGTGTCTACATAAAGTTCTAGATTTGCTCCTTTATGGAACATTTGAGTTAATGCTGAGTTTCGGAAAGTCCATCTAGTAACTACGTGTGACTGATATCCTTCTTCTTTGAATATTTCATGCAAAGTCTTTGCGCCGAGGAATTGCGAGGGATCTACACCTGCATCTATTAGAGAATCTCTTCTTTGTTCTGTTGAAGGTGAGAAGTTAACCATATTGGCTACTATTCCTAGTTGTTTGAGATATATGGAATAGCCGGTGATTGCATGCTGTTGTGGAGTCAAACCTGTGCTAAGTGATGCCAGAGCTGTAGGTGTTGTTGATGCAAACGTTGAAGTTAGTGGAAATAAGATTGCTTTATCAACGGAGTGATGCAAAATTGAGTTATGTTCAGTTAAAGCGTTTAACATTTGTTGGTATCCCATAGAATCCACAATAAGGAGAATAACTCGATTTACACCATCCAGAATAGATTTTAGTTCTGAGTTTACGAATGGAGTTCCATTCTTATGATCTATTCCAAATGTCCTAAGTATTGTTGCTGGAATATTAGAAATACAATATTCATCATAATCAGGTGTAATAAAATCATTTAACCAACTTTTCTGTAGAATTTTTTTATGAATCTTTTCAGCATTGGAAAAAAGATGCTTCATCTTAGTATTCCTATTTATTTATGTGTGAGAATAGCTATGTTGTGGGAATCTATTCTGCAAAACCCAAATCTTACAAACTGTATCTTATCATCAATTTGAAGTTTTTTACATTCCTGTTCTGCAAATCCGCGTATAATCTTTAAACTATCTTTGTTGAATACTCCTTCTGTGATAAGATCTTCCATGACCAAAACTGAGAATTCAATATTGGTATCTGAAACCCATTGAACTTTTGGTACCTCATTTTTCAGTTCCTTACCTGCATATTTTCCTACCAAGTTTGAATAACTAGTTGATTCAACTTTTACATTATAGAGTCCAAGCAATCTGAACATATCTTTCTCTTTGAACTGTTCAGCATCTTCTCTCGAAATATGGAATACTCCTTTTGTTTCAATACTTCTCTCTCCAAAATCTTTTTCTGGATGATTCTTTAGTTTAACTGTTACATTTGGTGCACCTATTACTTCAAGCTTAATTGGATCTGGGACAAAAAAGAATCGTTTTACAATAGGGTCCAATTTTTTTCTATTGACACTTTCAATTAAGCTCCAGTCAGGTTGAGACTCAGATTTTCCTACACCAAGACCCAATACAAATTCCTGTATAGACTCAGGTAGAAACCCACGTCTCTTCAACGCGGATAGAGTGGGTAAACGTGGGTCATCCCAACCTTTGACTAGTCCTTCTGTAACAAAATGGTTTAGTTTTCTTTTAGATATTGTCGTACCCTTAATTTCAAGACGAGAAAACTCAATTAACTCTGGAGACCGTAAATCCAATAAGTTCAATATGAGAAAGTAGACTTCATCTCTGAGCTCATACTCTTTAGTTCGTAGTGCATGTGTTACACCATCTAAGCTATCCTCTATAGGAGCTGCAAAGTCATAGGTTGGCCAAACTCGATATTTGTCTCCCTTTAAAGGGTGGTTTGAATCAATTATTCGAAATAGTGTCGGGTCCCTTAGAGCTGTGTTTAGGCTAGCTATATCTCCCTTTAATCTAAGTATGGCTTCATTTGCTTTATAATTGTCAAACATTTTATACCATCTTCCAAGATTATCTTCTACAGATAGGAGTCTGCAGGTACATCCTTTTCCTACAGCTCTGTTTTCCTTTATTGAACTAGCTTGGCAAGTGCAAACATAAGCTCTATGTAATTGAATGATTTTTTCAGCATATCTGTAAAAAAGTTCCATATCATCAGATGAGTTTTTTTCAATATCTGATTTTATTCCGAGCCAATTCAAATCCGCCCTTATTGCATCATAATATTCCAGTCGTTCTTTTACGGGATTAGTATCATCGAAGCGAAGTATCATCTTTCCATTATACATTTGGGCATATGTTTTATCGATCACAGCAGCTTTGGCGTGCCCTATGTGGAGGTACCCATTAGGTTCTGGTGGGAAACGTGTTACTATCATTTCTTTACGCACGTTAGGAAGAGGTGGAAGTTTTCTTTCTTCAACTATTTTTTCTTGTTTTTTTAGGAGCCCAGGAAACTCTTCTTCAATATGTTTTTGTTGTTCCGTAAGCGTCATATTGTTAATATCCTGAATTATTATCTTTACTCTTGGGATCATTTCCTTGATTTGAGGTCGGAGTTCAGGTAGGTCACCCATCATTTTACTGATTACGACGCTAAGGTCAGCTTTCCCTTCGTGTAGATATGCATTTGCAAAGGTATGTTTCCGGATTAGGTTTTCAGTTGAGGCTTCAATCATTTGAGTCTAATCCTGTCATTTTTGTATTAAAGAATTGAAAGAGTCACCATTCCCGTTGAACCATGAAATCTATTAATTCCTCAAGGGTTTTAGATTGAATAGATGGCTTAGTTAGAAATATTTTATTAAACTGTTTCTTTGCTTCAAGCGCATATTTTTTAGCTTTAGTTTTTGCATAATCAATCGTACCGTATTTATCCATAAATTTTAGAATTTCATTAACTTCCGATGGTGTTCTTTTACTCCTACTTTTATTCATGATTTTTAATATTTTTCCATTATCTTTTGGATTAGATTTATTTAATAGATGTATCAACATAAGTGTGCGTTTACCCTCCATAATATCTCCACATTGCTCTTTTCCATATTTCTTCTCATCACCTCTGAGGTTTAGTATATCATCCTGTATCTGGAAGGCTGTTCCAAGTATTGACCCAAATGGTATTAGAGCATCGAGGTTACTCTTCTCCACATCTGCTATTATTGCACCCAGCCTAATTGGTGAAATACAAGTATACCACGAAGTTTTTTTATTAACCATTCGGTAGTAATCTTCTTCTGTTTGTGTCCATCTTTTATCTTTGACCCATGAAAGTTCTATGTGTTGACCTTCAGTTGTTTCATTAATCATTCGTAAGAATTCATTCACCAATTCAAAAGTTTTAGATTGGCCCAATATCTTCTGGTTGTTCATTAGTACATCCCACATCTTTGCATGTAATGCATCGCCTATGTTTATGGCCATAGGCATCCCATACTTTCGGTGTAAAACAGGTTCTCCGCGTCTCATTTCAGAAGAATCTTCAATGTCATCATGAATCAGTATCCAATTTTGAAAAACTTCGAGAGCAGCAGCTGTTCGGATAGCTTTTTCCCTTTCTCCTCCAAAAGTTTCACACGTGAGGATGCAAAGCGAAGACCTGAGACCTTTTCCAGGTCTAGATGGATAATCTCTCATCATATCATAGAAATTCTGTATCTCGTTAACTTTATCCCTTTTAGGTAGAAAATCAAGGATGAATTTATTAACAGAATCATTATTCAATTTTAATTGTTCAATCAAAGTTAATGGACACAATAGAATTCACTTGAAATTTCTTTCATTCATCATTATTTTATAGTTAATGAGTCATCTGCCATTCTAAGAGTTTTCCAGTAATTATATGCCTTGAATTTGTTAAATCACTTACGGTTCTTGAACCAGTTACAAACATTGATGTTTTGAACTCATAGATCATTTTATCTATTGCCGTTATTACTTCTTTACTTGATTTAACAGCTGGCGAAAGAAGGGGTTGAGCAGTACCTACTAAGCTTGCACCTAACGATATGCATTTCGCTATATCTAGCCCAGTTCTTATTCCTCCAGAAGCAATTATTGGAATATTAATCGAGCTCTTTGCTTCGATGAGGGAAACAGCTGTTGGTATCCCCCAATTCCAAAAGAGCTTACCAAGTTCAGCTTTATTATGCATCTTTCTTTTCTTAGCTCTAAAATGTTCGACTGCTGCCCAGCTAGTGCCTCCAAGCCCCGCGACATTTACGGCAGAGACTCCTGCAATTTCAAGCTTGATTGCAACTTCCTTTGAAATCCCACAACCGGTTTCTTTCACAATAACTGGAACATTAATCTCAGATGATATCCATGATATTTTATCCAATACTCCTTTGTATTTTGGTTCCCCTTCAGGTTGTATCATTTCTTGGAGTGGATTGAGATGGATTGCAATCGCATCTGCATTTATCATTTCTATAATCTTCTTAATTTTCTTGATACTTAAGCCATCAATAAGTTGAGCACCTCCGATATTTGCTATAAGAAATGCTGAAGGTGCTTTCTTCCTTGCAATAGCATATGTTTCCGCTGTATTTATCGAATTTAGGCCAGCTCTTTGAGAGCCTAAACCCATACCAATACCAAGCTCTTCAGCTGCAGATGCTAAATTGGCATTTATCTTGGCCGCTTCTTTAGTTCCTCCAGTCATTGCATCAATTATGAATGGAGCTGAAAATTTGTGGTTTAAAAAATTGGTTGATATGTCTAATTCGTCAAAGTTCATTTCAGGAAGGGCATTATGAATGAGAATAATATCTTCCAGAAGAGTAGTTGAATTCTTAGCTTGAACATTTTCCTTCAGTGTCACCTCAATCCCTTCACGTTTTCTTTCCTCAAGGTGGTTTTTTAATTTCTTTATCACCATCACAAGACACCAATAGGCGGTTTAAGGCAGTCGACTATTTTTAACACTTTCATTTCCTATTTCAATTGGGACGAATTATTGTTCCAGCTCCTTTTTTGCCTTTGAGAGCTAATTCGAGTAAACCAGGTTTGGTGGCGTTCAGAATCTCGCTTTCAATTCCCTTTTCCTCTGCTAAAGTAAGAAGTAATTCCACTTTGGTTTTCATGCCACCGGTCACATCAATTGTTTCCGCACCGCTGATAGATGATGTTATCCATTTCCTATCCGATGGTGTAATAACATCAACTTTCTTTTCACTTGCTAACCTTTTATCAATAACTCCATCTACATCGGACCCAATTATTATTCTCTTTACATCCAGATTATTGGCTAGATAAAAAAATATTTCTTCAGTTGATACTATACTATATCCTTGTTTAATATCGATTATAACATCTCCATATACAACAGGAATAAGATTGAGATTCAACATTTCTTGAATAATTTTTAAATTCCATTCAATAATTTTAGAGGATTTGGCTAAAATGGAAGCAGATGGTTGTATGGACACCACATTTTCATTAGTATCAATGAGTGCACTTACAATTAGACGATTCAATCTGGCAGCTGCATCTTGGACTAATGCTACGCCCTTGAAATTGTTCGCATCTTTTAGACCCTTATGAACTTGATATTTATTTGCAGGTATATGGGGGTATGAACCCCCACCATTTCCCACTATTAGATTATATCTTGAATCTTTCATGGATGAATGTATCTCTTCTGCAAGTCTCTTGATTACATCTCTTCTTTCAGTGAAAGGTTTGGATTTGTCAGTTATTACGCTCCCACCAAGCTTAACAAGTATCAATTCATTTGATGTATCTTGGCTTATTCATTTCCCCTCCTAACACTTACTCCTGCCATAGGAATGCTCACCTTCCAAGCTTCTACCGTATTTTTTGAAATTTTCTTAAGAACATTATCTGCTTCCCCAGCTCTAGGTAGAGCTATTATACAACCTCCACCTCCGCCTCCAGTCATTTTTGCACCAAGGCATCCTGCTTTCAGTGTAGATTCAACTAATACATCCAATCTTTTTGAGGATACTCCGAGAGAAGATAGAACGGCATGATTAAAATTCAGAATAGAGGCAAGTAGGTTAATATCTCCATTAATCAAAGCAGATGCAGTAATCTCAACTAACTTTGAAGATGAATCTATTAAAGCTTTGAATGTTGATGGATTAATATATTTGGTCTGAGAGAATTTTCTAATCATCTTTGATGTACTTTGACCGGACCCACTAAAACACACAATAAAATCTATAGGTGTTTTAAGTTTGAGTGGTCTTTGAGAAATACCTTTTTTGAAGAGAATAATTCCTCCCTGCGTTGAGATTGCAGGGTCTATTCCTGATGGATTACCATGAATGATCTTCTCAGAAACCATTGCCAGATTTATGATCTCTTCTTTTTTCAAGGTATGACCTAGTGCTGATGAAGCTGCTGCCACTAATGCAATTGACCCAGCTGCTGATGAGCCAAGTCCAGCTGAGAACGGAAGATCAGATTCCATTTCAATCTTTACTTTTCTGTTTTCTTCTAAATAATTCAAAGTAGCTTTAAGCGCTTTCGCTAGTGGAGTAAGTTTGTAAGGAATTTTGTTAGGAAGCTCAGCAGTTAGGCCCAGTTTTTTTGAAGAGATACTGGATCGATCTGATAAAGAAGCATGAACTGTTGCACCCCGATCTATTGCAGCTGCAAGTGCAAAGGAACCATGGACAACAAAATGCTCGCCAGCTATTATTATTTTTCCAGGAGCTTTTGCTGTAAAAATCAAAGTACATCATTCTACACAAATATTATAGATGAATAACCCACAACTGAGGATTTATCTCCTGCAACATCGCCACTAGTGGCATATTTTAGAAGACGTCCCTCCTTAGCGCCAAGGTTTTTAACTGCAGTCATAACTGTGGCTATTGCACCATACCCACATGCTGAAACATTAAGACTTTCAAGCACCCCGTAATAATCTGAAATATTTAGGGATAGTATTGCATCTATTAGTTTAGAATCTTTCTTAACGGCGTTGTTGTATGGTTCATAATGTGTAAAATCTGAGGATGCTAGAATTTGAGTCTTCCGATTCTTAGCAACATCCGCAATAGAATTACCTAATTCAACTGAAGTTATTTTATCTTGAATTGCCATAATTATTGGTAGAATTTTAAAACCATCTCCAAAAATATATTGGAGAAATGGTAGTTGGACCTCAAGACAGTGGTCCTGTATATGTGCTGAATTATCTTGGTCCGCTATCATTGAAAACTTAACCAATTCCTTTGCTGCATCACTATCTACCTCTAATTTACCAAATGGAGTCTCCCAACTACTTTGATGAGCAACTGCTACCGAGCTACCTATTCCCCAATGATTCGGACCAAAAATGATTACTGTTTCAGGAATATCTGAGGATGCTAAAGCATAGTAAGCATTAGCAGCTACAGGGCCAGAATAGGTATATCCTGCGTGTGGGACAATAGCACCAAAAATTTTCTCTTTTTCTGAATTGGATGGGAATTGTCCAGGACCTATCGAATGTAAAAAACATTCTTCAATACTATTTCTGAGCTCTTTGATGGAGCCAGGGTAAAATTGACCCATTACTGCAGGACGTCTAACATCCATACGTATCACCTTGATACAATGGATGAAGGTATCTTTAAGGATAACTTTGATATTATTTATTCGGTTTCTTCTAGAGGTTTAGTCTCAAAGTCTTCAATTGAATATTTCATTGGTTGATTAGCTTTTAGTAGTGCACTGTGAATTAGAATAGATCTCGCTAGAAGCCAGAATGAGGCAGCTAAAGCTTTTCGTCCACGGTTATTGACAGGTATGACAAGATCAACATTAGATGTAACGTTGTCTGTATCACAGAATGATAATACTGGGACTCCTATCTTAGATGCTTCAGTAACTGCTTGATAATCCATTGATGGATCAGTAACTAATACAACTTCAGGATCTATATGTTTAGGATAGATTGGATTTGAGAAAGTACCTGGCATGAATCGTCCTGTTAATGGAATTGCTCCAGTAATCATACAGAACTTATGAACCGGTGTCTTAGCATATTCTCTTGCAGAATAAACTACTACATTTGACATATCAAATCTTGCCAAAAACTTTCCAGACACCTCAATTCTTGACAGAGTCTTACCTACATCTATAACATGAAGACCATCAGATCTTGTCTTTTGAATGAATTGTGCCATCGATTTTGTTTTAACCTGAGTTCCAACCCGTATTCCAGTAGATAAAAGCGCTTGTTCGGTAACTTCAAAAGTTTGTTTATTTTGAACCGGTTGGTCTTCTGTATCTATCGCTTTTCCTTCCATTTCTTCAGACAATTCTAAGCATCAACCTTCTATTTCCAATTTATTTATGCCGCTCTCCTGAAAAATTATTATTTTTAACCATTGAATCATCATCTTTTAGTTATTTATAATGTGTCAGATTCAAACTCTGCTCGTCGTTGAGCAAGATATTCATAGAAAGGCAAAACATGATCGATAATATTAACATTCGAAAGTAACATTCTTCTACAACAATACCGATTAATTTTCATGCTGTTCATCACTTCGTTTGGGTCTCCACCTGCTTTGACTAATTTATCGAATTCACTGTACTTTTCTGCCACTAAAGAGCCACAGGTAAAACATCTAATAGGTTTCAACATACTTAATTTCTGACCTACTCTTAAGCTTCGATTAAACCGACAATTAAAAGTTTACTGAAACATAGTGAATCTTGTTTAAGTATTACACATAATAAGAAATACTGCCCCTAGAGAGTACTAGAAATTGTGAAAGCCCCATAACTTGATCTACTTCTTTGACAAGTTCTTCATTTTTAACATTCATTATATTCATTGCCGTTACACATGCGTATATCTTTACACCTAGCTTCTTTGCGTCTAGTAAATCTGTTGATATCTTTGATATTTTTCCTTTTTTTAAAGCATCTTTAATTTTCTTTAGAAAGTTTTTGTCTGTTACGTTTCCCAATTCATCTGAACGTCCTTCAATCAGTCTCTCTAATCCTTCGTATGTGAAGAGCATATGAACTTCCATATCTAGAGCCGCAGCGATTTTTGCAATTGATATTGCATAGCTTACCCTTTGGTATTCACCACTATTTATCACCATAGTGACCTTATCTGGACCTTTTGATGGCGTAATGTCTCACCAATAACAAGATAATCCTTCTTGTATAAATCTAGTTAGTAAATTATTTCTGCTAATGTTTGTTCTTTAAGCCCTATCTTAATTTCTCGTGCTATTCTTCTTCCCATTGACATTGGTTCTTTGTAAGTGAATTGAGAGTATTGAGAACCTCCAGCATATACATTTGTTCCCGCTACTATCCTTGCAGATATCTCAAAAACAACAAATCCACGGCTTGGGTGATATATTGTCTCCAAACAGAAGGCCCCTACTATCCCTGGGGGAAAGAGCTTGATTGAGGCATCCACAACATTAACACCAAAATTTAAGACTTCAGGAAGAAGACTCTCTCTCAATACAACTGGTTGGTTTCCAGTTACTGTGTAATCGAAGAATTCGGGTGGTACATCTGGGAGACCTCGGTATGCTTCATCAATTGGCTCTATGCGTCTATCTATTCCAAGAATTTGGACATTACCTTTACTGGTTTTAGCACCTATATTTTCAAATAAAGAATAGAAATAATGTGGATAATATCTCACCCCAAGAAGAAATTCTTGTATGCCTACTTTAGGGACATCTGATTCTTCTATTACACCACTTTTAACTCGACGATTCAATTCATCATAGAAAGCATTTTCAGAATTAACTGTAAAGAATCCTTTTCCACCCTTTGCACCTGGAAATTTAACAAATACTTTCCCATCTATCTCTGAGGGATCTTTGTATTTATGTGGCATAATTAGGCCTGCTGCTTCTATCCACTTTCGTTGTAGCTCACGATTACTTTCCCATTCGAGAGATTGTCTATTACCAAACATTGGTACATTAAGATTTTCTGATATATTATCCGGTCCAACATACTCAATAAATGAGCCATGAGGTATGATGATTGCATTATTTTTTTTCAGTATCTTTTGGAATTTTGGCTCCAGTATTTCATTGTATTTACCTACAGTGATAATTTTATCTGGGTTTGCTTGTGGGAAGGAGTTGTATAACGATGCTCGATCTTCTGTACATATCCCTATAGTCTTGAAGCCCTCTGCTTTTGCACCATGAAATATTTGAAGAGCTGTGTGAGAACAAATTGTGCAAATAGAAACTTCTTTAGGATTATATTTGTTAAGAACTTGTTCTATATCTGATTTCGATATCAAGTTATAATCTCCTCTAATCTATCTTGCTTAATCGCTTCCTTAACTTCCATAGCGATCCGGCGTCCGGTACTAACTGGATATCCCCAATTACATTCTGTGTAATGTGTAAATTTCGTTCCTGGAGACCCTGGGACTCTTAAACTTACATCGAAAATTGCTATATCTTCTTTTGGGGGGCCTGGAATGATTGCGCCCTGAAGCGCGAACGGCCCTATTATCCCTGGAGGATATTCTGATTTTGTGATTTCCACAAATCGTTCTCCAAGTTTGAATATATTTTCTAACAGGGATTCACGAATAGTTGTGGCAAAATGACCTACTTCAATATTCTGTGCTTTGATGTGTTCTAAAACTTTAAGTTGCTCATCAGCTGGAAGCCTAAGTAATCCGTCGAGATTGGTCTGTCTCCTGGCATCAGTACCGAGAAGCTCTAATTCACCTAGAAGTGGTGAATAGAAAAAGTTGAAATTATATTGTGCACCTACAATAAATTCTTCTAAAACTGCTTTATCTACAGCTTCTTGGGTGATTATTCCTTTCTTAATGAGTGCAATCGATCTTGCTTCAAATTCCTTAGGATTTGTAGCATAAAAAAATGCTCTCTCATACCTTCTTTTTGATTCGTTTACTTTTACTACTGTAAGACGGTCTATTTCGGTATAATCTTTAAACTGGTGTGGAGTTCTTATTGATGCTTTTTCAAGGAGGAATTGTTGGTTTCTCTTAACATCTCTTTCCTCAGCCCGCAGAAGGTTTCTACTTCCTAGAATTGGTACAAGAAACCTGTTTTCTATCCCATCATATGGAACGTAGACTGAGAAGGATCTGTGAGGTACAAATATAGTGTTCATTGATATTAATTGTTTTTGAACATTCTCATTCAAAATATCTTGAAATTTATCTAAGATGATTGTTTTGTCGATGACTCCACAGATTCTACCGAATGATTTTCGGATATGGTAATATCGCTCGTATGGTTCTTCACGACCCTTTTGGCATACAGCAACCGTTTGGATGTCTTCGTCTTTTGCTCCTTTACAAATATCCAGAGTTGAGTGACTCCCTAAAGTTCCTATTGTAATTTCTTCAGGGCGGTATCTCGATATAACGCCTGATATTTGTTGGTGCGTAATCATGTTGGTAACCTTTTAGTTGAACCTTTATCCTAAGATTTTTCTCTTATTATCACTAGATCTTTTTAACTATTTACTTAGGTTAAAACTGAATGTCAGACTAGCGGTAAGACTTTTGTTTTCGCCTTCGTGCACCTGGTCCGCCAAATTTCTTTGGCTCTTTTCTTCTATGATCTCCAGATAAAAGATGTTTATCATATTCTGAGAACCTTTTTTTCAGATCTTCTTTCTTAAACCAACTTGTAAGTGCACGTGAAATTGAGATTGCTGATGCGTCAGCTTGCCCCATAAATCCTCCTCCAGCGACGTTGACTGAGATGTTGATTTTATCTCTTAAGCTGCCTGATATTTCTAGAGGTATCATTATCCGTTCACGTGCAAATCGTGGTTGTAATACCTCAACAGGTACACTGTTTATTCTAATCTTTCCTGTGCCTGGAGTTATTGCAGCAGTTGCGTGTGAAGTTTTCCTTGCTCCAGCGAAAAGTTCCATTTTCCGTTTAACCAAAATTATCTCTTCCTCCAACCCTGGTTAACTGCTATTTCTCCTATTGTAACGTAAAGCTGTAGTTGCTTTTTCGGTTTAGCATCTTCGAATGTCATCTTTTCAACTGTTCTATACGGTGTTGGAATCCCTATATGGACTTTTAATCGTTTAAACGCGTTTTGTCCTTTAGGTTTCCGCCTTGGTAACATTCCTCTAATCATCCTGTTTAGAATCATATTTGGTTGTCTTGGACGATGAGGTGCATTGATTGGATTTACAATACTTTTTAGTTCCTTTCTTTGCATATATTCTGCAAATATATTTTTTTTACTACCTGACATTAGAGATGTCTCAGCATTCAAAACAACAACATGCTTTCCTTCAATTAGAAGTTTTGCTATTTTAGATGCCATTCTTCCAGCTACCTGCTGAGCAGCATCAACCACTACTGGTTGTTCAGTTTTAGCTATTTCAACCACCAATTAGTTTCACATTCTTTCCAGTTGGATATCTTTTAACAAAAATTGGTATTGATAAAACTTCACCACCTGCATTCTTTATTTTAATTGTGGCAGACTTGGTGAAGGAGTAAGCCCCAACAACAATTCTATGCGAAACCGTTCCTCCTCCAAGTACTTTACCTGGAATAAGAACAACTTCATCCTTTTTGGTTATGTTTGATATTTTACCTACATTTACTTTCCGTTTTGTAGAAATTGATTTGTTTAGATAATTAGCTGTGGTTAACCAGATATTGGCTCCAGATGATTTTGAAGCAGTCCTTAGCATTTTCATTGTATTATCATGAATTGGGTTTCTATTTTTACTCATTTCTTTAAACCCCCTGTTTTTTCTGTGAACTCTCGCAATTCATTTCTTAGAATTTCGGTTGCTTTCACAAATATCTCAATGGCTGATAAGGCACCTGTTGACTCAATTTCCAATGTATAATCGTTATCTGTATCTTCTTTTGTAAGTTTTAGGATAGAGACATTTGATGCTTGCCATTTTGCATGTTCTTTCCCTGTTCCTAATCGTGCATAAGCTTCCAGACTCACTTTTTGGCCAGGTGCAACCTTTACGATAGGGATATCCGAGTTTATTGGGATAGTGGTCGTATCTGATACTGATTTCAGTTGTCCTGATAAGATTTCTTTCGTTGAATCACTATCTCCTGAATCTAGAACTAGAGAAACACTGCATTTTAAACAACCTAAAGAATTATCACAGTCACAGTCTTTTGGTAAAACATATTTTGAAAGATCTGTCTTGAGGGGTATGAGTCCTAAACGGTGAGCTAAGAGTTCGTCATACATAATTGAAGAATTTTCTATAATTATAATATTATCAATTGCCATAACAGGAACTTCACTTAATGCTATTCGTCTGATAGCATTTGCATACGACAAGCTTATGCCCTGCAGTTGAATCTTTACTCTATCTGTACTTTTTTCTAATACTTTTATTTTCACTATTGTTCCTACCTCTTAATCTTCACTTCAATATTTTTTCGCTTGGTGCAAGGGTGCTGATTTCTTCATCTTAAATATTTATTGCCCTGTTTCTAATAATCGCATCATTTCTTCGATACATTGGAATGCTTCGGTGGGATTACTCGTAGCTGAGACTTTTTTTTCAAATGGACAAAGGTCTGTTCCTTGGCGATTAACAATTCTATCAACCATCTTGTCATATTTGTATGGAATTCTGTTATATTCTAGAATTTTGGCAGCTTCCAAACTGAGAATTGAAGCGAAAACTGAATTTATCTTAGCATAGACTGCCAATAATGCTGCAGCTTTTCCAACAACTTTATCGGCTAAGATACTTTCTTTAATATCTTGAAAATGTTTATTGATAGATTGGATGAAAGGTGATAAGCCATTCTTGTTGCTTTCAAAGATGATTTTTCCTTTCCTTACAAATACTATTGAAAGATTATTCTGATTCAATCTATTCATAGCTAAGTCAAGATCATTCAATTGTTACAAAGTACCTCATCTTAGTCGGTATTTATCTGGATTGATTCAACAATTCTTAGGTTAGGCAAAATATATTAAGTGGATTTGGAAGACGATGAGATTGCGCAGATATAGAAATAGGCAAGGAATCTAAGAAAAATATGAGTGAATTTAACTACATCATCAGACTCGAGGGAAAAGACATTGATGGGACGAAAAAAGTCGTTCCTGCTTTATCAGAGCTTAAAGGGATTGGTATGAATTTGGCGCATATGATTATTACTTCTTTGAAAATAGATCCACAATTGCATTTTGGATCTTTAAATGATGATCAAGTAAATAAAATAATGACTGCTTGCCAGGACCCTGGCAAGTTGGGTATTCCCAATTGGGCTTTGAATAGTAGAAAGGATTTGGAGACAGGTACGGATACTCATTATATATCTTCAGATTTACAAATGAATCTTAAAAGAACCCTTGAGAGAGAGATGAGAATTGGAAGTTGGCGTGGAGTAAGACATTCTTTAGGACTTACTGTAAGAGGGCAGCGAACAAGAACGTCTGGAAGAAAGGGTAGAAGTGTTGGTGTAAAGAAATCTGTTCTTCGTGCAGGTGCAACCTCGAAAGAGTAGTGTGTTTGATTGGGAGATCCTAAGAAACCTCGTAAGAAATATGCTACACCTCGAAGTACTTGGCAAACTGATCAAATAGCTCGTGAATTATGGTTAGTAGGGAAGTATGGTCTAAGGAATAAACGAGAGCTTTGGACAGCGGAAACTGAACTTTCAAGAATAAGAAATCAGGCCCGTAAATTGTTGGCTGAATCTATTGATACAAGAGCAGAGACTGAAAAAAGATTGTTGTTGTCATTAATTCGGAAGGGATTAATTGGGAGTTCATCTTCCCTTGATGATATTTTGGGTTTAACAGTTGAATCATTGCTTGAAAGACGTTTACAGAGTATGGTGAAAAGTAAAGGTTTGGCACTATCGATACAAGCAGCGCGTCAAGCAGTGACTCATGGACATATAAAGGTGGGAAATAGACGTGTAACTATCCCTGGATTCTTAGTCCGGAGGGATGAGGAATCTACAGTTAGAATTATTGAAGGCAGTACTCTAGCAAAGCTTATGGTGGAAGCAGTTCCCTCAGCTCAACAGGAGGAATAATGATATGTCTGATGAAGATATTACTAATCATAAGTGGGGGATAGTGAAGATATTTAGTAGTTATAATAATACACTTGTTCATATTACCGATCTTACTGGTGCTGAAACGATTGCGTTTAGTTCAGGTGGAAGGCATGTGAAAGCTGATAGGTTTGAATCTTCCCCATATGCCGCAATGAAGTCTGCAACTGCAGCTGCAGATGTTGCTAAAGCAAAAGGAATATCAGCTCTGCATATTAAGGTTAGAGCAGTTGGTGGAACAGGAACTCGTACTCCTGGTCCAGGAGCTCAAGCAGCTATTCGAGCTATAGCAAGGTCAGGTTTTAAAATAGGCAAAATTGAGGATGTTACACCTGTTCCGCATGATACAACCCGTAAGGCTGGCGGCAGAAGAGGACGAAGGGCTTAACATTTAATTTATATTTCTTTATTCTAACAGAATCTTTATCTAAACCTCTTGTACAAGTTCATTAAGTGTAATTATTTGTGTGGGATTATTGGGTATATTGGAGAAGAGAATGCAGCTCCTATATTGCTTAATGGACTAAAAAAGATGGAGTACCGGGGTTATGATTCTGCTGGTATAGCCACTTTATCTGATGATGGTATATTATTGCTTAAAGATAAAGGAAGGATATCTGAGATTGATCAGAAGGTAAACTTTCTTGATTTGAAAGGAAAGATCGGAATTGCCCATACCAGATGGGCTACTCACGGTGGTGTGACATGCGAAAATGCTCACCCACATGTTTCCTGTGGGTTTGAAGTGGCCGCTATTCATAATGGGATAATTGAGAACCATCATCAGCTAAGGAAAAAATTAATGGATGAAGGTCATAACTTCAATAGCGATACAGACAGCGAAATCATTGCTCATCTTTTAGAGAGATATTACAAAGAAAGCGGTAAAGTAAAAAAGACGTTATTGCAGACTGTCCAAAACCTTAAGGGGACTTTTGCATTTCAGGCCATCTTCAAGCATGAGCCAAATATAATTGTCGGTGCTCGTAAAGATAATCCTTTAGTTATTGGATTAGGGAAGAATGGAAACTTTCTGGCAAGTGATATCCTCTCGTTTATTGATCATACTGACAAAGTGATGTTCCTTGATAATCATGAGATAGTGGTAATGAGGGGAAAACGTATTAATGTTTACACTTTCAAGGGAGAAAGGATTGTGAAAGAGATTACACAAGTTGCTTGGGAAGCAAAAGAGACTTCTAAGGAAGCATTTGCCCATTATACTGTAAAAGAAATTCATGAGCAGCCAAAAACCCTTAGAACAGCCATGCATCAAAATTCAAAAAAGGTTCTAGACTTCATATGTGCAATAAAAGAAGCTGAACAAATTTACATAACTGCCTGTGGTACAAGTTATCATGCAGGTTTGATATTCCGAAATCTGTTAGCGAGGATAGCAAAGGTTGGATCTCACATATCTGTTTCTAGTGAGTTTTCTCAAAATGTTGAACTTATTGATGAAGATACCTTAGTAATTGCACTTTCTCAGAGTGGTGAAACTGCAGATGTATTAGAATCGGTTTCATTAGCTAAAGAGCAAGGGGCAAAGGTTTTCTCAATACTAAATGCAGAGGGTTCTTCCCTAAGTAGAGAAAGTCAAATGAATCTCTTTTTTAATTGTGGCCCTGAGATAGGAGTAGCTGCTACAAAGAGTTTTACTGGCCAGCTTGCTGTGATATATGTGCTTATTTCTTCACTTGTGGATGATTCAACGATGTCGAATAAGCTCCTTGATATTCCTAGAAATGTGGAGAAGGTTCTTGAAACTGAGAAGAACATCATCAAGATAGCTGAGAAATATAAAGATGATAACGATTTATATTTTATCGGTAGGTCCATACATCTCCCTATTGCTCTAGAAGGTGCTTTGAAACTTAAGGAGTTGTCATATAATCACGCTGAAGGAATGGCTGGGGGTGAATTAAAACACGGTACTCTTGCGCTTATTGAGGAAGGAAAACCTGTTATTGTTTTGAATCCAGAGGATCATACTTATGATGAAATATTGAATAATGTTTCTGAAATGAAAGCAAGAGGTGCTCAAATTATTGGTGTTTCCAACAGACCAAATGTGATGTATGATGATTTTATTCAGATACCCAAAGTAGATGAGTTGCTATATCCAATAGTCGAGGTTATACCTCTTCAGCTGCTTGCCTATCATACTGCAGTTTTACGACAAAGAAATCCTGATTATCCTAGAAATCTTGCGAAATCGGTTACTGTAAAATAATTTATCGATTTTTCAATGTTTCTATGGGTTTAGAGGTGATCATTCTTGTTAATCTTCGAAGTCTGGTAGGTAATTTGGCTTTCTTTTAGTATTTGGACGAAGTATTGTGGACTTCCGTGTATTTCCTTCTGCAATTTGTAATTCCAATGTACCCATTAGTCTATGTAATTCTTTATCTTGATTTCTATAGTGTGATAGCATCTCTCTTGCACCCTTTAGATTAGCTCCTTCATCATCTACTTTTCCAAGATATTTCTCAGATTTTTTTCCATCTTTATAACACCAGTAGTAAAGAAAGACTGAATTTGTTTTTTTATTATATTTTCTACTAAGCCCGCATCCTAATGCCAATTTATTATCCCTTATTGGGGATGATGAGATATAAAAACTTTTGTTTTTACGATTTATATGTTTTATTTGATGGATAATTTTTATTGGTTTGTCGCAGATGGGAATTAATTATCCCTAAAAAGAGATAATTCATGTATTTGCTTGTTTTGTAGTATGTTAATCTTTTATTTTAGTAAAATGTATTTTTTATTATGAAGTTAGAGCAAAGGAACTGTAAGCCTTGTGAGGGTGGAATTCCACCATTGACACGTGAAGAATCGGAAAATTATCTGAAACAAGTGGATAATTGGACTTTGGTTGATAATAGTATTATGAAAAAGTTTAAGCTCAAAGATTTCGTTGGAGCAATAAATTTTGTAAATAAGATTGCTGATGTAGCAGAAGGAGAGCAGCATCATCCAGATATTCTAGTATATGGGTGGCATAAGGTTAAAGTGATTTTATCTACACAATCTATTAATGGTTTAAGTGAGAACGATTTCATCTTAGCAGCGAAATTTGATAAGTCGATCTAGGACAGTGGTATGCTTGCATTACCGGCCTCTGACATCAACAATTTGAGCTTCAAATTCGGGTGCATTTCCTCCTACTCCTACTGCTTCTGGGTCACAATAGGATGATTCTGCACTAAGAGTTTCTTGTATACCCCCATTTGCTTCAATAAAGAATAGATTACTTATTTCTCTGAACCCATCTACTTTTCTAATTATTCCTACTTCAACGAAACCATCAAAATCATCAAGGTTAGTGATGTGGAACCTTGCATGTACGCCCCATCCTGAACAATCAAAATTTGCATCAAATCTTGGACGGGGAAATATTTCCTGATCGTCAATAATTACATTCGGGATCGGTGATGAGGAACCAAAATTTAGGAATCCTTGGCTGAATAGTATCAGAACAGTTGCAATTACTGGTACTGTTATTCCAATTATGATTGTTTTAGATTTGCTTTCCACACTGGTTACCTTATTTTCGATGTAATAAATAGTCTTATTTTGATTCTGTATTGGTTTTCTTGTGTGACCAGAAGGTATTTATTAAAGTTGGCTGGATAGTCCAGCCATGCTTAGGAGTCGTGGTGTAGCGATTATGGCAGTTTTTTCTGCTTTAGCTGTTGCCTCTAATTATGCATTATTGGCTTTTCCACAGATTAAGCTAATGGACTCACTTGTTTTTGTTTCGGCGTATTTGTTTGGTTTTGGGGTTGGTGCAGGTGTGGCGATTATTACTTGGTTGGTTTATGGTAGTGTGAATCCTTTAGGTGCTGCAGGTTTTCCTTTACTTATCGTTTTGATGGTTGGTGAGTTGTTTTTTGCTTTTTCCGGTGCGTTATTGGGGCGTAGATGGAAGAGGTCTGCTGTTTTTGGTAATGGTAGTAGATTTCTGAATAAGCGTTTAGTTTTGGGTTTAACTGGTCTTTTATCTGCTTTTGTTTATGATTTCTGGACAAACGCAATTGATGGGTTGCTTATTTATCGTTCAATTGAAGGTATTGCACTTCGTTGGATAACTGGGGTGTATTTTGCGTTAGCTCATGAGTTAGCTGATTTTGTTTTTTTTGCGTTTGTTGTTCCTGTTCTAATTGTAGCTATCAGTAGAGTATCATATGTTAAATCAGATGGGACTTCAATTTAGGTGATTATGTTTGAGTAATGTTGGGGGATGGAAGATTGTTACATTGGTGTTTGTAGCTTTATCTGTAGTGTTGGGGTTAACTAGCTTACTTCTGTATAGTAATTTGGTTGCTGTGGAGGAGCGTTATGATGATACGATTGAGTCTTTGGATAAAATTAGTTTCAGTGTGGATATTTTGTTTAATTATGGAAATGGAACTCTAGTTTGGCATAATGGCACCAGGCTTCCTATGGGTGTAAATTTCTATAATGTTACAGTACTTGTTTCTGATGGGAGATTAGATGCTACCTATTATCCAGAGTATCAATCACACTTCATATCGTCGATAAATGGAGTTGGAGTGGGTGATGACCCTGATAAGTTGTATTGGGCATGGATAGCTTGGTTCTTTGATGAGGGGTTAGGTGAATGGGTAAACTATGATGTCAGTGCAGATCTGGTGTATCCCAAAGAAGGTGATATTTTGGCTTGGTATTTTGAGGACACCTCAAACTATCCAGATTATGCACCTCCTATTTAATTAAGATATTAAATTGATGTTAATTTAAGTTATAACTATTAAGTAACACGTAAATTAGTTATTTTGGTTGGAATTTTATTTTGTCTTTTCCGTAGTCTTTTGCATTTTCGAAGTTCCATAATCTGTTGTGTTTTTGGGATTTTTGTTTTATTAGGTTGTCGAAGTGTCCTTTTTCTTGTATTTGAGATACTACATGGGCCGAGAATGCTGGTGCTCCAGTTGCACCTGGTGAGTTGTAGTTTAGTAGATGGATTGTGTTTGAGCTTTCTATTATGATGGGTTCAAGTATGAATCCTTTTTCATCTATTAGTTGATTTCTGACACCTGGTAAGCCTCGTGTTTTAAGCATAGTTTGTTTTATGTTTGGTATGAATCTTTTTATTTTTTGAGATAACGCTTTTTTTGAGATAGTGATTCTCCATTCACGCCATACCATTGATTGGAATTTTCTGTTTGTGATGAGTTTGATTTTGGGTGTTATTGGGCGTTCAGCGATTTTCTTTACAAATTTTGCTGTTGATTCGGAGAGTCCTTTGTAGGCATGCGGGCTGAATACTAGAGCAGCACTTGGTCCAATTTCTCTGGTTCCGTCGGATCTGACGATGAAGTGAGGGTCAAGAAATGGAAATGTTGTTTCTGTTGGTATAGAGTAGATGTTTCTTGTCAATGTAGATGCGAATGGTTCTTCTACTTTCCAGTAGTTTCCTCGGAAATGTAAGTCTGTGTATTTTTTTGCAAGATTGAGACTGTGAGCTATATCCACTGCTCCTCCTCCTGCATTATTGATAAGTAAATTACAGCTTATACGTGATGTTTTTTCTGAATCTTTCACATCAAGTTCTATTTGATTGTTTTTTTCGTTTATATTTTTGACTTCTTTACCTTTGAGGAAAGTTATTCCATTTTTGGCTGCGAGACTAAAGATGCTTTTTGTTAACCACTCAAAGTTTACTGATGTATCTGTTATGCATCGAAGTGCACCGGCACATTCTACTTGTGGTTCCAAGGTCTTTACTGTGGCGCTGTCAAGTATGGATATTTCTTCTTCGGGTACTTGGTTTTTTATGCTCCATTCGAGGTATTGTTCAAGAATGGGTATTTCGTTTTCATGGAGAGCTACTTCCAGTGTTTCTACTTGTTTCCATGGGAGATTGTAAGTGGATGCAAGTTTTTTCCACATATAGTATGATTTTTGTGTGGATTTAGCGAACATTCTTTTTTTCTCTGGGTCGAGGTAGAATGGTCTGTGGATTACACCTGTATTTCTGAAGGTAGCGTGTTGAGCGATCTTTGTTTCTTTGTCGATTATAGCTATTTTGCATTTGTATAGTTCAGAAATCCAGAAGGCTGTTGTCACTCCTAAAACTCCTGCTCCTACTATAATGATATCAAATTTTGAGGAGTTGTTTGTCAAAAATGTAAACTCACCATATTCTAGTTGGTTGGAATATTTAAGATTGATTTTTTTCTATATTGATGATGCGAGAACGTATGACCCTGTAAATATTAGAATTGCTGCGATTATTATTTTTGTTTTGGTTTTTGATTCTGGTAATTCTTTGAAATATATTATTCCCCACAGTATAGATACTAAGACTGCTATTTGGGTAATGGGAAAACCCACTGTTAGTCCTAGAGATGCTATTGTGAATATTCCGAAGTAGTTTCCGATGGCGAATATCCATCCGGATGTTAGGCCGTGCAGTAGATGTTTCATTTCAACCTGTCTGCCTATAACGAGAAATATTATGGTAGCACCTGTTGCTATACCTAATGCCATTGGGAAGAGGATTGTTTCTAAGGATATTCCGATCATCTTCATAGGTACAAATTGGGTTCCAAGTACTAGTCCTGCTGTTATTGCTAGAATTATATCTTGTTTTGCCCATTGTTTATTTTGTTGTTTTTGTGTTGTGCCCACAATAATTATTCCTATGAGAAGAAGTGCTAATCCAATTAGTGCAGTTTCGAGGTGCATTATTGTTTCTTGGAAGTATACGATTCCCCATGTTGATGATAGCATTACGGAGATGCCTACAAAGATAGGAGTAGATCGTGCGAGTCCTAATTTGATGATACTCTTTATAGCTAGGACGTTTCCTGTTGCCCAGATTATTCCTGAAATGAATCCGTACAGGTTTATTTCATAGAGTAAACCTGTAATTGGTACAATTATTATCGTTCCTGTTAATGCACCTAAAGCTAATACTAATTGGAACCACATCACGTCTGGTTTTTTTGCTATTTTTAAGGGAACAACAAGGCTTCCCCAAAAAATTGCTGCTAATATTGCGGTAATCAGGCCTATGTCTTGCATATTTTGGAATTTGGTGGGGAATTTTGGGGATATATAGAGCTATAGCTTGCTTGAATACGTCCTTTTGTTGTTATTTCATTGGTTTATTGTTTTTTATACCATTCAAAATATTTTGGTATACCTGTTTCCACATCAATTTTGGGGTTGTATCCAATTTTTTTCTTTGCTTTGGTTATGTCTGCATAGCTGTAAATTAAATCTCCTCTTTTGGCGTTGATGTGCTTGATTTCTTGTTTGGAATTTACACTTATTTTTTTGTATAGATTTGCGAGTTGGTTGATTGTTGTTGGTTTTCCTGTTCCTATGTTGAATGTTTCACCTTTGATGTCTTTTTTGTTTAATGCAAGTAGAATGGCGTTTATTGCATCTGTTACGTATGTGAAGTCTCTTGTTTGTTTTCCGTCTCCTGCTATAACTAGTGGTTCATTTCTTATTGTGGCTTCTGCAAATTTTGAGCAGACTCTTCTGTATACTTTAGTTATTCGTGGCCCGTAGATATTCATGAAGCGTAGAATAATTGTGTTGAGACCATATGTTTCACTATATGCTTTGCAGTATGCTTCTCCTGCTATTTTGGATGCGGCAAATGGTGAAAGTGGGTGTAGGGAGTCATTTTCTTGTAGTGGACGGTTTCTGTCTCCGCCATAAACAGCTGCTGAAGATGCGAATATGAAACATTGAACCTCTTCTTTTATGCATAGATTTAGCATGTTGAGTGTTCCAGTTACATTTATTGTGTTGACTATTTCAGGTTCTACGATTGAACGAAATACGCTTGATATGGATGCAAAGTGGATAACGGCGTCTGCTAAATGTAATGCATCATTGATTTTGGTTTTGTTCTGGATTTCATCATTGAGTAAAGTGAACTTTTTATTAGGGATGTGTTGTTCAATATTCTCTGTTTGACCTCGGAAGAGATTGTCAATTACTATTATTTCTTCTCCTTCTCGGATTAGTTTATCCACTAGGTGGCTACCAAGGAATCCTGCTCCACCTGTAACTACTATCTTCAAATGTGTCTCTAATGTTTGCTTATGTGTATAAGGATTTTCTTTTTGTGTGTAGGTTTCTTTTTGGGTCTAGGTATTTTTATTTTGACAATATGTTGCTAAAGAGGAGGAGTGTCTTTGGTCAATTGATTGCTGCTTTTTTTAGTTCTTCTTTTTTATCAGTTTTTTCCCAAGTGAATTCTGGATTGTCTCTTCCAAAATGACCGTAGCATGCGGTTTTTCGATATATTGGTCTAAGTAAATCTAGAGTTTTGATTATTATTCCTGGTCGCATATCAAATGTTTTTGTTATTGCTTCAGTAATTTTTTCGTCTGAAACTTTTCCTGTTCCAAAGGTGTTAGCCATAACTGATACGGGTTCTGGTACTCCTATTGCGTATGCTATCTGGACTTCACATCTGTCTGCAAGTTCTGCAGCTACAATGTTTTTTGCGATGTATCTTGCCATGTAGCTTCCGGATCTGTCAACTTTACTTGGATCTTTACCTGAAAAGCATCCTCCACCATGAGCCCCGACTCCGCCGTAGGTGTCTACAATGATTTTTCTTCCAGTTAAACCATTGTCTGCGAGTGTTCCACCGATTACGAATCTTCCTGTTTTGTTTATATGGATTTTTGTGTTGGCATCAATCATGTTGGTTGGGATGATTTTGTTTATTACGAATTCTTTAATTTCTTTTCTTAATTGTTCATTTGAGACTTCTTCGTTGTGTTGTGCTGCGATAACTACTGTATCCACTCTTTTTGGTATTCCATTGTCGTATTCGATGGTTACTTGTGATTTGGCATCTGGTCGCAAGTAAGGTAAAATTTTCTTTTTTCTAACTTCTGCTAGTTGCCTTACAAGTGTTTGGGCAAGTTTGATAGGTAGTGGCATAAGTTCTGGTGTTTCATTTGATGCATAGCCGAACATGAGGCCTTGGTCTCCTGCTCCCTGTTCATCTTGTGATTTGTTTACGCCTCTTGCTATATCTGGCGATTGTTCTTCTATAGAAACCAGTACACCGCATGTCTCCCAGTCCAGACCGCCTTTTGCATCTGTTAGTCCTATGTCTTTCAGTGTTTGTCTTGCAATTTTTGGGATATTAACATATGCTGTTGTTGTTATTTGTCCTGTAACGACGATTGTGCCTTGCATTATTAGCGTTTCACAAGCTACTCTTGCGTTCTTGTCTTGAATAATTATTGCATCTAGAACAGCATCAGATATTTGGTCTGCTACTTTGTCTGGGTGTCCTTCCGCGACAGATTCAGATGTGAAAAGATGTTTCAAACGGCTGTTGTTAGTATTTCTGTCTTTATTAATAATTTCTGTTGGTTAATGTTTTGAGTTTTAGAATTATACTTTCAATTCTTCTGTGGTAAACTTAGTTTTTTTCTCGCTCTACATATATTGCATCTGCAATTCCTTTGTCAACAGCGTATTGGGTTTGTCCTACCTGAAGTATATGTGAAGGGAATTTCTGTAGAATTTCTATGTTTCTTCCTGGTAATATCCCCATTGACAAGAGTTTCTGGAGCCTCTTTTCATTATTTGTTTCCAGATTTATTATTTTACATCTTTCGCCCACATTTAACTCTGTAATTTTGATGTGGTTGTTCTGTTGTAATTTCTTTTTATTCATTCTTACCACTTATTTTCTTGAAGAATCTACTCATGTGGGAATCTTTTGGCATTTCAAAACCGCAGTTTGGACATGCTGCTAAATTGCAGTTTTTTGTTATTTTTATGTTGCATTCTGCGCATAAAGAGTTTGCCATATTTTCATCAAATTCATGGCTGCATAGAGAACACTTCAACTCTATATTATGCCCCCAAGTGTCCAATTTAACATATATCCAACAAAGAATGCGAATGGGAAAACAAAAGCTGCTATGCTTATAGCTGTTTTCAATCCTCTTTCTTTAATCATTATTGAGAATTGAGCTATACATGGAACAAATAATGTAATTGTCACTGCAGATACTACTAATGCAAGAGGTGAAAGTAATCCTGCTTTTTGGAGATCATAGAGACCTGCTGCTCCAAAGTCTCGTCTGAAGAATCCGAATAGGAATGCTTCAGCAGTCTTGTCTGGCAATCCTAAACTGTTTACTAAGGGTGTCATTCCGCCTACTATGATCTGAAATATTCCGGTTTCTTGTCCTAGCCATATGAGTAAACTTGCTAATAGGAATAATGGGAGTATCTCAATAAAGTACCATTCCATCCGTGTGTAAGTTTTGCTTATGAGATTAGATAATTTTGGCAATCTTAGTGGTGGAAGCTCCATGTAGAAACTAGGTTTCTCTCCAGGTATGATTATGGCTGTGAGTAGACCTACACCAAGTAGAGTCATCAACACTGTACTCATCCAAATTAGAGTAACCATAGAGTTCCCGGAGAGAATTCCTAGTATTACTCCAAGTTGAGCTGAACAAGGTATGGCAAGTGCGAGAAGTATTGTGGCTATAACTCTCTCTCTTTTTGTTTCAAGAGTTCTGGTCACCATTGTTGCCATGGTTCCACAACCAAAGCCTAAGGTCATCGGTATTACTGCTCTGCCACTCAACCCTATTTTTTTGAAGCCCCTATCTATCAGTAATGCCATTCGTGGTAGGTAACCTGTATCTTCTACTATTGCAAATGCGAAGAAGAATGTACCTACTATTGGGAGGATTATTGCTATAGCGTATCTTAGACCTAATGTGAACACTCCGTACTCTCCTACAAATAGATCCTGTATAGTCTCCCATGGTATGAATGTGGTTGCCAAAGAGATAATATATGGTGTAATGTATTCCTCAAATACTGTTGCTTCGAGGAAATCGACTATCGTTCCGGCCCCGAATACACCTACGAACTGGTATAACCCAAAATAGGTTACAAGTAAAAATATGGGAATACCTGTGAGTGGTCTTGTCATAATGCGGCTTAATCTATCCGGTAGATTTGTTGAATCTTGATTTGAAACTTCTGAAACAACCTTTGAAACTATATGATTCACTTCATCTTGATTCTTCATAGCTGTAACATACCTTATTGGTTCATCAAGTGATTCTTGGGCTTTCTTCACAATTCTTCTAATATCTGCGGTAATTTCTTTTTCAAGGCTCTTCCCTTCACACCGTTTTATCATTTGGTCATCTTGAAGAAAAAGTAATGCCAAAGCTCTTCTTGATATTGTGTTATTGCTTATGAGTGGCGTTATTTTTGATATTGCGGATTCGATGGTGGGATTATGTACAATTAATTGTTTTTTTTCTAAATGTGTTTGATTTTTGGTTATGTTGTTTATCTCTTTTCTTAGTTGTGTGATACCTTCCCCAGTTACAGCTACAGTTTTTACAACTGGTATACCTAATATGTCCTGTAGTATGTCAGAATTTATGCCAACTCCTCTTTTTTTGGCTTCATCCATCATATTTAGAACAAGTATGATGGGGAGACCAGCTTCTATTAGTTGAAGTGTAAGCGGCAGCATGCGATCAAGGTTCTTTGCATCAATGACGTGAATTATTATTGCTGATTCTGTTTCCATTATTATGCGTCGGGTAACATCTTCTTCTTCGGTTACTGGAATGAGTGAATACATTCCAGGTGTATCTAAAACTTCGAATGTTTCATTATCTATTCGACTTTTTCCTTTTGCTACTTCTACTGTGGTTCCTGGGTAGTTTGAAACAGATGTATAAGTACCTGTGAGGGCATTGAATATGATGCTTTTTCCAGTGTTTGGGGAACCAACTAAAATAATTCTTTTTGAGATTTGTACACTTTGTTCTTCAGCTGTGTGAATATTGGTTTGTTTTCTTATTTTACTTTCTATTATCTGACTTAACATAAGGATTAGGCTCTCCTAATTAGGGTTGCCTAACCAAAATATAAAGATTATGTGAATACTTTCAGATTATTTTTAGCAGTTGAAACAGAAGTAGTAATGTGGAAACTTAAAAGTTCTCCACAAACAGCTTCCAGGGAGAAGTCCGCTTCAACATTGGCAGATATGGAACACTAGAAGTACGAGAATAAGCTTACCGAATAATTTGCGTTAAATAATATGTGTTTATCAGTGGTTTTGGTTTATCTTCTTTTCGAATCTCTTAAGCGAGAAGGGTGTCATATCCCAGCTTGTTTGACCTTCGGTTATTAGTTCTGCGAAGTATTCTCCTATTTTTGGTGCGAATGTGAAGGCTTTGCCTGAGTCTGCACAGGCGATATATAGGTTCTGTATCTCTGTTTTACCGTATATTGGTGATTCGTCGGGTGAAAACTCTTGAAGACCCGCCCAGGATCGAAGTACTTTTACACGTCTTAGTGGCGGTGCTATATTCCGTAGCTTTTTAGAGAAAGTTCTTAGGAATTCCAATGAGGAATCTAGGTTGTACCCTTCATTAGACGGTTCAGATGCTCCGCCTATAACTTCGCCTCTTATTGTCTGGTTAAAGAACAACATTGAGGGCTTACAAAGGACCATAGGCTTTATGAAGAACTTAAGAGGCTCTGTTGCCAGAATCTCTGTCTTGAGTACCTTACTTTGAATATTGATCCCGATGGTTTTGAGAAGTTCTTTGGAGTAA
>Ga0187827_10001345_pt1 | contig 36383 bp, 34 predicted proteins | sample ETNtaG_39_FD_167969 | JGI IMG/M metagenome (GOLD analysis project Ga0187827, IMG submission 167969) | Marine microbial and viral communities from oxygen minimum zone, Eastern Pacific Ocean - ETNP2014_SV_150_PacBio MetaG (Illumina Assembly) | ecosystem: Environmental > Aquatic > Marine > Hypoxic...
TGCCCACGAGGGTGGGCCGTCCGTATTTAGCCCACTCAATAGCCATCCAGACCAGTGAAGCGGTGGCCGCCGAGATTTGCGTCACCAGCATGGCCATGCCTGCACTTCCGTTGGCGGCAAGGGAGCTCCCGGCATTGAAGCCGAACCAGCCGACCCACAGCATGCACGCGCCCGTCAAGGCCATGCCTGGGCTGTGCGGTGGCAACACATGATCAGGGAACCCTCGGCGCGAACGTAGGGACATGGCGATCACTAGGGCTGAGACACCGGCGGTTACATGGACCACCAGGCCGCCTGCGAAATCGAGAACCCCCATATCACCGAGCCAGCCACCGCCCCATACCCAGTGGCATACCGGAGCATAGACGAAGACCAGCCATAGGGCGCTAAAAAGAATCACGGCACTAAACCGGATTCTTTCCACGTAAGCGCCGACGATGAGCGCCGGGGTAATGATGGCGAAGGTCATCTGAAACATGAAAAACACACTCTCGGGGATATCCCCGGACAGCGTGTCGGCCCCCACCCCCGCCAGGAAGGCCTTGTCCAGCCCGCCGATCCAAGTGTTGAATTCGCCGCCGTCACTAAAAGCTAGGCTGTAGACGCCTACCAGCCACAGAACCGAAGCCAGACAGCAAATGATGAAACAGTGCATGAGCACTGAGAGTACGTTCTGGGACCGCACTAACCCCCCGTAGAAAAGGGCAAGGCCCGGTATGGTCATGAATAAAACCAACGCCGTGGACGTCAAAATCCAGGCTGTGTTTCCGTCGCTAAGCACCGCCGTCTCCTGGGCCAGCGCCTGGGGGGCAATCAGGCCAAGACCCCCGATGATCAAAACCCCTAGAAAAACGTGCAATGCTTTCATATCCATTCCCCGTCAAAAAAACCCAAGGCCGCCGCCTCAACACACCTACAGATTGAAACAACCTACCTGAAAGTGCCAGACATCTCAGACCATTCCCCGCCCTGCATGGTCAGGGACAACCCGCGAACACGCGACGCTGTTTTTTTACCCCCTTAGAAGACTGCTTATATGTATTGATATGCGTCTTATCCCGACCGCCATACAAGACGGACGGGGAAGTAATGTCAAGATTCATACAAGCTCAACATGCGGGGCGATGATGCTAGGAAACGCGCGTATTCTCTCGTCGTTGAAGACAATAACGCCTGAGATGAAAAACCCGCCAACACATTTGCGGGCGGGGATGATGCATGAGCGTGCAAGACTACTCATCTCTGTAAAAAACCATTCGTTGGAATCAGAAAAGGGGCCCCGGAAGCCCCTTTTCTGCCTTGTCTTTGGCATAAGCCAAAGGGGGAGGAATCACTGCACGACTTCACCGTGCAGAGCAAGGTCGAGGCCGTCGCGTTCGACCTCTTCCGAGACTCTCAGTCCCACCAACACATCTACCACCTTGAGGATGATAAACGAGCCGACGGCGCAATAGATGATAGTGGCAAGAATGCCATAGGCCTGAGTCCAGACCTGGCCCGGATTGCCTTCGAGCAAACCAGGCGTGCCTCCAATGGCTTCTGCTGCGAAGACACCGGTAAGCAACGCACCAACAATACCGCCGACGCCATGGACACCGAAGACATCCAGGGAATCGTCATAGCCTAAGGCGTTTTTCAGGATCACAGCGGCCCAGTAACAGGCAGCTCCGGAGGCGATGCCGATGTAAAGTGCACCCGAGGGATCAACGAAGCCTGAGGCCGGAGTGATGGCCACCAGACCCGCCACCGCGCCAGACACAATGCCGAGGACGCTGGGCTTGCCACGATGCATCCATTCGACGAACATCCACGACAAGGCCGCTGCGGCCGTAGCGATCTGGGTCACGGTCATGGCCATGGCGGCCGTCGCATTTGCGGCGACGGCGGAACCGGCGTTAAACCCGAACCAGCCGACCCACAGCAAGGACGCGCCGATAACACTGAGCACTAGGTTATGAGGCGGCATTGGTTCGGCGCCATAATCGCTGCGCTTGCCTACCACGATGCATGCCACCAGCCCGGCAACGCCGGCGTTGATGTGAACTACGGTACCGCCGGCAAAATCAAGGACACCGGCCTCGCCCAGGAAGCCACCACCCCAAACCCAGTGAGTGATGGGGGCGTAGACGCACAGCATCCATGCGCCGGTGAACAGAAGCATGGCAGAAAATTTCATGCGGTCGGCAAAAGCGCCAACGATGAGCGCCGGGGTAATGATGGCGAAGGTCATTTGGAAGACCATGAACAGCGATTCAGGAATGGTCCCCGACATGGCGTCCAGAGTCAGGCCCGACAACATGGCCTTGCTCAGGTCTCCCACATAGGCGCCACCCTCACCAAAAGCCAGCGAATAACCAGCCAGCATCCACAGGACGGTCATCAGACAGCAAACGGAGAAGACCTGCATGCTCATGGCCAGTATGTTCTTTTTACGCACCATGCCGCTATAGAACAGGGCAAGACCGGGAATGGTCATAAGCAGGACCAATGCCGTGGAGGTCAGCATCCAAGCCGTATCGCCGGTATCCAGCACTGGCGTTTCCTCCTGGGCGACTGCTGCGGAAGGGTCAATCGCCATGGCGAGGACGAAGAGTCCCACGCTCAGAAAAAAAGGCAAAAATCGAAAGGTTTTCATTTTACTAGATCTCCTGGTTGAAGCGGGGGCCCTACAGGGCATCCGAATTGGTTTCACCGGTGCGGATGCGGACCGCGCTGGCGACATCAAGAACGAAAATCTTACCGTCGCCTATCTTTCCGGTTTCAGCGGTTTTCTTGATGGACTCAACGATCGAGTCCACCTGATCGTCGTTGACGACAACCTCGATCTTGACCTTCGGCAGGAAGCTCACCGAATATTCGGCCCCACGATAAATTTCAGTCTGTCCCTTTTGACGGCCAAATCCCTTGACCTCGCTGACGGTGAGACCCTGAATGTTGAGGCTGGTCAATGCCTCTCTCACTACGTCGAGCTTAAAAGGCTTTATGATGGCCATGACGAGTTTCATAGTGTTATCCCTCCGTTTCGGGTTGCGGTATTCGCAAAAGGCGAAGTGATGAGCGTGGATCGTCGCATCTCAGCGAAGTAATATATGGATAGACCGTCTCAAGAACCGTGCCAACTTTGTAAGAATTAATTTTTTAAGTTATTTGAGATAGTTAAAGAGTATATTTAGAAATAGCCCAGACATTTGAAACACATGATTGACAATAAATTAGGCAGACATGCCAGAATGATTAAATAATATGCGTTTCCTTGCTTTCGTGTGAAGATTTATGGGACGGAGCCAGCTTTTCATATAATTACAGCTGTATGAAAAAATCGGTGGATCTAGACGGAGGTAGCAGGGTGGAGGAAGCTAACCCACCTTAAATCACCGCTAAATTTCTAAAAGTACATCGGCAAGTAGAGGCAGGGCCGTGAAAAAATCAGGTGTAAAAACTGAAACAGGACCGAAAAACAGGAGGGAGACAACGCTCGACCTGCTGGTAATCGGCGGTGGGTTTTCTGGTCTTGCTCTGGCCATCGCTGTGAATCGGGCCGGGCTTAAGACCGCCGTGGTAGACCACGCCGCGCCGCGAGAGGTCCTGAGCGCCGGGTTCGACGGCCGCACCTGCGCCCTCGCCGACACTTCGGTGCGCATCCTAGAAGCCCTTGACGTGTGGCCGTGTATGGCTGCTGCCGCCTCACCTATCAATGATATCCGAGTTACCGACGGCCACTCCCCACTTTTTCTCCATTACGATCACCGCGAGGTAGGCGACAGGCCCTTCGGCCATGTGGTGGAAAACCTCATTATCCGGCGTGCTCTCTACCATCAACTAGAGCAGTGCTGTCATGCGACCCGTGAGGCCCCCGCGAGCGTGGAGTCCCTGCATTTCTCCAAAGATAGCGTGATGGCGCGGCTCGACAACGGCCGCTACCTACGCGCCGCTCTCGCGGTAGCTGCTGACGGCCGCCGTTCACAAACCCGCCAAAGTGCCGGAATCCACGTCAGTGAAAATACCTACGCTCAGACCAGCATCGTTTGCACTATCGCCCATGAACGGCCCCATAGAGGTGTGGCCTTCGAGCGCTTCTATCCCACCGGCCCTTTCGCCGTCCTGCCCATGGTGGATGGTTCTTCCGGCGTGGCCTCTTGGCCCCACCGTTCCTCCATCGTCTGGTCGGAATGCTCCAATCTGGCACCGCGGCTGCTGGCGCTCGATGATGTGGAATTCACGGCGGAACTGGGGCACCGTCTGGGCGGGACCCTAGGAAGTTTGGAGGTGGTGGGGGGACGCTGGTCTTATCCCCTGAGCTTGTTACGCGCCGAAAATCTTACCGGGACACGGTTGGCCCTGGTGGGCGATGCTGCCCACGGTATTCACCCCATCGCTGGACAAGGACTCAACCTCGGGCTGCGCGACGTAGCAGCTCTGGCCGAAGTTATCGTTGAGGCCAGAGAGCAGGGGCGTGATATCGGCAGCGGGGAGGTTCTCGAATGCTACGCGCGCTGGCGACGCTTCGATGTGATGACCATGACCGCCGTCACCGATGGACTCGTCCGCCTGTTCTCAAACGATGTGACACCATTGCGCTTGGCCCGCGAGATTGGCCTTACCGCCGTCAATCAAATGGTGCCGCTCAAGAGGTTTTTCATGCGCCACGCTATGGGGATGGTAGGGGATTTACCGAAGTTGATGCGGGGTCAGGCAGTGTAGCCCCGAATCAGGAATCGCGGCTGGCACCTTCCTTCTCGAGCTTTTCAAGGTAGCCGCGCCAAAGAGAATCCTGATTTTCACCTAACTCGCAAAGGTAGTCCCAGCTATAGATTCCGCTGTCGTGAAGGTCGTCGAAGAAGATCTTGATGGCGTATTTACCTACAGGCTCCACCTTCATGATACCCACATGCCGGCGGCCGGTAACGAGCGTTTCCTGTCCCGGCTTGTGGCCCTTAACCTCTGCCGAGGGGCTTTCCACGCGCAGGAACTCTGCGGGCAAGATAAAACTCCTGCCGTTATCAAAATCCACTTCTAGGACTTTTTCCACCGTCTTCAGGCGGATTTCCTCGGGCCTAGGCCGGGCATTCCCCCCGACCGAGGAGGGCAGAGAAAGGGAGTCCCGCGCGGCGCTTATTGGTTTTTGCTCATTCATTTCCTGGGACCGGCCTGGCCTTGTCGTCTAGGGCGCGGGCCTCGTCCACAAGCATAATGGGAATACCGTCTCGGATGGGATAGGCAAGTCCTGCCCGATCACTGATCAATTCTTGGGCCTTCTCATCGTAGCGCAGAGGACCCTTGGTTAGGGGACAGACAAGAATTTCCAGCAGCTTGGGATCTACAGAGGTTTTTTTTGCCGATTCTCGTTCACTCATAATGGTTGCTCCAGTTGCCTAAGGACCTTCTTTTTAGATGGGAGTTCTCAGGGAATTTTTGATAGGGAATGTCTTCCCATTACGTTTTCCGGACAGGTCACTTTAAACCAGCGCGTCCGTTCAAAGGTAATGTCATAGCGGTTGTCCACTGCCTCCTGGAAAGGAATGATACGGTCGCCATAGCCAATTCTATAGATGGAGTCGTCTCCGCCATTGCCGTCGTGACGAGACTAAACCGTGCCGCGATCATGCGGTCGTGAAACAACATCATACGAATAGAAGCGTGGATAGCGAACGCCGCCCCGCCACGGCAAGAGGATGAGCGTGCCCCAAGGCCTCGAAGAATTTCAGGAGCTGAAGTCGTGCCGCCTGGTCGTTCCATTCCTTGTCGTGGCGGATGATTTCAAGAAGCGATTCCACGGCAGCTTCCTGTTGCCCGTTGGCAAACTGGGCTGTGGCAAGGTCGAAGCGCGCCTGATGGTCGTCTGGATTCTGCATGGACAGCGCTTGGAAGCGGGGAAGGTCGCCGGCAGATTGCACCCCCTGTTCCGCTAGTTCAAGCGCCGTGCGCGCCGCGGCTACGATGGATGCAGAGGCTACCTTTTCTTCCAGAGAATCTAGAAGATTGCGGGCACGCTCGTGGTCTCCCGTGGCCACATAACAACGCACTAGCCCCGCCACGGCATCAGTATTATTGGATTCGGCGGTGAGGATACGGCTGTAAAGCTCTGCCGCCGTTGTTGGGTCACTTCCCTCAAGTGCCGTCTTTGCCTGTTCCAGGGTCTTGATTAAGGATTCCCCGTTGTCGCCCTTGCCGGTCTGTTGCATCAGGCGGTCAAAAAAAGTCTTTAGTTCGTCTTCCGGCAACGCACCGGTGAACCCATCCACCGGACGTCCCTGGGAAAAGACATATACGGCTGGGATCGACTGGATGCGAAGTTGCTGCGCCAAGGCGGGATTTTCGTCCACATTGACCTTGACCAGTTGCAAAGCTCCCTTGGCCTGTGCCGTAAACTTTTCGAGAAGCGGCGTAAGTTGTTTACAGGGGCTATACCTAGGGGACCAGAAATCGACAACAACGGGAGTTTCTCCCGATGCATTGATGACGTCGGCTACGAAGGTCGCTTCCGTGGCGTCCTTGACTAGCTGATCGGATTGGGGCGCTCTATTGCCGGAGGAAGAATCGTTCGTGATGGGTTCCATGTTGCTATGCCCCAATCCCTATTACCTTCGGCCAATTCGGCTCTTTGATACCGGCCTCCGCCAAACCCCCATATGAGGCGGGCTTGCCGGTCATAAAGTCAGCCATATCAACAACAGACGGATCGGTCACTGGTTCCCAGGTCTTGCCTTCTCTGTCCCAGGAAACAAGCCTCTCGCCGCCTTCTGATGTAGGCTCTAACTTAACTAGCAGTCCTGATAGGTTCCGGACACCGACGTTGCTTGCTTCATCTGACATTGAACCTCTCCGTTAAGGTGTGAGACCTAGTGTAGACCTCCTGGCGACAAATTTTTGCTTACCACTACGGTAAGAATACTATCCTCTGTCGGCAACGGGCCGGCACCAGGGAAATGTACGATCATCATATCCCGGCACAAGACGCAAGGTCCATCCGGCCGAAGTGCGATACTTGCAAACAGAGCATCATTGCGTATTATCTGCCCCCTTTATGCGGGTGTAGCTCAGTGGTAGAGCGTCACGTTGCCAACGTGAATGTCGTGAGTTCGAATCTCATCACCCGCTCCAATTCCCCCAAAGGCCGCCGGTTTTTTCGTCTTCCGTGGGTACACCAATAGTCCTCGTAGAATCATAACTACGTCCGTGGAATAATGACGCTAGCGGCGTAAACCTGATAAATGCATGAGGGGAAAAACCCAGGCGGAGTATTCGCCGATTTTCTGTCAATTAAAAATAGAGATAATCGGAGGAATGACATCGCTATATGGCGTGGTGATATGGGGAGGGACTCCAATGGCCCTGAATCCTAGTATAAGCGGTTTTGCTGGCGGCTAAATGCCTTCTTCGGTAGAGAGCAGAGGCAAACGATTGTGCGCGCTACTTTCTTGGTGTGTGTTCGACTGGGCTAATTCGGCCTTTCCCACGGTTATCACTACCTTCGTCTTTGCCACCTATTTCACCATGTTCGTGGCCGAATCCACTACCGCTGGTACGGTGGCCTGGGGCTATGGACAAAGTCTCGCTGCTCTTCTCATCGCTCTTCTAAGCCCGCCCCTGGGCGCTATCGCCGACCGGGGTGGGCGCCGTAAACCTTGGATTTTGGTTTTTACTGTCCTGTGCGTGGCGGCCAGCGTCTGTCTGTGGTTCACCCAGCCGGAAAGTAGCGATGTAATCTGGGCCCTGACCTTTGTAGTGCTGGGCACGGTGGGATTTGAAATTGGTATGGTTTTCTATAACGCCCTGCTGCCGGAAATAGCCCCGCCCGAACGTATGGGGAGACTTTCGGGCTGGGGCTGGGGGGCGGGCTATGCTGGGGGGTTGGCCTGTCTTTCCGTGGCCCTGGTGGGATTCGTGCAGACTGACACGCCGTGGTTCGGCCTTGATGCTGGGACCGCAGAACCGGTACGGGCGACAGCACTCCTGGTAGCGGTATGGTTTTCTCTCTTCGCGCTGCCGTTGTTCCTGTGGACCCCGGACAGACCTACCGGGGAACACACGATTGAAGCTCTGCGCGACGGGTTGATGACGCTCATCTCCACCTTGCGCAACATCGGCCGCTACGCCCAAACCGCGCGTTTTCTCCTTGCCCGCATGATCTATATCGACGGCCTCAACACTCTATTTGCTTTCGGCGGCATTTACGCCGCCGGGACCTTCGGCATGGCCCTCGACGAGGTTATCTTGTTTGGCATCGCCATCAATGTGACAGCCGGGATTGGCGCGGCTTCCTTCGCTTGGCTCGACGACTATATAGGACCAAAACGCACCATCCTCATCGCCTTGGGCGGGCTCATTTGGTTCGGAGGATGCTTGTTGCTGGCCACAGGAAAGGTCTGGTTCTGGGTGCTAGCTTTGCCACTGGGCCTGTTCGTGGGTCCGACACAAGCCGCCAGTCGTTCCTTTATGGCGCGTCTGGCACCGCCCGACATGCGGGCCGAAATGTTCGGCCTGTTCGCATTTTCGGGAAAGGCCACAGCCTTCTTGGGTCCCCTGTTGCTGGCTTGGACAACGCAGGCCTTCGACAGCCAGCGTGTGGGAATGGCTACCATTATAGTTTTCCTGGCACTGGGCTTTCTACTGCTGCTGCCAGTGCGTGACCCGAGGTTGGGGTCTGGGTAAGAAGAAGCGCTTTCTAATGGCGGAAGTGGCGCATGCCGGTGAGCACCATGGCCAGCTTCTTTTCATCGGCCGCCGCGATTACTTCGTCGTCGCGTACCGACCCTCCGGGCTGGATTACAGCGGTAGCCCCAGCCGCTGCTGCTGACAACAAACCATCGGCGAAGGGGAAAAAAGCATCCGAGGCGACCACGCATCCTTGCGTCCGGCTTGCCGTCTCCCCCGCTTCCTTAGCCGCCTCCTCTGATTTGGCGGCGGCAATGCGGGCGGAATCCACACGGCTCATCTGACCCGCGCCTACACCTACCGTGGCCCCATCCTTGGCATAGATGATGGCATTGGATTTCACATGCTTGCAGACGGTAAAGGCGAACAGAAGATCGGCAAGTTCAGCCTCGCTGGGCGCGCGCTTGGTGACGGTCTTCAGCATGTCCTCGGTGACACGGCCGTTATCGCGCGACTGCAGCAAATATCCGCCCGATAACGCGCGCATGACCATGCCGGTCTTGCCCGGATCGGGCATGGCGCCGGTTTCTAAAAGCCTTACGTTTTTCTTCTCAGCGAAAATGGCGCGAGAACTGTTGTCTATTTTCGGGGCAATCACGACTTCCACGAAAAGTTCAACGATGGCTGCCGCCGTCTCTCTGTCTAAGGGCCGGTTTAGTGCCACGATACCGCCGAAAGCCGAGACCGGATCACAGGCCAGGGCTTTGCTATAGGCGGCCAACGGCGTATCGGCCACGGCTACGCCACAAGGATTGGCATGCTTGATAATGGCGATAGCGGGCCCCTCGAACTCGGCCACCAGCTCGAAGGCGGCATCGGTATCATTGAGGTTGTTATAGGACATTTCCTTGCCCTGGATCTGTGTCGCTGTGGCTACGCCGGGCCGTGTCGAAGCGGTGGTATAGAACGCCGCCTCCTGATGAGGATTCTCACCATAACGCAGGGTTTGCCGCAGGATGCCGTCCAGGGCATGACGCTGGGGAAAGATTTCTTCCCGCTGTTTGGTGAACCAGGCGGCAATGGCCGCATCATAGGCGGCAGTACGGGCGTAAGCTTGGTGTGCTAGCCGCCGCCGCAGGTCAAGAGAGGTGACGCCGTTATTGTCGCGCATCTCGCCCATGACCAACTCGTAATCATTGGGGTCCGTGACCACCGTTACGAAGTCGTGATTCTTAGCTGCCGCCCGGATCATGCCGGGTCCGCCGATATCAATATTTTCCACCGCCGTGACGGCGTCGGCTCCCGACGCCACCGTGGCCTCGAAGGGATAGAGATTGATCACCACCAAGTCGATGGGGGTGATGCCGTGTTTCTCCATGGCGGAGAGGTGGTCTTTATCGTCGCGCCGGGCCAGGATGCCACCGTGAATAAGTGGATGGAGGGTCTTCACCCTTCCGCCCATGATTTCTGGGAAGCCCGTTTGCTCTGACACATCACGCACGGAAACATTGGCCTCGCGCAGCGCCTTCGCTGTGCCGCCGGTGGAAAGAATATCGACCCCGCGTTCGGCGAGAAATTGCCCTAATGTTTCCAACCCCGTCTTGTCGGAAACAGAAATCAAAGCACGGGTGACAGGAACCTCAGAAATTTCGGTCATGCGTCTCTTCGATGTTTGATGGAGGGATGAGGGGGGCGGGTCATGACTGGGAGGCCTGAGCTGGGGATGGTAGAGTTTCCGTTTCGCTGACGGTACGGTAATCGGGGACCAGCCGGGCCAGCGTTTCCATTGCTTTCTCTGTCTTGCCGGCACGTGCCAGTTCTTCCAGCTTGCTTATGGCACGCAGCAGGACTCCGTGATCCACGTGATCCACTGTGCGCTGTGTGGCGAGGAGGATACCTTCGAATTCAGTAGCCACCAGTGGCTCAGACCCATGAAACAACTCCTCACGCAGCTTTTCGCCCGGCCGCACGCCGGTGAATTCGATCTGCACATCCTGGTCTGGTTTCAGCCCGGCAAGACGGATAATCTGCCGGGCGAGGTCGAGAATACGCACTGGCTCACCCATATCGAGGACGAAGATGCCACCCTTTCTGGGAAGGCTAACCTTCTGGTCAGCAAGGGCGGAAGCCTGAAGAACCAGTTCTACCGCCTCCCGCGTGGTCATGAAATAGCGCTCCATGTCGGGATGGGTCACGGTCAGGGGGCCACCTTCGGCCAGTTGCTTCTGGAACAATGGTACCACCGAACCGGTGGAACCCAGTACATTGCCGAAACGCACGGTCACAAACAGCGTGGACGTACGTCCGGAACCCGGGCCGAGGTCCAGAGACTGGCAGTAACTTTCCGCGAGACGTTTGCTGGCGCCCATGACGCTGGTGGGGCTTACGGCTTTGTCGGTGGAGATCTGAACCATCATCTCCGCCTTGGCCTTGACACAGGCATCCGCAACATTGCGCGAACCGATCACGTTGGTGAGAATTCCTTCGCAGGGATTTGCTTCCACCATGGGGACGTGCTTGAGCGCTGCTGCGTGAAAGACTAGAGCCGAGGTTTCCGTAGCCATTATTTCGTCCAACCGTTTGTGGTCACGCACGTCGCAGATGACGGCGCTGCGGGGCAACTCCGGATGGTCTGTGGCTATCTCAAGATCAATGCTGTAGAGCTGGAATTCGCTATTGTCGAGCAGGGTAATTCGGGCGGGCCCCAGTGCGCAAATCTGGCGTGTCAGTTCGCTGCCGATGGTACCTCCTGCGCCTGTGATCAGCACCGGCTTGTCCTTGATCAGCGTCTCCATGGCGCGGCGGTTGAGAACCGCCTGGGGGCGGCCCAGAAGGTCCTCGATGGCCACCGGCTTGGTTTCCAGAGGTTCACTCACCCCGCTCTTGAGATCGCTGAGCCGGGGTAGCCGGGCCAGTGTTAGGCCAAGTGCTTCGGCCTGGTCGAGGAGTTTATCCACTACCGCGCCGTCAAGATCATCCTTGGTGATAATCAACCGTTGTGGCGGCACCCCGCTTTTCTTCAACTGTACCACCACGTCTTTCAGATCGTCTACGAGGCCCATTACCGCTACGCCGTGGATCTCGCGACCCAAGCGCGACGGTTTTTCCGACAGCATCCCCAGAACCCGGTAGGGGGATTCTGTATCGCGGGCAAGAGCGCGAAGGAACTGATCCGTTGCATCTCCGGCTCCCACAAGAAGTACGGGGATACGTGAATAGTCGACACGGGCGAGTACGTTTTCGAGACGCCGGTCTTTGAATACGCGATAGATGAACCGCGGCCCACCGAGCAGGGCCATGAGCACGAACCAGTTGATGAAGATGGTGCTTCGCGGGAGGCCATCTAGCCGGGTTGCAAGGAACATCAGAGGCAGGAATACGAGCAGAGAAAGAGTCACACCCTTGGTAATGGCCTGCAGGTCGTTCAATGAGGCATAGCGCCATATGCCCCGGTACATGCCGGCAAAAGAAAAAACCAGGGAACACACCACAGCAAAGATAATAGTACCGTGCAACAAAAGTGATTGGTGGTAGTACTGGATCGAATCGCCCACGCGCAGGTAGAGGGACAGGGGAAAGGATAAGGACGCCATGACGGTGTCATGGAAGAGAACGGCGCGGGCACGGTTGAAATGGAACAATCGCAAAACCATTCTCGGACCCTAAAACGGCACAACATAAAGCACAACCGAGAGCTTCGCCGAAGTTCGATGATCCCGACCTTTGCGACGGCGTTGTGTTCTCAACGTGGCGCTCCACCGCTGCAGTTCTGCCCCGCCCCGGGGTTTTTCAGCCGCGCCATGAGTCCAGCCACCACAAGAGCCGCCGCGGCGATGCACAGTAACGGTACGTTTGAGGAAAACTCTAAAATGGTAGCCACAGCAAGAAGGAGTAGACCCAGATTCGCTACCCCCACAAGACGGCAGACTTTGGCATGGCTGGCGCCCGCCTGCACCGCACGTTGATAGAAATGCTGCCTGTGGGCTTGCCACACCTTTTCGCCACGCAGGAGCCGCAGACCAAGGGTGAGGGTGGCGTCGGCCAAGTAATAGAGCGGCAGGATCACCGCCGGTGCCCAGTATCCCGTAGTGGTTAATCCGAGCAGTAGCCAGCCCAATAGAAATCCCAAGGGTACGCTGCCTACGTCGCCTATGAAAAGCTTGGCAGGATTCCAATTCCAACAAAGAAAACCGCAAGCCGCGGCTGCCGCGCTCAGTCCGAAAAAAGCCCAGTCTTGGATTCCGCCGGCAAACAGGGCTACCAGAAAGACCCCGCTCCCCACCGAGGCCGCTTCGACACCGGTAATGCCATCGATACCATCCATGAAATTGAAAAGATTAAGAAACCATACCCAGATCAAAGCCGCTACCACATGATCGGCGATGGCGGGAAGAAGCCCCTGAAAGACTAGTGCCTCGCCAGAAGGCCCAGGCGGCAGAGCGTAGAGGCCCGCGATCGCAACGGTGAACTGGAGAATGAGCCGGAATATGGGCGTCAAACCTCTCAGATCATCAAGCCAGGATATTACCGCCAGTCCCAAGGCACAGAAGAGAACCAGCACCAGACTGGAGAAAGAGACCGTAGACGGATGGGTGAATATTTGGGGTGCAAACCAGCCCACGCCTGCCCATACCGGAAGAATTACTCCTATCACTGCAATGCCGCCGCCGCGTGGAGTTGGTGCCAGATGGCTGCTGCGTTTATTGGGGTGGTCAAGAACTTCCCGTTGCCTTAGGAAACTCACCAGTCTGCCGCTGCCTATGAAAACAGCAGCAAAGACGACGGAGAAAACAGCTAGCGAAAGGAACGGGACAGAGGTCCATGTCATGAACTAGAATTATACTCTCGGTGGAGGAAAGTAAGAAAGCGAAAGCGGCGTTCTTTCCGCCGCTGCTCGCCGGGATAAGTTTCCGCGAATTGACAAAAGACAACGGTAAAGCTAGAGGGGGTGGGCCTGTGAGACCGGGAACCGGGAGGCCGTGTTGAAAATCTGCGTTATAGGACTGGGCTATGTAGGCTTGCCGCTGGCCGTGGTTCTGTCCAGGCATTACCTGGTCATCGGATATGATGTGGACGGCGGACGCCTTGCTGAATTACGGCAGGGGCATGACCACACCAACGAAGTCTCTTCTTCTGACCTTGACCCATGCGCCGTGGAGTTCAGCGACGATCCTGGCGTTTTGGCAGGACAGGACGTTTATATTGTCACCGTGCCAACCCCCGTGAACGAAGCCAGCGAACCCGATCTTTCGGCTCTGCGTGCCGCTTGTCAGACCGTTGGAAATGTTATGGCCAAGGGCGCCGTGGTAGTTTTTGAAAGCACTGTCTATCCGGGCGTGACCGAAGAAGTATGCGGCACTGAACTGGCCACGGCATCAGGCCTTGTCTGTGGTCGCGATTTCTTCCTTGGCTATTCGCCAGAACGTGTTAATCCCGGTGACAGAGAACACCGGGTAGACGAGATTACCAAAATCGTTGCTGGCCAAACGCCAGAGGTCACAGCGAAGCTGGAGGAAATCTACGGCAATGTCACCCGGGGCGGTGTTTTTGCTGCCCGAAACATTAAAACCGCTGAAGCTGCCAAGGTCATCGAAAACGCCCAGCGCGACATCAACATCGCCTTCATCAACGAAGTGGCCCAAATTTTCCAGAACCTCGGCCTCTCGGTCCAGGACGTGTTGGATGTAGCTATGACCAAATGGAATTTTCTTCCTTTTAAACCGGGCCTTGTAGGTGGGCACTGTATCGGAGTCGACCCCTTCTATCTGGCTCATTGTGCGAAGGAGGCCGGGCACAACCCGGAGATCATTCTCGCCGGGCGGCGTATTAATGACGGCATGGGTCGCTTCATCGCAAAACGCATTAATTCTGTCCTACGCCAGGAGGATAAGGAGGATAAGGACAGTAAAGATAAAACTGCGCGTATTTTGGTGTTTGGCCTCACCTTCAAAGAAAACGTGCCTGACCTGCGCAACTCCAAAGTCATCGACGTCATCCGCCATCTCAGGGACTTGGGCCATGACGTGACTGTCCACGATCCCCTGGCCGACGCTACGGAGGCCAAAAAACTCTACGGCGTGGACTTATGCGCCGAAGAAGATATTTCCAAAATGAGGGGAGACGGCGCCTATGACTGCGTGGTGGGAGCTGTGGCCCACGATCTCTACGGTAATTTTACCACTGAGAGTTTTGCCAGAATGGTTGCTTCTGGCGGCTTGGTGGCCGACATCAAGGGTCTATGGCGCCATATTAACCTACCCGAAGGGGTACGGCGCTGGAATCTATAGTTCCAACTTCATAACAATTTGGACACAGCCAGAACGAAGTGTCCCGATAATCCTCGGGCCTTGTCACTACGTGTCGGTGATCCTTGAGAAAGCCCATTTCACAGTAGTTTCAGAACTGGCATCCTCATTCGCCATCCGAGCATTGATGGTGATCTGTTCACAGTGTTTGGTCTCACCAGGAATGCCTAGATAAACACTTTCGTTGATTCCAAGTTTTCCTCCACTGGTGCGCAACTGCCATCCCTCCCCCGAGGGGAGGCGCATGATAACCGTGGCCCGATTATGAAGAAGCGAGGCGCGGACCTGAGGATGGAGGTGAAAACGAAGGATGAAAAGCCGGTTTTCTGAATTGGCGTTACACCGAGGCGAAGTGTGGATCAGCGAATCTTCGCCCCGAAAATCCTCGCCGCTGCTGGCAAGATAAAGGCGTCGCCGGTGAATAACGCCGTAAAGATGTTCGTACCCGTCATGGCTGGCTTCGATCCAAATGTTTCCATCCTCTTCTTCGCGGCGGCTGGTGACGGTCATGTCGTCCACGTTCAGATGACCGTTGGTGAGAATTTCCGTGGAATTGGTATCTTCCAAAATCAGAGTGGAATGGGCCGCAGAAGTGCGGCAGGCGTAACGCCAGTTCACATTTCTGCCAGTATAGGCCCCACAATTGACGATCATCCGTTCCTTTCCCACACTCATTTCAAAACTGAGTGTGCCAGCATGGGCATGTTCGTCGGAGACTGAAAGGGTGGGCGGGCCGGCATCGAGGATCACCAGCGATCGATTCACATGAAGACGCTGAAAGCCACTATGGGGAGCAGTGGACAAGGGTTTACCACTGGCGTCGGCGCGGGTGAGCTCCATATCCACAAGCCAGCTTTCGCTTTCGGTGGAATCGTTGAACAGGGCTAGTCCGCCATCGCCGTGACGGAAGAAACGAAGCATGGGAGCCATGCGGTCAATGGCTGATTGCAGGGTGGTGGGAACTTCCTGTTTGCCCGCGATCAGGGTGGCGCGTATATCTATAAACAGCCGTAAAAGCACAAGTTGCAGTCGCGAACTACGTTCACGATGACAGCCATCGGCAAGAATCTGACACTGGATTTCCTGTCCGAGAAACTGTAACCCCTTGGCTAGTGTTTCTTTCCCATTGGGCAGACAGACTCCAGCATAGACTAGTCCCTTGATAGCAAAAAACCGGTGTGCACCATCGGTTTCTCTGATGGCTGTACGGGCTAGGTGCTTGACCTGCCGGTTAAGACTAGTGAAAAATTTTTCACGGAATACTTCGTCGGCGCTGGCGCAAAAAAATTCATAGCGCCCAAGCCACGCGGCAATGCGGACACCCAGCACGTCGCTGCGCCAAGCTATAGAGCTCCAGCGACCGTGATGGATGATCCAGTCCGTGACCAGAGCGCGGGCGCGCAGACGCGCGGCGTTGGACCCCACCACGTGAAGATCATTGATCCAGGAGAACCCGTGCAGTTCCTCCATCCATAAATCGCTAACACCAGACGGTGACCAGAGGGAATCATCGCCAAAAACGGACTCTCCAGCGAAGGTAAATTCTCCCTCAAGAATAGTCCTCCCCCGCGTTGCGTCTCCGGGCAAAGGGTCGGGCGGAGTGACAGTTATGACCGTAGGTGCGTGGCCCAGAAGGGAGAGAGAATAAAGTGGGGTTCTATAGATAATGCGGCGCAGAAAAGCGCTCAGCAACAGCAGAAGGTCGGAGAGTTGAGGCCGGGTACGACGACCAACAAGAGATCTGGAGCGTTTCCGAGGCCTTATTGCTTCCTGCCTCTCTGTTTCGATAGGCGCCATACGGACCTGTTTCTGCATAGATTCTCTCCTACCAGTTTGCCGGAAATGTGGCAAGGAAAGAGGCGCGGAGGCCAAAGATTTAAGCCTTCCAAAACTGGATTTTCACTTTTTGGTTTTTTCGAATCTGGTGGCGCAAAAACCGTCCATACCTCCTTGATCTGGAAAGTGGCAGGGAAGGGTTTTGAGATAGCCCTCTGCGGTGACGAGATCCGGGGCGATGCGGCACGGAGAAGGGGCTGCTTGCGACTGGTTCTGTGATTCTTTTTGTCTTATGGGCGCCGCCATCAAACTATTTTTATTTGGTTGGAGCGTGCTCCGGGGATAGGCTGAAGAACAGAAAAACAAAAAGCTTACTTGCTGAACGCACTTCCCGAAAAGGCTCTTTATGGCGACGAAAGAGATATTTCAGCCTAACAGAACCTCTCGAAGCAATTCTCCGGAAAAAGCGGAAGAGAAAGACTCCCTTTACCGCGAACACAGAATCCTTCCCCGGGGACAGGGCAACACAAGAGCAGTCACTCCGCCGCCCAAAGAGAAGAAAGATACACTGCTGCAACAAGACACCAGACACGTCGAGACCTGCGGTCCCGACGGACCTGAACCGACCCGTTACGGCGACTGGGAGCGTAAGGGGCGTTGCGTAGATTTTTAGACGGTAGCCGTTTTCTGGGCTGGAAGGCGTGTTCTTCAGCCCAAGTTTTTGCGGTGTTCGATTAGGTTGTCCACTACACTGGGATCAGCGAGGGTAGAGGTATCCCCAAGATTGTCGTATTCTTTGGCAGCAATCTTACGCAGGATACGCCGCATGATTTTGCCTGACCGCGTCTTGGGAAGCCCTGGTGCCCACTGGATGATATCTGGCGTGGCGATGGGGCCAATTTCGTTGCGCACCCAGGCCACCAAATCCCCGTGCAGTTCCTCTGACGGCGATTCCCTCTCCATCAAGGTAACATATGCAAAAATGCCCTGGCCCTTGATGTCGTGGGGAAAGCCCACCACTGCCGCCTCGGCTACATGCTTGTGGCCCACCAGCGCACTTTCTACTTCCGCCGTGCCCATACGGTGGCCCGACACGTTGATCACGTCGTCCACCCGCCCGGTAATCCAGTAATAGCCGTCCTCGTCGCGGCGGCAGCCGTCGCCACTGAAATAAAGGCCTTCATAGGTAGAAAAGTAAGTCTGAATGAAGCGAGGATGATCGCGGAAGACGGTACGCATCATACCCGGCCAAGCATCGGCCATGCATAGGTTCCCTTCGCAGGGGCCTTCCAGTTCGTTGCCGTCATTGTCTACGATGACTGGCTTGACACCAAAGAAAGGCCGTGTGGCTGCGCCGGGTTTGAGGGGTGTGGCACCGGGAAGGGGGGTGATGAGGATGCCCCCAGTCTCGGTCTGCCACCAAGTGTCGATGACGGGGCACCTCTCTTCGCCCACCACCTGGTAGTACCAGTCCCAGGCCTCCGGGTTTATGGGTTCACCCACCGTTGCCAGAATTCGCAATGACGAACGGGAAGTCTTTTTCACCGGCGCGTTGCCTCCGCGCATTAGCGCCCGGATCGCCGTGGGGGCGGTGTAGAAGATGGTGACCTTGTGTTTGTCCACAACCTGCCATAAGCGCGAGGCATCAGGGTAATTGGGTACCCCTTCGAACATCAAGGTGGTGGCGCCGTTGGCCAGTGGCCCATAAACGATATAACTGTGGCCAGTAACCCAGCCCACGTCAGCGGTGCACCAGTAGATGTCGCCATCGTGATAATCGAAAACCAGTTTGTGGGTAAGCGAGACATAGACCATGTAACCGCCGGTAGTGTGCAGCACCCCTTTGGGTTTTCCTGTAGAACCTGAGGTATAAAGGATAAACAATGGGTCTTCGGCGTTCATTTCCTCCGGCTTGCAGGCGCTGTCTGCGGCCTCGCAGATTTCGTGATACCAGATGTCGCGGCCTTCCTTCATGGGGATCGTTGCCCCGGTGCGGCGTACCACCACCGCAGTCTTGATAGTGGGGCAATTTTCCAGGGCCTTGTCCACATTGGTTTTCAGCGGAATCTTGCGGCTGCCACGCAACCCTTCATCGGCAGTGACAATGATGTTGGAGTTGCAATCCTGAATGCGCCCGGCCAGGGCATCCGGCGAGAACCCGCCAAACACCACAGAATGTATGGCACCGATACGAGCGCAGGCTAGCATAGCCACCGTGGCTTCCGGGATCATTGGCATGTAGATTGTGATGCGATCGCCCTTCTGGGCTCCCACGGATTTCAGAGCATTGGCAAAGCGGCACACCTGTTCGTGTAGTTCCCGATAGGTGATGTGCTTGCTTTCGTTGGGATCGTCTCCTTCCCAGATTATGGCGGTCTGATCGCCGCGTGCCTCGAGATGGCGATCGAGACAGTTATGGCAGGCGTTGATGGTGCCATCGTTGAACCACTTGACGTGAACATCGCCGGAAAAGGAAACATCCTTGACACGTGTAAAGGGACGGATCCAGTCGAGCCGATTCCCCTGCTCCGCCCAGAAATCCTCAGGATCGTTGAGGGAGCGTTCGTATTCCTTAAAATAGGTTTCCTCGTCGATCCAGGCAGATGCCTTCAGGGATTCCGTCACAGGGTAGGTTTTGCTCTCCGACATGGTGTGATTACCTTCCAAAATTCTACTGCCATCACGACCTGTTTGACTGTCATGAACGGTGTGAAGGGAGAGCCGATACTATAGGACATGGAGCCGATTATCGCCAAAAACCCTCGGCCGTGGCAAGCAGCGCATGTTCAGGACTTTCGGCGCTGCTCAGCCAGCTTTAGGAAATATCTGTTTCCAACGTCGTATTTCGACACGCTCGAATAGCCCTGCTTTGTTATAGGGATCACCCGTAGCGAAACCCTCCGCCGCTTCGCGGTCTTCGAAATCCACAATCAAAACACTGCCCTCAGGGGTTTCCCCGTCATCGCTCAATAGGGGTCCGGCGGTGACAAGCGCGCTGCCAAGAGCGTCGAGGTAACCCAAGTGGTCTTCACGGTTTTCGGCACGTACGTGACTGTGATTGGGCTTGTCGAGACAGGTCATGACGAACAGCATAGGCAACACCCCTCTCTTAAAAAAATATTACTAATATTGGAGAAAGAATATGACGGCGAAAACGGAAAAAGCCGAAGCTTTGCAAAGAACAAACAGGGCCTTAGGGGTAAAGCTCACGGATTTCCCGCCTCGTTTGTGAAAGGGCGATTCAGAAGCCCAGCAATGGTTTTGTTAATGTCGGCACCATGATTAAGAACCTGATCAACCGCTTCACATATGGGCATCTCTACGCCGATGCGGCGAGCTAGAGAAACCACTGGGGCCGCTGTGAAGACGCCTTCCGCCACCGTATTGAGGTGGCCAAGAATATCCTCCAGAGCACCGCCTTCGCCAAGTTGGATGCCTAACGACATGTTGCGCGACTGGGCGCTAGTACAGGTAAGAAGAAGATCGCCGAACCCGCTCAGTCCCATCATGGAAACGGCCTGAGCTCCCTTAGCCGTACCCAGCCGCACCATTTCGGCCATGCCCCGGGTTACCAGAGCTGCCCGCGCGTTCTCGCCCATTCCGCGGCCAATGACGATGCCGCTGGCGACGGCCAGCACGTTCTTCACCGCACCACCGATCTCGCAGGCGGTTACGTCTTTGGAAAGATAGGGACGGAAATGCCGGGTTCCCAGCGCCGATATTAGTGCTTCACCGGTTTCCGCATCGGCGCAGGCCAGTGTGACGGCGGCGGGCTGTTCGCGGGCTACCTCGGCGGCGAAGGTGGGCCCCGCCAGCACCGCAAGAGGCGCCTTGGGAAGGGCTTCGTGGACCACCTCGCTCATCAGACAACCACTCCTGCTTTCAATCCCCTTGGCGCAGATAATGGCGGGCGTGCGGGGTGGTAAGGCAGGAGCTAGTGCTTGTGTCGTCGCTCTGAGGTGCTGCGCCGGGGTGGCTAGAAATACCGCGTCGGCATCAGCGGCCCGGTGTAAGTCATGGGTAGCGTGAATACTTTCATCCAGTGGGATGCCGGGCAGAAACGCCGTGTTTTCGTGGTGGCTATTGATGGCTCTGGCGGTTTCAGGTTCATAGGCCCATATGGTCACTTTCCTCCCGGCTCGTAGCGCCACGGTGGCTAGCGCAGTGCCCCAGGCGCCGGCGCCGATAATTGCGATTGATTCTATTTTCATGGCTCAGTTATGCCTCTGAAAACTAATAATGGGCAAGAGGGCCTCTGTTGCTATTCAAATAACCACGGTTCTTCTCACACAGTCACTAGCCAAGCGGCCAACGTGGCCGCGGGGCAAAGTCGAGGCCGTCTGTCATGTCCCTCTGTAGCCGCTCCATTCCTGCCCAGGCGATCATGGCCGCATTGTCGGTACACAGCTGTGGCGGCGGGTAGAATAAGAGCAGGCCTTCTTCCCCGGCTAGCATCTCCAGTCGTCCGCACAGATATTCGTTGGCCGCTACGCCCCCGGCAAAGACCAGGCTTTTTCCTCCTTCGCTGCAAAGGCGAAACGGTTTAATGGCATGGCGGCAGCGATCCACCAGCACGTCGCCTACGGCAGCCTGGAACCCGGCACACAGATCAGCCACGTCCTGCGGGCGGGTCTCATCTGGTGGAAACCCGTCAGCGATGCGGCGCACGGCCGTCTTGAGTCCAGAAAAGGAAAAGTCGCATCCTTCACGGCCTGCAAGCGGGCGCGGCAGGTCAAAACGCCCAGCGTCGCCCTTGTGGGCTTTTGCTTCCACCGCCGGGCCGCCGGGATAGCCTAACCCCAGCACCTTCGCTGTCTTGTCGAAGGCCTCTCCGGCAGCGTCGTCTAAGGTGGTGCCCAGCCTGTGATAGCGTCCCACGTCTTCCACGATCACTAACTGGCAATGGCCGCCAGAAATCAGTAACAGCAGGTAGGGGAATTCCACATCCTCTACCAACCGCACTGAGAGGGCATGTCCTTCCAAATGATTAACGGCTAGAAAGGGTTTTCCCGCCGCTAGGGCGATGGCCTTGGCACACATGACGCCGACGATGAGCCCACCGATGAGGCCCGGCCCAGCAGTTACGGCTACACCATCAAGGTCGTCATAGCCTATTCCAGCCTGGTCCATGGCGTTCGCCACTAACCGGTCTATATGGTCAAGGTGCGAGCGGGCAGCAATTTCTGGAACCACGCCACCGTAGGGACGGTGCTCCTCAGCCTGTGAGAGTAGCGCCTCACCCAGAACATGACGGTCACTGTCCACCACCGCGGCGGCGGTTTCATCGCAACTGGTTTCTATACCGAGAACGATCATATGTGACAGCGCGAATAATACGAGGGGTAGCCTGGAAGGCAAAGAAGGAGTGGGACCACAACACTCTATTATCCTCTTTGTGTCCTCTAAAACCAGTCCCGGTTATAAGGAAGCCTCAAGTAAGTTCTTTAACATATGCGCCCGTGGCGCTACACAGGATTCATGGCATCTACCCCGCAACTACGCATAGGCACTCGCGGTTCGCCCCTGGCTCTGGCCCAGACGGAGATGATGCACAACTATCTCGCTCGCGCTCATCCCCATCTCTCCGAACCCGGGGCAGTGGAAATCACCGTTATCAAGACCTCTGGTGACCGCTTCTTGGACCAACCCTTGACCGATATCGGGGGCAAGGGACTATTCACCAAGGAAATCGAGGAAGCGCTCGGCGACGGCCACATCCATATGGCGGTGCATTCCATGAAAGATGTGCCTACCTTTCTGCCCGACGGGATCGTCATCTCCTGTATCCTGCCCCGCGAGGACCCGCGCGATGCTTTTATCTCCAGCCAGGCCGCCACCATAGAGAAACTGCCGCAAGGCGCGGTGGTGGGAACCGCGAGTCTGCGTCGCCAGGCCCAAATCAGAAACTTGCGGCCCGACCTGAGGGTGGAAGCCCTCCGCGGAAACATACAGACCCGGCTGCGCAAGCTGGAGGAAGGTGTAGCCGCCGCCACCCTCCTCGCCCTTGCGGGGCTCAAACGGCTGGGGCTGGAGGACAATATCACCGCCATTCTTCCGGTGGATTATATGTTGCCTGCCGTGGCCCAGGGCGCCATCGGTATTGAATGTCGGGAGGATGACACTACCGTTAGAGATCTGCTGGCGCCTCTAAACCACTACCAGAGCGAAGTCTGTGTCGCCGCTGAACGCGCTCTGCTGACAGCGCTGGATGGTTCCTGCCGTACCCCCATCGCGGCTTTGGCCGAATATGAAGGCAAGGAAAGCTTGACCCTGCGAGGCCTCGTGGCCCGCCCCGACGGCAGCCGCTTACTCCGTGTGTCGCGCAGTCTTGCGCGCTGTGATGGGATTGTCGCAGCGCGGGAACTGGGCAAACAAGCCGGGAGGGAACTTTTGCGCGAGGCCGGGCCCGGCTTCTTCGATGGAGACTGAACCCATGCAGGTACTTATCACACGACCTCGGGAAGATGCTGAGGAACTGGCCCGGGAACTGCAGCAAAGGGGGTTTGTCCCCGTTCTTGCACCCTTGCTTTCCATCCGTCGCCGCGCCGGGGTGGTTCCCCAACTGGACGGTGCCCAAGCCTTACTACTGACTAGCGCCAACGGCGCGCGTGCCCTGGCGGCGGCTACAGACAACCGGAACCTGCCAGTTTATGCAGTAGGCGACGCTACCGCGCGGGCCGCCTCCGGACTGGGATTTACCACCGTGGGAAGCGCTAGCGGTAGCGTGAAGGACCTAGTGCGGCTGGTATCGGACAACCTCGACCCTGAGACAGGTGTTCTTTACCATGCGGCGGGCACCCGGCTTGCCGGAGACCTTGCCGGACGTTTGCGGGAAAAGGGGTTCACGGTGGTCCGCGAGTCTCTCTACGAGGCAGAAATAGCGTCTGAATTGCCGCTTCCGGCGAAAGACGGCCTTGCCGGAGGCAGTCTTGATCTGGCCCTGTTTTTTTCTCCCCGTACCGCGGCCGCCTTTGTTACGCTCGCGGTTGAGGCTGGTCTTGCTTCGGCTTGTGAACGGGTGGCCGTCTACGCTCTGAGCCAGGCGGTATCCGATGCTCTGAGCGAGATTCCATGGCGCACCATACGTATTGCCTCGCAGCCAGACCAGGAATCGCTTCTGGCGGTTCTTGACGCCGACCGCAACGATGATGGCGACGGTAGCGGGGCGTAGCAGTAGAAAGGGACGATTCCCATGGCCACACATAGCGACGGCAAAAAACCGTCGGCCAAAACGGTAAAACAAAAGAAAGCCGCTTCCCTCAAGGACAATCTTGAAGACCAGAAAATGGCCGAGTCCGACTCACTTCCATCACGACAAAAATCCGCTCGTGTGAAAGGATGGACCGTAGTTTTCGTGCTGCTGTTGGTTCTGGCTGTGGCGAGTTGGGGCATATGGCGGTTGGTGCCCGCCACGCACGGATTCGTGGAGACCTTTTTCTCCATCAGGACCCCGCTGGGAAAGACAGCGGATACGGGAAAAACGCCCACCATCGAGGCCGCCGCCGTGCCCTCGGACGTGATTGCCTCTGGCTTTGACATCATTGACCGCCGTCTGGCGGGACTAGAGGCGGGCCTGTCTGCGCTGGAAAACAGACCGGCCGTAGACGTTCCAGATCCCATTATGGCCCGAAGCCTGGAAAGTTTAGAAACTGAAATCGCAGCGCTTCGCGAACACGTGGCTGGGCTCGAGACGCGCTTGAAACGTGCTGAACTACCAGATGAAGGGGGCTGGGCCCTGGTGGTGGCTGCGGGCGAACTGCGTGCCGCACTGCGCGCGGCCAGACCGTTCTCTGCAGAACTTGCCGCGCTCCGGAAAACGGTGGCCGCCCTAGGGGTCGGCGACGGCTCCCTGAACGAAGCGCTGGCGGCCCTTGACCCATTCGCGGAAGATGGTATCTCCACCCTTGAGTCACTAGACATGGAACTGAATGGTCTAGCGCCTCGGGTGGTGGCCGCTCACACCCACGAGACCGAGGTTCTTAAGGGAGATAGCTGGATTACCACGCTCCGCGCTCGCCTCGGATCGCTGATCTCGATCCGTCGCACAGGGGCCGGAGTTCCTGGAACCACGGCGGAGGCGGTGATGGCCCGCACCGAGGTCGCCTTGGCGGCAGGGAACTTGAAAACTGCCGTGGCTGAAGTGGAAACTCTTCAGGGTGACTCTGCGCACCTTGCGGCGCCGTGGCTGGCTGGTGCGCGGGCCCGTCTTATCGCCGAAAAGAGCATGGCGATGCTCTCGCTCCGGGTAACGGCGATCTTGACACCGCCGTCACCCCGTAAACCTACCACAGGCCCGCAAGGAGACGGAGAATGATCCGGATCCTATTTCTGGTTGCTCTGCTGGCATTGGTGATTGCTACGGCCACCTGGTTTGCTGACCATCCGGGGGCGGTGCGTATCGAATGGCAGGGTTATCAAATCCGGATGACGGTATCGGTGTTAGCGGCACTGGTGGGCGTTACCTGTATTATCGCCGCACTAGTCTATCGCCTGTGGTGGGGGCTGCGCCGGATGCCCCGCCTTATCACCGTGCGGCGTCATGAAGGCCGCCGCCGCCGAGGGACTCGTGCGCTAACCCAAGGGCTTCTCGCCGCCGCCGCCGGCGATGCGCGGGAAACCCAACGCTACGCTGACAAGGCTGCCGCACTTCGTGCTAATCCCGCCCTTACTTTGCTTCTCTCAGCCCAGGCAGCCCAGCTTTGCGGTGACGAAGAAGTAGCTGCCTCTTTCTATAGTGCTATGCTGGACAAGCCAGAGATGGCGTTTCTAGGACTACGCGGATTGATTGGTCGGGCCCTGTGTGCGGGCCGTGAGGAAGAGGCGCGGGCCCTCATCGAAAAAGCCCAAGACTTGCACCCCAAGACTCCTTGGGTGGCCAACGCGCTTCTCAACCTCCAAGCTCGTGCCGGCAAGTGGGAACAGGCTGAGGAAACCCTCAAACAGGCGCGCCGCCTCAAGGCGGTCCCCACCGCCACGGCCCGGAAATGGCTCGCCATCATTCTTCTCGAACAATCACGTCAGGCGGAATCTAGCGGACAGTCCATCGCTGCCCTATCCCTGGCCGAGCGCGCATGGAAACAAGACTCCGATCTGGTGGTCTTGGCGGTACACCTGGCGGGGCTGCTGAGTCGTAGCGGCCGCCACCGCCGCGCCCGCAATATCATACACAAACTTTGGCGCAAAGCGCCTCACCCAGAGCTGGCGGCAGCCTACGCTACCATAGGTAATGTTGATGACCCTCTTGCGCGGGCACGGCATTTCAAGAAGCTCGACTCCTTCAACCCCGGTCATCCGGAGAGTCAACTGGCCCTGGCGCGCATGGCGCTGGATGCCGGGCTGTGGGGGGAGGCCCGTACTCATCTGGACAGCGTCGCCGATGTACCATCGCCCTCGCGCCGCGCCTGTTCCATGTTGGCGGAACTGGAGGAATGTGGGAACGGAAACCCCACTCGCGCCCGACAGTGGCGGGAACGGGCCGCCCAGGCCGGCTCCGATGCCGCCTGGATATGTGGTCAATGCGCTGCCGCAGTGGATGTCTGGACTTCACGCTGCAGCCGGTGTGGCGCCTTTGCTGTTCTGGAATGGTGTCTGCCCGGCGCTGACAGGGATCAGTTCGCCGTGGGTATAGCAGCCCCGCTCTTTCCAGCCATGGCGGTACCCGCCAGTCCTCCGCCGCTGGTTATGACACCGGACTGAATCCTGACCCAACGGAGGGGAAGCATCTTTGTGGTCAAGGCGCAATCGCGCTAAGCTATCCTGTGCTTGAGGACGCGCGCCTATGCCGGGTAAGGTCGCGCCCGCTGGTTTGGTTGGACGCATAAACGCCGTCGCCGCCTTAGCTCAGTTGGTAGAGCATCGCATTCGTAATGCGGGGGTCGTAGGTTCGAATCCTACAGGCGGCACCACCAGTTCCATGATTGGCGGTATCGCGTTAAGCTGATGCCCATGAAACAGCTGCTGTCTTCTAAGGTCGGTCCCCGTGATCGGCCTTGACCTTTTCTCTATGGACATGGCCTCCTTTGCCGGACTCGCCGCTGCACTATTGGGCGCCGGGGTGGCAGCGGGATTTCTTGCCGGCCTGTTGGGTGTGGGCGGTGGTATTGTCGTGGTCCCGGTGCTCTTCCACCTATTCGCGGGGATGGGGTACACCACCGCGCTTTCCATGAACCTGGCGGTGGGAACTTCGCTCGCCATTATCATTCCTACCGCCGTCGCATCCATGTCCGCCCATCATCGTCATGGCAAAATGGATCTCGCCCTGCTGCGGCGCTGGGGGACACCAGTTTTCCTCGGTGCCGTTGCCGGCACAGCTGTGGCAGGAACCGTCGGAGGCGAGGTGTTGGTCTTTGTTTTTTCCTGTACTGCACTAGCGTTAGCTGTTTATTTAGGTGTATCCCATGGGGATCCATCCCCGGTTGGGGAGATGCCAGGGGAGCCGTTGCGTGCGTTTCTGGGGGGCGCCATTGGATGCCTCTCGGTGATGATGGGAATTGGTGGCGGCAGTCTGTCGGTGCCGGTCATGCGGTTGTTCGGGTTTTCTATCCACCGTGCCGTGGGTACGGCGGCAGCCCTGGGCCTGATCATCGCCCTGCCTGGGGCGGCGGGTTTCGCGCTGGAAGGTTCGGGTGCGCCACAGCTCCCGCCCTTGAGCTTGGGCTATATCAACCTACCGGGAGTGGCACTTATCTTTCCGGTGGCGGTATGTGTGGCGCCCTTGGGGGCGCGTGCCGCCCATCGCTTGGAACGTGGGCATCTGCAAAAGGGGTTTGCACTGTTTCTGGCCGTTTCAGCCATTCTCATGTTGCTCAGGGTTCCTGGTTGAATTTCGGGATTGAGGGTGTGTTGTGGGAAGCGTCCCGGCCCTATAAGGCAAGTGCCTCGCAGACGATGCCTAGAAACGCATTGTATTCGCAAGGCTTCTTCAGGATTTTGTGCGCGCACAAAAGAAAAACCCGGGAGCATCATACCCCCGGGCTTTTCGGCTAAATTGTCTTCTGAGCGGTTCTAGCGGCGTCCGCCGAACAGATGTAGCAACATAATGAACAGGTTGATGAAGTCGAGGTAAAGCCGCAGTGCCCCAAGCAACGCTTTCTTGCCGGCCACGGCGGTGCCGTCGCTCTGAGTGTACATTTCTTTGATGGATTGAGTGTCATAGGCGGTAAGACCCGTAAACACTAAGACGCCGATTGCTGAGATGGCGAAGTGCATTAGGGTGCTGCCCACGAAAATGTTAACGATGCTGGCAATGATGACGCCGATTAGACCCATGAACAGAAACGAGCCCCAACCCGAAATATCTTTCTTCGTGGTATAGCCATAGAGGCTCATGGAGGCGAAGATGCCGGCGGCAATGAAGAAAATGCGGGTGATAGATTCCCCGGTGAAGACAAGAAAGATGGAGGCCATGGACAGACCCATGACCCCGGCGAACAGCCAGAAGGCCGTTTGCGCGCCGCTCAGGCTTAAAGTGCCGATACGGGTACTAAGGAAGAACACGAAGCCCAACGGGGCCAGCATGATGACCCATGACAGTGGCGAAGTGAACATGGTTTCACCCAGCCCGGTAAGTCCGACGATCTGGCCGCTAGCGTTGGTGACCACTGACATCTGCGCCGTGACCCAGGCGACAAGGCCCGTTAGCGTCAGACCCGAGGCCATGTAGTTATAAACTCGCAGCATGTACTGGCGCAGGCCCTCATCAATCAGGACATGTTCGCCAGCATGGGATGTTACGGTGCGGTTTTCTGAACTAAGTGCCATCGTGAATTCCTCTGTCTTTCTTGTAAAAACTGGTTGCCACAAGGCCATTCCGCGGATTCGTCCGGGGAATACACCTTATGATCTGACCTTAAAAAATGATTACGCTGATAATATGGCACACAAACCCAGTGAATCAATAATTTCTGGCTATGATCCACTCTTTCCGTCCCTTTTGGCCAAGGCTTCTGGGGTTTAGGTGGGTCACGGCTTGACGCCACCCGTTCCAGCATCCAGTCTCTTAGGAAAGGAAGGGACGTTTTGATGCCGCGTAGGGAACCGTTCCACGTGGCCTTCTCCACAGACTCGCACTGGGCTAAGGCCGCCAAAATTTGTCAGGAACAGCTGCCACGGGAATTTCCAGCTCCGCCCAGTGAGCGGCTGGGGTTCCTCTATGTTACGGACCATTTCGAAAGCCAACTTGACAGCATTCTTACCTTTCTGCGCGAAACCACCGCTACCGAAAACTGGGTAGGTACAGTAGGGCTGGGCATTTCCGCCGCCGGCTCCACACTGGACGGCGCCTACGAGTGTTTCGATGCGCCTGGCGTCGCCGCCATGGTTGGCGGTTTTCCGCCCAGTTCCTTCCATGTTTTCCCCACGGTTAGTGAAGATGTGGCGGATTTTGAAACCATCAACAAGGACTGGCTGGAAACTTGTGCCTCTCCCTTCGGCGTAGTTCATGGCGATCCTCGTAATCCGCATATCACCGGCCTTCTGCGCGATGTGGCGGGGAAAAGCAGTGCCTATCTTACCGGAGGACTGACCTCATCACGCGGCGCTTACGATCAGGTAGCTAATGTTGTAACTCAAGGCGGACTGTCCGGGGTTCTCTTTACCCCGGAGGTCCAAGTGGTCACGGGCTTGGCCCAGAGCTGTGTCCCCATAGGGCCGATCCATACAATTACCGAATGTAGCGATGAACACGTGGTTGTAGGAATAGACGGACGTCCCGCCTTCGAGGTGTTTGCGGAAGAGTTGGGCCGGGAAATGGAAGACGAAAAGGAGGAAGAGGCGGTATCGGTGCTTGCGGGCATTCCTGTTGCCGGTTCCGACACCGGTGACTATTTGGCCCGCAACCTAGCTAATGTAGATCCTGAGCGCGGTGTCATCGTCATTGCCGAAGATGTGTTCGAAGGCGATCCACTACTCTTCTGCCGCCGCTCGCGCGAGAATGCCGAGACCGAGATGGCGCGGATGCTGGAATCCCTGAAGCGACGTCTTCCCTCCACACCCAGAGGCGGGCTCTATTTTACCTGTGTCGCTCGCGGTCCCGCCCTGTTCAGGGAAAGCGCGGCTGAAATGGAGGCCATCCACGGCGTCTTGGGAAATTTCCCCCTTGTAGGTTTCTCCGCCAATGGTGAAATTTTCAACGACCGGCTCTACGGCTATACCGGAGTCCTGACCCTGTTTCTGTAATAAGGATACGTTACATGGAATACCGTCCCCTCGGCCGCACTGATCTGAAGGTCAGCGCCATCTGTCTCGGCACCATGAACTGGGGTGAGCAAAACACCGAACAGGAAGCCCACGAACAGCTCGACTACGCCCTCGATGCAGGCATCAACTTTATCGACACGGCGGAGCTCTACCCGGTGCCTCCCAAGGCAGAAACGCAAGGGAACACAGAATCTTATATAGGAACCTGGTTAAAGGCGTGCGGCAACCGCGACAAAGTGATCCTCGCCTCCAAGGTGACGGGACGCTCGGACATGGAGTGGTTTCGTGGTGGCGAGACAAGACTTGAGGGGAAACAAATAAAGGTGGCATTAGAGAATAGTTTGAAGCGGATGCAGACCGATTATCTAGACCTTTACCAACTCCACTGGCCCGACCGCAGCTCCAACTACTTTGGCCAGCTTGGCTATACCCACGACCCCACCGATGATTTCATCTTCCTGGAAGACCAGTTAGAGGTTCTCGACAGTCTGGTGCGGTCGGGCAAGGTGCGCTATGTGGGCGTGTCCAACGAAACTCCTTGGGGCACGGCTCGGTTCCTGGCCATATCGGAGGAACGGGGCTGGCCGCGAATGGTCAGTATTCAGAACCCTTACAACCTCCTTAACCGCAGCTTCGAAGTGGGTCTGGCGGAAATTGCCATCCGCGAACAGTGTGGGCTTCTCGCTTATTCGCCGCTAGGCTTCGGGGTACTGTCGGGGAAATATCTCGGTGGCGAACTACCTTCTGGCGCGCGCCTAACCCTATTCGGTGACATCTTTACCCGCTATACCAACGAGCGGGCGGTGGCCGCTACCCGTGCCTATGTGGCGATCGCCAAGGAAAACGGCCTCGATCCATCACAGATGGCACTGGCCTACGTGAACAGTCGTCCCTTCGTTACCAGCAACATCATCGGCGCTACTTCCATGGCCCAGCTTGTCGCCGATATAGCCAGCATCGATGTGACCCTCCCGGAACAAGCATTGCAGGCTATCGAGGCTGTGCATGGTCATAACCCCAATCCCAGTCCGTAGTCCCGGGAACAGGGAGAATCTGTGGTGCGGCTGTTTCTCGGGCTTACTCTACCGGGGAACATTCGTGTGCGTCTGGTGGGGTTGTGCGGTGGCGTGTCTGGGGCACGCTGGGTACCTCCGGAAAACCTCCATCTTACTCTTCGCTTCATCGGTGAGGTGGAAGAGGAAACTGCACACGAGATCTCCGCCTATGTAGCCCGTGTAAAGGGAACACCGTTTGATTTGACATGCAAAGGAGTGAGCCATTTCGGATCGAGCCGCAAGATTCGCTCGTTGTGGGTGGGAGTGGAACCGGGCGCACCTCTGTTGGCGCTGCAAAAAAATCTGGAAACCGCGGTACAACACGCTGGTCTTGAGCCGGAGGGCCGTAACTTTACCCCCCATATCACCATGGCTCGGTTCAAACCTGGCACCCGCGTGCAGCTGAAGAATTACCTCTCTGGCAACGCCTTGTTTACCGCCGGGCCGTTTACGGTGGACAGCTTCGTTCTTTTTTCCAGTCAACTGGGCTCAAGTGGGGCCACCTACGCCGTGGAGGAAGTGTTCTCCCTCACCTAAAACCCGAAACGGGACAGCGTGTGCTCCACACCACCCACGTAGCCGCTGCCGAAGAGCCGCACATGCACCAGTAGTGGATAGAGGTTATAGATAGCACGGCGTTCTTCAAAAAAACCGGGAGCGATGGGCCTGATTTCGCTATAGCGCCTGAAGAAAGGCTCGCCAAAGGTGGCGAACATAGTGGAAAAAGCTAGCTCGATTTCAGGATCGGCGTAATAGATGGCCGGATCCACAAAACCGGCGATATGATCCTGCCCCGAGATTACATTACCGCCCCACATGTCGCCGTGAATAAGCGATGGCTGCTGCGGCTCGCCGATCCAATGCTCAAGTTTCTCGATAAATTTTTCCAGCCGCTTCAGAACATCTCCCGGCAATCTCCCGGCGTGCCTAGCCTCATTTCCCATGTATAAAAGACGTTGTTCGCGAAAGAAATCGACCCATGAGTCTGTTTCCCCGTTGGGCTGGGCCAGCCCACCGATGAGAGTGTCCCGCTCGAGGCCGAAGCGGGGTGCGGTAACGCCATGGAGGTCGGCCAGAAGTTCCGCCGCATGTTCCTGGGCACGCCCGTCCAGCCCGCCGCCGTTCTCGATGAAACTCACGAGTAGCAGGTTGTCATCGACGTGCAAAACATCGGGCACCGGAAGGCGGCTTTTGTGCCCCAGATAGTCCAGCATCCAGCCTTCCGTGGTAAGCCCGCTTCCAGGCCCCCCAAGCTTTGCCACCACGCGTCGCCCGTCGGCGAGGTCCACCCGGCACACATCCCCCACGCAGCCCCCGCTAAGGTGCGACCAGTCAAGCACACGCGCACCCAGGATATTTTCGATCTCGGCGTCCGGGAACATTACGAATGGGTACGATAGATTTCTTCCAGTAACCCACGTGAAGCCGCTTCTATCATATCGAAGACTAGTGCGAACCCGTCCTGGCCGCTGTAGTAGGGATCGGGAACCTCTAGCGTGGTCGGGGCTGGTGCAAACTCCATGAACAAACGCATCCTCTCCGCCCCTATATCGGCTCCCAACCGTGTACCCCGCGATTGCAATTCCCTTAAATGGGAACGGTCCATGGCGAGCAGGTAGTCAAAGCGCTGGAAGTCTTCCGCTGTGATCCGGCGTGCCCGGATGTCCTCCATGTCGATGCCGCGTGCGCGAGCAGTTTCCTGTGCCCTGGTGTCGGCTGCCTGGCCTTCGTGGAAGTCGGTGATGCCGGCAGATTCAATAAGGACCATCTTTTCTAGTTTTTCGTCACGGACCATCTTACGTAACACAGCTTCTGCCGTGGGTGAGCGGCAGATATTTCCGGTGCATACGAAGAGAATACTAACCAAGGGGCATCTCCTTTCCCATCCTTACAGGCTGTCATTGATGGGCGGCTATCATACCCCAAGCATACGGAGGGTGTGATGCGGCAAAACATCATGATCTAAACTGGCTCCCGCAGCCTCCGGTTTGTAGAAGAAATATTACCCGGGCTGAAGAAACGGATGCACCTGGTCTTTTTTGGGGGAAACAGACCCCGCGCTCTCAGCTTTCCGCTTCGGCCTCGATTCTCTCCATATCAGCGTCGGAAAAGCCGAAATGATGCCCGATCTCGTGGATCAGTACATGGCGGATAAGATGAGAAAGGCCTCCCTCTGTTTCGCACCAGCAATCAAGAAGTGGCGCGCGGTAGAGGAAGATCATGTCCACGTCCTGCGGCGTTTCGGAAACGCTCTTGTCATCCAGCGATACTCCGCGATAGAGGCCTAGAATCTCGTAAGGGCTTTCTAGATTCAGCTCTTGCTTGGTTTCCTCGTCGGGACATTCTTCCACTCGGAACACTACGTTGCCGCAACGGCGTCGTAGGTCTTCAGGGATGGAGGCAAAGATCTCCGCGGCCAGTGCTTCGATATCGGCAAGGTCGTGGGGGCGGCTGTGTTTCATTCGTGTAGCATAACGCCTATTACGTTCCCGCTGGGGATCCCTGGCTCTGGGCTTCCTTGACGGCGATGTAAAGAGTGCTGCCGATAATTACGACAGCCCCGACCCAGGTCAGTGCATCTGGTACCTCGCCGAAGATGAAGAAGCCGATTAGCGCCGCGAAGGGAAGGCGGGCGTAGTCATAGGGCATGACGGCCGAGGCGTCGGCCACGGCCACAGAACGGGTCATAGCGTAATTGCCCAGCGTTGCCACCCCTGCGAGACCCGCCAGCTCCACCAATTGAAGGGGCGTGGGCGTCTGCCATACGAACAGAGTCGGGATTAAGGTCAGTGGCACCATGAAGATCACCATATAAGTGACAATGGCCTGAACCGGCTCAGTGCGCGACAGCTCTTTCACCGACAGATTGGCCCCGGCTAGTGTCACTGCCGATAACAACACCAGAATCGCACCTACGTCGAGAACACCGCTGCCTGGCCGCAGGATGATGAGTGCGCCAGCGAATCCACATAAAGTAGCGACCAAACGTTTGCCACTTACTATTTCACCTAGGAACAACGCTGCTCCTATAACCACGAAAAGCGGCGAGGTGAAGCCTAGTGCCACCGCATCGGCCAGCGGCACCATGGCCAATGCCGAAAACCACATGAGCATGGTGGCTGCCCCGAAGGCGCAGCGTAGTGTATAGAGGCGTACGCGTTTGGTGCGTAAAATACCGATTCCCGAACGTAGCAGCCACGGAGAAAGGATAAGAAACCCAAAAAAACTGCGGAAGAAGGCGATCTCAAAGGGTGGGAGTCCTGCTGACATGTAGCGTACAATACCTGTGAGGCCGGCAAGAGATCCTGCCGAGAGCAGCATCCATAGCGCCCCTTGCACGGGGGCGGAAATATCCATATCCAGGAGGCGGGTGATTATGGGGGGACGGGCCATGTTTCCAAATTAAGGCGAAACACTTCGGGCCGCCATCCCCTCCTTGCGCTTTGTAGCTTACCACTTGCCTCTGACTCACCGCAGTCTTCTTGTCTCTTGCCCCGGCGCTGCCAGGGAGGCATCCTTTTGTCCCATGCGCGGCTATTTCGGAATCGGTGTGGAACGTATGAGCAAGGCCATGAACGCGGGCAGCCTGTTCCGTACGGCCCATGCCTTCGGTGCCAGTTTTGTCTTCACCGTGGACGCCAGTTTTTCCCGCGCCGAGGTGGAGCAGGCCGACACCTCCCGCTCCTGGGTTGGGATGCCCTACTACGACTTCGCAGATCTTTCTGAGTTTATCCTGCCCAAAGGCTGTTCCCTAGTGGGGGCGGAACTGCACGAGGACGCTACCGAACTGCCCAGTTTCCGACATCCACGTTGTTGCGTCTATGTGATGGGGCCGGAACGTGACGATCTATCGCCGGAAATGGTAGAACGCTGCGATCATATGATCCGCATCCCCACCGCTTTTTGCGTTAACGTGGCCATCGCCGGGGCATTAGTCATGTATGACCGTCTCGTTAGCATTGAAGGTTTTCCGCTGCGCCCGGTGACACCCGGTGCCGCACCTACTCCCTTGCCCGAACACGTGCGCGGGGCACTGAAACAGCGTGCAAAGGGGAAAAAAACGTAAAAACTCCCGTGGCTGGGGTTGGTTTACTTCCGCTCTTGGGGATACTTTAGGTGTCATGAAAAACGCGCTGCACTCCACCCGTTTTTTCGTCCTTGCCCTTTTGGCTTTCCTGGTGCCGGGTGCAGGACCGGTGCTCGCTGCCGATCCAGACAACATCGGTAGCTTTATCGATTGGAACGCCTTCGCCGATGACGAAAAAGGAGGCAAGGTCTGCTACATAGCCAGTTCGCCGCAAAAAGCCGAAGGCAAATATACCAAGCGCGGCGATATCCATGTCCTCGTTACCCACCGCAATACGCAGAAAAATGTCGGTGTAGTTAGCTTCATTGCCGGCTATGTCTACGAGAAGGAATCTCTGGTTGAAGTGAAGATCGGCGCCAAGACGTTGCATCTCTACTCCCACGACGACAAAGCCTGGGCCCTTGATGACAAGGACAAAAACAACATACCGTTCCTAGCTCACGACAGGGACATGGTACGAGCCATGAAGCGAGGGCTGGAAATGGTAGTAAAAGGAACATCGAGCCGCGGCACCGTCACCACCGACACGTATTCTCTGGCAGGGTTTTCCTCTGCCTACGACGCCATCAGCAAGGCTTGCGGGGTAAAATAACCCTTTCCTGCCACCAGGCCCCATCGCGGCCCGCCGGCAAAACTGGTTGCAGCTCGCCCTGCCTTGCCTCTATCACTGCTTCCATGAATACCGCCGCTTCTTTCCGACTCGCCCACGCCGAGTCCAATACAGCCAAACCCCCTGCCGCCGAACATGACGTGCGGCCTAACCTTATCGGCATGACCCGCGAGCAAATGGCTGCAGAAATGGCGGACCTGGGTATGCCCGCCTTCCGCGCTGGCCAGCTCTGGCACTGGGTCTATTTTCAGGGAGCACGAGACTTTGACCACATGACTACTCTGTCCAAGGATTTCCGCGCCCTTTTGGCCGAGCGCTACAGCTTGGAGAGGCCCAAGATCGTCGAGCACCAAATCTCAAACGATGGCGCCCATAAATGGCTGCTGCGCCTGGCCGACGGCAACGAGGTGGAGACCGTCTTCATCCCCGAGTCCGACCGCGGCGCGCTGTGCCTCTCCTCCCAGGTAGGCTGCACCCTGAAATGCACCTTCTGCTATACCGGCACGCAGGCCCTGGTGCGTAACCTCACCCCCGGCGAGATGGTGGCCCAGCTCATGGTGGCCCGCGACGCCCTCAATGAGTGGGCTGCGCCCGGCGAAGAACGGCGGCTCACCAATATCGTGGTCATGGGCATGGGTGAGCCATTCTACAATTACGACAATGTGGCCGCGGCCCTGAAAATCCTCATGGACCATGAAGGCATTTCCATTTCCAAGCGCCGCATTACGCTGTCCACCGCCGGAGTGGTGCCACTGATA
>Ga0187827_10001346_pt1 | contig 36380 bp, 24 predicted proteins | sample ETNtaG_39_FD_167969 | JGI IMG/M metagenome (GOLD analysis project Ga0187827, IMG submission 167969) | Marine microbial and viral communities from oxygen minimum zone, Eastern Pacific Ocean - ETNP2014_SV_150_PacBio MetaG (Illumina Assembly) | ecosystem: Environmental > Aquatic > Marine > Hypoxic...
ACGCAGGATGGCCGCAAAAGTGCGAGCCTGTGCTTGATAGTCTTTTTTCTTGCCGTGCAGCCACACATTATTCTCTGTAACATGGAAGGACAGCTTGTTCTTGTGTGCCCAGCGGATCAGTTCCCCAAGCCGTCTGATGTTTTCCGGGTTCTTCTCAAAGCCGACATCAACATGTGCTTGCCAGCCGATTCCATCCACCCGCAGACCCGCGTCGCGAAGGTAGGAAACCAGCCCTTTGATCATCTCCCAGGACTTCGCGTCGAATCCATGCTGATTGATGATCAGCTTTGTATTCGGAGCATATTTGTTGGCAACTTGAAAAGCGAGATTGATGTACTTTGGCGGCTTGAGGGGATGACTCTGGTCGAAGCCTATCTTGGTCCAGGGGTTTTCCCATCTGGCCGTGCCCGGTCGCGGTCCGTGCCACTTACCCCTGTTGACGGTTTCATTCACCACGTCCAGCCATTTCACATGCAGAAACTTATCATAGCGTTGGCAGAGTTTGCTCATGAAATCAACGAGACTCTTCTCCAATTCTTCCGCGCTGCGGTCGTCTTCTTTCGCCCAGCGTGAACACTGCGGACTGATGGGGCCATGTATGCGCAATACCTGCTTCGATTTAGCGCAGTGCGTCACCCAGTTATCTGCCAGTTCCCACTTCCAAACCCCCGGCTTCGGGTTGATGGTCGAGTGCTTAAAATCGTTCTCAGGAGTTACATAACTGAATTCACGGTCCAACGTGACCCCGGAGCCCTTGGCACGTTTCTGCCAACCGGTGGTACCTCCTATATAAACCTTGCCCTGCGGATATCTGTCCACCACGATCTCACGTAGTCGCCGCCCCTCCGGCGCGTCCGCTGCAGACAACAAGGCAGTGCACATCGCCAGTAGGGCCACGGTCAGTTGGCGGTGGCTCTCTCTTGCCATCTACTCGTCCTCGATCACGATTCTGAATCCCGTATTGTGCACCCGCTGCCAGGAAGGATAGCCGAGGCGAAAGGCCGCCCGGCAGCGCCGCGGCGCGTCGTAACAGGAGCCTCCACGCACCACACGCTCACCTTCAGCACCAGGGTCATTGCGCCCGTCAGCCTCGCGGTAGGGATAAGGGCGGTAGACAGAACGCGTCCATTCCGCGACATTGCCGTGCATATTGTGCAGGCCGAAAGCGTTGGGACTGTAACTTGAGACGGACGCAGTCACGACCTTGCCGTCATCAAATCTCCTTTCCGCAAATTGCCTGCCTTCGGAAATCAGCATCTCCGCATCACCGCCCACCACAAACAACTCTCGGCCTTTACTCTTACCTGTTATTCCTTTGTCCGCAAAGCTGCGGTCCGCCATGTTCGCATATACGGCAAAATCCTCCTGCAAACTGCCGAAGAAAAAATCTTGTTCCGATCCGGCTCTGCAGGCATATTCCCATTGCGCTTCAGTCGGAAGGCGCACGGCCTTGCCGATCTTCTTCGAGAGCCATGCGCAGAAGGCCTGGGCATCATCCCAGGATACCCGTAATGCCGGTTGTTCGTCAGCGTTTAGCGTCACTCCTTGGTCATCACTGCGCTGCAGGTGGCGCCGGCCGTAATAACGGCTGTCGTGCCCCGGCCTGAACAGCCTGAACTGGGCATTGCTGATCTCAGTGCTGGACATGAGAAAGCCCTTGCCGATCGTGATCGGCGTCATCGGGCCTTCGTCGCGCAGAGAATTGCCGGCGCCCATCATGAAACTTCCCGCCGGTATCCGACGCAGGGGGATGTCCAGCCCTCCTGGAAAAGGGATGCGGCCGACGTCGACGGAGATGGTTTTCTGCTTGCGGCCTTTTCCCGTGAGCTGAGGATGTGGCTTCGGCGGGCTGACGGCTTTCGGTGAGTCGTCGTACCGTTGCTTGTGAATCTCATCCATATTTTTCTGTTTGCTGCCGTAAAGACTGCGGTATTTCTTGCGCAAGTCGTAGACATTGCCGAGGGGGGGGCGGTCAAAGACGTCCTCCCAGCGGCCGTGGCAGGGACCGTTTAGATCGATCCAGAGATAGAGTCGTCGCATATCGTCAGTCGTAAGTCCGACACCGTGGTGTTCTTTCTGCAGCATCTGTATCAGCGGACTGGTGTTGGCCGCGTATTCCCCGGGCGTAAGCATCGACACGTCATCACCCACGTTCACCCGGCGGAGGTAGGGGACAAGCGCTTCATAGGCCGGCGTGTAGGGAATAATCGTTTTACCATTGAAGGGCACCTTGTAGGCATCGTTCAAGCGTGTGTGATCCAGATAAGAAGGTTCCCGGCCGACATAATTCTTGCGTTCTGCCTTGGGGCGCAGGTCCGGGGCCTGCTTCTCGTCATGGCAGCTGACGCAGTTGCGGTTGAGCAGGGGTTGGATTTCACGTCCAAAATCAAATCCCCGCGGCGGCCCAAAGCAGTCCTGCAGTTGCTGGGGAGCATTGCGCAGGGCCATGCTGACGAGGGGTACCGGCGCCTCTTGGCTGTCCTCATGACAGCCCAGACAGGACATGCGCTCACCGGGCATGGCCGTCACCCAACTGCGCATGAGTTGCAGCGCTTGACCATGATCGTCAAGCAACTGAAAAGCAATGGGAGTATCAGCAGGAACCTGAAAAAGGGCGGACCCGTCCTTGTGTACGTTGGCCTCACCGATGACGCGCATCACATCCCAGGGGCCGCTCATGCCGATCTTGTCCACGCCGGCCAGGGTGGGGTAGCCAAAGTCATAGGAAATGACACGCAGTTTTGTGATTGTTCCCGCTGGAACCCCGTCCAGGCCGGGCCCGGTGTAAACATTCTGGATATAAACCGACGCGGAGTCTTTGCTGAGGTCGACCCGTTCCGGAAGTACTTGCGGGACCGGCCGCTCCCGCAGCAGCGCTGGTTTGAGGTAGGAATGTCGTGGATCGGTTTTGATCATGGTGACGTTGCCGTGGACATCGGCGAGACAGATGCTGAAATTCATGGTTTCCTTGCGAAGGCGAACACTGACGAGGGCGTATTGCTCGTCGATGGGGAAGGCGTGACTGAATTTCGGAAAGACATTCTCCGTCAGGCGATCCATGATGACTTCTTTATGTTTACCCGGTCGCCCTGTCACCACTGTCTCGATCATCTTTTTGCCGCCGTTCCCACGCGACGGGTTGAGAACCGCCAGGTAGCCGCAGCGTGAAGATCTATGGTAGCCGCCGATGATGCCTACGATTTTTTCGGATCCTGGGATTGCCTTGGGTGAGTAAATACTGTTCGGGTACCAGGTGTTGCTGCCGAAGAGCGCTTTCTGACCGCTGCCGTCAGGGTGCATGGCGATGAGTTGACGATTGAAGAGACGGTTCATGCCCGTGTAGTCCCAGCGATTAAACACCACTCGCCCGTCGTTCAGTACGCTGGGTTGCATGTCGTGGTCCTGATCGTAGCAGAGCCGACGAACTCCGCCGCCATCAGCGTTCATTACATAAAGGTTGGCGACTTTTTTTTCAATCCCGTGCCAGCATGGCACACCCTGAACCGGGGCATCGGATGCGAATATGATCTGGCCGTTGGGCAGGTAGCAGGGATCGTAAACGTTGACGTCGTTCTCGTTCTTGCTGACCTGGCGGAGGCCGCTGCCGTCGGTCCCGATCTCAAATATTTTCCAGGAATTCTCATGAGGCCTGGCGAAGAGCAGGCGCTTGGTGTCCCAGTGAAGGTCCAGGTCGGCGATCAGTGTCTTCGGTCTGGCCGGCACGATGCTCTTTTCCTTCATCCCCAGGCTTGACAGTTTCACGATGGACCCTGCCGCGCCCGCGTTCAGGTAGTTGCTCAAGGAAAGGTGGGTCTCCGGCAGGCCGATCGCCGCCATGGAGTTACTGTCGTTTTTCGTCAGTCTCTTCACCATCGTCACCTTGATGGCGACAATGCTCTGGCCCGCGAGAAGAGGGTGAGCAAGCAGGGCATCCCGTTTCAGTCGCCTCAACTTGGCCTGAAAATTCGCCGAAGATGTTCCCGCCTTCTGAAGTGCTTTCAGGCGGGCCAGATAGTCCTGGCCTTTGTAGTCGTCGGGGTATTTTTGCTGCAGATCAGTGATCGAACTGCTGAGTGCCTGCAGCTGCCACTCGTTGTAATCGGCCGCGGTCAGCGGCAGAGCGATGAGCAACGAAAGAAACACCAGCGCCCGCATTGCAACTGAACTCGGTTTTAGTGGCATATGTGTTCTTTCTAGCCCCACTGATCGCCTGATAGAATTAAACCCAAAAAGGACTAAAGGTCGCGCTGATGAAAATCAAGTTCAGTCACGTAAGTGTTGGAGGGGAAGCTTGTCTCCCTGCGACCTGTGCCAGTCCGCAAGTTTTTTCGCGTAGATGCGGCTTAAATGCGTGAAAAGAAGGTACATTGATCCTGTCGCGCTCGTACGGCAACACGCGCCGGATCAATGGGGTGTTTTTGAGTGATGATTTAACCAGTTCAATCAAGGCCGTGAGGGGGGCGCTCCTCCCACCTTTCATTGCGGCCGACAGTTGGGGCAATGATATAGTAGGGATACTTTTCGCGGTTGGCCGGTTTGGATAGGACTTTATTAGCCGCGCAATTACCCTGCCAGTTTTGATTACCCCGACCGCCTGAACCGGGTTCTGTTCCACATAGCGAAAGGCCGTGACCAGATGTTTGTAGTCCATAGGACAAGACAGCTACATCCGGCCTGGGAGGTTGATCGCATTCACTGTGCGTGTGCGCTCTTCGGTTTCGCTCCGTAAATGCCCTTTCTGCCAGGCTTTCGCGCGATAGGAGAATGCATCGCCCGTGGGCAGACACTTGAGGGGAGTGAATTTTGCGCTTACGGGCAGGCTGATTCGTGAAGTCGTGGTATCGGGAGTCTCGTGGCAGCCCACACAGCTGCGTGTCTCTCCGGGGCGTGCATACATCCACACCAACTGGTTGCCCACGACACGCCTGTCACTGTCCAGTACCTGACAATGAACGAGACGATCGGCCGGAATCTCAACAAAGAATGAACCGTCAGAGGCAAGCGGCACGGTGCCCAAAACCCGAGCATGCGTGCCGGTGTGATTCTTCCAGGCCTCACCGCTGCTGTTCGTGTGCGTGTGATGCCGACCCGTCACCGGTTGACCCTCGATGATGCGAAGCAGTTTGCCGCGCGTTCGCGTCAGTTCCTCCTGGGAAGTCCTCGCCGAACTGCACATCAATCGGGCGGTGAAGGAATTGCTCCTCACCATTTGCGGCAGGACCGGCGGACGGGCGCGTCGCATTACCGGGCGTGCCTCAAAGTCAGCCCGCTTCGGATCATTGTAAATGAGGTCCAACCCGCCCGTGGCAAGGTCCATCAGGTAGAGTCCCAGGTCGACGTCCTTCCTGCTTTTTGCGCGCCGCGTGGCGGCGCACAAGGCTCGCTTCCCGTCAAGAGGGAATGGCGACGTCACAGCCATATCCTGGTGTCGGGGCAGGACACGTTCGCTCATGCGGTTGGGGCCGACAATGGTAGCGCCGCCCGTTGTTGCCACCATCACCGTTCCATTCTGCAGTCCCTGAGGCTGGGTCAGGCGCAGGACGCGGTGCCGGGAGGGGACCTCGCCCCAACCGCGCTCACCCGATTGCTGCGTGATATTCCGCCAGAATTCGCGCCGTTCCGGGCCGTATACCGTCTGGTTCATCGTCCCGTCAGGCCGCGTGGTCTGCACCGTGATCTCCGTCTTCAGGCGGGAATAAAAGAGGTCGAGCCGACTGAAAACGATCCCCCCGTCCGGCATGATGGCCGGTTCATTGTCTCGACCCAGGTTGAACCCGATACAGTGCATGCCGCTGCCGTCTCTGTTCATCACCGTCAAGCCCGTCGCGGGGTAACCGTGATACTCATCGCGAAGCCCGACTCGGCTGGAGGAAAAGACGATTCGCCCATCCGGGAGATAGGCAGGCTGAACGTCATGGTATGGCCCCTTGGTTAGCTGCCGAAGCCTGCGAGTCTTAATCTCAAGCTCGTAGACATGCCACCATGGATTCGTTTTCCCCCGGCGCGCAAAGACTGCGCGCTCACCATTCCAGGAAAGCTCGCAGTCAGCGACATAACCCTCAGTGAAGGTGGTCAGCGCGCTCACCTTGCCGGTGGGACCGACGGGTTTCAGGAGATAGAGGTTTTCGCCCAGCCTGTAGGTGGGACCGGAATCGGTGGTGGAATAGGTCTGCCGCCAGATATCAATCTGAAAATCGTTGGGCATGTCGTTGGAGCCTTTGATAAAGACCAGGGCCTCCGGCTCTGCTCCAGTCGGCGGCGCAGCGCTTGCCGCTCTGTTATCCCGGACTGAGGCCGGTAGGCTGTTGTCCCATTGCAGATTGCGTTTCCAGAGCGCTTCCCGGGCCAGCAGTCGGATGGAATGAAAAGGGTGATGCGCAGCAGCCGTTTTGAGAGCCGCGATGGCCGTCGGGTTGCCAATTTTGTCAAGAGACAAAGCAGCGGAGTACTGTACTTCCAGAACATTCCGATCATCAGTCAACATTCCGATCAGGAGTGGGACTTGTTCAGCGCTTCCCAACTCGCCCAGAGCACGGGTGAAGGCTTCTCGCCAGCATGGAGACGGGGCCTTATACTCGTCCTGCCCATACTTGCCCCCATTCTTGAAAAGAAAGTCGCCAAAATAGCCGTAATCCGCCTCGGTTTTAGAATTCTTGAGCAATGCTTCGATTCTGCTGACCGCGGATTTTTCCTTCATGAACATCAAGGTCTTCGCCGCGTTTATCCGCACCCAGCCGTTGTCATGTTGGAGACACTTTATCAGCCGCGGAAGCTGTGACCTGTCCCGGCAGAGAGCAGACATCCAGGTCGCCGCGAATGAACTGCCGCCGGGGCTCTGTTTGGCTTGGGCCAGGAGTTGGCTCCGAGTCTGTTCGGGTAACGAAAAATGGAAGGTGGGCGAGGAGTCGAATCCCAGCGCCTGAAAAGCAATTTCACAGATTTCCTTTCGCAGCCCCGCGCGGTCGAGCAGGTAGATGCAGATCTCTTGGAACGCTTGCCGGTCGTAGATCATCGCGCCGTCGAAATCGCTGGCCATGTTCACAGGCAGCAAGGGGGCGATGCGGAGCAACTTTGCGCGTATTTCTTCGCTCCTGAGCGGGAAACGGCTGAGCGCCAGTGTAATCACGTAGGCCGTCTCATACATACGGTCAATTGGCTCGAAGCCGGGCTTGTCATCCTTTGGGATTTTGGCCGGTGATTTCCTCACGATGCTCATCGCATAATGAGGGTAGACCGCAATCAGCGCTTCGGCGGAGGCCTCTCCACCAATATCGCCGAGGGCATCGGCTGCGTACCTGGCCCACTGCGGATTCTGTAGAAGAGCGATCAGCAACTCCTGACCCTTTGCGCTATTGAGACGTCCAGTTGCACGGATCGCCGCCTGCACCATCAATTTCTCTTCTTCCTTGCCGACGGTCCTTGAGACATAAGGAGTCAAGGTCCCCCTAACCGCCTCTGCTGCCCCCTTTCCTCCCAGGCTGCCCAGTGCCCGCAGCGTCCGTTCGCGTGCCAGAAAACTCAAGACCGGGGCGGACTCCTGACGCTTTTCAAAAACACTCAGACTGAAAAAGGTGGTGGGATAGATCGGCCGCTCGGAGGCATAGGAGGTAATTCGCACAAAGCGCGCATCGGTTTGCTTGAAGTCCACGGTCAACTTTGGTGGCGTCAGCGCTTTCTGGCGAAACAGTTCGCGGAACTCGATACCATCTGTGCTGACCGAGAGACCGCAGTCGGTCATGCAGAAGCCTTTGCCGTATTGTTCAACGCTGACGGATGAAATGGATTTCAGACTGCCCAAGTCAACGGTGCAGTGTTGGGGAAAATCGACCTGTTTCGTCTGCCAGAAAGCAGCGGAACCATCAGTTAAAACAGTCGGGGGGCCTTTATAGGTGGAAGAGGCACTTACGCTGCAGTTCTGAGCCAGATCTGGAGACAGACTCTGGAGTAGCCCCGAGAGTTGGCTGGGCGCAACGCCCGCGTCGGGCAGATTCCTGTACCAAGTACGCCAGACCTCCGCCTGCTGTCGACGTTGCTTCTCGGCAGCGTGAGAGGCGAAGGGAAACTCCATACCCGTCAGATTGGTTAAGGCCACCCAAGCCGCCTGACGAACGCTCCAGTCAGAATCGTCCAAGGCCTTCAGCAGGACCGGAAGCTGCTCTCGGCCCCCGCACCAGCCGAGAGAGAGGCAGGCATTGCGCCGTGCGTCAACCGAGCTGTCGCCCATTGCTTTGCTGAGTTCGTCCGCGGCCTCATAGGCACGCAGAAACCCCAGTTTCTCGGCAGCAGCAGACCTCAACTTCTCATCACTGCTGCTGAGCTGCACCCTCAGTTTTCTGATATGTGTCTGATGCAGCGAGAGGTCTTCTCCCTGAATCTGCTGGGTAAAACAGCAACAAACCAAGAACAGACTGGAACAGGTGATCTTCCTCATTAGGCTTTCCTCAATAATGCACCCTGTTAAGCTAAACTTAGGTCCCGCAAAGCGTTGCGCTATGTCTTTAAGATATGATCGAATATGAGTTCTGGCAGAAGCTGGATCGCGAAACACAGATCATACCGACGCCCGCAGATGGTTGTCCCTGTATCCATCTTGTCCCTCATCTCCTGTGCCTGCCTGCTTCGCCCATCCGCCATTCGAGGATCCCGCCGGAACGGCCTTTTCGGAGCTGGACCTCGATGCGCAGGGCATTGGTCGTCACCGGGTTGAAGGTTACTCGGTTGTACTTGTCGACATCGGCGGTGTAGGTCGACGCGCCGGTGACCGGCTTGAAGGTCACGCCGTCGCGATAGAGCAGCCGCCAGGAATCGGGGACCCAGCAGCCGCCGGTGTCGCGGTCGTCAAACCAATAGACTTCGACACGGTCAACCGTGGCGGGCTCGTCTAGATCGTACTGCACCCATTCCTTCGAGCCCAGGTGGCTCCACCATGTGTGCCGTGGAATGCTCAGGTCGTGGGAGTTGGGCGGCTCGATCTGGTCGTTCAGTGCGGCCGGTTCGTCATTCCTGTTGCAGTGAGAGACGGATACCTTGGCTCTACTTGCTATGGTCGGGCGAGGGACCGGCTGGACCTGTTCGGGATCTTCTGCCAACCAGACTGTCATCGCGCCGCCCGCGCGGTTATCCCAAGCGTAGTAGGGAATCGCCAGCAAATCGACCGGCAACCGCCCGTCCGAGTCGCCCATGCGCACGGCCGCCTTGCCGCGGATGACCGTGACTCCGCCGAGCAGGTCCGTCCGATGATGGGCCACCAGTTCGGCGTCCGGCGGCAAGAACATCTGGTGTACGGCTGCATCATGGTCCACTGCTTCGACACAATAGACGATGGGGCCTCGCTGCAAGGCGACTCGATCTCGATCGGCCGCAACCTTGGAATGAGCACGAACCCGCTCGATCGGCATCGGCAGATCCAGTTCGATCGTGTCCCCGGCCTGCCATTTTCGGTTCAGTCGCAGGTAACCCCGGTCCAGCGTCGGGCCCTGAAGCTTTTGTCCGTTGATTGCCACGGCCACATCCGACGCCTTGCCCGTACGATAGAGTCCGCCGGGCGTCTCCGCATCGCGGCACCAGCCAGGGATTCGCAAGTACAAGTCGAAGGAGGTCGCTTGCTCCGGTGCGATCATCAGGCGGACCTTGCCGTCCCATGGGTACGAGGTCTGTTGCGTCAATGAGACGTCCGTACCGCCCACCTTCAAATGCGCCTTTCCTGCCGCGTACAGATTCACGTAGACCGAGCGGTCGTCGAATGCGTAGACGAACCGGCCGATCTGAGGATAGATGCGGACCACGTTGCTCGGACAGCAGGCACAACTGTACCATGGCTCGCGGCGATAGTCGCCGTTCGCAGCCAGCCGGTTCTGGTAGAAGAACTTCGTGCCTGACAGACTCAAGCCCGAAAGGAATCCGTTGTACAGCACCCGCTCCATCACGTCGGCATACTCGGCATGCGGTTCGATCAACAGCATCCTGTGGGCCCAAAGCGCCAGTCCGATTTGTGCGCAGGTTTCCGAGTAGCCCGTGGCGTTGGGCAAGTCGTAGTCGGGCCCAAATGCCTCACCCCGGGCTGTGGCTCCGACACCGCCGGTGACGTACATTTTGCGATGCGTCGTACTTTGCCAAAGTCGGTGCAAAGCTGCCAGCAACTCCTCGTCGCCGGTCTCCAGGTACAGGTCTGCCATCCCAACACAGTTGTACATGGCCCGAACAGCGTGGCCCACAATCTCGCTCTGCTGGCGAACCGGAGCGTGATCCTGCGAATAGCTCCCATACAACTTGTGGCCCTCGACGTTACCACGCTGATCGATAAAGAACTGCGCCAGCTTCAAATACCGCGTCTGGTCCGTGACGCGATAGAGCTCAATCAGAGCCAGTTCGAGTTCTTGATGTTCAGGCACCATCATCTGCTTGCCGGGTCCAAAGACCGAATCGATGTGATCCGCCAGTTTCGAGGCCACGTCCAACATGTTCCGCTTGCCGGTTATCCGGTGATGAACCGCCCCGGCTTCGATCATGTGCCCCATGCAGTAAAGCTCATGGCGCGCGTTGGAGTAGATGTTTTTGAAACGCTGATTGGCGTTGTCGATCGTAAAGAAGCAATACAGATACCCATCGGGCTGTTGAGCGGCCGCGATCTTGGCGATCACGGCGTCCGTCAGTTCGTCCAGCTTGGGATCTGCCTTCAAGCCTAACTCGTAGGCAGCTCCCTGCAGCACCTTGTAAACGTCCGAATCGTTAAACCAGATTCCCTCAAACGCACCTTCCATCTGTCCAGCCGCCTTGGCGAAATTGCTGATCCGGCCGGTTTGTTCACAGATATTGAAGCAATAGGGCAGCGTGATCTCGCGACACGTTTTCATCCTGGGTGCCCAGAATTCGTCCTGGATTTGAACTTGGGCAAGCGGCACGAGCGCGAGCTTTTTCTTACTGTCTGCCAAGCCAGTCTCCGCGAAAACGGACACTCCAGCCAGCACGATTGCACCAATCACGAGTCTGTTCAACTGATAGGAATTTGCTTTTCGGCTTAACACTAATCCCTCTGACACCACCATAGCGCCCTGACAATATTTCGCCCACTCGGTCTTCTCATGCCGCTGCGGGTTGCAAACCTGCGTTCCCTTGATTGCAGCTTGCTGCTCTGAAGATCACTTGGGCACGGGTCGGAAATCGGGGTGATCCCGATACTTCACGTTGCGTCGTCCGAAGTAGCTGCCGTAGTATGGAGAATTGGCGTCGATCCAGGTGACCAGCTTGATGAATTCAGGCTTGGAAAGGTCTACCCCCTCATGTCCCTCGCGAATCAATCGAACAAGCTTGCTGACGTGGGAACCCAGGGTGTAGGGCGCGATCGGTGAGGCGTCCCCGGTTTTCGGTTCGTTTTCATGAAACACCTGGACGAAGTTCCTGCTGAGCAAGTTCTCGTAGGAACGGTTGAACAGGGTGGTCAAATCACCGCTCAAATCGACATCCCCTTCCTCTTTCACCGCGTTATGGCACCGGACGCAATGCCGGTCCAGGATCGGTTGCACATCAGTCACGTAATGAATCGGGCGTGGCCCGCTGTCGCCGGGTTGCGGTTCCAGTTTGTTCGGTCCATGGCGCAAGGCAAGCAGGGGCTTGTTCCCCGGTGTCCATTGTTGCGAAGTGTGACAACCAATGCAGGAGCGTGATTCGCCCGGACGCAGATTCACAAACGTTCGCATTCGCTGCACTTCCATGAAATCCGCGTCCAACGCCTGAAAGAAGAGGTTGCGGTCCGGTGGGACGGTGAAATGCGCCGAACCATCCGCTTCCACTGGCACGATGCCCAGCACCCGTTTGGCGTGAAGGCTGCCATTCATACTGATCACCGCGTGTTGCTGATATTTGCTGTCCCCGCTCCAGAAACGCCTTGCCGCCCAGGGCCGTGCCAACGTTTCCATCACTCGGAGGTACTTGATTCTCCCGCGCTCCACTCCGTTCAATCCCATGTATACGTCCGACATGACGAGGGGGGCCGCGGCTTTGCCGGAGTCTCTCGATGACGCCACGACGGGTGGTGCTTTCCTCGGCCGGATCGGCAGCGGCTGCCAGCAGGATATCGATGGATCGCGATGAATCGGAACCCGGTTTCCGAATTCATCCAACAGATAGATTCCGTAGCCGGCAAGATCGTTAAACTCGCGGTCCGGGTTGCAGACGACCAGGTAGAACTTGTCGTCAAGAGGACAGGCATCCGTGTAGAGCGGTCCCTTGGTGTCCCGGCGCCAGTGACCATTGCGCCGGTGGAAGTATCCGTACTCGGTTCGCACATCGACATTTGGAGTGATGTAAGTCATGGCATTGCGGGTGCGAATGGACTGCCGGGTGTCCAGACGTATGACTGTTCCGACCCCCAGCGGCATATGCGGCGCGCCAATGACTACAAAACGGTTATTCATTCCCGGGATGGCCCGACCGTGCAGCATGGTGTCCGGAAAGGTGATGTTGTTGCCGAATATCTCTGTTGAACCACTTCCGTCCGGGTAGACTGCCCAAAGGCATTTGATCACCACGTCCGGCTTGTCCACATATTCCCAGCGCGTATAAAGAATGCGCCCGTCGTTCATGATGCTGGGTGATGCTTCGCTCAAAGGACCGCTTGAAAGCACCTCCATGTTCCCCCCATCGGCATCCATCCGATAGAGCGCCGTGGTGGTGAACAAATCAGGCGCATCACAGAGAACACCGCGCTCGCATCGTGTGGAGACAAAACAGATGCCGCCGTCGGGCAGATAGCAGGGATGCATGTCGTCGGTATGGTGCTGGTAGGCTTGGTCAATCTTGTATTTGTTGATGCGCGATGCTTCATCCGGAGGATCGAAAGTAATTTGGTGAAGCCCTTTCCCGTCCACACCCACTTCCCAAATCCGAAATCCTCGTCCCACCTTCGGTTTGTAACCAAAGACCGCCCGCTTGCCGTCGAACGACAGGTCAACGCGTCCGAAGATCCCACCGTTCAACTCGGGCGCAAGTTCAGTCACCGTTCCATCCGCCAATGACAAGACACACAGGTTCCCGCCAAAGTGTTTACAACCATTGATGAAATCGGTGTAGTAGTGATTGGATTGGTAGGTGTAGCGTTTGACAAACAGCAGTTTGTTGAACCGTATCAGCGGATTATTGGTGACCAGGGCTTCAGTCTTCAAACGCTCAATCTCCTCGGCAGCCTGGGGCAGGGTCTTCAACTTGCCTTCCAGCATGGTTAGGCGCTCCAGGTAGTCCTGGTGTTCAGGATAGTCATAGCGTTCTCCAAGGTAGGAAATCGCCTTTCGCGTTCCGGCTATGTTCAGTTCGGCCAGTCGTTCCCGGGATTCTGCCGTGGGATCACGAAAGGGATTCTTCTTCGGTGGCGATTGGCTCGTGGAGACCGTTAATCCTTTCAGATGAGGCATGAATCCGGCGCTGGTAATGCGGATGGTGTTCCGGCCGTGGTTCAGTTCTAGCGGGCCATAAGTTTGCCACCGAAGATCGGGGGTGAAGAAGCCGCCAGTGGATTTGTTGAGCACCTTGTCCGGATGGTCCTTTCCGTTGATGCTCAATTGGCAGGGGCGTTGTTCCCCCGAGCAGTAGTAGAAATGGACCGAGTAAAGCCCACCTTGAACATGGACCGTCCATTCCATGAATCCGTTCTTTCCCTCGCAAAGGGTAAGATTGTCGAAGGCGGCGTATTCGGGGGCCACATTGGGTGAGCGCACAGAGAGCGCGTGGGCGGGAACACTGGCCTGTTCAGCCCGGAGAGCAAACAAACCCGGGAAAAACAACAACAGGCTGAAAAATAATCTCACGAGCCTTTCATGGGCAGTCCCGGTTCTGTGATTCGAAAAGCCATTCTCGCGTGAATTGTCTGGAACCGAACTCACAATCGGGGAGCCTTACCCTGTCCGGTCTGCGGCGACTTGACTTGCATCAAGCTTGCAACTGATTGTCACGCCGTTCAGCGGTTTACCGCATGGGGGCGATTAAAACTACCGCCGGCCCCCCGGGCCGAATTCTTGACCGGCAGCTTCAAGCGGTCGACGAGGGAGTCTTGGGATAACCCAGGGATCCCAGGGCAGAACTGATCTCATCCAGAATCGCGGGATCATCAATCGTTGCGGGCATCTTCCACTGCACGCCGTCAGCAATCTTCTTCATGATGCCCCGGAAAATCTTGCCTGATCGTGTCTTTGGCAGACGCTCAACGGCCGCAACCAGTTTAAACCCGGCTACCGGTCCGATCTTCTCGCGCATGAGACGTGTCAGTTCTCCGGCCAGCTCATCGTCTTTCCGGTTCACGCCTGAGTTCAACACGACCAATCCCAGCGGCAACTCACCTTTCAGGTTGTCTTTCACGCCAATGACAGCGCACTCAGCCACATCCGGATGTGCGGTCAGCACTTCCTCCATTGCCCCGGTCGAAAGCCGGTGTCCGGCGACATTGATCACATCGTCGATGCGGCTCATGATCCAGAGGTAATCATCCGCATCCTTGAACCCGGCGTCGCCCGTGAGATAAAAACCGTCGAATTGACTGAGGCAGGCATCGACATAGCGTTGATCTGCCTGCCAGAAGGTTGTCAGTGTCCCTGGAGGCATTGGCAGTTTGACGACGATCGCACCGATCTGGCCGGTGGGCACGTTCTTGCCGTCATCGGCCAGCACGCGAATATCGTAGCCTGGCACGGCGCGGGTTGGTGACCCCGGCTTAATCGGCAACTGTTCGATGCCGAGGCAATTCGAGGCCATTGGCCAGCCGGTTTCCGTTTGCCACCAGTGATCGATCACCGGCACGCCCAGGGTTCGTTCGGACCATGCCAGCGTATCCGGGTCGCAACGCTCACCCGCGAGGAACAAGGCCCGAAGTCCGGACAGGTCGTAAGGTTCAACACAGGTTCCCTGGGGATCCTCTTTCTTGATCGCACGGATCGCTGTTGGAGCGGTAAACAGCACCTGCACCTTGTGGTCGGCAACAACGCGCCAGAACGTACCCGCATCTGGAGTTCCCACCGGTTTGCCTTCGAAAAGCACAGTGGTGTTGCCGCTCAGCAATGGTGCATAGACGATATACGAATGCCCCACCACCCAGCCAATGTCGGAGGCGGCCCAATAGACTTCCCCCGGTTTGACGCCGTAGATGTTCTCCATCGACCACCGCAGTGCCACGGCGTGACCGCCGTTGTCGCGAACCACGCCTTTGGGCTGCCCTGTCGTTCCCGATGTGTAGAGAATGTACAACGGGTCGGTTGCGGAAACCGACACACATTCCGCCGGTTCAACCCCGGCCAGCGCTTCATCCCACTCAATGTCGCGTCCGGCAACCAGCTTCGTTTTGATCTGCGGACGCGAAAAGACAATGCAGCAATCGGGCTTGTGGATGGATAGGTCAAGCGCGTTGTCGAGCAGGCTCTTGTAGCAGACCACCCCCTTTGGCTCTATTCCACAGGTTGCGGCAATGACGACCTTGGGCAGCGCGTCATCGATACGGGCAGCCAATTCGTTTGCTGCAAAGCCGCCGAAGACAACCGAATGCACAGCCCCGAGGCGTGAGCAGGCCAGCATCGCGATCACCGCCTGCGGAATCATCGGCATATAGATAATCACGCGGTCACCATGGTCCACACCCTGTCTGCGCAACGCACCGGCAAACTCCGCGGTGGCGTCGCGCAACTCCCGGTAGGTGAAGCGAGACACGGTGCCGGTCACCGGACTGTCGTGGATCAATGCAACCTGATCCGCCCGTCCGCCTTCGACGTGCCTGTCCAAGGCATTGTAGCAGGTGTTCAGCCTGCCTCCGGTGAACCAGCGATAAAAAGGCGCATTCGAATTGTCCAGGACAGTGTCCCAACGCCGTTCCCAATCGATCGCCTCCGCCGCCTTCGCCCAGAACGTCGACGGATCAGAAATTGATGCCTGAAGTGTCTGCTCGATCGTGTCACTCATTCTTATGTCTCCGATTACCTCAAGAACATTGTTAAGGCCCCTCAATCATTATTTCTTTGGCCACATTGCGCATGGTGCCCTTCAGTTTCAGGCGGGTGTCACCGAAGCCGTGGTAAACACGAATCCGCTTTGATCGGCTTAAGGGCTGGGCGTCGAGACTTCTCAAGGTGAAGAACGCCGGCTCGTCGTAGTGCAGTCCGTTCCAGTTCAGAGCATGAAAAGCCACGAAGACGGGGGATTCAATCAGGAACCCGAACGGCGGCAACTCGATTTCCTCGCCTGATTGGGATTTGTATAGATAAGGGAGGTGGTCGGCATTGACTACGACCGCGAGGGCATCAGAACCTTCTCCAAAAAGGGAGCGGCGCACCTTGTAGTCTGAAGTCAGGAACTCGAACTCTGTCATTGTTGACTGCGAGGTGAGTTCGTTGAGTGGCGAGAGGATTTCATAGGTGTTCTTCACGAACCGGTCGAGAGGATGGAGATCTTCAGCCCACCCCTGATCAGCGTGGGTGAACACCGCGGGATCCATTTGGTTCTGCACGGGTGATTGCTCCAAAGGTTGGAATGTAATTTTGTCCGAATCGATTTTGACTCGGCCAACGCGGCAGCGGCTTTCCCCGTCCAGCGGACCTTCCAGAGCTGCCCTGGAACCATTGAGCGAACGGAAGAGTCCCATGCGAATCTCGAATATGCCGGTCAACCCTGTCGGGACTATGACCTCGAACGGTCCCTGCCGGACTTCGCCGGGTTGCCAACGGGTGGTTGGGGCATGATCGTTCTGAAACTTGATGTTGCCTGCTTGATCGGTGAAATGAACGAAGACACGCCAGTTGGTCGGAGGTGTCTCCTTGACCGACCATTGGTAGGTGACGCTGAACCGGTCGGGCGCCGTTTGTTTCAAGTCTGCGATAGCAGGGCGCAGCGGCATCGGGGTTTGCTTCTTCGGGCCGGGTTCTTTCCAGTAGAGGTGCTGGGGAATGTTGTGATAGTGGAGGGGGCGTCCGATGCTGATGTGATGGAGCACGTAATCCGCCGCCTTGGCCGGGTCATAGCCGTATTTTCCATATGCGGCGATGCAGTCACGGTAGACCATCTCAAACAGGGGAATGGCCACTCCGCCCACTTTCGTCATTAGATTGGCATTGTGATAGTGTTGACCGCTCACCCCGGTCAGTCCTTCGAAGAAATCGCTGTGCGGGATGGCCCATTCCCGTCCACATTCGCTTCCGAACATGCCGAACAGTTCGCGGGCGTAATCCGAGATGGCCTGTTTCCATCTCATATCATCCCATCGAGTGAGCCGGTGTTTCGGATCGAAGCACTCCGTTAATCCGGCGGCAAAGGTTGTGTCGATGAAATAGGCGCAGTCGCCGACGAGTTCTTTTACGGCCGGCAGGTTTTGCGGGCGCCTGGCCAGTTCGACCGCTTTCCGGGAACAGGTGAGATAAGCGCGACCCCCGCCCCATTTACCACCTTGAGCCAGGCTGCCGTCGCGGTGTTTCGTGAGATAACTCTCATCCCAGGAAGGGGAATCACGGTACATGTCCTGGTAATTGTCGTGGAGGCCAAAGTGGTAGCCGAGTTTACGAACGCGTCGGGCACAGTCAGACAATCCCTCGTTGCCGCCGCATTCGGGCGCGGCGGGCAGAATGTCCGGGTGCTGATTGTCGTAGCCGCGATGGATCCAGCCTCCCATCAGGAAAAGAACCTTCTCCAGCTTTAAATCGTTCTTTAGGTGTTCGGCGATCTGAGCCGCTTCATCGAACGTCCAGTTCACACGGACGGATAGTTCCTGGTTACTTTTGTCGTTCATCCGTCGGGTGAGGATGCTCCAGAGTTTGTAGTTGATGGCGCCGAAGAGTTTGGCGCGTTCCGGGTGTCCCTTCAGCTTCTCCTTCCAGGTGACGAGTCGACCTTTTTCCCTGGCGATCTCTCGATAGGCCTGAGCGATGGTGATGTGATTCCCGTTGCCTAGGAGGTGTAGTTGGAAGGAATTGGCCGATTGACGAAGTTCAAGCGATGGAGAGAGTACCTGCCGTCCCTTGAAACGTCCTTCGGCGGGTAGGACACTCTTGGTTCGGGCTTTGACATAGGGATCATGCCAGGTAAGGAGCGCTGCCGCGCCCCTTTTTGCGATACCTAACATTTCCATGTGGCAACCTTCATAGGCGAACGTGTCGAAGTCATGGGTGAAGGCCAGGCCGGTGTCTGCGGGCAACAGCATTCCTTCCCGCACCGGGACCAGGAGGTAGCCCTTCTCCGTGTCGGTCACCCAGAGGGCGTCTTCCAGGAGGCGGACATGTTCAACCGCCAGGGCCTTGTCAGCCCGGTAGCTGAACTGCAGAGCCTTGCCGCCTTTGAGTACTTTAATGTGAACAGTGAGGGTGGCGTTCGGCATGGCCGGCAGAGGACGAAAGACGGCCTCCAGAGTGTCCTTCGCGCGCCGAACTTCACATTGGGCGAGACTCAGTGATTTGCCTCCCGCCCGGACTACGCCGAAGCGGGGTTCGAAGGGATTGGAATGCCAGGAGGCATTGGCTTGCTTGTCGACGATTGTGTAGCTGCCGTTGTCCGGCCAGATCTGGAACTGAACCGAAGAGGTTTCAAGGGTTGTTGGTTTGGCTGCGGCGTGGAAGCGAGGTATTGCCGTGGTGAGTAGAAGAAGCAGGGAAAGGAGGATTGTGCGAGAATGCATTTCGTAATGATGCGTGGGGCGAATCGCTAAAGCGAACGGTCTTTCCGGAAGCGATAGTCCGGCCAAAGGGGACAGTTCAGGTCGACCCAGCCCTTGAGCACGCGTAATTCCTCCGACTTGAGGGTAACTCTCTCGTGCTGTTTATCGCCCAGAATCTTGAAAAGGCGGCTCTGGGACGTGCCGAACGAGAGGGGTTCGGCCTTAAAATGTCGCGAACCGTAGTGCCAGTCGAAATAGTGCACCCATCCCCCCGTGATCAGGGAGCGGTAGGAAGCGGGTACGCGGTGGGTGTCGCGGATGCCTCGCAGATCGAATTTCGACTCCGACTTGGTATCATGGCAGTGGACGCAGTTTGCGTCCAGAACGGGCTGGACGATCCGTTCGTAATCGAAGGGCACCGCGCCCCACGGCGGCGGTGTAAGTGTCTGCACGGTCTTGGCCAGTGCCTGGCCAGTGTGCCTCAAAGGTGTGGCGTGGCGGGCGTTGTGGCAACCGACGCAACTGCGTTGTTCGCCCGGCTGAAGTTGGACCACACTGCGCATGCGTTGCACCTCGTTGAAGTCCTCGTCAAGCAGGTGGAAATAGAGCACTTTGCCAGCCGGCGCGGTGAAGCTCACTGAGCCGTCTGCCGCGATGGGAACCGTGCCAAGCAGTGTCTTGGCCACGTAGCTGGGCCAGCCGTTGCGTTCGGTAACCGTGGCCGATCCGTCCTCCGCCCGGGCGGCGCTGCCGACCCGGAAGGCATGCGGCTGCAGCGCGTTGGCCGTCCGGGTGGAGTAATTTTGGCGCGGGCCATGCACCAGGTGAATCGGGGTGGCATAGAAATCCTGAAAGCTTGGATGCGAGCTGCGATACTCGCCGTAGTCCAGTTTTTCCAGAGGGGCCGGCAATTCTTGGGAAACCTGCAGATACTTCGCCTGGCCGCGGGCGACGGTCGAGCCGAGGCCTTCGTAGACGTCCTGGACCATGAACTGGCCGAGCCCCTGTTGCGCGAGGACCGGGTCGCGTGTCTCTGGCAAGACCGGCGGACGCGTGCGGGCGTGCAGCGGCGAGGGCCGCTTGCTACTGATCGACGGGTCGAAATAAAGCAGTTCCCGATTTCCGAATCGGTCAATGACATACAAGCCCCAGTGCGACTGTCGGCCGGGATTGTGACTGACTAGGAAATGATCGCGCGAGATTGGCTCCGGATCGCGGAAGGTTTCGTGGTGAGACCGGTCCATCTGGTAACACGGCCGGGTATCGGGTGTGATGCTTGTGATGGCCGCCGTGTCGAACAAACCCTTGTTAGGATTGACCAGTGCGATAGGCCCCTGGTGGTCGCCGTGGGAGATGAGCGTGCAGACGATTTCCCGGCTGCCTGGCACCTCGCGCGCATGGCCGTAGCAGTAAGGTGTATTGTTGCCGAAGACCAGCTTGGGGTGGGTGCCATCGGGACGGATGGACCAGAGCGTGTGGCCGAAATCGGCCCCCTTGTCCAAGTACTCTGAGCGGGTCCAGAGAATCCGCCCGTCACGCATCATGGCCGGATCCCATTCGCTCAGATTCGCGTGAGAAAGCCGGCGCAGATCTGTTCCATCGGGTTGCATGCGGTGCAACACATAGGCCTGCGGCTCCCAGCAGAGGAACCGCGCAACGCAGCGGGTGGACATGAACCCCAGTGCGCCGTCAGGCAGCGAGACCGGATCGAAGTCGTGGAAAGGGCCCTCGGTCAACTGGCGCAGGCCGCTGCTGTCAGCGCGCACGGACATCAGATGCCAGTAAGACTGCCAGCCGTTTACCTCGGGCTTATCCGGCCGGTAGGCGAAGTAGATGGTCTGTGCATCGAAATCCGCCACCGGGTCGCGCACGATACCTGCGCCGCCGTCAAAGAGAGTCTCCACTTCCGCTCGCGCGGGATTCAATCGTCCATCGCCGTCGTGTGGGATTCGGAGCACGCAGATTCCTCCACCGGATGCAAACAGCGAATCCATATGCTCGCTGTAGTTGTGCGAAGGATGAAGTGGGTGGCGCTTTGCAAAAAGCACACGCTCGAGCGGCGCGAGTCCGGGATCGCGGAAAAAGAGTCGGCGCTTGGCCTTCCGCGCCGCCAGGAAGAGCGCGTCCGAACCCGCTCTCGCCGGATCCTCCGCCTGCCGGCGGAACTCGGTGAGTTCGGCCTGTTCCCGGTTGACGTCGAGTCCCAGCGTCGTCAGCCGTGCGAGCATCTCCTCAAACTGGACAAGCGTGCGCTCCAGCGGCGCCAGCCGTGACAGACGTCCCCAGTAGGGCGGCCCATCGGGCACGGCGGAACGATCGTTCACGAAAGGGGAAAGGTAGTCCTTCGCATCCATCCGGCTCCATGTGTCCCGTTCCCGCAGGAACGCGTAGGTGACGGCGCCAGCCCAGGTTGGCTCCGGCAACTCCATCATCGGGAATCTCAGATTGGGCTCGGGCAGGCGCAGTTCACTGACCGTGCGCTTTAACGCCCCGGCCTTTTGCCAGGTTTGCCCATCGGGCGAGAGGCACACCTCTGCCTCCAGAATCTGCCGGTCTGTAAACCGGCTGTTCCGATCGCGCGACAGGACCACCCGAGCGACCCGGGCGGGTTTAGGCAACTCGATCTGCGCCCACTCTTCGCCCGTCGTGGCTGCAATCCAACTGTGGTCGTTGCCGTAGAGACCGTCGTTGAGATGCGCCACGGCATGAATGGCGTAACCGGGAAGGAGTGAGGAGGCACGGGGGACTGCGCCACGGCTGGCCAGGGCGAGGTTGGCGGGCGAGTCCGGCCCGTAAACCTCGAGTTCGTCGATGCACGGCTCGTTGCCATGCGATCGGCGGATGACCAACCGCACGAAGCGCGCCTCTTGCACCGCAAACTCGATGGAGGTGGCCAGGGTGTTGGTCTGTCGGTCCAACGTGCTTTTCGCCGCGTGTGCGGCAAACGCCTCTTCGGTGATTTCGCGGCGGCCTTGGTCAGTCCGGTTGGTCGGCTCCGTGGCGGAAGCGGATTGAAAGGGAAACAGCAGCGCCAGCGCCGGGATCCACGAGGCCGCACAGCGAAATGGAACAATGTCTTTCATTGGAATTTTCTGGGTTGGGGTTTTATAGATTGCTGGGGGGATTATCCGGTCGAATATCGTCCGGTTCATTGATGATTCCGCGACCAATCAGCAAAGACTGCACGCGGACCCTTGTCCGGCGAAAGCCGCACACTCGTACCATCGGGAAAAATCGCCGTTTTCTCTTCGTTACCCGGTGCTCGGGAAAGATCCCGGCCAACGATCTCCTCTTTCCATTCCCTCGTTGGCTTATAGCTGATTTGCGAAAAGAACACAGACATCCCGGCCAATTTCTCTTCCGACCAATTGTCCGTCCGCTCACCCATGAACGTCAGAGCCACGGCATGGGCAATCGCAGCGGGATCCGTGCTTTGAACCGCTCGGCCGGAGTCAGGCTTTTTTGATTCACGAACGGATTGGCACCAGAATCCCCCCCTTCCACAGCTGCCAAGGTGGCCGCATAAACAAACGTTAACATCAGGGAGAGAAACGATTTCACTATCGGCATTCCTATGCCTGAAGTGTACTTGGAATATCGCTCCTCCACACAGAATTCGACCGTTATTTGTCCAGCACCCCCCATTGATGCCGCGTCTATAGGACCTCACGGGATCCGGGCTATGACTTGAGTCAACCCTTTCATGTTTTTACAGAGATAATTCCCCGACTGGGGCGCCTTTTTCAGGATCGGACCAACTGCGAAATCATTCCGAATTCGAGTTGATTCGGGTGGTCAACCGTGCGGGAGAAAGGACGGTGATCGTTTGGCGATTGACTTCGATCAATCCTTCTTTGCGAAATTTCGCCAGAGTGCGGGACAACGTCTCGCTTATGGTGCCCAACTCCGCGGCCCAATTTCGTTTTGTCATGCCGAGCGGGACGGCCACCCGGTCATCAGCTTCCGGGCTTGGGCAGCGCTTAAGTAGCCAGTTGAGCAACCGGGTCTCCACGTCCTGCGTGGCTGAGTCCTCTATCATTTCGAGAATCGTCCGGCAGTTATTGCACATTGAGGAAAAAAACCGGAACAACTGCTCCGGATGCCGTTTCAGGATTTCCATCATTTCGTGTTTCTTCACGAGAAGCATCTGTGTCGATTCGAGCGCCTGCGCATCTGCAGAATATTCCTTGCAGGGCCAGAGACTCGCCAGAGTGATTGATTCACCCGCGCGATAGATATGCAACACCCTTTCCCTTCCTGACACATGCGTGCGGAAGAGGCTGATCGCGCCTTTGCCCACCACGTAAAAATTGTTGGCCTTGTCTCCTTCCCGAAACAGATACTCCCCCTTTTCCAGAAACTTGACCGCTGTAAACGCAACGATTTTCTGAAGGTCCTCCTGGGGCAGATCAGCAAACGCTTCGCATTTTTTGAGGTTAATGGCAGTGGTTGCCTGTTTAAATCTACTGGATGTATTTAGCATGGTTCAATCAAGGTCTCCCTCTGAATCTAGAATGACACTAAACTGGCTTCTCGGACAAAGCAAATCTTGTCTATTGCGAGTCCTTTTCTGTAATAACTGCAATGGAAGTTTTTCGGACCTCAATGCAATCAGTCCCTGAATCCTAACATTCAAACTGGCCCCAAAAAAGTGGTCCGATCATCATTGTAACTTTGTGTGACGAAAATTCAATACCTTGACCCAAGTCAAGGTATGATGTGGAGCAAACAGTTACCAAGCTTCCATTGTTAATGCTGGTAAAGATACATTTCTGATCCGTTCCAAAGGAAATTGAAATATCCGGCCATACTAGAGCGAAAAATGAAGAAAATAATTCGTTATACAATAATTGGGGGCTGCCTATTGGCGCCCGTAACTAAAGCGGCGCAGCCAGTTGCGCCGGTAAACGTCCAATCCAACCAGGCAGTGCTGGAGGTGAAAGGAATGGTCTGTGCGCACTGCTCCAAGGCCGCCCACAAGCAATTATCTGGTGCCGCGGCCCTGAATCGAAGTCTGCTCCAAGATGGTCTGCTTATTGATATCGACAAGAAACAGATCGTGATGGCGTTGCTTCCTGGCAAGTCTGTCGACTATCGCAAGTTGCAGGAAGCTATTAAAGAGAGCGATTGTGAATTGCTCCGTCTTCACATGCGTTTGCAAGGGCGACTGGAGAAGAAGGGCGATCGTCTTGTGCTCATCGAAAACGGCACAGGCAAGTCATATCCCATAACTCTTCCCGAGAAAAACCAGCTTGTTTGTGACGGGAATGATGAATATCTGGCGTGGTATCGTGTAGCCAGCATGGCCTGCGCGATGGGAAAGCTGGAAGAGTCAAAAAAATCCTTGAAAAAAGCGGTTGAATTAGGCGGTGATGAGGTGATGTTGATGGCCTTGGGAGATGCAAGGATGGAAAAGTTGTGGACTGGTCAGCAGACCGTTCTGCAGGTGGGAGTCGGATGGGGTCGCAATCAGGAAGCCGCAAAAAGGAAGACGATGAATGTTTTGGTGGAGCGAGTGATTGAGTTCAATCCCTGAATTCATCAGGGATCGGTGCTGCTTACTGGGAACTGTCGTTGCGGAACGCAATCTTAAGTTTGTGGACGACATCAGTCGGACGGTTTTTTACCCGGCTTTCTGGGCGTCGCTGGTGAGGTTAGAATGTCATGCCGAAGCCAACTGCCAAGCGACGGTGATCCCCGAATCGCATCGCCTTGGCCCTGTCATAAACAGTCTGCCGGTACTCGATCTTGAGCATCCAATCCTCGTGGTAATACATCGCAACCGGTCCGACGGCAATCGTGTCGCCGGCTGGGTCGACCAGTTGGTGTTTGCCCGACTCGATGTGGCGTGCGGCGATGTCGAGCATCAGGAATAACCCCCGGCCGGTGTCGCCGTCGTGCCAGGCATGCCAACCGATGTTGGCATCGAACGCGAGTTCATCGCCGTGATCGAAATCGCGGCCGGAGCCGTTCTTCCAGTAGTACAGGTCGTAGAGGTGATACCACTTCGGCGTTTCGAAGCTGTAGCTCAGGCTCAGGCCTGCATCCCAGCTCCCGTCGCCCACGGCCCAGTCGTCCTCGGTGCTGCCGGTCGGCAGTCGCAGATTTGGGGTGAGGCTCAGGTTGTAGGTGTAGCCTTTTTTGTTGACGTACTTTTTCAGCGGCGCGCCGATGATGATGTCGCCCAGTCCGTGTCCGGTCTCCCGGATGACCTCGCCGTTTCGCAGCCATTGGCGCGACTTGTCAACGTACGGTATCTTGGCCGTGATGCGGAACTCTCGACGGAACGTGTACACGCCCTCGAGCCAGGTGGTGTCCACGCGACTCTCTAGTCCGTACGGGTTTGGCAGGGTGGATTCGCCATGGCGCAGGTCGTCGGCGATGCTGTGCACCTGGAACAACTGCACGCCATAGCCGCCGGCCCAGCGCGGGGCCATGTCCATCACCGGTTGATGCCCAAGGACACCCGCTGCGGCAACCAGCCATAGCGAGCCAAGCGCAATCGATCTCTTCATTACCTGGCCTTGGAGATCTCGTCGACTTCCACCTCGACCACGGCTCCTGGCTTGGCCTTGGCCAAGGTTTTGGCGGTGATCATCACGCGTGCGGTGACGGCATTGCCCTTGGACAAGCCGGCGGGTGCATTGGCCAAGCCGAATTTGTTCGGCCCCGCTTTTTCGGAGAGCAACCACTTGCCATCGACCGACTCCACCGAACCAGTAAGGTGCGTGTAGAGCTTGTCCAAGTCGTAGCCTCCCTTTTTGACAGCGGTCAGGATGCCATCGAAGTCGATCGGTTTCTTGGGATCACGGTACATGACCAGTCGACCGGAGCGGATGTCGATTTTCACGCCGGATTTCTCGCTGAGCACCGGCGAGTTGAAGTCGAGCTTGGCCAGGTTTTTCTGTAGACCCTTGGCACAGATCGAGCAGACTACGCCGTTGACCTCAACTATTAATTCGCCTGGCTTGGCCACGGCCGGCTCGGTGGGTTGATCCGCAATCGTAGTCAGCGGGGCTGTCAAAAGCGGCAGTGCCGCAAATAATAAAGTCAGTTTTTTCATAATTAGGTTCCTTTCTTTTTTCTGTTTCAAACATTGGGCTAGCCCGGGTGCGGATACATTCCGCGTCGGGACACATTGAGTCGGGGGAAAGAGAAGAAACTCAGGTCAGATACCGGCAGACCCACTTATGCACGGGCACGCCGGCTACCCGCAACTGAAGAGGCTGTGGGATGGAAGAAAACTTAACCGATGCTTCAGGCAGGTTGAACAACGGGTTGGCCTGTCCATCTGCCACAACGGGCGGGACTTGAAACTTGGCCTGACGCTGCGGCAGCGCCGGAAGCGGTTGATCGGCTTGGTCGTCGTCCCCACAGCAACTGGCTTTGCCGTCACAAGGACAATGTTCGCACTCAGCCGGTGCGCTTGGCTGCGATTGCAACACCATCCCGAGGCCAAGCTGTGATGAGAGCAGCAGGCAGCTAATCAGGATGGCGAATGTGTTTTTCATTCCGCGCAAGCGGACGATTTTCACCCGGCTTTCTCGGCGTCGCCGGTGGCGTCAGCGGGTTTGGCGTCAGCGGCTTTTTTCGCCGCGACCGCGTCGTCAAATTTCTTGATGTACTTGGCGGTGTCGGCCTTGAACTCGTCGTCGCAGCCTTCGCAGCAGAACTTGATCTCGCGACCCTCGTGAACAAACGTGTGCGGCTTGCCCATACTGCCGAGTTTCTTGTCGCCGACAAGGCAGGTGTCCAGCGGAAAGGCAATCACGTTGGGATCCACCGCCTTTTCACCACCACCGCACCCGGCAAAAAGAAACCCGACTGCGATGCCGCTCATTATAGCCGTCCACTTCTTCATAACACTGGCGAACAGATAGCCCCAGCCGGCCAAGTTGTCAAATCCTTCTTTCCTGCCGCGGGCCTATCTGTTAGCAGATACCCGAAACATGCCGCCGACAAACAAACAACCGGCCGACCCCCGGGCTTCGACAGCGTCCATTTTGTGCTGGAAACAGGGCGCGCTTGGCCAAGCGGCCGACGACTCGCTGGCCCGGGAGGAGCCGCTGGAAATCCGCGTCAAGGGGGAGTCGGTGGCCGTGACCATGCGCACCCCCGGCCACGACGAGGAACTCGCGCTTGGTTTCCTACTCTCCGAAGGCGTGATCACCGGAGCGGGCGACGTGCTTGAGGTCGACCCCTGTCAGCAGGGTGAGGCGGCTCTGCTCGGCAACATGCTCAGCGTGTTCCTCGCGCCCAAGGTCGGGATCGACTTGGCCAAGCTCAAGCGCAACGTCTACGCCAGCTCGAGTTGTGGCCTCTGCGGCAAGGCGTCGATCGAGTCCGTGCATGCGCACTTCCCGCCCTTGGCCAAGCGCGAGCCGTTGGTCGTCGCGGAGACGCTGCTGCAACTGCCGGCCAAGCTACGAGCCGGGCAGGAGACGTTTGACAAAACAGGAGGCCTGCACGCCGCAGGGCTGTTCGATGCGGAAGGCAACCTGCTCACGCTGCACGAGGATGTCGGCCGCCACAACGCCGTCGATAAGGTGCTTGGCCGCTCGATGCTCGACGGCGATTTCCCGCTCGATCACCGGGTGCTGATGGTCAGTGGCCGGGCGTCGTTCGAGATTCTGCAGAAGGCGCTGGCGGGGCGTGTGCCGATCATCTGTGCCGTGTCCGCGCCATCGAGTCTGGCGGTGGAGTTCGCGCAGGAGAACGGCCAGACGCTCGTCGGTTTTCTCCGGGGCGACACGTTCAACGTGTACAGCCATCCGGAGCGAATCACCGGACTCGTCAGCTAGGCGTCATCAGAAGACTCGGCGTTGGTGAATACGTCGCTCACGTCGTCGTTCTCCTCAAGCGCGTCCACTAGCCGCGTGACCGTCGCCGCGCCGCAGTCATCGACGGCGGTCGTTTGCAGGGCGATTGACGTCACTTCAGCCGAGAGCGTCGCGATGCCCTTCTCCTCGACCGCCTTGTGAACCTGCTCGAAATCGTTCGGCTCTGTCACGATCTCGTAGCCGTTCTCGTCCGCGTTGAAATCGTCCGCTCCAGTCTCGAGCGCCAGTTCCATCAGCATGTCCTCATCAGCGGCGGCGCGCTCGATGATGATCTGTCCCTTGCGCTCAAACAACCGCGTCACTGCGCCGGCGCTGGCCAGTTGCCCGCCGGCCTTGGTGACGATGTGCCGGACATCGGAGGCGGTGCGGTTGCGGTTGTCGGTGTGGGCGTGAGCGAGCACCGCCACGCCGCCCGGCGCAAAAATCTCGTAGGTCAGTTCCTCGAAGTGGGCGTCATCGTCGTCGCCGGCGGCGCGTTTGATGGCGCGGTCGATGTTGTCCGCCGGCATGTTGGCGCTGCGGCACTTGAGCAGGATCATCCGCAGGCGGGGGTTTAAATCTGCCTCGGAGCCGCCCGCCCGGACCGCAATGCCGATCTCACGCGCCAGCTTGGCGAACACCTTCGCCTTCTTGGCATCGGTGGCGCCCTTTTTCCGCTTGATCGTCGACCACTTGCTATGACCAGACATGGAATAGATTGAGCCGAGGCAACACGCCCCAGCGGGGTGAAAGCCATACCAAACTCGCACTGAGAATGGAATGAAAATCCCCCTGCTTGACCAAGCATCTGACCACAAAAAAAGCCCGGTGCTGCCCGGGCTTCTCGTGAAAGGGTCGGCTTTAGTCTAGAGGCTCAGGTCGACCTTGTCACTGATGCCAATTTTCTTCAACGCGGCCTTCAACTCGTCGACCTCCTGCTTCGTAATACCATCCTCGGGAGAAACGCTGAGTTGCAACTTCACCTTTGCATCCTTCACCAGGCCAAACTTCTCGAGGATGTCTTTCTGGAAAGCCACCAACTGTTCGCCGGTCAGGTCACCGGACCATCCAGTGCTATCAAAAGTGACAAGTTCCGGTTGGCGCGGTGTCTCGACGCGCACGCCGTACTTCATCAGGCGGGCGAACTGCAGGCGGCTGTCGGAGGCGCCGTCAACCGGATTACCCCTCATGTAAAGGCGCAGGAACGGTGCAAAGTTTTTCGGGCCCTTGTAATCTGCGCCCGCCATTTCGACGAGGGTACCCAGGTTGCCCACCTTGTTGTTCTCGAGGAACAAAAAATGCAGCCGCGTCAAGCCCTTGAGCGGGGCCAGATCAGTGATGTCGTTGTTGCCGGCGGAGAGGGTGGTCAGGCCCTTGAGCCCCGCGACCCCGTCGAGTTTGGCGATCTGGTTGTGATCGAGATACAGCGACCACAGCTTTGTGAGCTTGAGCGCTGGAGTGAAGTCGCTGATGCGGTTGTTGGAGAGGTAGAGCGAGCGCATGTTGCTGAGTTTCTCGAGCGGCTTCAAATCCTTCACGCGGTTGTTGGACAGCTCGATGTACTGCAGCGCGGTCAACCCGGCGAGCGGGGCGATGTTCTCGATCTTGTTCTTGGCGAGGTTGAGGTACTGGATGCGCTTCAGGTCCTTGATCGCGCTGAAGTCTGTGATCTCGTTCCCGGCGAGGTCGAGCGAGGCCAGCGCGCGGCACTTCTCTAGGCCGCTCAGGTCCTTGATGCCGGCTTTGGTCACCTTGATCGTGGAGAGGTGGATCAGGTCGGCCTCGAGCAGCGGCTCCTTGTTGTAGCGCTTGGCGAAGACAAACTTCCGCACGCCCTCCTCCAGTGCCTTGTCCTTGAACACCGACTTCGGCTTGGGCTTGGGCGCTTCAGCCTTCTTCTCCTCTTTCTTTTCCTCGGCGAACAGGGCCGGGGCAACCGCCAAGCCAAACATCAGGCCGGCGACGACGATTCCTCTGGTAATCAATGTTTCTTTCATGGGCACGTTATGCTGGGAAAAGGAAACCCCAAACCGCCCCGGAGGCCAAGCGTTTTTTGTTGGCTTGAACATCAACCGGCCTTCAACGGAGACTCCCCGCAGTGGCCGCTCTTTACGCAAAATGGCGCAAGCAGTCGCAATCACCGGTCTTTCGGGAAGGCTCCAGCGCGCCGCCCGAGCAACTATTGCAGGCCATTTGGCAACATCAGCGCATCCGCCGCGGCGGACTCCGCGCCACCGACGGGCGGCGGGCGGCTATCCTGCACCCCGGCTTCCTCAACCTCGAGGCCGGGCCGGACTTCCGCCGGGCACTCGTCCAGGTCGGTACCGCCAGGCCGTTTGAGTGCGACATCGAGGTCGACGTCCTCTCTGCCGGCTGGCGGCAACACGGCCACGACACCAACCCGGCGTTCAGCAGCGTCGGACTTCACGTCGTCTGGCGAGCCGGGGTCAACGGGCCAAGCGGTCTGCCGGTGGTGGAACTCAGGAACCAGCTCGACGCCCCGCTGGGCCAACTCGCCGACACGCTTGGCCAAGCGACCGCCGACACACCGGACCACGTCCGCGGCCAATGCTCCGCGCCGCTGCGCGACTTCCCTGCCGTCGCCGTTGCCGACCTGCTTGGCCAGGCGGCCACGGTTCGCCTCGAGACCAAGGCCGCCGAGCTGGCCGCCGTCGCCGGGCGCGCCGGTTGGGAGCAGGCGCTTTGGGAGGGCCTCTTCACCGCGCTGGGTTACAAGCAAAACAGTTGGCCCATGCGGCGGCTCGCCGAGCTTTTGCCGGAGCTGCGCCGCGGCCTTGGCCAGACGTCCGAGCCGGTTGTGCTGCTCGCCCGTCTGCTCGGCGTCGGCGGACTGCTGCCTGACCAGCTCGACCGCGACAAGCTCACCAACCGCTACCTGCGCACGCTCTGGGACCAATGGTGGCGCGACCGCGACCACTTGGCCAAGAGCATCCTGCCAAAAAGTGTTTGGACGTTCCACGGACTCCGCCCGGCCAACCGACCCGAGCGTCGCCTGGCACTGGCCGCGCATTGGCTAGCCAAGGGCGACTTTGCCGCTTGGCTCGACGACTGGGTCTGCCGGTCGCCGAAAAAACCATCGCCCGCTGCCGCGCTGCTCGCCCGCCTTGCCGTCAGCGACCGCTATTGGTCGCGGCACTGGACCTTTCGCTCCGGGCGGTTTGCGGCGGCGCAGCCGCTGCTTGGCGCCGGGCGACTGCACGACATCGCTGTCAACATCATCCTGCCGTGGCTGCACGCCCGCGCAACGGCCGCCGGTAACGACGGCCTCGCCGCCCGCGTCCGGCAGCGCTACTTCGCCTGGCCCAAGGGGCAGGACAACTCGCGGCTCAGGTTCGTGCGGCAGCGACTGTTTGGCGACCGGCGCATCCCGTTGCGGGGCGCGGCACTGCAGCAGGGGCTTCTGCAGGTGCAGTCCGACTTTTGCAATCGCACCAACGCCGTGTGCGCCGATTGCGTGTTTCCCGACCTCGTGCGGCGCTATTCGCTGAAAAAAACCTGAAAAACAGGGTTGCAATCGGGCATTTTTTCGATAATTTGCCCGCCCGGTTTTCCGGGAGCGGGTGTAGCTCAGTTGGTAGAGCATCACCTTGCCAAGGTGACTGTCGTGAGTTCGAGTCTCATCACCCGCTCCATTTTTTTCTAATTACTTCCTAAGCTTTTTGCACTTTTCGCATTGGTGTGCCCACTCATCATTCGTAGCCACTTTCAGAAAAAATGGTTAGCGAATGGTTAGCGGATGCAACTTAGGAAAGTAATCAACCACGGCAACTCACGGTGGCGTGTCTCTGCCTACGTCAAGGGACAACGAAGCCAACGTTTCTTCGCCAACAAGTGCTCTGCACTTGAATGGATGCAAGCACTCAAGGCCGACCCAAGTTTAGTCGGGTTTTGGAGCAATCGAACCACTTCAGAACAACGCGACATCATCGCCGCGTTTGAGGTCGCCAAGCAAAGAGACCTCTCATTACTGAGAGTCGCGCTGCAAACCAAACACGGCACCGCCACTGCTCCCAGACCCCTCAGAGAGATCGTTTCAATCTATCTCGCCTCTCTAAAAACTCGCGCGTTTAGAAAAAACACCATCAAGCAAGCCCGCTCAAACCTCAACCAGCTCGCATCCAAGTATGGAGCTTTAGACACCAACACCATCACCCCCACCCACCTTGAGCAATGGTTTGCCCAGCGCAAATGGACCCGCTCAACCATTGACGGTGTGATAGCCAAGATCGGCCCTTTCTTCACGTGGTGCGTGCGAGAAGGCTACTGTGAGAGCAACCCGTGCAAGGCCGTAAAGCGCCCTCAGAGCGACGATTCCCCGCCAGCCATATTCACCCCTTCAGAGGCTAAAAAACTCCTCCAAGCTGCTCTGAGATACGACCGCCGACTAATCCCCTATCTTGCCATCGGACTCTTTGCTGGCATCCGACCCTTGGAGATTCAACGCCTCTCTAGGGCCGACATCTCCGACCGCTACATCGAGATAAAAGCCGCCAAGGCAAAGACTAGAAAACGTCGCCTAGTGAGCATCTCCCCCAACCTGAAGCAGTGGCTCGCCCTTGGGGGTGATCTGCCGCTGACGAACAAGCGCAAACGCCTTGCCCGGGTGGTTCAGATCGCGGGCTTGAACTGGCAACCCGACATCATGCGGCACAGCTTCGCCAGCTATCACTTGGCGATGCACACCTCGGTCGATAAGACCACGCTTGAGCTAGGGCATCGTGACTCGAAGATGCTCTTTGCGCACTACCGCGAGCTCGTCACAAAGGAAGCTGCGCAAAGCTACTGGGATATCAGGCCGTAGGCCTACAACGCCCCGGGAACGATCACGCGCACACCGCAGCGCGACTCACCCGTCCGAGCTACACATTACGAAAAACAAGTCATCTTTTTTTGAAAAAAGTTTCTTCCTATCCATACGGCTCGGGAGAAAAAGCATATAAAATAATGTATATTAGCATGTTAGATCCACTTAATAGCCCATAGTTCACTCCTAAATCTGCTCTTGTCACAGTTAGCACGGGTTACCGCTCTTTTGATATGATTGTGGGGATGAGAGTTCATTCATATCTAACGAGCGAGGAATTGGCCCAGCGATGGAGGGTGACAACTGAAACAGTCAGGCGATGGATCCGGGAAGATACCATACCGCACACCCGGATCGGGCGGCGAAAGCTCATCCCGGAAAGCGTGCTACAGGAATTGGAACAGGTGGAACAACCGCGCCAAGACTTCCCCCTTCAACCCACCACCAACACCAAGGGGGGGTATCAATGAAAACTGATATGCCAACCGCCTCGCTGGCCAGTGTGCTCCCTACGGTCAGTATGGTGAAAAACGCAGCATCCACCGCGTGCAAGGATGCCAAGGCAGAGAATGTTCTTAACTCCATCAGGAACGGCAGATGGCGGGATAAGGTCACGCATATCGTTGATGCCTACAACAAGGCCTTGACTGAAACCAATGACCCCACCCAAGCAAAGAAAGCCATCTCTACGCTTAAACGCAGCCTACCCGGCGTCCTGTGGTCTGGACGATTTAAAGAACGACAAGCCTCAGCCATAGAAGCGCACTCGGGTTTGCTAGTGATGGATATGGATGATCTCAAAGGAGCGTATATTCCAATCATCAGGAAGCAACTTCAAGACAGCCCACATGTCTGGGCCTGTTTTCTCTCACCCTCTGGCAACGGTTTAAAAGTCTTATTTCGCATCCCCAAAGACCCTCTTTCCCACAAGGCGGCTTGGCAAGTCGCCGCCATCCGCATCAAGGACTTAACAGGACAAGATGTCGACGCGAGCGGCAAAGACTTGGCTAGGCTCTGTTTTGTTAGCCACGATCCCGACCTGTATCATAACCCCAATGCCGAAGAACTACCTGTTACGGTCGATGCATCTCCAGTCGTCTGCGCTGGGGCGCAACCCTCTCTGGACAACGCCACCTTGCAACTGAGGCGCAGTTCAGCGCAAGAACTCCTAGGATCAGTGGATTGGGTTGATGATACCAAGGGATACATCACGTGCCCCGGAGAAGATTTGCATACCAATCAAAGCGGAGAGCGGGACTGCAGGGTTCACATTGATGGTGCTCCAAACATCCATTGCGTACATCAGAGTTGCTCCTCAATTTGCCAAAGTAAATGCACTGAGCTTCAACGCAAAATTGGCTGTGCAGAAAGTGGGAAACCCTCACAGGCCTCATCGCCAATGAGTTTGGTCGCTGGAAGTAAACTACCCGACCAGCCATCAACGGAATGGTTCATTCTGCCCGGGGAAAATTCCCCCTCCATCACGGAATCTGCTCATAAAATTTTCACCGTCATTGCCTCCACCGAAACCCTCTTTCAACGCGGCGGACAGGTGGTTGAACTGGAGCAGCAACAAGACGGAACTTACTTTCTTGAAATAATCAGCCCGAGCGCCTTCCGAAGCCGTATTGAGAATTATGGCCGAACAGTCGGTGCTTACCGTACAGCCAAGAACGGAGAGCGGGTTCTAAGGCAAGTCCCTTGCCCTGAAGAAAAAGCCAAGGCACTGCTCCATAGTAAAAAGGCCAAGCTCTTGCCACCTGTCAGCCAAGTGCTCAACTCCCCCGCCATTGTGGAATCAGGAGGACTTCTGAAAATCTTGGGGAAAGGCTACCACCCTGAGAACGGTGGCATACTGGTTTCCACGGGTGATCTGCCCGATACACCCCCTTTGGCAGAGGCAATTCACGCGCTGAACAACTTGCTGGATGGCTTTGACTTCCAGACACCATCGGACAGAAGCCGCGCTATTGCTGCATTCATCACCCCTGCCCTGCGGATTGGGGGATTCATCGAGAGCCATTGTGCCATAGACATAGCAGAGGCTGATCAGAGTCAAAGCGGGAAGACCTACCGACAGAGAATTGTTGCTGCTCTCTACAATGAAAACCCCCGGATCATCAGCCAGCGCAAAGGTGGCGTGGGCAGTCTTGATGAGAGTTTCTCTCAGGCACTAGTTCAAGGGCGGCCCTTCATCATGTTTGACAATCTCAGGGGCAAAGTCGACAGCCAGACCCTTGAGGCGTTTGTCACTTGTGACTGCATGTTCCCAGCCCGCATACCTCACCGCGGTGAAGTTCTGGTGGACTCTACAAGATTTCTCCTTCAAATAACCAGCAACGGCATAGAAACAACAAAGGACTTAGCCAACAGGGCCTCAATCTGCCGCATCAGAAAGCAACCTGATGGGCACCAATTTAAAGACTATGCTGAAGGGGATCTGTTGGCGCATGTGAGAGCCAATCAACCTTACTATTTAGGATGTGTCTTTGAGGTGATTAGGGAATGGTACAATCAAGGCAAACCCAAGGTTCAGGAGTGCCATCATGACTTTCGGGAGTGGGCAATGACCTTGGATTGGATCGTTCAGGAACTATTTGATGCAGCCCCATTGCTGGATGGTCACAGGACGGCTCAAGAGAGGGCCAGCAACCCCGCACTGAATTGGCTGCGCAGCGTTGCCTTGGCCGTCAAAGCCGAAAACCAACAAGATGAGGAATTAACGGCCAGCACCATTGTTGAGCTATGCCAAAATCATGGTCTGGATATTCCGGGCCTCAAGAATTTAACCGATGATGACCAAGCAAAAATGCGCGTGGGAACAGTGATGTCCAACCTCTTTAGGGACACCAATCCAATACAAGTCGAGGAATTTGAAGTCACCCGCTCATCGAGGGCGGAATACATTGAATCCCAGCGCAAGGAACTCACTATCAAAACGTATCATTTTGCGCCCCGTGCGTACCGTGCGTACCGCAGCACTAAAGATTCAGAAAACTGCGGGGCTGATTTTAGAGAAGTTAAGAGTGCGGTACGCACGGTACGCAAAGCGCAGAATCAGCCTATGGTTACACAACAAGATGTGGAATATGTTTGAAACTGAAATAACCAAGCTGCTTGAGGATGTTCAGGCTAGATCAGCCTCCATCCTCGTAGAGGGAGACCGACTAGCCATTCACAATGCCAGCAAACTATCCCCTGAACTCAAAGACGAGATCCGCCGACTAAAGCCCCAACTGCTATCCAAACTCAGGGATGAGTCCGTGGACGACTATGACCCTATTGTGGCAAAAGCCTTGGAGCTCTTTGGCGGCAGCGTTGTCAAGGTGATGTCTGTGGAGGAATACCAACAAAGGTTTAACACTTCCTTTCAGGGCTATACCGGGCTCGCTTCAAGGGATGACCGAGAACCCCCTCCTAAGAACTGGTGGCGCAACTGAATGCAAATTACGCCTGAAACAAACCAACCACACAACAGCCTCTCAGGGGAATCCCTCCTCCCCTTCTCCACTCTACTGGCCCCAACCAAGGAGAGCACCCGCCAAACACTGATCCAACTCAGGTGCGACCTAGGGCTTTCCAGAGGCCATATGGCGGCTGTCTTAGGTGTGCGTAAAGATCACCTCAGGCGTTGGGAAAAGGGAACGCGCCATCCATCGGCTTCAGCCCAGAAACTGGTGTGGGTGCTCGACACCCTCCACACCCAGCCCGACAAGCTACGGGACGCCCTCTCCATCGCCACTTGGGGTAGGGCTTAAGAAGCTCCTACCTTTATACAAGAAGACAAGAACCCAAGATTACAAGAGCCCAAGAATCCAAGAATCCAAGGAATACAGGAACCCAAGTTGGTAGGGGGGAGGATGTTGGAGTACAGTGCTTTAAGTGATTGATTAGGAATGAGTTCTGACCTCTGCCTAGGGGGGTTCTTCTTTTAAGAGAAGAATCAATCTCTGAGGATAATCTGCTTACAGCATCAACTGAATTAAAGTCACATGAAAACTAAACGTCACAAGGTAGAATTATCTCTGTTTGTAATCGTTACAGCCCCAACTTTCTATCGACTGCTAAACTAGTAAGGCGCGTAATAGGCCGACCCCACAACCAGCACCACGGCTGCGATTGTTGT
>Ga0187827_10001347_pt1 | contig 36376 bp, 27 predicted proteins | sample ETNtaG_39_FD_167969 | JGI IMG/M metagenome (GOLD analysis project Ga0187827, IMG submission 167969) | Marine microbial and viral communities from oxygen minimum zone, Eastern Pacific Ocean - ETNP2014_SV_150_PacBio MetaG (Illumina Assembly) | ecosystem: Environmental > Aquatic > Marine > Hypoxic...
GTGGAGACTTCATGGTAAGAATATGTTTGTCGAGCTTGAAAGAATTATCAGAGAAAATCTCTGCCTGGCGTGAGCGCTCGAGATTTTTCAGACGTGTTTCCCGTTGGAGCTAAACAAATACAAAAATTGAAAATGTGGTAGCCTCCGCAATTATCAGCCATTACCTGGACCTTGACAAGATACATGGATTATTGAGTGAAACCGAATACGATCCCGATCAATTCCCAGCCCTTTTGTACCAGAAAACATATCCGAAATTCACAATGATGCTGTTCAATAATGGTAAAATGATCTGCACAGGTTTAAACGGGGTGGAAATAACGGAGGACGCAATATACGATTTCATTGAGAAATTGAGAGGAGGCAGTTCATTTCTTATGGACAATATTAAAATTGAAATTCAATCCATCATTGCTTCGGCGGAATTAGGGAAACGTGTAACCCTAAAAGAGGTCTATAACAATAGTACACTAAGCAATGCAGAATTGGCCCCCGACGGTTTGGATGCGCTTATATACCGTCCATCAATGGAGGGTATGACATGTCTTATATTTCCCAGCGGCAAGATCGCCTTCTCGGGGGCAAAGGACATTCATCAGGTCGAAAGGGTTTATGCAGACTTAAAAGAAAAGTTATAAATTTGGATTTTTCTTATTCCAGTTGCATCATGAACGAAAAATCTTATAAATTTATGAATACGAGCATTAAAAAAAGTAATTAATTTGATTTCTAGTTTAAATTGTCTGGCGAAATCAATTTATAACGGCGTTCTCATAGCGTTGGATCAAATAGACAACATTAGAGACGGGAGATGAATCCGATGGTATCCTCGATATTGTTGAAAAACATTAATACGCTGGCAGTGGACCTCCCAGAAAAAAAGATACTTCAATCGGCAAATGTGTATATCGAGGGATCGGAAATTCAGGAAATATCTTCTTCAAAAATTGTTGTTGAAGCTGAGAGGGTCGTGGATTGCAGCTCAATGGTGGTTATGCCTGGATTCATTAATACACACCATCACATGTATCAGACAATGCAAAGGGCCGTCCCGAGAATGCAGGATTCAAAATTGTTCGACTGGTTGATCAACCTCTACGAGATATGGCGTGAGATCACACCGGAAGCCGTAAAAGTATCTGCCAAGGTGGCCATGGCGGAGCTGATGCTCACCGGTTGTACTACGACCAGCGACCAATACTATGTTTTTCCGGAAGGGAAGAAGGGATTATTGGAAGCTGAGATCGAGGCCGCAGGGGATATGGGGGTGCGTTTTCATCCATGCAGGGGTTCGATGTCCCGAGGAAGGTCAAAGGGAGGACTTCCCCCGGACGACGTTGTTCAGGATGAGGACATTATTCTTGGGGAAACTGAAAGTACTATCAGAAAATATCATGATAATTCACGGAACTCCATGCTCCAGATCGTTGTATCGCCCTGTTCGCCGTTCTCGGTCACAACCGAGCTGATGGAAGCATCCGCCGAACTGGCCCGCAAATATGGCGTTTTTCTGCACACGCATCTTGCTGAGACCATAGACGAGAATAAATTTTGCCTAGATACTCACGGGATGCGCCCGTTCGATTACATGAAAGAGGTTTCTTGGGTAGGGCCTGACGTATGGTTCGCACATTGCGTCCATCTGAACAATAGGGAAATACAGGAAATGGCAGATACAGGTACCGGGGTCGCCCACTGTCCCACATCCAACATGAGGCTTGGTTCGGGAATCGCTCCGGTCCGTGAAATGCTTAATAGAGGCGTCAACGTTTCCCTGGCCGTGGATGGAAGCGCTTCCAACGATTCCTCAAATATGGTAAACGAGTTGAGGATGGCGATGTTGCTACAAAGGGTTTCCCAAGGCGAGGACGCATTTTCACCCTATGAAGCAATAGAATGCGGCACCATTGGAGGAGCAAAGGTCTTGGGTCGAAAGGATATTGGTGAGATGAGAGAGGGAATGGCGGCAGATATTGTTGGATTTTCTCTCAAGAGACTCCCATTTGCCGGCGGTCTGCACGATCCTGTAGCCTCGGTGGTGTTGTGCGGCCCTGTGAATGTGGACATTTCCATTATAAACGGCAATATCAGGATTCTCGATGGAAATATAGTGGGACTTAACATGGAAGAACTTATTAACCACCAGAACAGATTGGCAAAAGAGATGGTGACAACGGCCATGGAAAGAACCGGAACCGAATATCTCTCTCACATGTGAATAACATGCGAAATTTAATCGTAATATCCTTTTGGAACCCTTGAAAAAAGGGGGATTGTACAAAGGATGAAAATGGATGGGACCTCATTAAATTACTAAATAATTCGACGAAAAAATACGGAAAATGTTATTAGCATATGATTATTAAGGTTGGCGGGTTTTGAATATTTTATAGTTAATATACGCGACATCATTAGAATTATTATTGAATCATTATGGGGAATCTTATTATGAACTCATTGGGAATATGTCTTGGCGCCTCAACGGTGTCAGTAGTAGAGATAGCGACGAACGATAAGAAAAATCTCAAACGGCCCGTAATTAAAAATGTACAAGTTCAATCCCACGAAGGAAATCCAAAAAGAGTGCTGCGGGAAAAACTTGAAAAAATGGACATGAGCAAGTTCGATTCCATTGCAGTTACTGGTAGACGTTTTCGTAAATTCGTTAACCTGTCTTCCATAAGCGAGCCCGAAGCAGTGGAGTTTGCTTTCGAGCATGTAAATTCCGAACTTAAAGGATATAATGCCATTGTAAGCGCAGGGGGGGAAACGTTTATGGTCTACGTTCTCGACAAAGATGGCAAGATTACCACGGTTCACACCGGGAGCAAGTGTGCATCCGGGACAGGTGAGTTCTTTCTTCAGCAGATACGACGAATGGGGCTCACAATGGATGAGGCTATGGAAAGCACCAGATCAGGTACACCTCACCGACTATCCAGCAGATGTACCGTGTTCTGCAAGAGTGACTGCACCCATGCAACGAACAAAGGCGTTCCCAAGGGAGAAGTGGTGTCTGGCCTCTGCGAGATGATGGGTCAGAAGATAGTCGAGCTGATGAAAAAGGTTCCAAAAAAGGATATTATGATGATAGGAGGCACATCCCAGAATCACCGCATGGTGGATTATCTGAATAGTGAGTTCCAGGGATTGGACATTCCGGAATCCGCACCATATTTCGAAGCGTTGGGTGCCGCACTGTGGGCTTCCAAGAACAAATGTAAACCCTTCAAAGGGATGAAAAAACTTTTTCTCAAGGAAAGGTCATCGTTCGATTACCACCCGAAACTTGTGGACTTCGAGGATATGGTGTCCTTCAAGAAGATCCCCATGGGTAAGGCGGCAAAGGGTGACAGATGTATCATCGGCCTGGATGTGGGTTCCACCACCACCAAGGCCGTTGTGGTAAGAACCGAGGATAATGCAGTACTTGCCTCCATATATTTACGCACACTGGGAGATCCGGTGAAGGCATCAAGGCAGTGCTACAAAGCCCTTCTCCACCAGCTGAAAACACCTGTGGACGTCATCGGTCTGGGGGTCTGTGGGTCTGGCAGGCAGATCGCCGGACTCCATGCACTTACGGAAGGCGTCATAAACGAGATCATAGCCCACGCAACTGCAGCCGTCTACTTCGACCAGGACGTGGACACAATATTCGAGATAGGCGGCCAGGATGCCAAGTATACCTATATAACGGGAGGAGTCCCCTCCGATTATGCCATGAATGAGGCATGCAGCGCGGGAACGGGATCATTCCTCGAAGAATCGGCCAGAGAGACCCTCGGGATCGAGATGAAGGATATCGCCGATATTGCCATGAAAGGAGAGAAACCTCCAAATTTCAGCGACCAGTGTGCGGCCTTTATCTCTTCTGACATAAAAAGAGCATTCCACGAGGGTATCGGAAGAGAGGACATCGTGGCCGGATTGGTATACTCCATCTGTATGAACTATGCCAACCGGGTCAAGGGCAGCCGACCCATGGGTAAAAAGGTTTTCATGCAGGGTGGAGTTTGCCTGAATCGTGCTGTGCCCATTGCTATGGCGACGCTGACTGGGAAAGAGATCATAGTACCACCAAGCCCGGAGATGGCCGGGGCTTTCGGGGTGGCTCTTGCTATAAAGGAACGGATCGATCAGGGACTGATGAAAGAGCAGAAGTTCGAACTAACGACTTTGGCTGCTCGTGAAGTGGAGTATCTCAAATCGTTCATATGCAGGGGGGGCAGGGAGAAGTGCGACCGGGGCTGTAAGATAGCAAGGATACGGATAGAAGATGCAACACATCCCTTCGGGGGCGCCTGTAATAGATACTATAATTTGCGACACTCATTGAAATTCCAAATGGGTAAACTGGATATGGTGGCCCTGCGCGAGAAACTCGTATATGAAACGTTCTCGGATTATTCACCCAAACTAACGGCCAAGGCAAAGACCATCGGGATCAACAGGACCTTTCTGATGGGGACCTATTATCCGTTGTTCTACAATTTCTTTTCGAGATTGGGCATGAGGGTAATCCGGTCCGATCAGATTGATACAGAAGGTATCGACCAGATAGGGGCGCCATTCTGTTACCCGGGCGAGATCGCTCACGGTATGTTCATGAACCTTTTGCGAAAAGAACCCGATTACATTTTTCTGCCGCAGATAAGAGGAATTCCCGTTGAGAACGGTTATGTCGCTTCCCAGGCGTGTCCCCTTACCCAGTGCGAGCCATTTTATCTTCGTCAGACGTTCGGGCATAATATAAACGAAAAAAAGGTTGAGCTGATATGCGAGACACTAAATTTCATGGAAGGCATCGATCAGAGCAAAGAAATAATGGTGAAGATCGGAAAACAGCTCGGTTATTCCAAGAAGAAAGCCACTGAGGCATATGAATTTGCCAAGGGACGGCTGGAAGAGATGTACCGGGAATTCAAAAGAATTGGTCGTGAAGCGCTAAATGAGATCGAAAAGGACCCAAACCAGATCGCCATGGTGCTGTTCGGGCGCCCCTACAATGCCTTTGTAAAGGAAGCCAATATGGGAATACCCCAGAAGTTTACGTCCAGAGGCCTCCATATTATTCCATTCGATTTTCTCCCCTATGAGCCGGAAGAGATGTATGGCCACATGTTCTGGGCCATGGGGCAAATGATACTCAAGTGCGCCAGGTTAGTGGAAAGACACCCCCAATTGTTTGGAACATATGTCTCGAATTTCAGCTGCGGCCCCGACTCCTTCATTATCACCTACTTCAGGGATATCATGGATATCAAACCTTCATTGACCCTGGAACTGGACAGCCATACCGCCGATGCCGGTCTCGAAACCCGGATCGAGGCTGCGATAGACATTTTCAAGGGCTACAAGGAGCTTAGTGAGGCCAAAACCATCGTAAAAAAAAGATCGAAATTCGTAGCTGCAAAGGCCGAGATGATCAATGGCGAGCTGATCATAACCTCGTCATTCGGAGAGAAAATGACCATGTTCGACCCCCGCGTAAAGGTATTATTCCCGTCCATGGGGGAGCTGGCTGCCAGGGGTGCGGCCGAGGTTCTTCGGGCCGTGGGAGTGAATGCCATGTCCTGCGAACCCGCTGACGACGAAGCGCTGAAGATGGGTAAGGCTCATACCACAGGTAAAGAATGCCTTCCAATGATAATCACCACCGGGACGATGTTGAAATATTTAAAGTACCGCGAACCCGATACCGACGAGATACTTGTCTATTTTATGCCCACTGCCAACGGACCTTGCCGGTTCGGCCAATACCACGTTTTTCTGAATCTTCTCATTAAGAAGCTGGAATTACCCAACGTTGCAATGCTGGCACTTACTTCCGAGGACAGTTACGGTGGTCTTGGGAACAGCGTTCTTTTAAAGGGCTGGTTCGTTGTAGTTATCTCCGACGTTATGGACGATATTCTCAACATGCTTCTCGCGAATGCAAAGGACAAGAAATCCGCTATGAAAATTTTCGACAGAGAGTATGAAAGAATAATGGGAGCTTTCAGAAATACCAGAAGGAAGATCGAAGGGAAGGGAGAGTTGTCAAAGACCATAAGAGCCATGAAAGGGGATTGGAAGATACTGGAAAAGGCATTGAAAGAAGCTGCGGATAATCTTGCAAAGATTCCTCTTACAACCACTCTCGACAAGGCAAAGGTGGTTTTCCTCATTGGTGAGATATTCGTAAGGCATGACGGCATCTCGAGACGATATATAAACGAAAGGCTTGCAGAAAAAGGGTTCGTAACCAAGGTGAGCCCAACCCATGAGTGGTTGTTCTATATCGATTATATATTGCAGAAGAAATTGAATACAATCCCGCATACATTTTCGGACATACTTAAAAACAAGGCCAAACACAAGATACAGGTGAAATACGAGAAAAGGATAAAGAAGATATTGGCCGGTAGTGGTCTATACGAATACGAGGAATGCGATATCGGACACATCATCAACAATGCAAAACATCTTATCCCACCGGAATTCATAGGGGAGGCAATACTCACCACGGGGGTGGCAATGACCGAGATAGTGAACAATTCATGCGGTATTGTCTCCATTGGTCCCTTCGGATGTATGCCCTCGAGAGTTTGCGAGGCCATCCTGAACGAGACCATGAACGCTGATGGAAAGAAGTTTATCAGCAAAGGCAACAAATTGGTGGAAAGCGTACTCGATGAGGTTTCTGTACTCCCGTTCCTTTCCATCGAGAGCGACGGCGGTCCATTCCCGCAGATAATTGAAGCGAACTTCGAGACATTCTGCCTACAAGCGGACAGACTGCATGCAAAGATTTTGGAGTGCAAATCCAAATGAGTTATTTTTATTAAGCGATTTCCAGCAGATAAACGTCAAGAACGTTCGTCCCTGTGGGTCCCGTAATGATGGACGAATCATATTTCTCGAAAAAACCGTATGAATCGAATTTATCAAGGTATTCATTAACAGCTCCAAGCATTTTTGCCCTTACGGATTCAGCGGAATCGGTCCTTTCAGGCTCCCGTTGCACTCCGGTCAATCGGAGATTGCCCTGAGCCTTCGATTTCCTCCAGAAATCTACAGGCTCCCGCTTCGCTCCGTTGTATCTTCGACACAACTGAGCCCTCGGCAAGATGCCTACGGGCCCCGATTCCACGAACATTGTCAAGCTGCGAATCTCGACATTTTGTCGAACTTCGCACCATTGACAATATGCACCGCTCTCATTAAATGAGGAAATTAATTTATCGAATAGAACCCCATCTACTATAACGCCGGCCCCTGGTGAGTTTCCATCCATCCCGTCCGTGGCGAATGTTACGAGGGTTATATCATTTCTCCTTTCCCATAGTGTTTCATCAGTCATAAGCCCCACGAGAAACAACAGAGCCGTGTGCTGCGCCCTACCGCCGGTTCCTTTCCCCATCACTCTCACAGTTGGCTCGCCGCCTATAACGAATTTGCTGCTTTTTTCTACAGAACAAACAGAGTTCGGTTTCGCCGATAGCGTTCTTCTGCAAAGATCCAAAAGATGGGTGGCAAGGGAGGCCGCTGTTAATCTGTCGGGGGAAAAGCCAGGTACGATCTCAGTAGCGGGCAAAAATAATTCGTAATTGTATTCTCGGCTTATTATTTCAACGAGAACCTCGTTCGACAGCAATATGTGATACTCTAATTTATCGTCATTTAACAGTTCCTTTGGTGACTCATACTCCGGATCACCAGTGTTAAAGAAATCTCTGCCTTCAATCGAGAGTAGCTTAAGAATATCATAACGTTGCAAAATGTCACGGCATCTCTTAAAGGTAGAGTCATACGAATCCCGGTATGTTGGCCCCGAACCAATGGTTTCGAGTGCTGAGCCCGTAACGTCGCTTATAATGAGGTTTACCATTGACGTACCGGAAAATTCCTGCGCAAGCCTACCGCCCTTGATGGCAGAAATGTGTTTTCTTACCGTGTTTATCTCCGCAATATTCGCCCCACTGGTAACCAGAGCCTTGTTTATTGCAAAAACCTCATTACGTGGAAATTTTTCGTGATTTAGTTCCATGAGAGATGAAGCCCCGCCGCTGAGAAGAAATAGACATCGACCCTTGCAATTTCGGACGGTTTCGAGAACTGCTTTGCCCGCCAGAAAACTTCCTTCTCCCGGATAGGGGTGTTCGGTCCCCATCACTTCCAATCCAAAAGCTTCGAGCTCGGCAGCCGCCTTTTGTCCAGTTCCCGTGGATAGAGCAGCACGCGGAGCGACTATTATTCCGCCGGTTATTCCTTCAGTGCGTAAGAAATCCTTGGCCCCAAGGGCCATGAATAATGACGCCTTCCCCACTGCGAACAACGTTATTTGCTTATCCTCGTCCCGATCCATACTCTCTGTGGATGCAAGTGACGATAATTTGTCGCGGGTCAGCTTACGAGGATCACATATTTCCAAGATCCTTTTCAAAATTTCGGAAAACCGCAGACGAATCCTGCTATCATATGACTTGAGCATTCCCACTTCGGCCACGGTATTTTCGTCCAGAACGGTAGCCTCCGATCAAATTCTTATGTCACTATAGACCTCGGGATTGATGATATTGGGCGGCCGTTTTCCCGCGAGCATCATTGCCATGTTTGTGCAGGCCGTGACAGCCATTCCCGTTCTCGTATCGAAGGAGGCTGATCCAAGATGCGGAAGCAGTACCACATTGTCCATACACAAAAGCCTTTCATCCACCAGCGGTTCCCTTTCGAACACATCGAGACCTGCGGCCCATATATCACCACTCTCAAGGGCTTTTACGAGATCGTTCTCGTTTACGCATGGGCCCCGTGATGTGTTTATGAATACCGCTTTTTTTTTCATCAATCCGAATTCCCTGGCGGAAATGATATGTTCCGTTTCGCGGGTCAGGGGCGTGTGGAGCGACACGAAATCACTATTACATAAAAGCTGGTCAAACGGAGTATAAACGGCACCGGTCTCCCGCTCGAGTACGGGATCAGGTTTACGATTATAATACAAAATATTCATTCGGAAACCCACGGCCCTTCTTGCCAATGCACCTCCGATCCGACCTGCTCCCACTATACCCAGCGTTTTACCATGAATATCTTGACCCAAAAGCAGCATAGGGCTCCAACCGTGGAAGCTTCCTTCCCTGAGGAATCGGTCCCCTTCCACTACTCGTCTTCCGGCAGACAGCAACAGGGCGAAGGCGATATCGGCAGTTGTCTCGGTAAGCGCGCCCGGGGCATTGGTCACGGGGATCTTCCGCGAACTTGCGAATGTCACGTCGATATTATTATATCCCGCGGCATAGGTGCTTACAAACTTGAGATCGGGTGATGATAATACATCTCTGTCAATAGGATCGGTCAGCAGGCAAACGAGACCTTCACATCCCACAATACCATCGATTATTTCCTCTTTGGTGGGAATGCTCTCGTCTTCCCTGATATGCAGCTCGTAATCTTTTTTAAGAATTTCAATTCCCTTGGAAGGGATCCGTCTGGTAAAGAATATTCTTTCCCGCATAACAACTACCCCCTCTTGCGTCATTTTAGGTTAATCTCTTCAATCAACTCGGTCATTCCAGAATAGAAATCCGCCGAGATATCGCCGTTTTTCATCAAATGCCTGAGATGGCGGGCTCGTCGACGTTTTTCCATATATCTCCGCAACAATCCCTTTTTATGTCTTTTCAGCAAGGAGGTGGCGTGGCAGCTCGATGAGACAAGTACAGGTTGTGTGATGATTTTTGTAATGACGATCATTACGACAGGAAGTGCCACCACCGATATAAAGGAGCAATAAATATAGAACCAGTTCATTCTTTTCCGATCCATGTCGATCCAAGTGTAAATCACGAGAAGGATTCCCGAGACCATGGCGGCCGAGAATGTTACATAGGGAGCAATGGTTCGATAGGTTCCCTTAAGTGTTCCATCCCCCAAGGTAATGAAGAGAAAAGCGACGGAGATATACATAAGGGCGGGTATCAATCTGAGCCAGAACTTCGAATTCACCTTTTCGAAAGTAATGAATATATCGACCACTATCACAATAGCAAGCAAGGCGATCAGACTTGATACGCATAATTTGAATATATCCTCTGAAGTCCTCGTGGTTAATTTGCCGGAGACAAGATGAAGCAACATCAGAAGCGAAATGGAGAAGATAAAACCGATAGTGATACGCTTGTAAATATCCTTTTCGATTCCTCTGGGAAAGTAAGGATACATAAAGGCCGCCAAACAACAAATCAGAGGCATTATTCCCGAAAAGATGGACGGGGTTAGAAAGGGATATGCAATTACGGAGATTATACTAATCACCACTATATAGCGAAGGGAAAGTAATTTTCTCACACTTCCGGTTTTACTTCCCATCGTAGCATGACCCTTATCTTCAATATCCATATGGAACACTCATTTTGTATTGAACGAATCGATCAATTGCTCGGATTGTATAAAAATACTTCTTTATTATTATGAATAATTCTGCCACCTACTCACTTTTCCAGCTCCCAAAATAAAGGGTCTGGGCTACCTTCCCCGGCAAGGGAGATGGCACCGCTTCGGCATCCGCCACCGCAATTCTTCGTGAAAACACATTCTTCGCATCGCACGGGTAGTTTTTTATTTATGAAAATTGCATCTGCGATGCCCGCCACAGCCTCTTCGAGGGAGACATTCAGTAAAGAGAGGCCCGAAGAAATATGATGCGGGCATATCTTCAATCTTCCAAGCTGATCAATGGTAAAATAATGGTTCCCAGCACCACATGAAGGCATGTTTATTTCCTTATAGTCTTTTTTGGGGGCTACACAGGGCAGATTGGGAATGCCCAGCGAGATAGGTATCTTGTTCTTTTTGGAAAAGCGGTTTAGACGTTTCAACAAATCCCGGTAGTCCTCAATACCAAGTAATTTCCTACCCAGATCGGATTGACCTACCTGGGGAATGTACCTTATGGCGAGCAAGTGAGAGCTGCCGGCCGCCAGGTGAAACGACAAGATATTCTCGAGGCTCTTTCGGTTCGACATTGATAATACGATTGATGTGGTGAAAGGAATATTGTATTTGTTCAATATAATTAAAGACCTCTCGAGCTTTTTAAAGGCGCCCCGCCTTCCGGTATTTTCGTCATACCTTGCACCGAGCTGAGAAATCTGGACCTGCAGGGCTACACCGGTATCCGATATACCGGAAGCGATCTCGTCGGTCATAACTTGCCCTGATGTCAAAATAATCAGATTCTCCGTATTTGCACGCAGTTTCCGTGTGATGGTGAAAATATCTTTGCGCAGTAATGGCTCGCCGCCGGTAATTATTCCAGTTTCAAGCTCTGGTAGCTTTTCAATCAGCCGAGTCCATTGGACTGTGCTAAGTTCGTTTGATTCCAGGTCATTTTCGATCAAATTATAACAGTAAAAACAATTTAGAGGACAGCGTTTCGTGACCTCGAAAGTCATGGTCGTTATTCCAGAAGATCGGATTGTCATTTTTGCACCTTAATTGTAAAAACATACCAAACGGGTAGCTTTGACTATTAAAAATCATTTAATGACCTTGCGCATATACGGGCCAATTCGGCTGTAACCTCGGGCCTCGTAATATCCCTTCACCCCCACTCCTGACATCACCAATATCTGTTTGGACCCATTTTCCAGAGATATACATTCAGCTTTCTTTAAAAGGGCTTCCCCGAGGCGCAGATGCTGGATATGTCCCATATCCCGCTCTCCGATATCAAGAGCAGGGCCTACCACTTTTATCTCCCTTATTATTCCAGTTCGATCACCTGCCATTTCCGGCCTAAGGTCCAGCTCATCACCGGTGAGACATCTGAGTCTCAGATACCCGCAGAGTAGCCCCGAGCCATTATCGATTCCCTCGATAAAGAATTCCTTTGCTCCGCTGGCCTCGTATTCCGTTAGCTCATAAACAATGCTTTCGAGATCCACATTGATCTTTCCCGGTGCGTTATGGCCTAGCTCCCTGCATCGTATACACTTGCATTTCATATTTTTCAAAGTCATATACTCCCTGACGATCTGCCGTAAATTGGAATATATTATACCGTCTTCGATCATCTTTGCGGGAATATCCCTCTGTATCCTCTGTATCCTGGTATAGCGCGGTGTCAGCTCCTTCATTCCAGCCACCAGTTTTGTTACCGTTTCCAGGTCATAGGGAGTATAGTCACCTCTTTTCCACTTATCGTAGAGCTCGGTCCCGGCGACCACCACGACTGGATATATCTTCAGCATATCCGGCCTGAACCTCGGATCCTTGAACACCTGAGTAAACATTTCCAGATCGCTGGATTGCGTTTCACCAGGGAGCCCGGGCATCAGATGATAGCATACCTTCATTCCACGATTCTTCAATACCCTGGTTGCTTGAATGATGGCCTCCACATCGTGGCCTCGGGAGATAGAGAGAAGGGCTTGTTCATGAATACTCTGAGCGCCTAGTTCCACTCTGGTGCAGCCCTGCACAAGCATTCGGTCCGCTTGGGGCGCAAGACAATAATCCGGACGCGTCTCGATTGTGAGACCTATGCACCTGTGGGGAGCATTTTCGTTGATTTTCTGGGCGTTCTCAAGAGTCTCCGAGCCCGTGGTCTCGAATTCCTTTTCAAGTGGTGTCCCAGCTCGGTTCATACCGTCGAAACATCTCTTTATGAAATTTTCCTGGTAAATGGGGTCTCTTGCCGGGAAGGTACCGCCCATGACGATGAGATCTATCTTTGAGGTGGTATGTCCGATGGCATCGAGCTGGTTGATACGATTCACAGTTTGGAGATATGGGTCGAAATTATAATTGGCGCCTCTAAGTGCGGCAGGTTCATGGCCGGTATAGCTCTGAGGAGTGTTTTTGGACACCCCCCCCGGACAACACTTGCACGTGCCGTGGGGGCATTCGGCGGGGGAGGTCATAACGGCCACGGGAGCCACTCCGGATATTGTCCGAGTAACCTTCCGCCGGAGAAGTTTTGTTATTTTCTTTATAGTTTCGGGATTGTCGATCCTCTCTCTCGCCGCTTTGAGTATATCCGAATTGGCTAAAAGTCTTGAGATCTTGAACTTTTTGGCAGCAATTATCTTGTATCGTTGAAGATCTTCTCTCTTTTTTATGTTTCCATCGAGGAGTCTTGTGATGAACCAGTCGAAAATATCCATTGCAGGTCAATCAGGATTTATTTTATATTATTATTTTGTTCTCACTCTTCAGGTGTTGAGATACTTCGAAACCGAGCCACCATTAAAATCAGAGAAAAAAATCAATCCAGTTTCTCCATGAGTTCCCGTTTAAATTTCTTAACATCATCCTCGATGCAATCGTATACCTCGCGGATCTTTTGGAAATCCAGAAGATTGATGCCGCGAAGGGAGGTTTGAACAAGGATATCCGGTTGCGATATGTTTAATTTCTCTCTCATAAGTATATTGTACATTATATCGTACGTATAGAAAATGGATTCAAAGGTATTCGGCACTGTCCGTTTCACGTCATCCGCTGGATAATTATAAACGTCAATGGCCACCAACAAATCGCAATCGTCCCGGATGAGATCATAGGGAACCGGGTTCACCACCCCACCGTCGATATAGACATGGTCGTCTATTACATATGGTTGGAATATGCCTGGAAGCGAAATACTCGCTCGGACGGCGTCCACTACATCCCCCTTTTCGAAAACTACTTCCGTTCGATTCCAGAAATCGGTGGCAACGATTTTCAACGGTATTTCCAGATCGGCAAAATCCCGACATTTCATTCTCTTTCGCAGCCAGGTCATTATCTTCTTTCCCCGTATCGTCAAACCTTTTCTAGATAAGGAAAGGTCGATCATATTCGTGACCTTAAAAAGAGTCATAGCTGAGTACAATCCTTCTATCTCGGCGGCAGATAGACCGGAGGCATAAAGCGCGCCGATAACCGAGCCCATTGAACTCCCGGAAATAATAGAGGGTTTAATATTGAGTTCATCGAATACCTTTAAAAAAGCGATATGGGCAAGACCCTTTGCGCCTCCACTGCCAAGGGCTAAACCGATTCTTTGCATGATCATATTATGGTGCTTGGGGGTATTAACCATATCGGTGTTTTTCTTGGTTGGGAAGCGTAGGACCAAGGATCCGGTTTTCCATCGACATCTAGACTACATGTAGGAGAGGCATTTATATTCTCATTCGATATTTCATATCTTAATGATTGATGGAGAAATGGGTAATTTAAGTCATTCGAATCCTCATGAGTTTTCAATCAGTCACTATGAAAAAACAAGGTGAAATAATCATGGAAGATAAAAAAAGTAACAAACTTGCAGTCATGTGGTGTGGGATTATTCTGGTATTCTCAATTCTAACTATTTTTTCATTTATTTTACCATTTGCGTCATTTGGTGGATGCGGATGTACAAATGGAGATGTAGATGTAGAGGTTATGGCCTTCGAGGTCTGGGATGGAGTGAATAAGGACTCGGAGCAGGGATGTTTCTTCGCGATCCGCGCCGTGAAATCGGTGGATATCGATCCGACGAAATATTTCTTCTATGTTGCCGAGAATGGACTGATGCCCAAGGCCCTCGATTTCGACTTCCGGGATTACCAGAACTTAGGAGAAGATGAACTGAACCCAGTTGGTGGCGACAGAAACAAATCCTATCGGTATGACGATAAGAATTGGAAGATCGAAGGAATGAAGGTCGAGCAGACGGGTTCCAAATGGAGCGATGGTGAATATATCGGCTTCGACATGCCCACGGCCTCAATGGGTATCGACATTGTGGAAGGAAAGACCTACGAGATCATGATAAAAAGTCCGGATATAGAGATAATCTACACAGGTACCTTCGTATACCAAGAACGAGAGTTGTAACGGAGATTTGAATGAATGTACTGTTAATACTACTTATCCAAGGATCATCTACCTCTGGCGGTTTCTACGATAACTGACTAGAACCAAGGCAGTAACTACAAGCACCAACATACTCAGACCAAATCCGGGAGAATCGTCCACCGATTTCACCTCAATGTTGAATTCCATGGTGTCTTTTCCACCCTTGCCGTCTGTTACCGTGAGCATTATCGTATGCATACCGGCTTTAAAACTTCGAGAAAATGACTTAATGGTGGATATCTCCTCACCCGTTGCAATGTTCACCCAAGAATAAGTGATGTTGTCGCCATCCGGGTCCACCACCTCCGCCGAAAAAGCTATCTTTTTGTCTTCGGTGAATTTCAACCCGGATTTCGGTTCCTGGGTTGTATTATCGATAACTGGGAGTCTATTTACATCCGTTATTGTGAGTTCCCAGCTATGATTTAGCTCGTGAGTGCCAACTGTCGCTTCAACTCGTATAGTGTGTTTTTTCCCGTCGTAGCTGGAATAGGTCGGTGTGAATTCATAGCGAGACATCTTTTCTCCCGCCATCAACTCCCCGTCAAAATACCACCAGTAAGTCACCGTATCAGAGTCCGGGTTGGTGAAGTTGAAACTGAACTCAAGGGAAGTTTTTTCATCGGTCTGACCGGCAACTATGGGTATGATGTCGGTCACAATGGGTTTCCTATCGACATCAGTCACGGTTACGGTCCAGATTTTCGTAATTTTAATAACCGGATCCAGAGAATCCATTACCTCGATCTCAACCTTATAAATTCCGGCCATCTTGTAGTCCGCCCGGAAGTTGAAGCTCACTCCCGTCTCTTCAGCCTGGCTGACTTTGTTAACTGACCATGCAATTAGTGGTATGGTGCCGTCAGGGTCCTCGATTTCCGTGATAAAAAGAACGTTTTCGTTCTCATTTATTGTCACTTCATCGCCCGCCGGCCATTTTATCGTCATCACAGGTGAGGGATTCCGGTCCTCCACTACGAGGTTCCAGTCATGAGAGACCGAATTGTAACCGTCCTCCACCGATACCTCCACCTGGTAATTTCCTGCGGAGTAACTATCATTGTATGTGGTGGAGAGATTGAATTCCTTCGTATTTTCTCCGGTCACGAGAACGTTATCCACTCTCCATATATAGCCAAGAATGTCGTTCTCAGGGTCATTGACATTAACACTGAAAATAACCCACTGTCCTTCCTCCACTGTAAATGTGGTTCCCTCCGGTACCGTATCTGTTATCAGTGGAGGCGCGTTGCCCCGTACAACGATAATGGACAGGTAATAATCCCCGGACCCCCATATCACTGATGCTTGAACGTAATACCACCCTTCGTCATCTACTGTTACAGTGACTTCTTCGCTTCCTGTAAAGTTAGTTGATTCGTTCAATACAGTACCGTCCGGTGCCAGGCAAAACAGATCGAAGTTCTGGCCCGGTTGATAGGACAGGGATGCGCTTAGCCGGTCGTTCTCTCCAAGGAATATTGTGTAATAATCATCATCATCGATACCTTCGATCATATCGTGCTTCTCATTTATCGTCACCAACTCGATGATCTCCGTGGCCGAGTATCGATAATCATTTCCATCGTGAACATATTCACTGTCCTTCAATACTTGGAGAGTATAACTACCGTTCCCTTCAAATGTCGAGACTTGGATATAGTAATAATTGCTCATATTTGCCATGAAGATGGTCTCTTCGAATCCGCCGACCCTGTAAGTCCAACTCTTGGTGACTAGCTCAGAATTCGCATTATACACGGTAAGGTCGAAGTTCCCCGTAACGGGAACCGTCAGATTGATGATAATAATATCTCCCGCAGTCACTTCTACCTTGTACCAGTCCCAAAAGTCCGTTTCATTGTGTATCGTATCATAGGCGCTGTCGTTCAGCGCTATAACGGTGGCATTGCTCATGACATCATCATCGGCACGGGATTTTTCTAAAAACACGGACGATGCGTGAACAGAGCTAACTGCCGGTAGCAATGCGGTAAGTACCAGAATAATGATCATTGTCCTTTTCATTTGCTTCACCTTTTTCTACCAATAAATCTCCTTACGCGGTGCTCTGACATCAATAAATTCAATTATGCAAACCATTCATTTTAAACCTTCTGGTCCCGATTCCAAATAAGCGTCCACGTAGGGAAATAACGTTCGAACTTGAACCTTCAGACGTGTATGGGGTCATCCAATGCTGTAGAAAGTTATATAAGCAAATATAAATATTACATTGAGTTATCATTTTCCCCCGTACCAGTCGATTAAAGTAACTGGCTCGTACACCCTAAAAACGTCCAATGTACTCCATGGAAAATTGGATGCGAAAGGAGGTCTCTTTGTTGCCAATCAAAAAACAGCGGCTCGGGGTCATAGCCGGGTGCGGCCGATTGGGCTCGTACCTTGCAAGCAAGCTGAGCGCCTTGGGTTACAGTATTATGGTCGTGGATATAGACGAGAAGGCGTTCAGGAATCTCTCCGTGGAGTTCAGTGGTTTTCACATCATTGGGGACGTCACCGAATTCAAGGTACTGGAACGTACGAAACTCGGCGAGGCGGATTTCTTCATTGCAACCACCGGCGAAGATAATGTCAACATAATGTCAGCCCAAGTAGCAAAGAGGATGTTCACGGTACGACAGGTGATTGCAAGGGTATCGGACCCAAAAAGGGATGAAGCATATTCCGAATTGGGACTTCTCACTGTGTGCCCCACTGCCATCTCGGCAGATGTATTCCTGGAAAAATTGGCTCTCGAAAAAAACCGATCACCACTGAAGGGATGGCTTTAGTTATTAAGGAGATGTTTAAATGAGAGTTCTTATTGTCGGAGGTGGTAAATTGGTCTACTTCCTTTCCAGGGCCCTGATCTCTAAAAAACATAAGGTCACAGTGATCGATCGGAACTGGGAAGGGGGCAATAGGCTCGCAAAACAGTTAAAGATCAATATAGTTTTTGGTGATGGAAGCGACCCGGAAGTACTGGAAGACGCAGGGGCTTTCTACAGCGATGTCCTGCTAGCCCTCACCTCCTTCGATCAGGATAATTTCACCATATGTCAGATGGCCGACGCTTACTTCCAGGTCCCTCGCATACTTGCACTGGTGAACGACCCGGACAATGAGAAGGTGTTCAAGAACCTGGGCATTGCGGACGCTATCTCCACCACACATATCCTCACGGGTCTCATCGAGCGGAAGGCGATCTTCGAAGACATCGTTCACCTGACTCCCGTGGGTGACGGGAAGTTCAATCTTACCGAGGTAGTATTGAAAAAGAACTCAAAGGTGGTTAACATCACTCTCGAGGATATGAAACTTCCTGCAGATTGCCTGGTGGCCGGATTGATCCGAAGGGACAAGCCCATCATCCCCCGGGGGAAGACCCGTTTGAGACCGGGTGATCGAATTATACTGGTCTCGCTTCCCACGAATCACGACGAGGCCCTCAAGATGCTGACTGTGGAATACTGATTAACAGGTATGTAGGATGCAAAGAGAAACCGGGTTGAAGGAAAAATATTGGACGATACTGTCGTTTACGGGTTTCAACCTGATACTGGTCAGTACGCTCATGCTCTTCCCACTCTTTGCCCTTTTCGGCTGGCCTGAGGAATGGGGCGATTCCATAGGTTTCTTTTTACCCGCCCTTGGTTCAGCCGGTATAGGCATGATCATGTGGAGGTTCTTCGAACCAAGAAAAAAGAGGGTTCTGACCGTCATGGACGGCGGAATAATAGTTTTCCTCACCTGGACGCTAATATCCCTTTTCTCCGCAATCCCGTTTATGATCATAGCGAATATGACCTTCACCCAATCAGTATTCGAAGCGGTGAGCGGCTGGACCACCACAGGCCTTACCATGGTCATTGACGTGGAGAATTACTCACACATGCTGCTCCTGTGGAGAAGCACTATGCAGTTGGGTGGAGGTGCGGGTTTTGCCATCATGATGCTGGCTGCAATAACAGGTCCAGTTGGACTGGGATTTAGTGAAGCTGAAGGGAGAACCGAGCAGCTTGCCCCACACGTGCGCGAATCGGCCAAACTTGTTGTCAAGCTGTACCTTGGTTATGTAGTCCTAGGTATCCTAGCATATACATTGGTTGCATGGAAATTCAACGGAGGGGTTGGAGGGGGTCATCAATTCACCTTCTTCGACTCGGTGAACCACACATTTACCGCGGTGGCCACGGGAGGATTCTCAACGAAAAATGCAAGTATCGGGCATTGGAGCGGAAAACCGTTCTCACTGGGTATAGAAACGGTGACCCTGGTGTTGATGTTCCTCGGTAACCTGAATTTTCTCACCGCCTACTGGCTTTTCAGGGGGAAGCTGAAGTCGTTCTTTCGTAATGGGGAGATAAGGTTGTTCTTCGCGGCGATATCGATATCCTCGGTCGTTATCTTTTTCAAGGTAACTAGCTCCATAGTGACGAATCAAGGAATGGCATTCCGAACCGGGTTGTTTGAAGCCGTCTCAGCACTAACCGGCACCGGATTCACCATAACGCAGTATGGCGAATGGTCCGGTTTGGGTTGGCTGATAATGATCATTCTAATGATTATTGGAGGTGGGATATGTTCAACTTCCGGTGGTCTGAAGCAGTACCGGGTCCATCTGCTGTTCAAATCCATCATATGGCAAATAAAACGGCCTTTCCGCCCCCGGTCAGCCATCATCCATAATTACATCTGGAAGGACGATCAGAAAGAATTTATTCGCGATATTCACATAAAACACACGGCAAACTACGTCTTTCTGTATTTTCTAACTTTTCTTGTGGGATCCATGGTAATTTCCGCATATGGCCATGGAATGAAAGAGTCGCTCTTTGAGTTCGCCTCGGCACTGGGAACGGTAGGCCTTTCTTCCGGGAACATAACATTACCCAATGCGCCGCTGCCGCTTCTTTGGACCGAGATTGTTGGCATGTTCCTAGGCCGATTGGAATTCTTCGTGGTCTTCGTCAGCATCGGAAAGATATTCCGGGATACGTTTCTCAGATAATTCCGATCGTTTCATTTCGAGTCATTATTGATGCCTATTTGCCCCCAGCTAACTTACGTGTTGGATGAGATCGATAAGAAATATTGCCAGTACCGCCAAGTACTTTCGGGGGACCATTGATTATGTTTGCGGACCCCGAAAGCGGAGAACATCAATTAACAATATTCTTATTTCGAACAATTCTCCCTTATGCCAAAGGGCTAACAAATTATATATTTTAAATCAACTTTTAACCTTAATCTCTTGGGTACGTCATTTCTGTAGGATGGTATCTTGGAATAAAAGGTGCACTATGATGTCCGGTTTAGATAAATTTGACCGAAAAACCCTTATTGGCTATTCGTTGCTCGGGTTTCTTCTCGCAACCCTTATCTTCGCTATTATCTTTTATTGGGGAAATTTCCCCATCTGGTTCTGGTTTTTTGTAGTAATATTAATCTCCATTGTGATATGGAAGGCTTGCGAACCATTTTCCGACGCTTCTTTCTTCCTGGGAAGGAACATCCCGGGATCTGTACGTGGGGCTACAATAGATGCTGTGGCCAGTTCCATGCCGGAGTTTTTCACTGTGATGTTTTTTCTTTTCATCTTCGGAACCTATGAATCCGGTATTGCCACCTGCGCAGGAAGCGCCATCTACAACATGATAGTGATACCTGCCATATGCGTTTTCTTCATCTATAACTTTCGTAAATTGAAGGGGCTCGATACCAATCTGGTGGTGGAAAAAGAGGTATTGTACCGGGACGGATTGTATTTTCTGTTTTCCGAAATAGTTCTTATATCCTTTATCACCACAGGTGAGCTGACATGGTGGATGGGTCTTGTATTCCTTGGACTGTACGGTGGATATGCTCTCTGGCTCTGGATGGATGCCAAGAGGCACATGCGTCTCCTCAAGGAGAACGAGAGAGTAGCAATTGATGGGATTACGAAAAATCTTTACCAGGTGGTACACGCAAAGGATTACGAAGGATTGCTGAAGATATGGCCTGATTTTCTTGATTCGGATCTGGCTGAAGAGCTGGAGGAAAACCCTGAGGAGTTCTGGCAGGGTCTCCAAGATCACATGCCGGAGCGCGAAGGGATTGACGGGTGCATGCTGGACGGGTGCAGCGTCGTGCTGAGAGCACAAGGGGCCGATGAGTTCACTGTTGACTATATCGGTACGAAACACTCCGGGATGCTTCGCCTGAATATCGATGAAAAGGAAGGCAAATGGTTCATTGACGATGCAGTGAAATACGAGCATACGAAGAGAATGGCATGGCTAATAATACTAGTGACCACAGCGATAATCGGGGGAGCATGTTACTTTCTTACATTAAGTTGTAAAGAGATATCGGTTATTCTTGAGATCGATACATTTTTCGTCGCCGTGGTTATTGCGGCGGCCGCCACCTCCGTCCCGGATACTTTTCTCTCGATGCTGTCAGCGCGAAAAGGCGACGACAGCGGAGCGGTATCCAACGCCTTCGGGAGCAATATATTCGACATCAATATTTGCCTGGGACTTCCACTACTTATATACGGATTGGCTAAGGGTCCGGTGGACCTGATGAACCATGAGGGGGTTCAGGAGGTACGGATAATCCTCCTTGTACTGTCAACAATAACCCTCATCATACTGGCAGTTAAGCTGAAACTGACTCGTTTTAAAGCAATTATTTTATTGGGAATGTATATGCTGTTCCTAACATACGCAATTCTGCGAGGATGGGCCGATTTTACACTGGCGGAAATGATTGGCTTTTAAAAAAAAGAAAAAATGGCACAATTATTCCATAGCACCCAATACAAGTGCCAGTAGTGCCATTCTCATTACTACTCCGTTGAAAGCTTCTGGCCAGTACCGTGAATGCCTCGTCTCGTCCACATCCGGCGGTAATTCGTCCATTCGGGGCAGTGAGTGAAGAATTATTGAATCGCTCTTCGCCTTGGTTCTAAGTAATTCTCTCGTGATCTTGTAGTTCGCAGGGGTCAGACCCTTGTCTTCGGTGGCTTCCTGTCTTGACATTGTATAATCGGGCTGCACCACAGGTTCCATGTATATCACATCCGCATCGGCAATGACCTTGTTAACATGATCAGCGAAATGGAACTGGGCATTGCGCGATTCCATAAACTTCACGTATTCATCGGTCATGCCCATATCCGGTGGAAAGACAAAGTTCGCTTCGATGTCAAACTGTGTGATTGCATGTGCCATGGAATGCATAGTCCTCATCCTTCCATCCCCAACACATAGGAAATTCAGTCCGTCAAGAGTTCCCTTCTCCTTCAATATGGTATAAAGATCGGTAAGCACCTGGGTTGGATGTTCGCCCCAGCCGTCACCGCAGTTTATGATTGGCACGCTGGCCCATTTCGCAGCCTCCATAGGCGCTCCCTGTTGAAAATGGCGCATGGCGATCACATCGCCGTAATATTCAAGCATTTTTACCGTATCCTTGATGGACTCTTGATAAAAATCCCCCGCCCGAGTCATCTTCGCATCGGAGAAACCAACAACCCGTCCTCCAAGTCGATGCATAGCAGCTTCCGTGGCAAGTCTCGTCCGGGTGCTAGGCTGGTAGAATGCAGTCACCAGAGTCTTCTCTGATAACAGGTCATCGTTATTTCGGTTCCTGGCGATTGGGGCCAGTTCATCCGCTATTTCGAAAATTCTCATATACTCTGCTCGTTCGATATCCTTCAATGATACTATGTCTCTTCCATTAAAGCTTCTCATAATATTCCTCCTACTTCCGTAAATAGTGCGATTGGCGGGTAAAACCTGTTATGTATTTTCTATTTTATTGCTAAATTTACTTCCTACGCAGGAAACGGCAGAATACTCATTTCATTACGGGCGATCAATATTTCCCTGCTCCTTCAGAAACCTCGGTTTCCCATAGTTGACACCCACATTTTCAAATGAGAGTTGTTCATCTCAAAACATTTATCATTAATAATGCAGCTCCACATGCCGTTATGCACCGAGTGACTCTTTATCCTTATTATATTTCCATTAGCTCAGAGGATGGAAGCTGCCTGATGGATGCTATTGTTGAGGCAGGTATCCCCATCAACGCCGTGTGCGGGGGGAAGGGAGAATGCGGCAAATGCAAGGTATATGTTAAAGAATCCATTCCCGAATCGACACTTCAATCACTTCTTAAAGGAGATTATTCGAATCTTGAGTTTCAACTGACCTGCCAAACCACCGTGGATTCCAACATTGAGGTCTTCATTCCTCCTGCCAGCGTTACCGAAAAAATGAAAGTTCTCACAATGTGCGAAGACACAGACCTTGGAAAAATTGACCCACTTCTTGTAAAATACCACCTCGAACTTCCACCGCCGACTCTCGATGATAACATTTCCGATATCGAGAGGATAAAAAGAGAACTTCGGAACCAAAATATTAAGTTAAGCCACGTATCGCTGGACCGAATTCAGTACCTTGGAAAAACATTACGGGATGCAAATTGGGATATTACCCTTTCGCTGTCCCTAAGAGATTCAGGATATGAATTGACCGAAATTGAATCCGGTGACACTACAGTGGAAAATTTGGGATTGGCCGTTGACCTCGGAACCACTACCATCGCCGCCAATCTCTTGGACCTGAACACGGGGGAAGTAGTAAGTTCTGCAGCGGACTACAACAAACAGATGATTCACGGTGAAGACGTTCTTACGAGAATCGATTTCAGCGGGGATGCTAAAGGACTGCGGACCATGCAGGGATTGGCGGTTAAAACCATCAATTCATTGATCGGGAAATTGGGGAAAGATCCTGATAAGATCAGAGCGATGGTTATTGCAGGCAATACAGTGATGACACATCTTCTATACGGCATATACCCGCGGTTCATCAAACTTGAACCCTACATCCCAGTTTTGAATACCATGCCTTTGATCTATGCAAAAGAACTCGGTATCAGGATAAACAACAGGGCAATCCTTCATTCACTACCAAGTAGAGCCGGATACGTTGGTGGAGATATCACCGCAGACATTCTGGCGACACGCATGTACGAAAAGTCTGAAATTTCTATTATGATCGATGTGGGTACGAACGGTGAAGTCGTTGTTGGGAACAAAGATTGGCTTGTGGGCTGTGCCTGTTCAGCGGGACCCGCATTCGAAGGCGGAGAGGTGGAATCCGGGATGCGCGCCACCACCGGTGCAATAGAACAAATCGATATCAACCCTGGCAGCGGTCCTGATTACAAGACAATAGGGAACGTCGCACCGGTAGGCATATGCGGGTCCGGCCTCATAGACCTTCTTGCTGAATTATTCACCCACAACCTCATAGATCGAAAGGGGAACCTGCAGCAAGAGGTGGACCCCCGACGTATCAGAAAAGGAAATGAAGGTGCCGAGTACGTGGTGGTTGAAAAGAGCGCGACCGGGAACAGCACAGATATCGTAATTACGGAGATCGACATCCAGAGCATAATAAGAAGCAAAGCCGCAGTATATGCGGCCACGGCACTATTGTTAAGAACCGTGAATATGGATTTCGATGATATGGACAAGATTTACATTGCAGGTGGTTTTGGAAACTATATCGACCTGCGAAAAGCCATACTGCTGGGGCTTTTACCTGACATGTCTGTTGACAAGTTCGTGTTCATCGGGAACGGTTCATTGACCGGTGCAAAAACGGTACTCTTGTCCCGTGATATGAAGGAACAGGCGGCTGATATCAATAAAAAATTAACCTATGTTGAACTCAGTGTCAACAAAGATTTTTTCGATGAATTCTCTTCTGCTTCATTTATACCCCACACGGACCTGGAACAGTTTCCCAGCGTAAAGAAGATCATAACGGTTTTAAAGGAGAATTGCAACACCGTGATTAACGTCCCTTAATAGCAATTGGACACCAGCGAGAATCAATCATTTAAGGATTCGGATGAATTATTAGCATATTACATGTAACAATTAATACAAAAAAGGCGAAAAGAATTAAATTGTCCTAGGGTTAATGTCCATGTCAATGGGCCGAAATTCAAATATACGACTAGTGGTTCCAAATAAATTCAGGATCCGCAGGCTTATCTGCTTATCAATTTGTTTTTGTGTTATTTTCTTCTCGTTACTGACCGGCGGATGCTTGAAGAAGACGGTGGGAAGGTGGGACAGCGGCAGTGTAGGTGATCTTATCATTGTCGAGTGGAGGAAAAACAGCACCCGACTTGAGGTCGATATCATAATGACTAATAATAATTTCACCAAACTTCCCATCCAATCGGTATATTTCAATATCTACGATACGGACAATAACATTCATGCCTGCTCATGGACCAACTATTCCTCGCATAGTGAAACGGTGAAGATCGTATATAACGAGACCTATTATATCTCACTGGTCTTTGGGCGCTTCTATGAAAGCAACATTACGACAACCCCTGATTTGTTGGAGTACCGATATCCCAACAACAATAAGCGTGTAAGGTTTGGGCAAGATGATGAAAATGGAATATTGATCGACAGCTTTTCATTACTTCTGATAGGAGTGGGAATCGTGATAATCGCGATTATAATAATTGTAATTCTTAAGAAAAAAAAGAAAAATTTCATGGGATGAAATTCATCATTCCAGACTCATTATAGGATTATCCCAATCTCGCGGAGGCCAACATTTTTATAGATTTGGCGACTATTGCCCTTCGTATGGATTTTCTTCAGCATTTGGACCCGCTGATAATATTCTCAGTCCTTCTGGGATTATCTCTTCTCATACCGGAATTTTTCCGAAAGTACAGGATACTTATTGTCCCCTTGTACATTATCGTAGGAATATAATGGGTCCTTCGGTCATAGGTATCGAATTTCACGAGGCATTTGACCTGCTTGCTGAGATCGGTATTTTCTTTCTCGTTTTCGAGGCTGGATTGGAGATCCATGAGTACACGAACGTATCGTTCGGAAAATCCCTGAAATTAACCGTGATAAGTGCTGTAATCTGCTTTATATTCGGTTTTGCTCTTGGCCTGGTGCTGGGTGAGTTGGGACTTATTTCGGAGAAGATTATCCTGGCCTCATTATTATTGGGAACCATAATGATGTCGGCTTCGGTGGGTGAAATAATTCCAATGGTGAAATCCTCACACTATCTCCGTGAAAGATTCGCAAGTTTCTTGATTCCTGCTGTTATAATTCTTGATGCGATTACTCTCTTTATTATCTCTCTCATCGTTCAATTGGATAAGAGCTATTTATGGCTCATTTTCTTTCTGTGTGCAACAACCGCAATAATCCTGGCCATACTTGTGATACTCCCACGGGTGGCTTCTCATTTTTTTAGCAGGGAGAAACGAAAACAAAAGGAGGCGGACTTCAAGTTCGTACTTGCAGTTCTGATCGGAATTATCGGTATTGGAGAGCTGATAGGAATTCACGGAATTCTCATCGCATTTCTCGTAGGTATGACGCTGGGTCAGCACATCCCCGATGACAAAACCTATCATAAATTACAGGGCCTGGGCCACGGTTTCTTCATTCCGATGTTCTTCATAATCCTGGGAATGGAAATGGATATCACGGTTTTCTACAGGGAATCTACCGGGATCATTCTGACCGCATCGTTGCTTATCACACTAGTATCGGCGAGGTTTCTCGGAGGATTTATATTCTCAAAGATGGAACATTTGAAGCCAATGGACGGCATCACAATCGGAGCAATTCTCCTGCCCAAGGTGAGTGCAGCACTGGCAGCAAGTGCTATAGCCTTCCAGGCCAAAATAATTGACGAACCGCTTTTCAATGCAGTGGTGGTGATGACTATCATTACTGCTCTCGGTGCTCCGTTGCTCGTACAGTCGTTCCATTTCGAAGAAAGAGCGAAACCCATTCTATTCAACCATACAGTTATTGTAGGTTACGGGAGGACCTCTGCCAAGCTGACACATCTATTGGACCAATATAACAAGGACATAGCCGTTATAGACAGTAGTATTAAGAAGATCGAGTACCTCAGACGAGAGGGAATCAACGCCATTTTGGGAAACGGCGCATCCGAGGAGATTCTGGGAAAGGCTGACATCCAGCACGCCAAGGCCGCCATAGTAACGGTCCCGGACGAGCATGAACTTTTCCTAGTGGCCTGCCGTATAAAGAAACTCAATCCGAAATGTTATATCATTGTCAAGATACACTCCATGCGCCTTCTGGACAAGTGCAAGGACCGAAACATTTTCGACCATTTCATCTGGCCGGAAAAACTCGGCAGCGATGAGATAATAAAACACTTGATGGAAAAAAAAGAAATAATATTTTAATCCACGTTTCCCTTTTTTTCCTCTGATACTACCATTGAGATTTTCTTTTTGATTATTCGATTCCGAATGCTCTTCGCCACCACGGAACCGCAAAGAAGGAATACCAAGAACGAGGCGATTATTCCCTTATATATCGCAGAATCACCAATTTCGGGAAAACTCATTCTTACCTTCACTATGAGAGTGAGATTCTCCACTGGCACGGTATCATTTTCTTGAATATTGTCTGAATTATCCAATATTATCTCATAAGTTGGGAATTCATCTTCAAAAAACCTAAATGAGTAAGTGATATTTGTTGTCAAGTTCACCCTCGTGTAATTCTCCAGAGGTGAAAAGTCTTTTTGAAGATAACGATTCTCTGAAAATATTTTTGTGGGAAGAACATACACGTCGATGGATGCATTCGGTGTCAACAACGTTATGAAAACCAAAGTAACATCATTCCCCTCTAGGGCTTCCGTCTCGATCTCACCGGCATTTAAGGAAAATGTCCTTTTACCAGAGACGGTAGATGTAAAAGACAAGAGGATTAATGAAAATACGACGATAATAATCATAATTCGATCAAAGGCATTCTTAGATTCAAAATCGGGATTCAAAATACACACCAGATATTATTGTTCAACCAATTAATAGTAGCCATCGGATTAAATATAATGGTATTAATAATTACCCTGAATTTATTATCAGCCATATATTTTTTTTCCTAGAAATTTTATTATGAACAGAATAAATTTTTGGGAAATGTATCAATTTTGCAGATCTGATGCTTCATTCTGGGATAAAGAGCTCCGGTTCGTTTGATGGGATTTTTTACTTGAAATCCTTCTTTTAATCCTATATTTTTTATGAATATCGCTTTCCTTACCTTTAAAAATCCATTTTATTAGAAGGTCAGCTAATGCATTCGCAACTATCAGGAAAGTAAAAGTCTTATAAAGAATTCTCTTGGCATGGAACATAATGTGCCCATATCGCCTTTGGTATTCAATACCTATGTTGGAAATCAATTTCCTTGCTATGAATGCACCAAGTCCTGAGGCAAAGAAGATTCTCGAAACAAAAAAGTAACTAAAAAAGAGAGCACATGAAATTAGAAAGACTACAGGTGTATTTCCCGATATGGCCGGGATGATTCCTACAACAAGGAATATTGGCATGAACACGAACGAGAAGTCGAACATTATAGCAAGCAGTGAACGCGTGCTGTTGATCACCATTAATTTTTCTCTTTTCGAATCCATTTCTTCCCATACCTTCAGCAATTTTTTGGGAAGCTCATTTTTTGGTGTGTTAAAATGATCCGTGATCTTCATACCAAAGAGCCATTTTCCCAACGTTGTATGAATAATATACTCCGTCAATGTCCAATACAGGAACAGCATTACGAAAAAGAATATCAGGGACGGTTCGTCGGGCACCATGTACGATTTTGGTAACCCTAAGATGATAAAGGAAGGGATGCCGATCAGAATTACATCGATAAAGAAGGCTAATATGCGCCTGAGATGCATCATATTCGAGGTTCTCTTGGGTTGAACCATATCCAGATAGATTCTCAATTCAAACTCTATCGTATTAATCTTCCTCCACAACCCGGATTCGATCCGTTTAACAATATATACCCCAAATAATGCTATCAGAACGCCGCCAAGAATGTCAATATACCAGTGGATTCCCAGATATATTATCGCAAAAGTAAAGAATATATTTACAGCCACTAGCAATCGTATGAACCGGTTGTATTCCTTGGTCTTCGTTCTTTTTCGTTCTATCAAAACAAATATCAGCATTCCCAGGGGGATCGCAATGTGGAGCGATGGCATGCAGTTGTCAAAAGGGTCCACTGAGACGAAGAACTGGTGATACCATGGGGACAGGTCGTATAAAAGGGTCTGCATTTTCGGATGAACCTGGCCGGTGACATCCACTGGCATGAAGAGATAAAAAGGTATTGAGATAAGATATATCACCATGTAGTTCAATACCATGGTATTTGCCAGTTTCCTGCGGTCGATGACGGCAAAATATGTTACGGAGAAATAGTTAATAAAGATATATAGAAGGAGATAGAGTGACCCGACTATGTAAGTGAAATACACTGCAAAAACAGTGTTTGTATCTAGGATCCCCTTCTGGATCAAATGTATGAAGGGTTTTTCCAAATAATATATATAATGAGTAAAATCTAAATTCAGTCCGTATCTAATAGGATCATTAAGATTGTCCACATAATTTTTCTCAAAATAGATAACGGCAAAGAAGAACATATGCCATTTATATTTTTTTAGAACTAATGGTACCCTTTTAAAAATTTCCAGAAGAGTAAAATATTTCATAGTTTTCGGCCTTATTGCTCTTACAAAAGCAATTCCTAAAATTATGGAACTAAATAAAATGATCTTTCCATACATAGATTATCACAAGTTCGGTTAATTCGATGATCATGACACTTTGTCTGTCTATATCTTTGAATAATAAATCAATACACACCTATTAAAGCAAGTGTAGACATGTGTGATATATAGTTTTTATGGTTGTTTATATCCAGAGGATGAGGCTTTTTCTATCCCGGTCAATATATTTACAGGAATTTATGTCTTTTGTGAACATGAAACAGGTTTTCCTCCAGATTATTAGCTTGTTGGTCATCATAGGTTATCGGGACCTAATTGCCAAAACTCCCTCTAATGGTTTGGTTCAGGAATCTGAGTTTCATAGGTCACATCCGGATACCTTAAGGTATTCACTCACCCATTCCCTTTCCAATTCTGTCTTTTTGTCTTTGTTACCCATAGGTTCATTGGAATTTCATTCACCTTCTCCCAAGGAAGAGCCGAACCGGGTACTACGGACGAAATGCACGCAAGTATTTCGCAGAAATTTGTGGATTAATAGTAGAATTGATGGAATTTTCAATAGATTCCTATCCATGCGACTTTTCAGAAAAATTTAAAATACTGTAATTTACATTCGGCGTCCTCACCAAGGACAAGGAAAAACTGTGATTAGTATGGGTAATATTAAACCGACATATATCAAGCGGCTGGGTCAAGAGCTATTGGAAAAACACGGGCGCAAGTTCAAACATGATTTTGAGTTCAATAAAAAGATGGTCCAGGAACTGTCAGACATTCGTACGAAAACACTCCGGAACCGGGTTGCGGGTTATGTAACACGGAAAATGAGAAAACCCCTCGAGTGATTATCACGGGTGCATTTTTTTTCTATTCGCACAGGGACAGACCAAGATCCCTTGCGAGTTCTTTACACTTATCTATTTCGTCCATAATGGGTCTTCTAGCAATATCAGCGTGTTTGTGGGCCTTGTATTCCGGTCGGTATTGTCCCATTACATTGATCCGCAAGCTTCCTTTATCAAGAATTTCTCCAATGAAACGAAGTATCGGCTCCGTGCAGCAATTATAATGACCTGGCATTACAAGGTGACGTACGACAAGCTCACCCTGTCGGCTCGCTTCCACATGATTGTGTTTCACCACATCCCAGTAATGGTCGACTTTCGAGAGCCGCTTTCCACATTCGTTATTCCCATATTTAAAATCAGTAAGATAAACATCCACCACCCCTTCCAACAACCGCATCGAAGTAGCTGATAGATACATGTTCGAATTCCAGACCTGAGGGATATTCAGATCCATATTCAACATTACTTCCAGTATGAATGGAATATTTGGTGTTGGATCGCCTCCAACCCAGTTCACATTTACTGACCGATCGGATTTTTTCTCAATCCGCTTTATTATATCACGGTCATTGACTGTCACACCCGCTTTGGGATTCTGAGAAATATCCCAGTTCTGGCAGAAGACGCATTTCAGGGTGCAACCGGAGAAGAAAAACGTATGAGACGGTATCAATTCGGGCTCCTCACCCATATGAAGAAAGTCTGATGAAAGATATGGTCTTCCTACTTTACACCATCCTATCTTCTTTGTTCGATCAACATGACATTTATGCTCACATAAGACACAATCCGTGAATATGCGCCGAGCCAGTTCATATTTGACATCCATAAGTGATATTTCCCCATCCGTCGATTTGAATGAGGGGATATATTGCGGATCAGTATTGGACAATTGGACCAGGCGGGAAAGACCTTCCTCATGCATCTTCCAAAGGTGATTCGTATCTATTTCGCTAAGCTCCGACTTTCCCCGTGAAAAAAGTATCATTTTTGATAAAATATAGCGGGCGGCGGATTTCCTTTTCCGAACCCTGAAATATCGAGGCAAATGTTTCATTGCTTCCTTTAGATCGGATCTGGAAAAAAAGAACGTATCACACCCCTAACCGGGCTTTTCTCTCTTGAATATTTCCTTTTGAAGCTGGTAGAGTTCCAGAAGTGCCTCCACTGGTCTTAAATGATCCAGATCCAGTACCCTTATCTTTTCCACCACAGCATCTGATTCTTGTTTCTCCTTGGGGCCGAAAAGCAATGTCTGGGTAAATCCGGCCTTGGCCTTAGTAATCTCATCGGTGAACCTCACCCGGTCGGTCTTTCTGACCTTTACGAGTTTTTCTTCCCGGTTAACACCCAATACGTTTGCCTCCTCGATCTTCAATAGCACTTCCTTTGCTCTTTCTATGACGGATGTAGGTAGGCCGGCCAATTTTGCAACGTCGATTCCATAGCTCTTGTCTGTACCACCGGGTTTGATCTTCCTTATAAAAACTATATCATCATCCAAGTGTTCAGCTGTTAGATGGAAATTTTTCACTCTTGACAGAGCAGTTTCCAGTTCGGTCAAATGGTGATAGTGGGTTGCAAAAAGGCATTTCGCCCCCACCGTATCCCGGTTGTGTATATATTCTGACACTGCCCAGGCAATGGACAGACCGTCGAAAGTCGAAGTTCCCCTTCCCACCTCGTCCAGAATGATCAGGGACCGTGATGAGGCGGAATTGAGAATGTTCGCAAGCTCGATCATCTCCACCATGAAAGTGGACTGTCCCCTTGCCAGATCATCATGGGCCCCGACTCTTGTGAACACCCTGTCGCATAGTCCCATATGAACCTCTTCCGCGGAAACGAAACATCCCATCTGCGCCATAATGACAATCAACGCTACCTGACGCATGTATGTCGATTTGCCGCTCATGTTGGGGCCGGTAATCACAATCAATTGATTGTCATCGAGATCAAGGTTCGTATCGTTTGGTATGAAAGAATCCTCGATCATGCTTTCAACAACAGGATGGCGGCCCCCCTTGATATGAAGTTCATCGTTATTGTAGAGCTTAGGTTTGACATAGCCGTTCAACACGGAAATATGGGCAAAATTAGTGAGAACGTCAAGCTTTGCTGCGATCCCTGCCACGTGCTGTATCTTCACAGCTTCCGATGCTACTCCGTCCCGGATACGGCAGAATATTTCATATTCAAGCGTCTCGATCTTGTCTTTTGCCGATATAACTTCTTCCTCTTTTCGCTTTAGCTCAGGGGTGACATAACGCTCTCTGTTCTTCAGCGTTTGTTTTAAATTGTAGTCTTCCGGGACCAGCTCCTTGTGTGTCTGTGTTATCTCAATGAAATAGCCGAATATTTTATTGTATTTGACCCTGAGGTTCGGGATCTTTGTGCGTTCTCTCTCGTCTTCCTCCAGCTTTTTGATCCAGTTCCGCCCCTCTTGGGTCACCTCTCGCAGGCTATCAAGATGTTCGTCATAACCAGTTTCCACCATACCTCCCTCTCTCACCGTTGTGGGGGGATCATCCACAATGGCCCGATCGATACGATCCACCATTTCACTCAGCGGGTCGAGATTATGCATGATGTTCTTCAGCAAATATCCTTCAACTGGTGGTTTGCTTTCTTCCAACAATGATCTTATGCGTGGTATCTTTTTCAATGACAACTTTATGGCGATCAGGTCTCTCGCATTGGCGGAACCATACACCACTCTTGTGATCAGTCTTTCGAGGTCCAGAATTTTATTCAATTGTTCTCGCAGGTCATGGCGTAGAAAATTGTTTTTTCCCAGCTCTTCTACCGCATCCTGGCGTTGTTTTATTTTGTCAAGGTCCAGTAGTGGCCTAGTGAGCCACTTGCGCAGCATACGGCCACCCATTGCCGATACGGTACTGTCTAGTATGTCTAGAAGAGTTCCTTTTTTTGTTCCGTCGATAATATTTTTTGCGAGTTCAAGGTTCCTTAGTGTTGCCCCGTCCAATACCATGTAATCGTTCATGAAATACGTTGAAAGCACGTGGAGATGCTCCAATCCCGACATCTGAGTATCTCTTAAATAAGACAGAACCCCTCCGGCTGCTTCGATGGCAAGAGGCATGTTTTCGCATCCCATGCCTTCAAGGCTGATAACGTTGTAATGATCGACAAGATTCTTATAGGCAAATGTGGCCTCGAAAAAGTGGTCGCTGAAAGGGGTTATTGCTACCTTTGAGATGCTCTGAAGTTTCTTCAGGAAATCAGAATCATTGACCAGGCTCTCGGGGAGAATGCATTCAGCGGGATCAAAACGCAATATCTCGCTGATTAACTTGCCCTCGGCGTCGTTTCCTTCAAGTGAAGTGGTAAAAAATTCCCCGGTTGAGACATCCACAATTGCCATACCATAGTTCGTTCCGCTCCTGGTTATCCCGATGAGATAGTTATTGCTGTTGTCGGATAGTAAATTGCTCTCCAGCACTGTCCCGGGAGTTATTACCCTTATCACCTTCCTTTTGACAATGCCCTTGGCGAGTTTCGGATCTTCAACCTGCTCGCAAATAGCCACATGGTAGCCTCTTTTCACCATTCGAGTGAGATAACTGTCTACTGCATGATACGGGATTCCCGCGAGAGGTATTTTTTTTCCATTCCTGTCGAAACCTCTGGATGTGAGGACTATGTCAAGTTCCTTGGATGCTACCTTTGCATCATCGTAGAACATCTCGTAGAAATCTCCCATGCGATAGAATAGCACGCAATTCGGGTAATCCTTTTTTATGTCGAGGTATTGTTTCATGAGAGGGGTCAGATTTGACAATTGATATCCTCCGGGGTTAAGTGTTCAGAGCTGTTTTGGAAGTATTTCCGGTAGCAAAAGCTATTTTATATTATCGTATTAATCCTTTTACTTATTTTTTTTATCATTTGGGAAATTGGAACGGATATTTTTTGGGAGAGAAAATGGATTAAAAACGAATTAAAAAAAATTATTATATTTAATACAATTTAACCAGATTATCGAAAATTAAAATGGAATAATAAATATACTGGACATGTATATAATAATGTCAACTCTTATAAAAAATATGATTCATATTAATAATTAATTCGCAAATAAAATAATAAAAATATTAATATAAATTCGATTTATTATCCACGATAATAATATTTCATAATGAAAAAAGTTGAGAAGGGATGTTTATGGCAAAAAGCGAGATGAAATTTGAAAAAAAGATGACTAGAAAAGCATTGATACCATTTTTAGAGGGAACGTTGAATGCCTATTTCGGCGAATATGGATGGTTAATAGAATCAAATGACATTTTCAAGGTGAAGGTGAAGGCAAAGGATACAGGAAAAGAGGGAAAAGTATCGATCAGCGTGGTTTGGTCAGGAACAGATGAAATAGAAAAGAAGGATAAGAAAAAGGGAGATAGTCATAAAAAGAAAAAATCGAAGAAAAAGGGGAAAAAGAAAGAGGAGAAGGTGGAGAAAGTAGAGAAAAAAGAAAAACCTAAAAAGGATAAGAAAAAAGATAAGGATGATAAGAAAAAGGAAGTATGGAAACCAACAAAAGATGATTTAGAAAACGGTAAGGTCGCTTATAAAGACGGAGGGTGGATCGGGTTAATGAAAGTTTTCGGAACCCGCAAGGCGAAAGTTGTAAGGGATATCATCGCCCCGAAAAAGGAGGAAAAGAAAGAGAAAAAGAAACGGGGGCGACCTAAAAAAGAAAAAGTAACGAAAGAAAAAAAGCCGAAGAAGGCAGAGAAAAAGAAGAAAACTAACGAGGAAAAGGTGGAGAAAAAGAAACGTGGACGACCAAGAAAGGAAAAAGTAAAGAAGGAAGAAAAGGTGAAAAAGGCAGACAAAAAAGAAAAAAAGGAAAAGAAGAAAATTGATAAAATAGCGGGTAAAAAGGAGAAAAAAAAGGTAGAAAAGGTAAAAAAAGCGGAAAAAAAAGCAATAAAGAAAAAGAAGAAAGAAGACAAAAAGGTGGGGAAAAAGGATAAAAAAGAGGTGGAAAAGGGAAAAAAAGATAAAGTTAAAACGATAATCAATTGGAAACCAAGTCATAAAGATATAAAAAAGGGTGAAGCCGCTTATAAAGACGGAGGGTGGATCGGTTTAATTAAGGTTTTCGGAACCAGAAGGGCGAAAGTTGTAAAGGATATTATTATGCCAAAAAAAGAGAAAAAGGAAAAGAAGAAAGAAGACAAAAAGGTGGGGAAAAAGGATAAAAAAGAGGTGGAAAAGGGAAAAAAAGATAAAGTTAAAACGATAATCAATTGGAAACCAAGTCATAAGGATATAAAAAAGGGTGAAGCCGCTTATAAAGACGGAGGATGGATCGGTTTAATTAAGGTTTTCGGAACCAGAAGGGCGAAAGTTGTAAAGGATATTATTATGCCAAAAAAAGAGAAAAAGGAAAAGGCGGGGGAAAAGGATAAAAAGAAGGTAGAAAAAGCGAAGAAGGCAGATAAAAAAGCAAAAAAAGAAGAAAAGAAGGAAGTTAAAAAAGCGGGGAAAAAGGAAAAAAAGAAAATAGAAAAGGCAAAGAAGGCGGATAAAAAAGAGAAAAAGAAAAAGAAAAAACCTAAAAGTAAAAAGGGCGCCAAAAAAGATAAAAAGATGGTGAAAAAGCCAACGAAAGCGGATAAAAAGGGAAAAAAGAAGGATAAAAAGAAGAAATAAATGGCGATGAAGGTTTGATAATGGATAGCGAAATGAAGAAAAAGGTGGCGGGGGCCATCGGCCTTAATATGAAGGTCCTTGGAGAGCTTTTACCGAAAGTGCAGGTGTCGAAGGACCCAAAGGTAATTGCGGTATTCAAGAGGTGCGCGGAACTGACGGGACTGGCGAAGACGGCTTATGGCAAAGATAAACGGTACTGTTCTCATTTACACCGCAAAACTATAACTTAAAAAATCCTTCCATGTCCATTGCTTCTTCGCAATTCCTTCAATCATAGCTGGTGACTGATATCTTCGGAAATTATTCATGAAGTTCCAG